>LXNJ01000041.1_pt1 | contig 82098 bp, 73 predicted proteins | sample 809081 | NCBI WGS metagenome assembly LXNJ01 (sample SAMN04870510, study PRJNA318959) | sponge metagenome | biome: sponge; feature: marine sponge reef; material: water | host: Petrosia ficiformis | place: Greece: Milos, Mediterranean Sea | collected 2013-05-29 | depth 5-7 m
CCACGAGATCAACCTCAAGGAGTGCCACGCCTGGACCCGGGAGGGCTGCAACCTGTGCCCGGACTTCGCGGCCGAGCACGCCGACATCTCCACCGGCGGCATCGGCGACCTGACCGACTGGACCCTCACCATCGTGCGCACCGAGTTGGGCCGGGCCGTGATCGACGCCATGGTGCGCGACGGCGCCATCGAGGTACGGCCGGGCGACGACGACCCCGGCGCCATCGCCCTGATGCACCGGCTCTCGGCCAAGAGCCGGGAGCGCTGGCCCCACTGGGCCGACGGCGCCGCCCGTCTGGGACTGCCCGAACGCAAGCCGGCCTGATCGGCATCGCCGGACGCAACCGCCCTGACCCATACGAGGGACGCGTGGCAACAGGCAAGAATCCGTCGCGTCGCAGGGGTGTCGTTCCCGCTCTTGTTCGCTTCGCTCACGGGCCGCTCGGGCCACGGCCTCGCTCGCGCAAGTAGGCTCGTCCCGGCCCATTCGCTCGGCCTCTAGGGAGCCTGACATGGACATCGAGTTCTGGATCGACCCGCTTTGACCGTGGTGCTGGGTGACGGCCCGTTGGGTCGTCGACGAGGTGCAACCGGCCAAGGATCTGAACATCACCTGGCAGCCGATCAGCCTGTTCTTCAAGAACGACCCCGATCCCGAGGGCGACTACTACACCCACTCCTACTTCAGCCTGCGGCTGATGCGAGTGCTGGAGTCGGTGCGGGCCGCCGACGGCGACAAGGCGATCAGGCCCCTGTACTGGGAGTACGGCCGGCGCCTGCACCACGACGGTGTGCGGGAGTTCGCGGTGGCCGACGCGCTGGAGGCCGTCGGCTACGACACCTCCCACGCGGCCGCCTTCGACGACGACTCCTGGGACCCGGAGATCCGCAAGCGCATGGACGAGGGCCTGGCCCTGTGCGGTGACCAGGTGGGTACTCCCATGATCGCCCTCACGGATCGCAACGGGAACAAGCAGGGCTACTTCGGCCCGGTCATCACCCGGGTGCCGCCGAAGGAGGACTCCCTGGCCATGTGGGACGCTTTGGTGGCCATGATGAACGTGGCCGGCTTCTGGGAGCTCAAGCGCACGAGAACCGAGCGCCCCGAGTTCGGCCCCCGCCCCTGACTCTCGGTACCGGGCGCTCAGACCCGCACAACCTCTAGCCCGTCAACGAGGGGAAAGTCGTCGTTCTGGGTCACGACGGGCACGTCGAGAGCTATGGCGGTGGCCGCGATCCAAGAGTCGTTGACCGGCATCTTCAGCCCTTTGTCGCGAAGGACGATGCGGAGCCGGGCCCATGCCGAGGCGACTCGGTCCTCGATAGGCACGGGCTGGAAAAACAGCGCAGCTTCGAGGGTCGAGAGCCGGCGGTCGCGGGTCGGCGTGTCCGTTGCTGCGAGGACGCCTGCCCGCAGTTCGCCGATCGTGACCGCCGATACGGCCAATTCGTCGGGGAATGAGTCCTCACGGATAGCCCATCAAGCGCACCGCGCCGAGCGCCCCGAGTTCGGCCTCTGCCCCTGACCAGGCCCGCCGCGTCATCCGCCTGCCGCGGACGATTCGCCCACTATGTTATGTGAACAGCGAGAGGATGGAGGGACGACGATGGGGCCACAAGAAGCCGTGGACTCTCTGGAGGATCCCCGCTTCGACGTTCCCTTGTACACGGTGGCCGAGGCCGCGCGGATCCTGGATGTTCCGTCAACCACCCTGTCGACTTGGGCCAAGGGCTATGTCCGCCGATTCGCCGATCGGCCCACCGTGACCGCCGCGCCCGTGATCACTTGGCTCAAGCCTGAGACGACCGGCGCACCGTCGATCCCGTTCGTGGGCCTAGCCGAGGCGTACGTGGTGGCCGCGGTTCGCCGAAGCGGCGTCCCCATGCAGCGAATCCGCCCTGCCATCGACGAACTGAAGCATCAGATCGGCATCGATCACGCGCTCGCATCGAGGCGCCTGTACACCGACGGAGCAGAACTATTGTTCGACTACGCGCTCAGGAGCGCCGACGCCGGCACGGCCCCACTGGTCTTGGAGTTGGTGGTGGTACGCCACGGGCAACGTGTCTTCGCTGAGGCTCTCAAGCAATACCTGGTAAACATCGAGTACGGACCCGACCAATACGCGTCACGAATCCGTTTGCCGAGTTATGCACGGGCCGAAGTTCTTGCCGACCCTTTCCGTTCGTTCGGGCACCCCATTCTCGCACGAGGGGGTGCCAGGGTCTCCGATGTCCTCGACAGGTTCTGGTCTGGCCAGTCGCTCGCTGAGTTGACCGACGAGTTCGGCGCTCCGCCCGAACAGATCGAGGACTTAGTACGTGTCGCATCCCGCAGGGCTGCCTGACCTCTTCTTGGACCGCAGCCTTGGCCGAGTGGAGGTTCCACGACTGCTGAGGGCCGCAGGCCTTCGACTGGTCACGCTCGCTGAGCACTATGGGATGCCCCGCGACTAGACCGTAGAGGATGTCGACTGGCTCAGGCTGGCCGGCACGCAAGGCCTAGCCGTCTTCATGAAGGACGAGGCCATCAGGAGGAACCCGCGCGAGCGAGCCGTCGTGCGCGCCTTCTCAGTGCGCTGCTTCTGTCTGACGCGTCAGGGACTTACGGCGTCAGAGATGGCTAGACGCTTCATTGACAATCTCGACGCAATCACTAGGGCGTGCCGTTCGCCGGGCCCGTTCATCTTCGCCGTGGAGAAGACCAGGATTGTGCAGCGGCTGTGAGCACGGCAGGTGTTCAACCGCCAAAGGACTGAGGCCCGCACACATCGAGAAGTCCCTCTGAATCTGCCCTCTCTCGCTTGTGGCGCTGATGACTGGGGCAGTGTCCGAGGGCCGGTGCCCATCAGCGCCAAGACACTTTATCTAACAGTCTATTGACCATTCACTCTACAGTTTGAGGGCATATTGTATAATATGAGGGCATATTGTATACCAGTCTAGAGAGCATCCTCTAGGCAAAGGCCAGCGCGAGGATCGCCAGCGACCACCTCAAGGGCCTCTGTACCTTCGCCGAGGAGCACCCCGGCACTCCGGCTAGCCCCAGAGGGCGCAGATGGGAATGGCCTCTATTCGGTCGTCGAGTCGGAACTGGGCGGGGCCGGTGTGGAGGACGGCGCCTGCCTTGAACCTGTCGCCCAACTGGTTACGCAGCCAGACCAGGTGGCGGGCGTGGGCGGGCGTGGGCGCGCTGTGCGCCTTGATCTCGATGCCGACAACGCCGCGTGCGCCCAGATCGGCGACAAGGTCCACCTCGTGGCGGCCGTCGCGGTCGCGCAGGTGGTACAGCCGGGGTAGCAGCGGGTCCACAACGATCTCAGCCCGGAGTTGGTTCGTCACGAACGTGTCGATCAGCCGGCCGAGGAGGTTGCCGTCGCTCATGACCACGCGCAGGTCGGCACCGATGGCCGAGCCCCACAGGCCGGTGTCGGCGACATACCGTTTGGGCTGGCGGGCCAGGCGCTTGAGGCGGTTGCTGCTCCACGCCGGAAGCTCGGCGACGACGCCGAGATCGCGGAGCAGCTTCGTGTATGCGAGCGAGGTGCGCCGGTCCAAGCCGGCGGCTTGGTAGAGGGTCGTGTCGTTGACGATCCCGGCAGAGTTAAGCGCATAAGCCTGGAAGAACTCAGCCAGCCGTTCGGGATCGCCGCCGTGGCGCCCAGCCTCGCGCTCGTGGGTGAGCAGTTGATCCAGGTAGCTGTCGAGCCAGCCAGCCCGGACTCTGCCGACCAGCTCGGTGGCCGGCTCGGGGAAGCCGCCGCGCAGCGCGATCTCCGCATAGCCGCGCAAGTCGGGAGGGTCGCTCGGCAAGGTCAGCGGCTCAGTGGCCAGCAAGGCGCCCAGGAACGGGCGTGGGGGCGTCGAGAGCTGCTCGCGCACGGTCAGGGGGTGCATGGCGATCCGGATGAGGCGGCCCGTCCCGGGCCACAAGGCCGGATCAGCGTCGGAGCGGACCGAGCCCGTCAGAATGAACCGCCCCGCCCGGCGCTCAGCGTCCACGGCCCGCTTGACGGCGCCGAGCACCCCGGGGCACGCCTGCCACTCGTCAAGCAGCACGGGCTCGGGCCGATCCCGAAGCGCGGCGTCGGGATCGGCCTCGAACGGGAAGGCCTCGCGCTCGTTGTCGAGCGACACAACGCTGGCGGCGTGACGCCGTGCGGTGGTGGTCTTGCCCGAGGCGCGCGCACCTGTGATCATCACCGCCGGCGCGGAGGACAGGACCTCGGCGATCCAGGGATCGACGAGACGCTCAAGGTAGCGGTCCACATGCGCATGCTACTTGGTGCCCATGTGGCGATGTCGGTTTCGCGCACTCTTGAATGCTGATTTGGCGCACTGTTGGGCGTCAGTTTAGCGCATCTTTGGATGCCGGTTTGCGTCACTATTGCGCATCCTGCTTGGGTGCCTCCGGCGATGCTCGCAAAGTAGCGCTTTGAATTGTCATGACAATCTAAAGCGGCCGGACCCGTCGGCAGGTGTGTCAATGGCCAGTGGGACCTGCCCAGTGGCGGCCAGCAGAATTGCCCAGTGGCGGCCAGCAGAATTGCCCGCTGGCGGCCAGGTGTTCTGCCCGCAGTTCAGTTGGTCAGTGGCGTCACCCCCTTTCCGGCGGTGGCTTGGGTGAGGCGGATGCTGTCGCCGGCGACGGAACCTCCGCCGACGGCACAGACACATCCGGAACAGACACAGAGGGAGCCGACGTCGCGGGCGCAGACGCCGACGGCACAGACACATCCGGAACCGCCGCCTCGGGGTCGCGCGGATAGGCCGTGACAGGAACTGACGGAGTCCGATCCGCGCCCGGATCAGAGCCTCCTTGGAACCGGCATGCGGCTACACCTACCAGAAACAGCGCCGCAGCAAGGCCTCGCATATGCCTCGCGGTATCTGGGCTCAGACCCGAATCACCTCTAGATCGTCAACGACGGGAAAATCGTCGTCCTGGGTGACGATCGCCACATTGAGCGCCATTGCGGTAGCTGCGATCCATGAGTCGTTTACCGGCATGCGCACGCCCTGGTCCCGCAGCGCCATGCGCAGCCTGGCCCACGATGCGGCCACGCCGTCATCGATGGGCACCGGCTGGAGCGACAGTACGGCTGCGAGGGTAGAGAGACGCAGGTCGCGCGTAGGCGTGTCGGCAGCGGCGAGCACACCGGCGCGCAACTCCCCAACAGTGACGACCGAGACTGCCAACTCGTCGGGAAGTGAATCCTCGAGGATCGGTCGCCCCGTCTCTTGCGCGATGAAGACCGACGTGTCTGCGAGTCCCCGGCTCACCGCCACGGCAAGTCGTCGGTCGTCTCCCCGGCTAGTGAAGCGAGGTCGGCGGAGAGCCCGGCATCGGCTTGATGGGCCAAGACATCGTTCACGAATCGGCCCCTGCTCATCCACCGCGGGCGCTCGACTATCGGAGCCAGTTCGGCAACCGGCCGGCCGTTCACGGTAACGGTGATGCGTTCCCCGTCCGCCACGCGGTCAAGCAGCGCACGACTCTGATTTCGCAACTCTCGGGACGCGACTTCAGTCACGCGACAATTGTAGCACAAATGCTACATGCCCTGCGGGCGTCCACGTACGAGATATCGCGCCGACTTCCGTAGCGGCATCCCCGAGCGCTAGTGGTACTCGGTGCCGCCCTTGCGCAACAGGTGTCGCTCGCTCACGGACTTGAGGATCATCCGGCCCGGGCCACGGCCGCTGGGATGGTCGATGCCGGTGTCGTAGCGGGTGGCGACCGGACGCACCACTATCCCCTCGCGGTGGTGTTCCGCCAGCGTGGACGAGCCGTCCGTGTGCTCCGCCAGCAGGTGGTGAGACCACGGGCCGCGCCACAGTTCGGGCACGGTCGACGCGCCGACCCGCTCGGCGGCGGAGCGCACGTCGTCCCACGATGCGTAGCCGTGATCGAGGCAGAGGTCGAAGACATGGAACCTCGGCTGCTGTAGCCCGTAGGCGAGATCCTGAACCTTCGGTCCGCAGATCTCGCCGAACATATACATCGCCAGCGCATCGTCGCCGAGACGGGCGAACTCGCGGTGGACCGCCGCGGCGTGGTCGCGCCAGGCTCGGACGTACAGATTGTCGGCGTTGGTCTCGGCGCCCACGTCGAAGCGCAGTCCCTGGCCTAGCTGGCCCTTGGAGGACACCACCGGCTCGGGCTTGGCCCCCTGCGATTCGCGGCGCATGCCCAAGCAGCAGAACGAGCCGTGCAGCTTCTCGGTGACCACCGCCTCCTCGCCTTCGACCATCCGATCCGGCCACGACTTGATGTCGTCGATGTCGTAGCCGATCTTGGGACCGGGCACCATCAGCCCCGACATGTGTACCGGCACCGGCGGCACCCACTTGACCACGCCCAGCAGCTCGGCCGCGTCGTCGCCCGCCGACAGGCCAGCGATGCGCTCGCCACCGTAGACGATGCCCTGCGACAGCACGCCCCGCAGCCGGATCGCCTTCACCCGGTTGTGGTCGGGTCCGGCCAGGCGCGGCGGGTCGTCGAGCCCGAGCTCCACGACCAGATCCCACGGCAACAGCGACCCCTCAGGGATGTAGACCACCGTCTGGCCGGGTTCGAACTGCCCGATCCGGCATGCGGCCCGCCACCCACCGACCACCGCCATCTCCAGCGCGTCGGCGTTCGGGTGGGGCTCAGCGGCGCACTCGACAACCGGGACTGAGAAAGTGCTCACAAACGACAGGATAGCAAAACATCACTCACAACAACAGCAAAATATTGCTCCTATACGAACAGGAAGTCGTGATGTCGAGTCGAGGGATCGGGTCGTCGGAATCGACCCGGAATGGCCGCTGGGGTGCCTACTGGGCGGGCGCGACGGTCTCCACCGGTTCGCCTCTGAGGGCGGCCAGGACCTTGGCGACCACCTGGACGGAGACATCGCGCTGGGCTGCGCCGGTGCTGGCCCCCAGGTGGGGGGTGTGCACCACCCGGGGGTGACCGATCAGGGGGTGGCCGGCATCGGGCGGTTCCTGGTCGTAGACGTCGAGGCCCAAGCCGCCGAGGCGCCCGTCGTCGAGGGCGGCCCGGGCCGCGGCGGAGTCGATGAGGCTTCCCCGGGCCGCGTTCACCACGATCGCCCCCGGCTTGATGGCCGCCAACGCGGCCTCGTCCAGCAGGGCGGAGCCGTCCTCCTGGGCCACCGCGTGGAGGCTCACGAAGTCGGACGCGGCCAAGAGTTCCGGCAGCTCGACCATCCTGGCGCCGTGCTGGTGGGCCACCTCGGCACCGATGTAAGGATCGGTGGTCAGCACGGCCATCTCGAAGGCGAGGGCCCGGTGGCCCACAGCCCGCCCGATGCGGCCGAAACCGACCAGGCCGAGAGTCGCCCCGGCCAGCTGCACTCCGACGTACTGCTTGCGGTCCCAGTTGCCGGCTGCCAGCGAGTTGTGGGCGTCGGTCACCCTGCGGGCCGTCGCCAGCATCAGCGCGAAGGCGTGCTCGGCCGCGGCCAGCGTGTTGGCCTCAGGCGTGTTGACCACCGCAATGCTCCGCTCGGTCGCGGCCGCCAAGTCGATGTTGTCCACGCCCACCCCGGCGCGGCCGATCACCCGCAGACCCGATCCGGCCGCGATGAGCTCGGCGTCGGCCTGGGTTCCGCTCCGCACGATCAGCGCGGCCGCGTTCCGAACCGACTCCAGCAGTTCCGTCCGGCTCTGGCCCTCCGCGAAGACGGCGTCCACGCAGGGATCGGCCCTCAGGCGGTCCGCCCCGGCCGCGCCCAGCGGCTCAGCCACCAGCACCCTGTGTCGCTCAGGCATCGCTCACCCCTCGATCGCTCCCTATCCGCTCGGCCTCTTGTCCGCCTCTCGTTCGAGCGCGGGACTCCCCCGCAGTCTCGCGGCGGTGAGTCCGTCAGTCGTGGATGCCGAAGCGGTCCAGGCCGTAGGCGTTGATGGCGTTGCCCCGGAGCACCTTGTAGCACTCGCCGGCGTCCATGCCGACGGCAGCGAACATCGAGTGGGCCACCTTGCGTGAGTGCGGGAACGTGCCGTCGGAGTGGGGATAGTCGGTCTCGAACAGGATCTGGTCGATGCCCACGTCGTGGCGCTGCTTGAGCCCGACCAGGTCGTCGAAGATGCAGCCGAAGACCCGGCCCGACACGATCTCGCTGGGCAGCGGGCCGTCGCCGCCGACACCGCCCCGGCCGTCGGAGAACACCGAGTCCATGCGCTCCACCTGGAACGGCATCCAGCCCACCTGACTCTCGGCGTACGTGATCTTGATCTCGGAGAAGCGCTGCAGCGTTCCCGAGAACACCCAGTCCACCATCGAGCCCTCGGCGTTCTGGGCATACAGCGACATCGAGGTGGCCAGAGGGGCGTCGGCCGAAGTGGACGGCATCGACGAGGACGAGCCGATGTGCATCGACACCGTGGTGTCGGACTCCTCGCAGGCCTGCCACACCGGGTCCCACTCGCCTGTGTACATCGACGGCAGGCCCAGCTTGGACGGGTTCTCGGAGAACGCCACCGCAAAGCAGCCCTTGGCCGCGCAGCGCCGCACCTCGGCCGCGGCCATCTCGCGGTCCCACAGCGGCAGCAGCGCCAGTGGGATCAGCCGGCCCCGCGCCGCGCCCCCGCCCCAGTCGTCGATCATCCAGTCGTTGTAGATGCGCAGGCACTCGGCCGCGAGCTCCTTGTCGTCACGCTCGAGGAAGCCCTGCCCGCAGAACCGTGGGAAGATGTTGGGGAAGTTGATGGCCGCCTCAACATGGTTGAGGTCCATGTCGGCAAGCCGGGCGGTCTGCTCGTAGGTGCCGGGGCGGAGGTCCTCGTAGCGGGCGGCGACGTTGCGCTGCTCCTCCCGGGGCATCCCCGCGGGACCGTGCAACAGCCCGGTGGGGGTGACGCTGTCCTCGAACAGCCACACGTCGCACCACTGGCCGTCGGGGTCGTTGCGCTCGAAACCGTAGTGGCCGCCGGTGAAGTGCAGCCTGATCTTCTCCTGAACCACTCGGGGGCCGCGATCGCGCATGGACAACGGCAGTTGCTGCTGCCACAGGTCCTTGGGCTCCATGACGTGGTCGTCAACGGAGATGATGCGCGGCAGATCCTCAACGGCGGGCGTCACTGTCATTCCGCTTCAGCTCCGGGCGCGGCTAGCGGTGCCGGGTGCGGCGGCCTCAGGAATCGACCCTCTCGGCACACGACCTCAAGATATCCTCCGCGGTGTCGTCCCAGAGGACCTCAGGATCGTCTTCGAGATCGCTGGGATTGGGGTTCTCGCGCAGGGCCTTGTCCAGCGACTTGAAGTCCTGCAGGTCAGGAAACGCGTTGCGCAGCCCGTCGAAGGAACATGTGCACACCACTTTGGCCTCGACCAGCGTGAGCGTCCGCGTGTTGGCCTCCATGCACGATTGCAGGAAGTTGTGCTCCAGGGCGGAATCGGCTGGCAGTCTCACGATGCCCTCCTCGCCCTCGAACTCGGCGTCGAGGAAGCGTTCGTCCTGCTCGGCCTCATCCCAGGTGTCGGGGTCGGCGCTGGTGCCGCATCCCGCCACCACCAGAACCACGGCCGCAGCGAGAACCCAGAAAGGACGAAGGCGCGGGCTCATAGCGGGTCCGAGGCTAGCGCGGGGTGTCAGGCGCTCAGCGCCCTGGACCGGGAGAACACCGCATCGAGCATGGGCTCGGTGAGCCGGCCGGTGAACGTGTTCTGCTGGCTGGGGTGGTAGCTGCACAGCAGGGTCAGGCCCCCGTCCAGGGTTGCCTCGGCGAGGTGCCCGAAGCGGGGGCGGGGACCCGACCCCAGCTCACGCCACATCACCTGCTGGGCGAAGCCGCCCAGCACGACCACCACCTTCAGCGCCTCGAGCGCCGCCAGCTCACGCCGCATGAACGGCATGCATGCATCCCGCTCGGCGGGCGCTGGCTTGTTGGCCGGCGGCGCGCACTTGACCGGAGAGGTGATCCAGGCCCCGGTGAGCACGAGCCCGTCATCCCGCCGGGTCGAGTCGGGCTGGTTGGCGTAGCCGGCCCGGTGCAGGGCCCGGTAGAGCCAGTCACCGGAGCGGTCACCGGTGAACATCCGGCCGGTGCGGTTGGCGCCATGGGCCGCGGGCGCGAGGCCGACTACGAGCAGATGGGCGTCGGGATCGCCGAACCCGGGCACTCCCCGAGCCCAGTACACGTCGTCGCGGTAGGCGGCCCGCTTCTCGTGCCCGATCCGCTCGCGCCATTCCACCAGCCGGGGACACCTCCGGCACGCGGCCACCTCGGCGGCCACCTCGTCGAGGACACGGCGCCGACCGGGGGACTCCACGAGTGAGCAGGCTACGTTGGCGGTCACCATGCCCACTAGCCCCGCCCGCGGCACTGACAATGCCGCTCCCGTCGGCTGTCTGGTGCTGTTCGTGCGTCACGGGCAGACCCCCACAACCGGCGATGTTCTTCCGGGCCGGGCTCCTGGACTGCATCTGGCGCCCGAGGGCGTCGAGCAGGCCCGCAGGGTGGCTGAGCGCGTCGCCGGCCTGGGCCGGGTCAAGGCCGTGTACGCCTCGCCCATGGAGCGCGCCGTCGAGACCGCCGCTCCCATCGCCCGCGCCTGCGGCCTGAGGGTCCGCAAGAACCCCGGCCTGATCGAGTGCGACTTCGGCCGGTGGACGGGCCGCAAGCTCAAGACACTGAGCCGGCGCAAGGAGTGGACCACGGTGCAGCGCCACCCGAGCGGGTTCCGCTTCCCGGGCGGGGAGTCGTTCGCCGAGATGCAGTCCCGCGCCCTCGACGCGGTGTCGCAAGTCACGACCCGCCACCGGGGCCAGACGGTCGTGGCCGTGTCCCACGCCGACGTGATCAAGGCCCTGGCCGCGGCCGCGGCCGGCACCCCGCTGGACCTGTTCCAGCGGATCGTCATCTCGCCCTGCTCGGTCACCGCCATCGCCTACCACCCGGCCGGTCCGGTCCTCCTCACCGTGAACAACACCGGCGACGACCTCGCCGCGCTGAGACCGTCATGAGCGAGTCCTTCCACTTCGAGGCGGTGGAGATGCTCACCGTGGGAACGCTCGGACCCAAGGGCCAGCGAGTCTTCTACCTGCAGTGCCTCGCCGAAGGCGAGCTCGTGTCCCTCAAGTTCGAGAAGCAGCAGGCCGCTGCGCTGGCCGAGTATCTGGACCGGATCCTGGGCCAGCTGCCCGAGGCCGACGAGAGCGAGTCCGCCGCAGACCTCGACATGCGCGAGCCGGTGGTCGAGGCCTGGACCATCGGCTCGTTGGGAATCGCCTACGACGAGCACGCCGACCGGGTGATTCTCGTGGCCGAGGAACTGGTCGAGGATGAAGACGCTGCCGGCGCCTCGGCACGCTTCACGCTGTCGCGTGCGCAGGTCAACGCGCTCGTGGCCCGGGCCCGGGCGGTGGTGGCCTCCGGGCGTCCCCCGTGCCCCTATTGCCTGCGCCCCCTGGAGCCGTCGAACCGGGACTGGTGCCCGTGCCACAACTGAGCGCCGAGCCCACAACCCCCGCCCGAACTGGCAGCAGAACAACCCCTACAGGGGCCAAAACGCTGCCAATTCGCCAAGCGCCCACAGGCCCCGCCCCAACTGGCAGCAGAACAACCCCTATAGGGGCCAAAACGCTGCCAATTCGGCGGTGGCGGGAGGACTGACTGTGAGTGCCAGTGCACGTGCAGCCGGGGCTCGCGACCAGTCGCCCATCAGGGACCGCCCCCCGATCGCGACCGATCGGGCCCTGACCCTGCTGGCCGAGGGCGACGTGGAGTTGAGGGGGAGGATGCCCTACAGCTCCAACGTCACGTTCCTGGTGGATGTGGCTCACGACGGGCTTGACGCCCAGGCCATCTACAAGCCCGTGCGGGGTGAGCGGCCGCTGTGGGACTTCCCGTCCGGTCTCGCCCACCGCGAGGAGGGCGCCTTCCTGGTGGACAAGGCACTGGGATGGGACCTGGTGCCGCCGACGGTGGTGCGCGACGGCCTGCCCTTCGATGAGGGCTCGCTGCAGCTGTTCATGCCCTCGAACTTCGAGGAGCACTACTTCACGCTGGTGTCGGAGAATCGCTTCAGTCAGGAGCTGCGGCGGATCTGCGCGCTCGACATCGTCATCAACAACACCGACCGCAAGTCGGGACACTGCCTGCTGGGAACCGACGGCACGATCTGGGCCATCGACAACGGCCTGTCATTCCACAGCGAGTTCAAGCTCCGCACCGTGATCTGGGACTTCGCCGGCGAGGAGCTGCCCGACGACCTGCGATGGGGCCTGCGGCAACTGCTGGAGGCCGGGCTGCCCGAGCCGCTGGCTGCCGCGCTCACACCGCAGGAGGTGGACGCGACCCTGGAGCGAACCGCGAGCCTGCTGACCGCGGGCAGGTTCCCGTCCGACGGCCACGGCCACCGATGGCCCTGGCCTCTGGTCTAGAACCCGCCGGACCCGCGGCCGCTGATCCGGCCAGGTCCCGAACCGGCCTGCTCTAGCGGCTTTCCAGGGCCTCCGTGAGCTTCGGGACCACCTTGTGCACATCGCCGACGATACCGAGATCGGCCACCGCGAAGATGGGCGCCTCGGAGTCCTTGTTGATGGCGATGATGTTCTTGGAGCCCTTCATGCCCACCAGGTGCTGGGTCGCGCCCGAGATGCCGCAGGCGATGTAGACGGTCGGCTTGACCACCTTGCCGGTCTGGCCGACCTGGTAGCTGTAGGGGACCCAGCCCGCGTCGACGATGGCTCGGCTGGCTCCCGGAGCTGCGCCCAGTTCCTTGGCGAGACTCTCGATCATGGAGTACGCCTCCGCGGAGCCGAGCCCCCGCCCGCCGGAGACCACGATGGCGGCCTCGTCCAGCTTGGGGCCCTCGGACTCCTCGGTGACGCGGTCCAGCACCACCGCGCCGCCGGCCGCGCCCAGCTCGGGCACCGGCAGATCCACCACCTCCGCCGACGGTCCGCCCACCGCCGCAGGCTCGAACGACTTCGGGCGCACCAGCCAGATGTCCGGTCCGCCGTCAGTGAACCGGGAGGTCACGTTGATCGTGCCGCCGAACACCGGCTCCACCCCCACCAGGCGGTCGCCGTCGAGGTGCAGGTCGACCACGTTCGACAGCACGCTGGCCTCGAGCTTCACCGAGAGCCGGGCGGCCACGTCGCGACCGTCGTAGGTGGTGCCGAGCAGGAAGGCATCAGGCGCGGCCACGCCGCCCGAGGAGATGGCGACGGCCACTGCCGAGGCGACCGAGACGCCCTGCATGCGCCCTCCGAGATCGCCGGTGGAGTACACGCTGGCCGCGCCGTGGTCGCCGAGCTCGGCTGCGCTGGCCTCGCCGTCGGAGCCGAGAAACACCTCGACCGTGCCGGCCACCTCGCGGGCCTTGGCCAGCATCTCCAGGGTGATGGTGGCCACGCCGTCTTCGCCGGCCTCGCCGAACACCCAGATCTTGTCCAGTGCCATGGCCCAACCCTCCTAGATCACTTTGAGATCGTCGAGGAAGGCGACGATGCGCTCGTGGGCGTCGCCCTCATCCTCGACGATCTCGCCCGCAGCCCGCTCGGGGGCCTCCGCGATGTCGGTGATCTCCTGGCCGGCACCGGCCCAGCCCACCTGTTCGGCCGCAATTCCGAGGTCGGCGACCTTCAGATTGTCGACCGGCTTGTTCTTGGCCTGCATGATCCCCCTGAATGACGGGTACCGGGGCTCGACCACGCCGGCGGTGACCGACACCACCGCGGGCAGCGGGCACTCGACCCGATCCGCGCCGGCCTCGGTCTGGCGGCGAACCGTGGCGGTACCGCCGTCGATGGAGATCTCCTTGGCGAACGTCACCGACGGCATCCCCAGCAGTTCGGCCACCTGGGCCGGGACGACCCCGGTGTAGCCGTCGCTGGACTCGGTGGCGGCCAGAACCAGGTCGGGCTCGGACCGTTCGATGGCCGCGGCGAGTACCCGGGCCGTGCCCAAGGCGTCGGAGCCGGCCAACACCTCATCGCTTACAAGGGTGGCCGAGTCGGCGCCCATGGCCAGTGCTGTACGCAGGCCGCTGACCTCGTCGTTGGGCACCATCGACACCAGGTGCACGGAGCCCTCGCCGGCAGTGTCCACCAGCTGCAGGGCCATCTCCACCCCGTAGGAGTCGGACTCGTCGAGGATGAGCTTCACATCGCGCCGCAGCGTCTTGGTGTCGGGGTCCAGCGCGCCGGGATCGGCGGGATCGGGGATCTGCTTCACGCAGACGACAACCTTCATGAGCGCCAATTGTGCCAGCACTCAGCCAGAAACGAACCTCGGCTGAGCCACAAACTTCGCGGTTCCTGACCCAACGATGCGCCATGGCGGGCGCGGCCGTGCCGGCGAGCGGACAGACTGGGCCGGTGCGGGTCCTGCTGCTGGTGAACTCGGCCGCTTCGTCGGTGACCGGGCGACGGCGGGTGGTGATCCAGAAGGCGCTGTCCGCCGACCACGAGGTGGCGCTGGCCGAGACCGCCCGGCGGGGCCACGCCACCCGGCTGGCCCGCTCGGCCGCCTCCGAGGGGACCGACGTGGTGGTGGTGCTGGGCGGCGACGGCACGCTCAATGAGGCCGCCAACGGCCTGGCCGGCACCGAGACCGCCCTGGCCGCCCTGCCGGGGGGAAGCACCAACGTGTTCGCCCGCATCATCGGCCTGCCCGACGACCCGATCGAAGCCGCGGGCCAGTTGCTCGACGCCCTGGACCGCGGCGCCATCGCCCGGATCGGACTGGGGGCCGTCGACGGGCGGTACTTCCTGTTTCACTGCGGGATCGGCTTCGACGCCGCCGTGGTGGAGCAGGTGGAGAGCCGCGGCCCGTGGAAGCGGTGGGCCGGGCACCCGCTGTTCATCTACGCGACCATCACCACCTGGCTGCGCCGGGCCCACCGGCGCCGGCCGCCCATGCGGGTGCTCGACGCGCGGGGCGAGACTCTGGCCGAAGGCCTGTTCACGATCGTGCTCAACGCCGATCCCTACACCTACCTCGGCAGCCGCAGCTTCGACCTCGCGCCCGGCATCGGCTTGGACGAGCCGCTGGTGGCGGTGACCCTTCCGAGCCTGGCACTGCACCGCATGGTGCCGGTGGGTCTCAGGGCATTGGGCTCGGGCGACGTGAGGGACATGCCCCAGACCACCGTCCACGCCGGGCTGCGCGATCTGACGGTGACCGCAGACCCGCCCGTGGAGTACCAGGTCGACGGCGACCATCTCGGCTCCGCCCCCCGCCTCAGGATCCGCTGGGCGCCCGAGGCCCTGCGGCTAGTCCTGCCCTGAGGCCGAGCGGATTGCCCTGGTTCGACAGTAGTCACGCGAGCTGAGCGAGGCCGGGGGCAGTTGGCCTGGTTTGGGCGGCCTGTGAGCGCAGCGAACAAGAGCGGGAAACCTGAGGCCCCTTCGACGTTCAGGCGGCGTCGACTACGGCTCGGGCCACGTCGGGGACGTCGGTGATGATCCCATCAACACCCATGGCCACGAGTTCCGACATGCGCTCGGCATGGTTGATGGTCCACACGTTGACGGCCAGACCGGCGTCGTGGGCCCGGCGCACGAAGCCCGCGTCGCACATGGCATCGAACGGGTGCACCGCCGCCATCTTGTGGGCCTTGGCCCGGGCCACCGCCTGGGCGGGCTGGACAATCCCGCAGACCAGAGCGGTCGGGATGGCCGGATCGACTGCTCGAACCGCGTTCGCTGCGTCCACGTTGAACGACGACACCACCGCTCGCCCGGGTCCCAGGTAGGCGGCGATGAGCCCGGCCACCGCGTCGGCGACGAGGTTCTCGCTGTCGTAGTCGGGATCGTCGGGCAGGTTCTTTATCTCGATGTGCACGCCCATTCCCTCGCAGGCCTCCAGGGCCTCGGCCAGGCTGGGGACGTAGCCGGGAAGCTCACCGGCGTGCATCCGCCCGATCCTCCGGCCGTCGGCCAGATGGGCGTCGTGGTGGACCACAGCCACGCCGTCGGTGGTGCGGCGCACGTCCAGCTCCACCCAGTCGGCTCCCAGATCCCGGGCCAGCCGGAACGCGCCCACCGTGTTCTCGGGCGCGGCCTGGCTGGCCCCCCGATGCGCGATGACCGCTGCCACGAGGCCAGTCTCGCAGACATCGACGAACAGCGCGAGTCGGACATCGGGCCGGGGCCGCCCCTACGATCATCGTGTGACGACGACCAGAATCGACCGAGGACACCACCGATGAATCTGTCAGCTGCGTCAGGGGCTACGAGCGTGCCGCTGCTGGAGGAGACCATCGGCCAGAACCTGGCTCGCACCGTCGCTGCCCATGGTGGGCGCGACGCCCTTGTGTCGGTGGAGCAAGACCTGCGCTACACGTACACGGAGTTCGCCACCGAGGTCGACCGCCTGGCACGGGGGCTGATGGCGATCGGCGTGGACAAGGGCGATCGGGTGGGCATCTGGAGCACCAACTACGCCGAGTGGGTGCTGGTTCAGTACGCCACGGCCCGCATCGGCGCGATCCTGGTGACCATCAACCCGGCCTACCGGTCCTCCGAGCTCGAGTTCGTGCTCGAACAGTCCGGGATCTCGGTGCTGGTCGCGGTCGAGTCCTTCCTGACCAGCGACTACCGGTCGATCATCGAAGAGGTGTGGGACCGGGTGCCGGCCGAGCGGGTCATCTACCTCCACACTTCCGATTGGGATGAGCTGCTGGAGGCCGCCGACGCCGTGCCGGTCGCGCAGTTGGACCAGCGCGGCGCGCAGCTCCACCCCGATGATCCGATCAACATCCAGTACACCAGCGGCACGACCGGCTTTCCCAAGGGCGCGACGCTGAGCCATCGCAACATCTTGAACAACGGGTTGTTCATCGGGGAGGCATGCCAGTACACCGAGGTCGACCGGGTGTGCATCCCCGTGCCCTTCTACCACTGCTTCGGGATGGTGCTCGGCAACCTGGCCTGCACCACCCACGGCTCGGCCATGGTGATCCCTGCGGCCGGATTCGACGCGGCCGCAACCCTGAGAGCGGTCGCTCAGGAGCGCTGCACCAGCCTGTACGGGGTTCCGACGATGTTCATCGCCGAGCTGGGCGACCCCGGCCTGGCCGACCATGACCTGTCGTCGCTGCGGACCGGGATCATGGCCGGCTCGCCGTGCCCGATCGAGGTGATGCGCCAGGTGGTGGACCAGATGAACATGAGCGAGGTGACGATCGCCTACGGCATGACCGAGACCTCGCCGGTCTCCACCCAGACCTCGGCTGACGACCCTCTGGAGAAGCGGGTGACCACCGTCGGGCGAGTCCATCCCCACGTGGAGATCCGGATCGTCGACCCCGAGACCGGCGAGACCGTCCCCCGCGGCACCAGCGGGGAGTTCCTGACCCGGGGCTACTCGGTGATGCTGGGCTACTGGAACGACCCGGAGCGCACGGCCGAGGCCATCGACGCCGACGGCTGGATGCACACCGGGGATCTGGCGGTGATGGACGGCGAGGACTATGTGAACATCGTCGGACGCATCAAGGACATGATCATCCGCGGAGGCGAGAACGTGTACCCCCGCGAGATCGAGGAGTTTCTCTACACCCACCCCGACATCGTGGAGGTGCAGGTGATCGGCGTGCCCGACGCGCGCTACGGCGAACAGGTCATGGCCTGGGTTCAGCTGCGAGACGGCGCCGGCACGACCGAGGAGGATGTCAAGGCCTTCTGCCGCGGCAGCATCGCCCACTACAAGGTCCCCCACTACATCAAGTTCACCGACACCTTCCCGATGACCATCACCGGCAAGATCCAGAAGTTCAAGATGCGCGAACAGTCAATCGAAGAGTTCGGCCTGGGCGAGGCCGCCGGGTTGCGCAGCGCCTAGCAGGCGGCGCTCCGCAGCGAGTCCGGTTCCCCAAGCCGTCCAGGGCAAGAACAGGGACGCGCTAACCGATCGGTGCCGCGGCGGGGCGGCGGGGGATCGAGATGTCGATCACGGTGCCGCGGGGCGGTTCCGCCGATGCGGCCTTGATGGTGATCGAGCCACCGAGGTCGTGCACCACGAAGCTGCGCACGATCGTGAGGCCCAGCCCGGCGTCACGATCCAGCGAGAAGCGGTCGGGGACCCCCGGGCCGTCGTCCTTTATTCGCATGGTCAGCGTCGTAGCGGTGCCGGCGAAGAGAACCTCGACCTGCTTGGCCGGACCGGCCGGCGGGCCGGCGTGCTGGAAGGCGTTCTGCACCAACTCCACCAGCACCACTGCCAGCGGCATCGCCGTCTCGCCGTCGATCTCGCCGACAGCGCCGTCCACTCGAATCTTCAGGGGACGCTCGGCCGGGGCCAGCCCCTCCTCGACCAGGCGCAGCAGCGGGCCCACGATCTCGTCGAAGTCGAGGTCCGAAGTGGTGTCGAGGGACAGGTGCTCATGCACCATGGCGATGGACGAGATGCGCCGCACCGAGCTCTCCACCGCGACCTTCGCCGCCGGGCTGGCGAGGCGGCGGGCCTGGAGTTGGAGGAGCGAGCTGACCGTTTGGAGGTTGTTCTTGACCCGGTGGTGGATCTCGCGGATGGTGGCGTCCTTGGACAGCAGCAGCTGGTCGTGGTGGCGCAGCTCCGACACGTCCCGCAACAGCGCGACCGCTCCGCTGACGCGGTCGTCGGCCACCAGCGGATAGGCCCGCATCACCACCACGATCCCCTGGCGGGCGGTGAACTCGGCCACCGTGGAGCGCCGCCTCCAGAACGAGCGCCGGATGACAGTGTCGTCCAGCCCGAGGTCCCCCAGCCGGCAGCCCGGAACCGGTCGCATGACGCCCAGACGGTGCAGGGCGCTGCGGGCATTGGGTGAGGCATAGGTGATGCGGCCCTCGCGGTCGAGCACCATCACGCCGTCACCGACGCGCGGCTCGCGGAACTCGCCCACCCTCTCGACCCAGTCGTAGGGGAAGGCGCCGTCCGCGATCATCTGAGCGAAGCGGACGTACAGACCCCGGTAGATGGTCTCCAGCGGGTTCTCGTGACGGATCGGGGCCGGCGCGGCCTCCCGGGCCAGCACCGCCACCGGCGCGTCCCCGCAGCGCACCGGCACGTAGTCCACCACCCGGCGCCGGTCGCGCAGCGCCAGGCTTCCCTCCTCCTCCACGACCGTGTCGTCGCCGATGACGGAATGGGCGCCTACCTCGGCTATCTCCGCCTCGCCCGCCTCGCCGGTGTCGATCGCGGCACGGAGCCATGCCGACGCCGGACCCTGGACGAGGGTGCCGATCGGGTCGACGAGATGGACGGTGGGACCGGTGTTGGCGCGAGCGTGGGCCAGTACGACAAAGTCGCCGTCGGTGCTGGCGGCGACCCCGTCCTGCTCTGCATCCCCAGCGACGGCGACCGACGCGGGATCGAATCCGCCGGTGCAGGGCGCGTACAGCAGCAGGTCGCCGAACGAGAGGTCGGCCAGCGGCGCCCACGAGGCGACGAGCCGGTGCAGGTGGTCGATGGACCGCTCGTCGAGCGACGTTCCGGCCCAGGCCAACTCGGCGAGACCGGCCACCGGCGCCGCTCCCTGTCCGGGCGGTCTCTCAGCCGAACCCGATGGGGTTGGAGCCGGGCGGACCCATCTCCACGTGAGTGAGGCGAGCGGACGCCACTGCGATCTCCCGGCCCTTGTCGTCGGTCAGCCACAGCACTGCAGCCTCACCGCTGAGGGCCGCGCCCACCGACGCCTTGATGTCGTCGCGGTCGGTGCCGTCAGGAAGGGTCACCGCGATCGGCTGGGGGTTGTCGGTGATTCCGATACGAAGCTCCACGCTCTTCTCCTTGGCTGCTCGGTCCTTGGCAGTGTCTTCGGCGGCTGATGGTCCTGTTGGCCCTCAGACGATCTTCAGCTCGGGATGGGTCCTCTTGGTGGGACCATGGGCCTCGATCCAGTCTGCCATCGCCGCGAACACCCTCGAAGTCTCAGAGCCGGGATCCACCGCCATTATGGGCCGGCCGTGGTCGCTGCCCTCGCGCAGCGGGATCGTCATCGGCACCTGGCCGATCATGTCGACATCGAGCCTGCGGGCCAGCTCCGCGCCGCCGCCCGAGCCGAACAGCGGGTAGCGCTTGCCGTCGTCGCCGGTGAACCACGACATGTTCTCGATCACGCCCTTCACGGTGATGTTCACCTTCGAGAACATGAACGCCGAACGCTGGGCCACCCTCTGGGCCGCCGGGTTGGGGGTGGTGACCACATAGGCCTCGGCCCGGGGCAGGAACTGGGCCAGCGACAGGGAGATGTCACCGGTGCCCGGCGGCAGGTCCACCAGCAGGAAGTCGGGATCGTCCCAGAACACGTCGGTGAGGAACTGCTCGAGGGCCTTGTGCAGCATCGGTCCCCGCCAGATCACCGGCTGGTCCTCCTGGGCGAAGAAGCCCATGGAGATGCAGCGCACGCCGTGCACCTCGGGCGGCACGATCATGTCGTCGATCACCACCGGGGCTCGGTCCACACCCAGCATCCGGGGTATCGAGAAGCCCCACACATCGGCGTCCACCACTGCGGTCGAGTGACCCCGGGCGGCGAGGGCGATGGCCAGATTGGCGGTCACCGACGACTTCCCCACCCCGCCCTTGCCCGATGCGATCAGCAGGGTGCGGGTGGCGTTGCCTGGCTCAGCGAAGGGAATGGCCCGGCCCTCGGCGTGTCCGTGAGCGGGCCCGCTGCCGGCGGTGGCCGCCGGATCGCCGTGAAGCTTGGCCCGCAACTCGGCCCGCTCGGCGTCGGTCATGACCGTGAAGTCCAAGGTGACCGCGGCGACGCCGTCGAGGGTCAGCATCGCGTCGGTCACCCGGCGCTGGATCTCGCTGCGCAGCGGGCAGCCCGCCACCGTGAGGGCGATGCTCACATCGGCATGGCCTCCGTCGAGGTTGAAGCCCCGGTACATGCCGAGATCGACGATGCTGCGATGCAGCTCAGGGTCCTCCACCGGTCGGAGGACCTCGATCACCTCCGCTTCCGTGACAGCCACAGGGCTAGGCTAACGGCGTGCATTTCCGCTTCCGAACTCGTGCCCTCACCGCGTGCGTCGTCTGGGGTACGGACCTCCTCGATCACACCGCGGCGCCCTCGATCCATGGACACGCGGCCAGGTCACGCCGATGCTCGTAGCACTGTCAATCAAGAACTTCAAGAGCATCCGGGAGGCTCATGTCCGCTTTGGCCCTTTTACGTGCTTCATCGGGCACAACGGTGTCGGTAAGAGCAATCTCTTTGACGCCGTCCACTTTCTCAGCGAACTAGCTGAACGCGACATCTCAGAGGCAGCAGCAGACGTCAGGCGCGCTAGTGACGGAGCCTATTCGCCACTCGATCTTGTATTCGGCCGGGACCCACTGCGCACGATTGAACTATCAGCCGATATGATAGTGCCTGCCGAAGTTCAGGATGACTTCGGGCAATCAGCCACACCTAGCACTACGCTTCTTACTTATACTCTGGGCCTACGATACTCGTCAGAGTCTGATCAGCTTGTTGTGGACAATGAGAGACTCACGCATGCCAAGCTAGGCGATTATACGAAGTTCGTCGGATTTCGCTCATCCACCAGTTTCAGATCATCTGTGGTCGCAGGCTCTCGACGTGGCGGCCCGCTCATTTCGACGAAGGAAGACCGTATAGTGCTCCACGGTGACGGTGGTAGCCGAGGCAGGCCGGCACCGGTAGGCCGATCTCCTTTGACAGTTGTGGGTGGAACCAACACCTTCGACTATCCGACGGTTCTAGCAGCTAAGCGAGAGATGTCATCGTGGCGAGTGCTTCATCTCGAACCGAGTGCTATGAGGACTCCCGACGCCAAGTCGACACGACCTCACCATGTTTCGGCATCGGGGGGCCGCATTCCAGCAACTCTTCATTCCTTGGCTTCAAGCAATGAGAATATCCATGCAGAGATTGTGAACCGTCTTCGTCAACTGAACTCAGACATTCAGGACATCAGCATCTACTCAGACGATGCGAGAGATCAACTTGCGTTGCGGGCACGGATTACCGGTGCCGATAACTGGCTGTTCGGACGATCTCTCTCGGATGGCACCCTTCGATACATAGCGCTCGTGCTGATGTTGGTCGACATACGCGATCGAGCACTCCTGTGCATTGAAGAGCCCGAGAACGGAATCCACCCCTCACGCGTACCGTACCTAGTTAACTTGCTACGCGACTATGCAGTCGACACCGATGAGCCCGTCGCTCCTGATAATCCTCTCAGACAGGTCACCGTGAACACTCACTCGCCAGAGGTTGCTAGACAATTCTCCTTCGAGGACATGATATTTGTTGAGCGAGCTCTCACGAGGAACGGACCGGTCAGTGTGTTCCGTCCCATTCGAAACACGTGGCGAACAGGTGTGAGTACTGATGGCGAGATCCAAACTGAACCAATTGGTCGTCAAGCTATAGTCGACTTCATTGGAGGATCCCCAATCAATCCAGAACTCAGAAGCGAGCAATTGGATTTTGAGTTCGGATCTGCGCGGTGAGTCACCAAATCACATTCTGCGTCGTGGCCGATGGTGGCACCGATCGCGTTCTGGTCCCGATAATTCAATGGGCCATTCATCGGCTTGATCCACATGTAGAGATACTTGAACCGGAATTCAAGAAACGAAAGTCACGTGTGGCAGACTACCTTCAGGCACATGAGCCAGGGGCAATGCTGACGTTTGTGCATCGTGATGCTGAGACCGCCTCGCTAGAGGAGCGCCTCAGCGAATTCCCAGAAGATGCCAGCAGTGATATCGTTCCTGTGGTTCCTGTCCGAATGTCGGAGGCTTGGCTCCTGTTCGACCGGCATGCCATTGCTAAGGCAGCCGACAGGCCGACCTACGACGTAACTGTTCCCGAGATCGCAGAACTAGAGAGACTTTCGGATCCAAAAGGGCGCTTGGAAGAACTCTTGCTTGAAGCAGCGGGCTCGCCGACTGGACGGCGGCTCAAGAATTTCAGGCGTTCAATAATCGATCGGCGTGTGAGTGTGGCCTCACTGATATCAGACTTCAGCCCGCTCGAAGCGCTAGATGCCTTCGCACAGTTCCAGCAGACCCTAGCGAGTAGGTACCCGTTTCGGCACTTGATCGCACCATGATGTCGAACCCCACGTTGCACCTGGTGCGTCACGCCGACGCGGGGAACCGGGGAGCCTGGAGCGGCGACGACTTCGAGCGACCGTTGGACGACCACGGGCAGATGCAGGCCGAGGCCATCGCAGTCGCTTTGGCGGAGCGGCCGGTGCGCCGGATCCTGTCGAGCCCGTACGTGCGGTGCATCGACACGGTCGTGCCGCTGGGTCGGGCGTCGGGGCTGCCGGTCGAGGCTTCAGACGCACTGGCCGAGGGCGCCTACGTGGCGGACGCCCTCGACCTGCTGGGTTCGCTGGCCGCGGCCGAGGGCGACTCGGTGCTGTGCAGCCACGGCGATGTGATTCCCGGCGTGCTGTGGGTGCTGAGCCGGCACGGCCTGGACATCGGAGATCTGGGCCGGTGCAAGAAGGGCTCGATCTGGGAACTCGAGGTGGTCGACGGCATGATCGCTGCCGCGACCTACCGCCATCCCCGCACCTACGGCGCAGCCTGAGCGAACCGGCCCTGAGGAGCGGGGCTGCGAGGATCAGGCGGTGTACTGGGGAGGCCGGAGGAAGACCTCTTCCAGCAGCGGCACGAAGTCCTCCATCGGAAGGTCGTCGTAGGCGGGGTCGAAGCAGTTCTGGTCGTAGGAGGTGCAGAAGTCGACGCAGCGGTCGTAGTGGGGCGATTCCGCGTACCGCTCCCGGGCGTGGCGGTCGCCGCCCAGGTGGTGGAAGTAGTAGTAGCCCTGGAACAGCCCGTGGTGGCGCACGACCCACTCCGTCTCCTCGCTCACGTAGGGGGCGACTATGGCGGCCGCGACGCCGCTGTGGTTGTCGGGGGCCAGCACGTCGCCGATGTCGTGCAGCAGCGCGGCCACCACGAACTCGTCGGACTCGCCGTTGCGCAGCGCCCGGGTGGCCGACTGGCGGCAATGGCGCTCCCGGTCGATCTGGTAGCCGAGGGTGGGGCCCTCCAGCAGCCTCATCACCGAGAGCAGGTGACCCACGAGCGTCTCGCGGCCGTGGCTCTCGAAGATCTTGCTGAGCTCGGTGTAGTCCTCGACGGTCCCGTCGGCCATAGCGGTCCAACTGACGGTGAAGGCGTCTGTCAGCGTGTCAGCCATGTCTTGCATCCCCTTCTGCCGCGAGCACTGCAGGCGGCCCGTCCCCTATTCAAGCCGACAGCGGGGCCGCAGGCGAGACCATGACGGCTAAGAACGTGCGCGGGTAGGTGAAGCCGCCTCGCGGAGCAGGGTGGTGTCTCCCGCTCTTGTTCGCTGCGCTCACGGGCCGCTCGGGCCACGGCCGCGCCCGTATGTGCCGGATTCGCTCGCCTACCCGCGCGGCCTCTAGCCCCCGATGATCTCTGCGTCGGGATAGAACGCGGCCGCCGCGAACCAGAAGGTGTCGAGATGCTCGACCGGCTCCAGCGCCGCCCCGGAGCCGCCCGAGGGTCGGCCCAGGATGTCGTAGACGACGCCGGAGGCTGCGTCCACGAATCCGCCGCCGGCGTCGGCTGAAAGCTCCACGGTCTGACCGCCGACGGAGGAGACGAACACGCCGGTGGCCCCCACGTCGCGGCCCTCCTCGATCAGCGCACGGTCGAGGGCGCTGGCCGTGCCCGGCTCGAACAGGGCCACCAGCTCCATCCCCGCGAAGGTGAAGGGCACGACCCGGCGCTCCTCCAGCACGTCGTAGGGGATGACAGCCCCGTCGCTGCCGTCGCGCAGCGCCAACACCCGGGTGATCGGCTTGAGCCGGTCGTCGAAGGGCCCCCGGAAGAGGAAGGGCCGGTTGTTGGAGTCGTAGAACTCGTAGGGGTTCTGCCCGTAGCGGCGGGAATGGCCGGTGTCGAGGCCGAGCACCTGCCCGTCGGGGTGCGATGACAGGAACCGCTCGAACGACACCGTCTGCACCGGGATCAGGGCGAGCTGGGCGCCGGTGAGATGGCCGACCACGGCCTCGCCGGTGTAATGCGACCACAGGCTCTCGGTCTGGCGGTCGTACATCACCAGCGACGAGTTCAACAGCGCGCCGGACGTGCCGAAGTCGAGGATGCGCTCCCCCACCCGGCGGTCGTAGGCCACCGCCGAGTTGCACAGCGGGCAGTAGGACACGGTGACCGGCACACCCCCGACCGTGCCGTTGACGAGCTCGTGCCAGGTCATGATCCGCAGCGGGTAGGCCCGGGCGTCGTCATTGATCTCCAACGCCAGCACCGGCTCCACCGGAGCCAGCCAAGCCACCCCGGCGGCCGGCTCGAAGGCCGGATCCTCCAGGGCGGGAATGGCGTCGGGCGGGACGATGCCCTGGATCTCGTCGAGGTCCACCAGCGGCTCGGGATGACCGGCGCCGAAGGGATCCCGCAGCGCGCTGGGCACGTCCTCACGCGGCGTCGACTGGACGGGGCCGGTCGGGTCCGCCAGCGGCGAGCCCTCCTCAACCGCGGAGGCGGTGTTGGAGTCGGGCGTGGCCGCGGGCTCGGCTCCCGAGGTGGGCTCGGGACCGGCATCGGAGTCCACGGCTTGCCCGGCGCCGGAACCGGAGTCGGATGCCGAACCAGAGTCGGAGTCGGTGTCGGGGGCGCTGCCCTCCTGACTGCCGGTCTGGGAAGAGTCTGTCGCCGACTGGGAACCGGTGACGGTCGCATCAGACTCGCCGGTCGACTCGGAGCATCCGAGGGCCGCCGCGGCCACCGCCAAGGCCACCACGGTGGCCGTGATCCGGGGAGAAACAACCTGCACCTTGCGGGACATGTTGGAGCAACCTAACGTCACGCACCCTCCACGCACGCAGAGGCATTCCCATGAACGACCATGCCCTCGCTCACGATCCCGCAGCCGAGGCCGCGGCCGCGGCCGGCGACGACTACGACGTGAGGGTGTTGGAGCCCTGCCCGCCGGCGGTGGCCGATCCGCCGTTCTGGGCCGACGACCCAGCCGACCCCACGTCCTCGGGCGCCGGTCCGGTGGTGGCGCCCCATTCCGGAGGGGACCTCACCTGGGACGACCTGGTCGAGGCCCGGCCCGAGCTGGCCGGCTTCGCCGCCGACCGCTGGCTGGGGGCTCGTCGGCCGCTGCCCGAACTGCCCCCGGACTACCCGGCGGCCCTGTTCGACTTCCACCGGCTCGCCTACTCGGTTGTGGCCGAGGCCCGCTACCAGTGCAACGGCAAGTTCGGTCTGCGCTACGTGCGGGGCGGCTTCGGCACGCCCTTCTTCGGCGATGACGCGCAGGTGCGGGTGGCCGGCGATCAGCTTGTGGTCCAGACGGCCGCTCGGGCCCGCTCCACCACCATCACGACGCTGCGGGAGGCCGGTGAGTTCGCCGGCGTGGTCCCCGGCACCTCTGCCGCCGAGTACGACAGCCCCGACCTGGGAGACATCGACCGCCCGCTCGAGGCGCGGGCCGGGGTCGGGGAGTTTCTGGGCGCATGGTTCGGTCTGGCCACCGCCGCACTGGAGGAGTTGCGCTTCTCACCCGGAGTGGTCGATCCCGAGCGGGTGCAGCTGTGGCCCGGGCACTTCGACCCGGCCATCGCGGCCGGCGACGCCGAGTCGGGCCGACGGGCCACCTACGGCTTCTCGCCGGGGGACCACTCCCACGACGAGCCCTACATCTACGTGGCCGCCTGGGGCGACGTCGACCGCTCCGACCCGTTCTGGAACGAGACCAGCTTCAACGGTGCTTCCCTCTCGTTCAGCAGCCTGGCCCCGACTGACGACCACTACCGCGCCGCGGTGGCGTTCCTACTGGGCGGCTGTGCCCGCCTCAGCGGCTGAGGGCGGCCCTCAGTCCCTGATCCTCGACCAGGCGCACCAGGTCCGGAGGCCGCTGCGGCAACGCGTCGAAAGCCGAGAGGTCGGCTCGGGCACCCGGGATGTCGCCGTGCTGCCAGCGCGCGAAGGCCCGGTAGACCAATCCGGAGGCATTTGACGGATCAATGCCGAGAGCTGCATCCAGGTAGTCGACGCCCAGCGCGAGCAGTTCGACGTCACCGCTGCGGACCAGCAGCCAACCCCGGCCGGACAGCGCGTCCGGGTCGTCGGGGTGGGACTCCAGGACCCAGTCGAGAAGCTGCACCGCCTCCAGCAGGTCTCCCCGGTTGGCGAGAGCCTCGGACGCAACCAGAGCGTCGGCGACGGTGAGCGCGGTATCGGTGAAAGCGGGACGCTCGTCGAGAGCGCTCAACGCGTCGACAGCCTCTAGCGCGGCAGTGTCGCGGGCCTCGGCCACCCGCTCTCTCACCCGGGACTGGGCCAGCAGCTGCTCCGCGTAGGGGGGCGGGTCCAACGAGTCGAAGGCGGCCAGATCCCGGGCCGCGCTCGCGCCGTCGCCCTCCTCGAGGGCCACAATGGCCCGGAACAGCCGGGCGTCTGGGTAGGCGGGATCAACCGCCACCGCGTCGTCGAGGTATGGCGCGGCAGCAGCCAGGTCTCCCTGGCGGGACGTGAGCCATCCCCGGTAGGTGAGAGCCTCCACACTGGAAGGCTGGATTTCCAGGGCCTCGTCGTAGGCGGCGATGGCGCCGGCCATGTCGCCGTCGGAGAGCCGCTGCTGGGCCTCGAAGATCTTCTCGCGGGCAGTGGACCGGATCTCGCCCGTGATGGAGCCGTCGGAGGTTCGGCTGCCCGAGGACCGGGCCACCAGCAGGCCCGCCGCGCCCGCCACCACGACGATGGCGACAGTCCACACGGCCGCGTTGCGCCAGCGACGCCGCCGTCCCACCGCGGGCAGTTCTCCGGAGTCCGGGGCCGCGGCGCGGCCGGGTCGCAGCATCACGACCACGACAGTCGCGATGCCGGCTCCGGCGAGCAGCGGAAGGATCCATACCAGACTGGTGATTCCCGAGCCGGACGGGGTGTAGTCGATGTCGGCGTCGTAGGCCGCCACCAGCTGGTCGCGGATGTAGGCGTCGCTGCGGCCCTCGTCGACCCAGACCGCGATCTGCCTTCGAATCTCGCGGGCCACGGGCACATCGCTCTCGCCCACCGACTGGCCCGCGCACACCGGGCAGGCGAAGTCCCCGGCCAGGGCCCGAACCCGGTCGGCGTTGGTGCTGGGAGGCCCTTCGGCCACTGCGCCGTACAAGAACGCCGCCACCGCCACCAAGATGGCCGCGGTCCAGCTGAGAGCGCGCCGGCTCATGACGCCGAGGAGGCCTCCGTGAGCTGGGCGATCACATCGTCGATGCCGTCAGCCGTTACCCCTCCAAGCTGCTTCCACACCACCACGCCCGATGGTGCCACCAGGTAGGACTCGGGAACCCCGGTCACGCCGTAGGCGACGGCCGCCTCGCTGGCGCCCTCCACCAGCACCGGCCAGTCCCCTCCGTTGACCTCGAAGAATCGCCGCACGTTCTCAGCGGTGTCGTCGAAGGTCACCGACACGACCCGGGCATCACCGGCCGGGGCATGGCGCTCACTGAAGGCGATCAGCTCAGGATGCTCAATTATGCAGGGGACGCAGGTGCTCTGGAAGAAGTTGACGATCACCCAACGGCCCCGCCACTGGTCCAGATCGAAGGGTTCGCCCGCGGTGGTGACGCCCGCCACCGGAGGGGCGAGCCCGCCCAGGATGGGACTGGTGGCGTTGCGCTCGAAGGCGGAGTCGCGGGTGGCCAGCACCACCACCAGCAAGGCGACCGCCACCGCCAGCGGCACCGCGATCCAGGCCGTCCGCCACCTGCTGGCGCCCGGTCCCTCCGGATGCGAGCCCTCCGGGGAGGGACCCGGATCACGCCGGTCGGTCGCGCTCACGCCACCGGCTCCGCGGTGGCCACGGCCTCCTCGGGCTGGCGGCGGCGTTCCGGGCCGGCCGGCAGCAGCGATAGGACAGTGCCGGCAGCCATCACGATGCCGCCCAGCCACAGCCACGCCACCAGCGGCTGGACGGTCACTCTCAGGATCACCCGGTCCGGGCCTGCCTCGTCGGGGAACGACAGAACCGCCAAGGCAACGTCGTCGCGCAGAGTGGAGCGCACCGACGGGATCCCGATGGTCTGTGAGGCGAACGGGTAGGTGGCGATGGCCGGCCCGTATGTCTTGGCGTCATCGACCCGCACGAACGCAACCCGCTCGGTGCGGTTCTCGTGGGCCACCACCGCGGAGCCCAGGTAGACGATCTCGTGGCCGGCGAAGCTCGCCGTGCGACCTGCCTCGAGACTGAACTCGGCCTGGCGGACATAGGACTGGCTGGCCGCGAAGGCCACCGCGACCAGCACGACGCCCAAGTGCACGATCATGCCACCGTTGGTGCGCCCGACCAGACCCCGCCACCGGTGGCGGCGCACCGCCAGGACGATCTGGCGCAGCGCGGCCCCGCCCGCGAAGCCCCCCAGCCCGAACGCCAGCAGCGGCGCCCAACCCCGGGCCCCGCCGAGCACCGCCAGGACCAGAACCGCGGCCGCGATCCACGCCGGCACCTGCAATCGCCGACCCAACAACTCTGCCGGCGGACGGCGCGAAGACCCTCCCCAGGGCAGCATCGGCGCCACCGCCATGAGGAACAGCAGCGCGAAGCCGACGGGTCGGGTCATCCGATCGAAGTACGGGTTCCCCACCGAGATGGTGCGGCCGTCGAACGCCTCCACCAGCAGGGGGAACACCGTGCCCAGCAGCACCACGAACGCGAACGCGGCGAACAGGGCGTTGTTGGCCAGGAAGGCCCCCTCGCGAGACACCGGCGCCGCGATCCGGCCCGGTGTGCGCAGCAGGTCGCCCCGCCACGCGATCAGGGCCAGCGACACGGCCACGATGACCGCGAAGAAGCCGAGTATGGCCGGGCCGATTCCCGACTCGGTGAAGGAGTGCACCGAGGCCAGCACACCGGAACGGGTTAGGAACGTCCCCAGGATCGTCAGCGAGAAGGTGGCGATCACCAGCGACAGGTTCCACACCCGCAGCATCCCGCGCCGCTCCTGCACCATCACCGAGTGCAGGTACGCGGTGCCGGTGAGCCACGGCAGGAACGAGGCGTTCTCCACCGGGTCCCAGGCCCAGTACCCGCCCCAGCCCAGCGTCTCGTAGCTCCACCAGGCGCCGAGCACGATCCCGAAGGTCAGGAAGCCCCAGGCGGCCACGGTCCAGCGCCGGGTGGACGCCAGCCATCCCTCCCCCAGGCGTCCGGTGGCCAGCGCGGCCACCGCGAAGGCGAAGGGCACGGTGAACCCCACGTAGCCGAGGTAGAGGATCGGCGGGTGGAACGCCATGAGGATGTGGTTCTGCAGCAGCGGGTTGGGACCGGGCCCGTCGTAGCCCGCGGGCACCTCGACCCCGATGAAGGGATCGGCCGGTCCGATCATCAGAGCGAAGAAGAAGGCGCTCACCATGAACATGACCAGCAGCGCCCAGGCCACCATCGGATCGCTGCCCCGGCGGCGGAACCTGACCGCCACAGCCACCGTGTAGCCGCACAGCACCAGCGCCCAGAGCAGGATGGATCCCTCCAGCGCCGACCACAGGGTGGCCACGTTGAAGATGGGCGGAGTGGTGGACGAGCCGTTGTCGGCCACGAACTTCACACCGAAGTCGCGCGTGATCAGGGCCCGCTCCATCACCGCGACGCCGGCCACCGCGGCGGCGGCCATGATGAACGTGAGCAGGCGGGCAGCGTGCCCCCAACGCGGGTAGCGGCCCACCAGCCCCAGTGCCGTGACGGCTATGCCCAGCAGAGCCGCGGCCAGTCCCGCGGCAACCGCCGCCGAGCCGGCCGCGACGTTGCTCATCGACGCCGCGGCAAGGGTGGCGAGGTGGGCGCCATCACGGCCGCGAGCCGCCCTCCTCGGCTTCGCTCAGAGGCCGAGCGAATAGGGCACAGCGCGGCCCATACGGTGCGAGGCCGTGGCCCGAGCGGCCCGTGAGCGCAGCGAACAAGAGCGGGAACCACCACGCCGCACCGCCAAGCGTTCACCCGCCCTCCTCGGCTTCGCTTACGCGCTCGCCGTAGTCGTCGCGCTGGCGGTAGTCGTTGTCGTGCTTGACCAGCATCCGGTCCGACGAGAAGTGCCAGCCGTCGTCAGCGATCACGGGCCCCGGGCCAGGACCAAGCCGCCAGGCCCCCTCAAGGACCACCGGAACCCCGGGCTGGAACAGCTCCGGCGGATCCCCGGTGTGGACGACGTCCACAACCACCTCGTTGAAGCCGACGGAGAAGGCCAGCACCGGCCGGTCGTGGAAGAAGGTGTTCACCGGCGCATCGATGGGCGTTCCCTGGAGCGTGAAGCGCGCCCCAGCCAGCTCGTCGCGGCGCTCCACCGCCTCATCAGCGTTGTAGAAGAACAGAGAAGCATCGCCGAGCAGGTTCGTGACGAGCAGGGACACGGCCGCAGCCACGGCTACGACAACCAGAGCCGCCACCGATCGTCTGGTTCGCGCCGACCGTGGACCGGGCCGGGGCGTCAAAGGCGACAGATCCGTCTGTTGGGTGGCCTTCCGTTCCGTGCCCGCAGGCGCGTCATCCATGGTCTGTCACTCTTCGCCGGTGCTGTCGCTGCCGATGCGGCCGGCCCGGGCCCGGCGCAGCAGCCGCTGGCCTCGGAGCCGGAGGGACGCTGCGTAGACCGCGATCGCGACCACCGTGACGCCCCAGGCGCCCAACACGTAGACGGCGTGGCTCATCGGCCGGCCTCCGCCCGCCGGGCACGGACCGCCTGATGGATGTCGCGGTCTGCCAGCTGACGCTCCAGCCAGCCGATGCGGAAGCGATGCATGACCATCCACCAGATAGCCATAGCGGCCACGACGAACGCCAGAATCAGCGTGAGCAGGGTCATGTCCTCGAGCTTGCCTTCGGTGAGGGAGGACTGCTGGTGCAGGGTGCGGTTGGCCCACCAGTTCACCGAACGGTTGACGATCCCGATGTTGACCGCGCCGACCAGCCCGACCACTGCGGCCCGGGTGGAGACCGAACCTGCCGCCCCGCCAAGAGCCCGCACCGACAGGTATCCGACCATCACCAGGAACAGGATGAGGGCGGTCACGAGGCGAACATCCCCCCACTCCCAGTAGGTGCCCCAGGTGGGCCGGCCCCAAAGCATGCCGGTCACCAGCATGAGGCCGCACAGCAGCACACCGACCTCCGCGCCGGCATGGGCGGTGATGTCCCACCACTGCGAGCGTCGCCACAGCCACATGACCGAGCCCACCGCGGTCAGCCCGAGGGCGGCGTAGGCCCCCAGCGCCGACGGCACGTGCACGAAGATGATGCGCACCGCGTCGCCCTGCACGTCATCGGCCGGCACGACCAGCAGCCCCAGGGCCGCCACCCCGGCGAAACCGACCAGGGTTGCCGCTCCGAGCCAGAAGGTGAAGCGAGATCCGGTGCGAGCGGGGCCGTCCAGGTACCCGGTGAGAGTGGTGGGGTCACCGGTTGCGTTGCGGCTCATGCTTCCTCCATCAGGGGGCCGTACGCGACGGCGCCCAACGCGACGTTGGCGGCGGTGAATCCGGCCAGCAGCCCGACCCACGACCAGCCGTTGACCGCAGCCGTGCCCAGCGCGTCCTCGAACGCTCGCGTCGCGGCGATCAGCACTGGAGCCACCACCGGCAACAGCAGGATCGGCAGGACCGTCTGATGGGCTCGCACTCCTGCTACCACAGCACCGAGCAGGCTACCGGCGGCTGCCAGCCCGGCCGTCGCTGCTATCGAAGTCACCACAGCCAGCAGCAGCGACTCGAACTCCGCCCCGTAGAGCAGCACCACGCCGGGCAGCAGCACCACGGCAACCGCCAGCAGCTGCACGGCCACCGCCAGGGCCTTTCCACCGAAGGCGGCCGCAGGGGCCATGCCGCTCAGCAACAGCATCCGTCCGGCACCGTCGGTCGACTCGACCGCCACCGAGCGCTGCACCGCCACCACGGTGACGAACAGCACGGTCATCCACAGCAGACCCGGGGTGGCCAGCTCCAACGTCGGCCGGTTGGCGTTGAGCGCGAACCCGAACAGCACCAGCACCAGCAGCGCGAACGGCACGACCTGTCCCAGCGTGGTGCGGGCCCGCCATTCGATCCGCAGATCCTTGGCCGCGACCAGCCCGATGTCGCCTGCGAGCAGGCGCAGATCACGCCACATGGGCCCGACCGGACGCAGCCGTGGCGCACCGTCTCTCACGCCGCATCCGCTCTCACCGTTCCTCCCGCCATGGTCACGGTCCGGGTGGCGAGGTCGTCGGCTGGGCCGGGCTCGTGCGAGGCCAACACCACGGCTGCGCCCGCGGCGGCCGCCTTCGACATCAGACCGCTCACCAGCTCTCGGCCCTCGCTGTCCAGCCCGGCGTGGGGCTCGTCCAGCAGCCACAGTTCGGGGCGGCGCACCACGATCGCGGCCAGCGCCACGCGGCGGCGCTGGCCGGCCGACAGCCGCGCCGACGGGAAGGCCCAGAGCCTTTCGGGCACGCCCAGGCGCCTGAGGGCGCCACCAACGCCGACTGCGTCCACCCGGGAGGCACGGGCCCACAGGTCAAGGTTCTCGACTGCGCTCAGCTCGCCGTAGAGGGCGGTGTCGTGGCCCAGCAGCCCCACCCGGCGACGCACCGCGGCCCGGTCGGAGCCGAGGTCGGACCCGAGCACCTCGCCCCGCCCCTCTGACAGCGGCAGCAACCCGGCGCACAGGTGCAGCATCGTGGACTTGCCCGCGCCGTTGGGTCCACGCACCAGCACGACCTCGCCGGAGTCGACGGCGAAGTCGGCCCCGGCCAGCGCCGGGAAGCGTCCCAGCAGCACGACCGCGCCCTCAAGGCGAACCGCGCTCACGGCTCAGCCGAGCCTCAGGGTTGACCGACCCCGGTGATGCGGGTGGGGTGGACGAAGACCGCGGTGCGGCGTTCGGCCGCCATCACGCGGTCGTACTCGTCCCAGTCGTCGTGGCTCCCGCCGGCGGCGACGAACACGTCCCGAAGCACCCGGGCAACGGCTGACGGGTCGAAGCCGTCGACTCGATCGTCGGGGCCGATGATCGTCGTGGCGCCTTCCACTCCCACCCACGACCAGCCCGACCGGAAGACAATGGTGGCCCGCGGGGTACGGCGCCAGTGACGGAGCTTCACGGAGTTTCCCCGCACCACCAGGGCCACCACCTCTTCCGCGGTCACCGGATGGGCCATCACCCCGGCGTTGACCAGCGAGGAGTGAACCGATTGGTCGGGACGCCCGAACGACACGATAGCGAGACCCTGGTCGGCGCCTGCGAACTGGCGAACATCCTCCATCGTTCGGCTCATGCGGCTACGCCTGCACGGGGGCCGGGCACACGCCGCCAACAGACCTGCGGACGGCCTTGCCGGAGAGTGGCATTCACAGTCACACTCTATTCCCGTACCACCTCGTGAGCCGCGGCGCCGCTGGCTGAAGAGTTGGCCACGGGTCACGGTAGTTTGATGTAAATCTATGATGATTAGTGTTGTATTGCTGCTGATCCCGCTAGACTGCCCGCAGGAGTCAGATCCGATGCTCTCGTGGCGGAAGGACAATCATGGAAGGAGAATCATGACAGCCGAAGCCCCCGCCTCCGATGCCCGTGACATCCAGGACTCGGACGATGCTAGCGGTGCGAGACCGGCCCATCCTCTGGACGACGAGACCCGCCGCCGCGAATGGAAGAAGCTGTTCGACGACTACCAAGCCGAGCACGGGGCCTTCACCGAGGAGGAGATCGCCCAAGCCCGCAAGGACATGTACGGATGACGACCTTCGTGCTAGACACCGGCGCGCTAATCGCCCTCGAGCATGGAGACCGGCACCTGTGGGCGCGGCTGTACACCGCAGACCGACCCAGCGACGTGCAAGTGCCGACTGGAGCTATCGCCCAAGCCTGGAGGGGCGGTCGTCGCCAGGCGCCACTGGCCCGGGCTCTCAAGCTGTCCGAGGAAGTGCCGCTGGACGGGCAGATCGCGCGGGAGGCCGGCACCCTCTGCGGGCAGACGGGAACCAACGATGTCATCGACGCATCGGTCGCAGTGACAGCTGCACAGGCTGCACGCCAACAAGACGTCGGCGTCGTCACATCCGATCGGGGCGACATCGCTCCGCTGCTCGCAGCACTGGGTGCCAGCGTCAGAATCGTGGACGTATAGTCGGCTCGTCGACCGGCCCGAATAGCGCTTGACCCGGAGGTCGCCCGGTCAGGCGACCGGGTAGAACTCTCCGGCGTTGACGACGAGCGTCTGGCCGGTGATCATCCGGGCCCGCTCCGACGCCAGGAAGATCGCGGCCTCGGCCGCATCGGAGTCGGTGGGCATCTCGCGCAGGGCCATGCCTTGCGCGATCTCGTGCTTGACCTCCTCGGCGGTGATGCCCCGAATGCCGGCCTGCCACTCGCAGTAGAACTTGACGTTGGGTCCCCACATCCAGCTCGGCACGACCGTGTTCACCCTGATCCCCGACGGCCCCAGCTCCGCGGACAGATCGCGTGCCACCGACAGCAGCGCCGACTTTGCCGCGCCGTATGGGCTCTGGGGGAACACCGCCACCGGCCTCATCGAGGCCTGCGACCCGATCAGCACCACCGACCCCCCGCCCGCGGCCTTCATGTGGGGCTCGACCGCCCGCACCACATGCACCGCTCCGAGCACGTTGACGGTGAGGTTGAGCGTCCAGTCCTCGTCGGTGGTGTTGTGGAACGCACCCTTCTGGGTGTCGAGGGCGGCCACGTTGATCACCGCGTGAAGCTCGCCGAAGCGGGCTGCGGCCGCGTCGGCCGCGTCGGTGCAGTCCTGCTGGCTGGTGACGTCGCCCGGGCAGGCGAGTATCCGCTCTCCTGTCGGGTCGAGCTCGGCCGCGGCCTCCCTCAGGCGCTCGGCGTTGCGGGCCACCACCGCAACGTTGGCCCCATCGCGCAGAGCCAGCCGAGCGCAGCTCGCGCCCAGGCCGGGGCCGACACCCACCACCAGCACGGTTCGTCCTTCAAGGATCATGGACCCAGTCTGTTGCGGTCGTGATGGAGTTGCCACCGCGGCGGGCGGGGATCCTCCGCGAACTGCGGCTTACGCGCTCGGCGTCTGGAACAGAGGCTGCCAGCGAAGCGGGCGGTCCTCCGACGCGCAGGCGGTGTCGAGCTCGGCGCCCGGCTCGGCCAGGAAGTCGGCGACGATCCGGTCTACGCAGTTGTCATAGCCCCACACCCAGATGCCGTGACCGCGGGTGCGGCTCACTATGTGCGTGCTATGGAGCAGATGTTCAGCGGCTTGCTCAGCGAAGCTCGGAGGGGTGATCGGGTCGAACCATCCAGAGATCAGCAGCACCGGCAGATCGCTCTGCACGGGCTCCGACGGCAGCGGCGACTCCGCTATCGCCCAGGGCTCGCACTGCGCGGTCAGCCCCTCTCCCACTACGGCGGCCGCGAACTCTCCGACCCCCGTGGGCGGCCCTGACGCGAGTGGCAGCCACTCGGCGCATGTCACGGCTGCAAAGGTCGCGGGAGCGCCGGTGTGGGCTTGCGCTGAGGCGGACTCGACTCCTATCAGGGCCACGATCTGGGCCGCGTCGGCGGGGCCGCCCTCCCCCGCGGTGTCTTCATCGTCGTATCGCGCCAGTCCGGCCAGCACCCCCGGCATCACAGTGGCCGTGAACTCGTTGTAGAGCATCTGGAAGACAGCCCCTGCGACGGAGTCTCCGTCGATGAGCGCATCGAAGGGTTCCATCAGCGTCGTCTCCTCGGCGGAGAAGGAGATCACGATCGGGTCGGCATTGAAGCGCGGGATCAACTCCGCGAGCAGTCCGGCCATGGTCACGTCTTCTCCACCGGTGGCGCTCTTGAGGATGGCCGAGCACGCGGGATCGACGCTGCACTCCTCGTCGAGTTCCCGGATGACCCGTTCGGTGCCGCGAGCGATGTCGGCGTCCGCGTCGAGGGATCCGGGGTACACGCCGTCGAGCACCGCTCCCTCAAGGCCTTCGGGGCCGTCTCGCAGGACCTCCAGGGCAATCGTGGACCCGTAGCTAACGCCATAGAGGAGCCATCGCTCATACCCCAGCGCGGCCATGACCTCGACAACATCGGCCGCGTGGGCCTCGGTCGAGGTGTGAACAAAGGCAGGATCATGCTCGAAGCGATCCGCGCAATCGGCAAACGCCCGCGATGCAATGTCGTCGGCCCGGTCACGGGTTGCCTCGAAAATCGCCGCCAGCGCGACCTGCCATTCGCGACACCAGAAGTCGGCGCTGCCGAAGCCGACACCCCGCTGATCGATGAGCACCTGCGCGTAGGGACGACTCGCCAAGGAGAAGGCCAGATCGCTGCTGGCCCCTCCAGGACCGCCCTGCAATACCGCGAGGGGTGCTCGGGACTCGTCGCCGGTGCCGGGCCGGATCACCACACTCACGGCCATGTTGCCTGCGGACGGTGCCTCCCGATCGATCGGGACCGTGACCCACACGCACCTTAGACCCATTCCCACCAAGTGCTGGGGGCAGTCCCGCTCGGTTACGTCACCGGGCTCGCCGTTCGCCGGGACTGATCGGTCCGCGACTACTACCTCTGCCGGATCGTAGGGGCCACCCCCTTCGATGCGGATCGTGTCGCTGGGCGCGTCCGACCCCGAACAGGCCGCCGCTACGACAGCCGTCGCTACCAGCGCCATGGCGGCCAGTCTCTTGTTCACGGCCCCTGCTTCGACACCAACAGAGGATCCTGCACCCTGGCGTGGAACTTTGTCCGACGGTCAGAATCCTCTTCAGACGACACTGCGCCCTACCAGAGCTGATCGGTGTAGGTGTCGGTCCCGACGATCGTGGGGCGGAAAGGCGCTGCAAACACGACGTTTCCGGTGCCCGAATCGGCCAGGCCGTCGGCGTAGGCCCGGAACCGGTCCCAGCTCTGAGCGGGATCGCCGTCGAGGAAGAACATCTGCACCTGGCGCTCTGCAGGCCCCGCCGGAGTGCCGAGGTCCATGGGCGCTCGCTCGGTCTCGCCGCCAGCCGGATCGATGTAGCGCCACGAGACCATCGAGGCGATCGCCGAGCCGTCCATCAGGGCTGGCAGTGCCTCTTCGCGCAGGTGGGCGTTGAGCCCGTCGACATCGGTGCCCTCGGCAGGGTCCACAGCTACTACCGCCAGGCCCTGGTAGGGGTGGTCGAGCGCGAGCTCGATGGGCACGGGATCGTCGTCGCGGTAGTGCGACCACGGCTTGTGCATCAGCACGGTGTGAGCGTGGATCCGGTTGTTGAAGCCCCGCCCGTCCTTGTAGAGGTCCACCACCTGGTCGATGGCCCACGCGAAATGCTCGCGGTGACGGTCCTGATGGACCCAGTAGATGGCCAGGTAGGAGCCCGCGTCGGCCGGCACCGCCAGCGGCGAGTCCTGGGGGAACCGCAGGTCCTTGAGGTCGCGGGTGGCCACCCAGCGCCGACCCGCGAAGAGCCAGGGCCCGACCAGGCATCCGGCGTAGAAGTGGTCGCGCTCGTACCAACGGTTGTAGGCGACCTCGTGGCCGCGTTCGGGGTCGACCATGGTGAACAGGCAGCTGCCGACCCGCACCGGAAAGGTGTTCATCGATCCTCCCCCGCGGTGTGAGCTGATCCGGCGCGGTGGGCGTTCACGAGTCGAACACCGTTCTCGTCACCCAGTCGGCCACCAACGCCGGTCTGGGCCCGTCCTCGATCTCGACGGTGATCGTGGTCACCGTCTGCACCGATGCCGTCTTGAGGTCCACCGACTTGACCACGGCGTGAGCCCGCACCCGCTTGCCCCGGTTGACGGGGCTGATGAAGCGCACCCGGTCGAGGCCGTAGTTGATGCCCATGACCGCGCCCTCGAGCCTCGGAGTGTTCACGGGAACCGACTGCATCAGATGGGTGAGCATCGACAGGGTGAGGAAGCCGTGGGCGATCGTGCCCCCGAAGGGCGTCTCGGCCTTGGCCCGCTCCTCGTCGATATGGATGAACTGGTGGTCGACGGTGCAGTCGGCGAAGGCGCTGATCTGGTCCTGGGTGATCTCGAACCAGTCTCCGTGCCCGCGCTCGTCTCCCTCGGTGGGCTTCAGGACTGCATAGGCCGCCTCTGCGTTGCTCATTCGGGTCCCCTCTCGTGGCTGAGCTGCGACGGCGCCAACCTACAGGCCCGTCCGACTCCGGGGGCCGGGGCGGGGCGCAAGAGCCTGAGCCGTAACCCAAGCGTAAGAGGCCGAGCGAACAGGCGGGTGCTGATCATGCGATCAGGTTGCCGTAGCGGTGCCGGGTTGAGCTGACCGCTTGCTCGCGGACGTAATGCTGCAGTTCGACTCGTCCGTCGCGCGTGACCGGGTCGGCCGCCAAGTGGACGTTCGCGGTAGCGGAACACATTCGCCTAGCAGAAGAGGTTCGTCTCGTCGTGCTCTATGCCGAATTCCTGCTCCCATGCGACGGCGTCGGACTCGACGGCGGCGAGCCAGGCGCCATCGCGGGGTTCTTCAGCGGGCCGCCAGTCGCCGAGACGCGCCACATAGTTCGGGCCGCCCGCTTTTGCGCCGGGACCGACCGAGGAGTGCTTCCATCCGCCGAAGGGTTGCCGACGCACGATCGCTCCGGTGATGGCGCGGTTGACGTACGCGTTGCCGACCTCGACCCGGTCGGTCCAGCGGTCCACTTCGTCGGAGTCCAGGGAGTGGATCCCGCCGGTCAGGCCGAACGGGGTGCTGTTCTGGATTGCGATGGCATCGTCGAGAGTCGGCGCTTCAATGAGGCCCAGCACAGGACCGAAGCACTCGGTCTGGTGGAACCAACTCCCCGGTTCGACATCGAGGCGCACGCCCGGCCGCCAGATGTCGTGTGCGATGGGGAGCGGCTCGACAAGCCAGGTCTCTCCAGGCTCCAGTTCGGTGAGTGCTCGACGGAGCTTGCCGGAGGGGGTGCCAACGAGTGGGCCGGTGTCCGCTCCAAGGTCGGTCGGCGCGCTGACGTGGAGGCTGGTGACCGCGTCCTGGAGTTGTCGGCGGAGCCGCGGGGAGCGATAGGCAGACCCGACGCAGATCGCGATGCTGGCTGCGGAGCATTTCTGTCCGCTGTCAGGTCAGGGCGCCAGGAGCGAAACAGTCGGGCGGTTTCGATCGCGCCGGTCAGGATGACTGCGCCGACATGGGGGTGGGTGATGAGGCGTCGGCCACCAGCAGGTCACCGAAGCGCTGCCGCGCCGCGGCGACGTCGCTCATGTCCAACAAGTTCTCGGGCAGCGCCGCGACGCCGGCCAACTGCTAGGGGTCCAAGTGCTCTTCGACCACGAGGCAGCTCCTTGAGGCAGAACGCCGATCGGCCGGAAGGGGATCAGCGAGTAAGCGAGTGGTCCCCTATCCTGCCCACTCGGCCTCCCAATCGGGGTTCGCGGCAAGCACCTCCGCTGTCACCAGCGCAACGCCGAGATCGTTCTCGACGTTGACGTCGATGACTTGTTGGACGGGTTCGCCGCGCAGCGAGGCGATCACGTTCGCCGCTGCGCCGAAGCCTTCGGTGAAGGGGAAGTTCGCGAGCGATGCGTCCCAGGTTCCTGCCTGGATGCCTGCGATCGCTTCTTCTGAGGCGCCGCCGCCGGAGATCCACAGCGGTTCGATGTCGATGCCCGCGTCCTCGATCGCGATCAGCGCCCCGGTCACATGCTGGTCGGCGTTCGACAACAACACATCGAACTCGGGATTCGACTGGAGCAGATCCTGCATCGTGGTGAGCGAGGCGTCCTGGGAGTACAGGCCTTCTCCGACCGCGAGGATCTCGATGTTGCCGTGCTGGTTCAAGATCTCTTCGAACGTCTCCAGACGGAGGTTGTCGAAGGGGGCGGTCAAGAAGCCCATGATGATGATGACTCGACAGGGGTCGAGCGCTTCGCAGTAGGTGACGACGGCTTCGGCGCCCGCGGCCGCCGACTCGGTCACCAGGCCCGCAGCGGTGATCATCCCTTCGAGCTGGGGCTCGAGGGTTTCGAGGTTGGGGCCGATGGGGAACAGCGCTGTGCCCACCGGGCCGTCCGCGAGGGCTTCCTCGATCACCGGCACGATGCCGACAGGATCATTGGGGGCAATCACGTATCCGTCGAAGCGGCCCGATGCGACGATGTCCTGCACCTGGTTGAACTGAAGCTCAGGGTTGAACTCGCCGTCGAAGATCTCGGTCTCGACGTTGCCGTCCGCCTCGGCGGCGGCCTGGACCCCTCTCCAGATCGCCTGGTTGTAGCCATTCTGGCTACCGGCCGCGAAGAACGCGACCCGAAGCGTTGCCGTCTCTCCCGCAGGAGCAGCATCGTCGGCGCCGTCGTCAGCCGCGGCGTCTGCGGCACTGGGCTCTTGGCTGTCGCCGTCCGTCGCATCTGCCGTCTCGGGCTCGGGCGCGGTGTCGGGCTCGTCCACGACCGCGTTGTCGCCGGCTGCCGGCTCTGATTCAGCGGTGTCGTCGTCGTCGCCGCAAGCGGCGGCAAGCAAGGTGAGCGCGAGCAGCACAGCCGCCCATCTAATGAAGCGGTTCGATTGGTTCATCTGACGTTCTTCCTCCCCCCTGCCGGTACGACAGGTTTACTAATAGTGAACAGTCAAATTATTGTACCTTTGTCGAACAAAGTCAAGGCCCAGGGTTGCGAGTCGGGGTGGATGGGCTAGGAGCTTTGCCGGGCTGCGTCTGCTGCTGAACTCCTCAGCCGCTCGGTGCCGGCGAGGTCGATCTCCCCGCGGCTGTCAACCACGACGCCGTAGTCGCGGGCGGCGCCCTCGATCGACACGTACCCGTCGAGTACGTCTGCGGCAACGGCAGCAGCGTCGCGACTGAAGGGATCCCCGTACCCTCCTCCCCCACCGGTCTCGGTCCGCACTTCGGTGGATGCTGGGATGGACACCAGCGGGCTCTTGAGTGTCCGCAGCTTGAAGCCGGGTCCGTCGCAGGCCACCACAGGCGCCGCGCCGTCGCGGCCTCCGCGCACGCCCCACCCCGGCGTCACTGAGCGCTCGAACCATACCGACAGGCCGACTTCGGACGTGGGGCGGTATGACCTCACGACCCCTGTGCCGCCGCGCCACTCTCCGGGTCCGCCGCTGTCGATGCGCAGAGAGAACTCGGTGATCTGGATCGGGTACTTGGTCTCGTACACCTCTACGGGAATGTTCTTGAAGGATCCGTTTGACAGGTTGATGAGTGCGGACTCGCCGTCAGATCCCGACCAAGCACCCCAGCCGCCCGCGGTCGGCTCGATCGCGGTGTACAGACCGCCGCGCTCGTCGTGGCCGGTGAAGGACATGACCATGGAGTCGCCGTAGTGGGCGCCGGTCGCGAATTCGTCGACGGCCTGACCGAGGCAGTCGATGAGGAGGTCGGCCAGCAGCCCCAACGCGGAGAAGTACCACTCACAGGCGGCCGGTTCTTTGGCGTTGAGGAGGCAATCGTCGGGGATTCGAATTTCTAGTGTGGGGAACGAGCCACCGGTGATCGCAAGGTGGGGGTTGATCTGCGTCTTGTAGGCCAGTCGGATCATCGACACTGTCTGTGCCGAGCCGCAGTTCATGGGACCTCTCACCGGGCCCGAGGTTCCGTCGAGATCGACGACCATCTTCTCGCCGTCAATGGTCAGGCTCACCTTGACTGGCACCGGCCCAACGCCGGTTCCGTCGTCGTCCATCTGTCCCTCGGCCCGATAGGTGCCGTCTGGCATCGCTCGGATGGCAGCTCGGTCAAGCTCGTCGCATTGCTGGAAGATCTGCACCTTGGCCGATTCGAAGACGTCGACACCGATCCGGTCAAGCAACTGCCCGAGCCGGCGCTCGCCGGTGCGGATCGCCGCGATCTGCGCGTTGAGGTCGCCGATCAGGGCTTCCCGGAAGCGGGAATTGCGGGCCAGGACGTCGATCCACTCGTCGAGGGTCTCGTACGCGGCAACGATCTTGGTGGGGCCCAGCCGAAGGCCCTCGTGGAAGATCTCGGTCGAGCCCATCGTGGTGCCCGGGTCGATGCCGCCGGTGTCGAGCCAGTGAGCCCGGGTCGCAGCGAACCCGACAAGGTCGTTCTGGTAGAAGATCGGACCGAGGATCGTCATGTCGTGAAGATGGCTTCCCTGTATGTAGGAGTCGTTCATGGCGATGATGTCGCCGGCTTCGAGGCTGCCCGCACCGCGTTGGTCGAGCACCAGCTTGACGCACAGCTCGAGGTTCCCGACGAAGATGGGCACGCCCGTCGACTGCCCCAGCATGTTGCCGTCCCGATCGAGGAGGGCAACCGCGCAGTCCCGGCCCTCGTAGATGATCGGGGAGAACGCTGATCGGAACAAGGCGGCGTTCATGTCTTCGGCGCACGAGGACATGAAGTTTCGGACGACCTCAGTGGTCACGGCATCTGCGATGGTCATTGTGCTGTCCTCTCCAACACGAGGTGCCCGAGCCGGTTGGATGCGACCCATCCCGGTGGCAGCACCGTGGTTGCGCTGCTCTCCTCGATGATCGCGGGGCCTGCAACGGTGTCATCCGCCGAGATTCCTTCCCGGCCCACGATCGCGGTTGCAACTGGCCGGCCCCCGAACACAACGGCGCGCTCCGCGGTGGCGGCGCCAATTGCCGGAGTCGAAGTGTCCCGCGGCGGCTTGTCGAGACGACCGACCGCGGCCACGCGCAGGCTGACCACCTCGACGCCGGCGCCGGGCTGGGAATGGCCGAACTGGGCTTGGTACGCGGCGTCGAACGCCTGACGGACCGCGACGGGATCGATGGCCTCGCCCACCGAGACGTTCAAGTAGTACTCCTGGCCGACGTAGCGCAAGTCGACGCTGCGTCTGAACTCCATGTCCTCACCGTCGATGCCCTCCTCGTGCAGTTGCTCGGCCCCGCTCGCTTCGAGCCTCTCGAACAGCGCGAGCACCTCGGCGGCGTCGGTGCTGAGCCAGTCGCGGTAGTAGGTTGCGCTGAAGTCGTGGCGCACGTCGGTCGTCAGCATCCCCCAGGCCGAGAACGTGCCGGGATGCTCAGGAATGACAACCGTGCCGATCTCAAGCTCTCGCGCAAGCGCCGCGGCGTGCATCGGTCCTGCGCCGCCGTACGCGACCAATGCAAAGTCGCGGGGGTCGATGCCCCGCTGCACGGTGATGGTGCGGATTGCGTCGGCCATCTTGGCGTTGACGATGTCGACTACTCCTTCGGCCAGGGCAGTCACGCCCATGTCGAGGTGCTCGCCCAGAGACCCGAGAGCTGCTCTTGCGGCTTCGACATCGAGGGTCATCCCGCCGCCCGCGAAGCGGGCCTCGTCCACGCGGCCCAGCGCGAGGTTGGCGTCGGTGACGGTCGGCTCGGTGCCGCCGCGCCCGTAGCACGCCGGGCCGGGGTCGGCTCCGGCGCTGCGGGGCCCGACACGAAGATGGCCTCCTTCGAGCCAGGCGACTGATCCTCCGCCGGCGCCGATGACGTGGATATCGACGGCAGCCATCTGCAGAGGCAGGCCCTCGATCTCTGCTTCCGGTGACAGGGTCGGCTCGCCATCGACCACGAGGCTTGCGTCGAAGGACGTGCCGCCCATGTCGATACAGATCAAGTTCGGAAACGAGAGGTCCGCCGCCAGAGCCTGCGCTCCGATTGTTCCACCGACGGGGCCCGACAACAGCGTCTGGATCGGCTTGTCGCGCGCCGCTAGGGCGGTCATGGCGCCGCCGTTTGATTCCATGACGTACAGCGGCACCCCGCCGAGCCTGGTGTCGAGCGCGCCCATGAGGGTGGTGAGGTAGCGATCGACCACCGGCGCGATGTACGCATTCGTGACCGCAGTCGAGGTTCGTGCGTACTCCCGCCACTCCGGTGACACTTCATGTGAAAGGGTCACTGCCAGATCAGGCATCGCGGTCGCGAGGTAATCGCGAATCTGGAGTTCGTGTGCGGGGTTCAGGAAGGAGAACAGCAAACACACCGCGAGGGAGGTGACGTCGGCGCGCCGAAGCGACGTTGCGACGTCGTCGAGCGTGGCGACGTCCAGAGCGCGTTGCACTGACCCGTCCGCCAGGATCCGTTCGTCCACTTCGAACACATGCCGCGGCGCCACCAATGGTTCGGGCTTCCGGTAGCGAGTGGCGAAGATCTCCCGGCGATCGTTGCCGGCGATCGTGTACACATGGCGGAAGTTCTTCGTGGTGAGGATCGCCGTCGCTGAACCACGGCGCTCGAGCACGGCATTGAGCCCCACCGTGGTGCCGTGCACCATGAAGTCCACGGCGTCGCCGCCGTCGTGGACCTCTTCGAGACCTTCGAGCACCGCGCGGCCGGGGTCAGCGCGGGTGCTGAGCACCTTCTTGGTTGCCGTCGCCCCCGACTCTGCGTCCTGGAAGACCAGGTCGGTGAATGTTCCTCCGATGTCGGCCGACACTCGCAGCTTGGCCATCTCGTGCTGAACCCCCCGCTGCTACCCCGCGAGCGCCGCGGCCTTGCCGGCGGCCACTGGCCCGCTGTGTTCGATATAAGTGATAGAGATATACAATAGATGAACACTGGATCGGGCGCAAGCGGGGTGCGTCAACGAAGCTGGAAGCCGATGCCGAGCGGATCGCGTTCGTCGAGCGTGAAGGCCGAATCGGCCACCGCGTAGGCCTGGCCTTCGACGGAGGTGAGCACGTCCGTGCCTTCGCGCCCCTCGATCCGACCAACGAAGACTCCCCCGGCGACTCCTTCGTTCAGCAGGGCCTCACCGACCCCAAGCCGGCCATGGTGAGAAAGCAGCGCGAGCCGGGCCGAGGTCCCCGACCCGCACGGTGAGCGGTCGACCTCGCCGTCAGCGAACACGGTGACGTTTCGCTGACGGAGCGGGGCAGCGGCCAGCGTCTCATGAAAGATGACGCCATAGAGGCCCGACAGGCGCGGGTCCGTGTGCGAGACGGCGCCACCGTGGCTCGCTTCGATCTCAGCCTTGACCTCGCGGGCGAGGCCGATGAGGGCGCCGAGGTGGCCGCTCGCGGGCGACAGCACCGACGCGTCCAGTGCCACTGAGGCGTAGAAGGCGCCGCCGTAGGACACATCGGCTTCGATGTCTCCTTGGCTCGTCGCCACAGTGAGCCCGGTTCCGGTCACGAACGACGCGACGTTCCAGAACCGAACGCGCTCCACGCGTCGGTCGTCGCCGTGACTGGCAATGGCGGTCAGGCGCCCCGAGGGGACGTCGACCACGACGGTCGTCTCGCCGCCGTGGCCTGTGGGGATGCGCCCGCTGTCGAGGGCCCAGGTGACGAGCGCGATGGTTCCATGGCCACACGCCGTGCTGAAGCCGTCCTTGTGGAAGAAGACGACGCCGATGTCGCCCCTGTCATCGTCTGGCGGGGTGACGAAGCAGCCGTACATGTCGGCGTGGCCCCGCGGCTCGTTGATCAAGAAAGCTCGAACGTCGTCGAGATGGGACTGAGCCCACGACCGCCGCTCAAGCACCGTGGCGCCTTCGGGTATGGGCACACCGCTCGTCACGATGCGAAACGGCTCGCCTGCGGTGTGATAGTCCGCAGTTCGGATCGGTGTCTCGATCATCGCGGCCCGTCAGTCTCGCGGGCAGGTAGCGACAAACACGAGGGCCTCCCCGGTGGCGGCAATGGCGAGGCGTGACGCCTTCTCGATGTCGGCAGCGTCGCGCTCGCCGAGCGGGTAGGTCATCTCGCCCACGGTCAGTTCAATTGCGCCCTCGACCACAAAGACGAAGGCGTCCGAGTCGGTGCCGATCTGTTGTTCGTGCGATTCTCCCGCGCCGAGCGAGAGCGAGATTGCCTGGAGTTCGAGGGCATCGTGGGAAATCTCGGTCGCGCCCGGGACCGAGCGGTCGAGGCGGGAGTCACGGACGCGGTGTCCGCCGATGCGAGGCAGCATCTCGGCCAGCGGATAGTTGAGGATGCGGCCGATTCGCAACAGAACGGGAAGCGAGGCGTGGGACCGGCCGTTCTCGATCTCCGACAGGTGGCCGGGGGAGATTCCAGCGGTGGAGGCGACCTCGCGCAACGACAGCCCCCGCTCAGCACGCCGCTCGCGCAGCCGCTCGCCGACTGCGACCGACAGCGACGATCTCTGCCGGTCGGGCAGATCTCTGGCTGCCATCACAGAATCGCGGGGATGGACATGATCATGAACTCCGGATCCCCGGGGGAGCTGGCCGCGATGGTGTGTTCTTCGTGGGCGCCGTAGTGGATGCAGTCCAACGGTCCGAGTTCGTACACCTCGCCCGCGATCGCGAGCGAGATCGATCCGCTCAGCACAACGATGAGACGCTCACCGTAATGGCGGTGGAGCGAAGGCTCGTGCTGGATGTCCTGCGTCATGGCCGTGTAGGAACGGTTCCCGCCCAGCCGTCCGATCAGCCTCCACCACTGACCATCCGACCGAGTCAGGACACTCCCCTCGTCCGCCTTCGTGATGACCACCGTCGGTTCAACGAAGTCTTCGAGCAGCACGCTCATTTCCACATCGAGGGAAAGCGCCACCGTGGCGAGCGCGGTGAGCGACGGGATCGAGACCCCACGCTCGATCTGGGAGAGGTAGGACGTGGTGTAGCCGGTCGCCTCGGCCAGGTCGACTAGGCGCCACCCTGTCGATCGGCGCAGCTCCCCAATCCTTCTTCCGACCGCTTCCAGCTCCAGGTTCATCGTCACCAGCGTATGCAAGAGATCTTCCGCCGACCTTGACGGCACGCCGTTGCTGTCCGTGGCTTCAGTCACCTCGTCCACTCTCGCTCAAGCTCGCTCGCGATGAACTGGGCGGCCATCAAGTCGAGGTGGCCGCCGCCGCCGTTCTTGAACACGGTGCGCTCCAGCGGTGACCGGCGACCGGCGGCGCGGCCCCCGCAAAGTTCGTATAGGTCGCCGCAGATGTCACTGTGGGTGATCACACCCGCGGCGAGCGGGATCGCCAGCTCACCGATCTCGTGGTCGATGGTGTGGCGTGAGTCGACGAAGATCCGGCTGGCTGTGAGTGCGGTGTTGTCGACTTCGCGCATGTCGGGCCGGTAGGCCCCGACCAGATCAAGATGCACACCGTCTGGGAGCCACTCCCCTTTGATGAGAGGCTGGTTGCTGAGCGTCGCTACGGAGATGATGTCGGAGTCGGCGACAGTGTCGGCGAGCGCGTCGCGGGCGGCCACGGAGGCGTCTGGCAGACGCGATGCGAGATCCTGTGCCCGCGCCGAGCTGCGGTTCCAGATCGAGACCCTGCGAATCGAGGGCCGCACGGCGCGATGGGCGGCAATGAGGTGGGGGGCCATGGAACCGGCCCCCACCATGAGCAGGTGTTCGGCATCGGGTCGTGAGAGGTAGCGGCTGGCGAGCGCGGAATCGCATGCGGTCTTGAACCAGGTGAGGGGTTCGGCGCCCATGACGACTTCCGGCGTGCCGCGGTCATTGAAGAGGACGTAGATCGATTGGACACTGGCGTCTGCGTTCGAGGGGAAGATGCTCGCGATCTTGACGCCGCCACCGCTCGGCCCGAGCGCCGCCCGCGTCAGCAGGCCGTCACCGGAGTCGGTGGCTACGAAGCTGTCGCCGAGAACGGGCGGGCTGCTGGATCGATGCTCGGCTTCGAGGTGGTCGGTGACCTTCAGATAGTCGAGTACCGCCAGGGTCTGCTCGTGGGTCCAGAGTCGCGGCGGCGCCGTCATTGGATGGGTCCGTTCACGCCATCGCCGGAACGGCTCGGGTGGGGCACGAAGAGTTGTCCGGCAGCGACCACCTCGGCTGCGCCGGTGATTGCAGGGATGATCGCCGTCCGGGCGTCGTCGGCCCACCGATACGTCGCAGTGAACACCGAACCGGTGATCGATTCCTGAACCCAGGTCTGCCCTTCGCCAACCTGGCCGTCGGCGGCGAGGCAGGCGAGCTTTGCGCTGGTGCCCGTCCCGCAGGGTGAACGGTCGAAGGTGCCGTTCGGGCAGAGCACGAAGTTCTTGGAGTCGGCGCCGGCCGCTGTCGGCGGACCGAACATCTCAACGTGATCGACGCCGGTGAAGCCGCGGCCATGAACAGCGTCGAGGATCCGTGCGCCAATGGTCAACAACACCGGCCGCGGCTGAGACAGGTCGATCGTCGGCGCCGTGACAAGAAAGAAGGTGTTGCCGCCCCAGGCGACATCCCCGGAGACCGGTCCGACTCCGGGAACCTCTACGGAGATGTCGCGCGCCATGCGATGGCTGGCGACGTTCGTGATGGTCACCTTCTGATCGCTGTGGAGTTCGGCGGTGACTGGGCCCACGGGCGTCTCGACCGTGTGGCTTCCTGGTGCGATCTCGCCGAGATGCGCGAGCGTCACGACGAGTCCGATCGTGCCGTGCCCGCACATCCCCAGCGCCGAGCCCCGGTCAAAGAAGATCACTCCGGTGACGGCATCAGGGATGGTCGCAGGGACGCAGACGGCCGCGACCATGGCCTCGGTGCCGCGTGGTTCGGCCACGATCGTTCGGGCGAAGTCCATGTAATGCCGCTGCAGGGTCGCTAGCTGTTGGGCGATGTCGCTGCCGTCGAGCTGAGGGAAGCCGGCTGTTATGACGCGGGTCGGCTCTCCGCCGGTGTGGGAGTCGACGAACGTCAGCGCGGTCTGCGAACGCGTCATCGGTGGAACCTCGCAGGGTTGAATCGGTCCAAGTCGATGGCGGGGCGCTCACCGAGGATCTGTTGGGCCACGACGCGGCCCGTGCCGGGCCCCATTGTGAGTCCGACCATCCCGTGACCCGTGGCCAAGGTGACATTGCGCCAGTGCCTCGCCCTGCCGATGAGTGGAAGCCCGTCGGGTGTGACCGGACGCAGCCCGGCCCGGCGGTCAACCTCGACGAGTCGCTGCGGCAGCTTGAGTCGCCGTGCCGCGAGAGCCTTGAGCCCGTCGACGGCCTTGGCCGAGACCGAGGTCGACATGTTGCCGATCTGGAACCAGCCGGCCAGTCGAAGGTGCTTGCCGTAGCCGGCGACGGCGACATGGTCCTCGCCCAGCAGCATCGCCTGAGACGGTGAGTCCTCGGTGCTGTCGAATGTCACGCTCGATCCCCGTGCAGCTTGCACGGGAATCCGCTCCCCGAGTGTTCCGGCGAAATCCGAGCTCCACGCCCCGGCCGCGACCACGACATGGTCAGCGGCAATCTCGCCGCCGCTCGTGCACACCGTGTGGACCACTCCCCCCGAGCCGCACAGTGCCGTCGCATCAACGCCCGACATCATTTCCGCGCCGGCGTCTTTGGCTTGCCGCTCGAGCTCGTCGAGCAGCTGGGCGGGATGCACGGTTGCGTCGTCCGGGAACAAGACCGCGCCCGCTACCGGCGACTTCAGTGTTGGTTCGCGCTGCTGGGCCTGGGCCGCATCGAGAAGCTCCACCGCTACGCCGTGATCGCTCAGTATCGCGGCGTGCTTGATTGCGCCGGCGAATCCCCGGTCGGTTCGGTACACGTCAAGAAGCCCGCCACGGACTATCGCCAGGTTCGGGGAGTCGCGCTCGATTGCGGCGAGTTCGTCGACGCTCACCGCGGCGAGGCCCTCGAGGGCGGACGCGCCACTTTGCGCCGGCGCCTGGCGACAGTGGCGCATGAAGGACGCGACCCATCCGAGGGTGCGCGGCCGCGGCCGCACCGACAGGGCTCCGTGTGGCCGCACGAGCGAGCGCAGACTCGCGAGCGCCATGTGGGGAGCGGCGAGGGGCCACACATGACTGGGCACGAGATGACCGGCGCTCCCGATTGCGCAGCCCGTCCCAATCCGGTCCCGCTCAACGACGACCACCGGTAGGCCGGCCTTGGCGAGCGCCCGCGCGCATCCCAGCCCAACCGCGCCTCCACCGATGATGACGGCGCGGGGTCCCACCGACGGCACAGACGCGCTGCGATCACCCTCGCCCCGCTCTCGTCGACTCGAATCCTCTCCCATTGCCCGGATCGCCCTCTCGCCAATTGTTCGGCAATTATGGATATATTACAGTCTTAGCCAACATCGGTGATAGGTACAAGCAGCACTGGAGGTCCTCCCTGCGATGTCGTCACCCAACCCCTTCGCCGGCTGCCTGCCGGCACTGATGACGCCGATCGGCGCCGGCGGGCGCCCCGACCTCGATGCCTTGGTCGCGACCGGAGTGCAACTCTGCGCCAGAGGCATGGACGGAGTCGTGTACTGCGGGTCGATGGGTGAATGGCCCCTCATCGACGACGATGCGCGCCGCGCCGGCGTCGAAGCGCTGATCGGCGCCGGCTTGAGCGTCGTCGTGGGCACAGGTGCGGTCTCGCCTCAAGTCTCGGCCGATCTTGCCGCTCATGCGGCATCCGCTGGTGCAACGGGGCTCATGGTGATACCCCGCGTGCTGTCGCGGGGCGCCTCGGCGGATGCACAGGCAGCGCACTTCGCACGGGTGCTCGATGCGGCCGACGGGTTGCCGGCGATCATCTACAACTCGCCGTACTACGGCTTCGAGACGCGGGCCGAACTCTTCTTCCGGCTTCGCGACCGCCACGCGAACCTGGTGGGATACAAGGAATTCGGCGGCATCGAACCGCTGTCCTACGCAGCCGAACACATCACCAGCGGCGACCCCGGGCTGTCGCTCGTTGTCGGCGTCGATACCGCGGTTGTACACGGATTCGTGAACTGTGGCGCTTCGGGAGTCATCACCGGAGTCGGGAACGTGTTGCCTGAGGCCGTACTCGAACTCGTTCGGCTGGCGCGCGCGGCCGCAGCCGGCGATCCCCAAGCTCATGGGGAGGCCATCGGACTTGAACGCGCCCTCCATCCGCTCGCTCGCTTCGACGAAGGCCCCGACCTGGTTCTGTATTACAAGCATCTCCAGGCTGTGGCCGCCGGCGCCGGCAACGCCGGTCCCGCGACCCATCGCGACGATCACCTCAGCCCAAGCCAGGCCGCGTATGCCGAAGCACAACTCAGACGGTTCCTTGCCTGGTGGGACCAGCGGTGACGCTGCTTCACGCATCGCCGGCGGGCATCCTCGGCCACGACCGCGACGGAATCGTTCTCGAGGGTCGGGCAGGTTCGGATCATTCGATCACCTCGCCGGCTCGAATGACCGCTCGCGGGCCGGCCCAAAGGATTGAAGGCTTGTCGATGGGGTTGCCGTCGAAGACCACGATGTCGGCCGGAGTGCCCTCAGCGAGAGTCGCGAGGTCAGGTCGGCCTATGATCGCAGCATTGACCGATGTGGCTGAGGTCAGCACTGACTCCACGGTGTCTCCCGAATCGAGGCGCAGACGGAACTCGTGGAGCTGATCGTCTTCGAGCCTGCCCATGAGGTCGGTGCCGAACCCGATGGCGAGTTCAGACGCCCGCGCCGTTGTCAGCGACTCCATGCCGGCCTCGAGGACCTCCCCGTTCTTGGCCTGCCCGGCGCACGTCAGCCCGTGTTCGGGGCCTCTGCGCCTCATCGCGTCATAGGCGATCAGCGTCGGCACCAAGAACGCGCCCGCGTCGGCCATCACGCCGGCCGCGTGATCGTCGAGCAGGTTGCCGTGCTCGATGGTTCGAACACCGTTGCTGACCGCGTGGACTATTGCCTCCGGCGAGTACGCGTGTGCGGCGACATACGAGTTGCGGCGAGCAGCCTCGTCGCACACAGCCCGGATCTCGGCCGCCGAGTACTGGCTGTGGCGAAGCGGGTCCGAGGGCGAGACGACTCCCCCACCGGCAAAGATCTTGAGCGCATGGGCACCGTTGCGGAAACGTTCCCGCGCGGCACGCTGGAGATTCTCCACGCCGTCGACGATCTCGCTCATGTGCCCGCTCGCGCAGCACAGGTCAAGCCCGCTCGGCCTCGGGTCGCCGTGGCCGCCCGTCTGGGTGAACGCTCGACCGGTGAACAGGTAGCGGGGTCCGGAGATGAGGCCCTCTGAGAGCGCTCGCGCCAACCCCAGGTCTCCACCGGCGACGTCTCGAACGGTTGTGAAGCCTCGGCGCAGCGCACGTTCCAGACGCCGAACTGCGTGCGACGCCACATAACTCGCCTGCAAGTACTCGAGCTGGGAGAGGTCGAGACTCGCAGCGCTCGCGTGGAGGTGCGCGTCGATCAGCCCCGGACACACCAACGCCCCCGCCGCATCCACCAGCCTCGCCGCAGCGGGCGCCGGGCCTCCGCGGCCCGCAATGGCGCCGCCGACAATATGCACCGCGTCCTCTGAGAGGCGCCCGTCGCTCGGGTCGAACACAAGGCCGTTCAACACCGACACCATCGTGGTCACCTGCGAGTCCCTCCCGCGCTGAGGGCGACCGCCAAGACGATGATCCCGCCGGTTGTGAGATCCTTGTAGAACGGGTTGGCGTTCAAGATATTGAAGCCATTATTGATCAACGCCAGCAGCATCACCCCGGCGAACGAACGCCATACCGCGCCCTCGCCTCCATAGATGGAGGTGCCGCCCAAGATGACCGCGGCGATCGCTTGCAGTTCGACGCCCAAGCCGGCCTGGGCCGACCCGGTGGCGACACGTGAGACCGTGATGGCTCCGGCGAGTCCGGCCGCGAAGCCGCTGAGCCCGAAGGTGAGAGCCTGGATGCGCCGCACGCGGACACCCGACAACACCGCCGCATCCGCGTTGCCCCCAACGGCGAACACATGGCGCCCTGCGACCGTTCTCGTAGCCAGGAAGGTCAGGGCAGCGAACACCGCGAGCATGATCAACACCGCGTAGTGAACCGACCCCACCTTGCCCCGCCCTAGCTGCGCGAACTCCTTGTTGCCGGTCAACGAGATCAGGCGCCCACCAGTAATCAACACCGCTAGTCCACTGAACACCAGGCTTGTCGCCAGGGTCGCCAAGAACGAATGAACCCTCAGACCAGTGATGATCAGTCCGTTCACCGCACCGAGGCACAGGCCGATGAACGGTGCCGTGAACAGCCCCAGAGCGGGGTCGACATTCAGGCCGATCCAGGCGGCTGACACCGACGCCACCGCGAAGATCGCGCCAGTCGAGAGATCGAAGCCGCCACCCACGATTACGAGCGTTCCCGCCATCGCGATCATCGCGAGCGGCGCATTCTGGTTGAGGATGTTCAACAGGTTGCGCTGCGTCAAGAACGCGTCGCTCTGCACCGTGAGGGCGACGAACAACAGCACCAGGAGGATCAAGACGCCGTATCGGCGAGCAGCGTCGGCGGCCGTCGTTATCCGCCGCCGCCAATCCACAGCGTCGTGGGAGTCGACCACTGCCTCTCTCATCCGCCAACCCCCGATTCGCTGTGCCTGAAGAGCTTCTCTAACACCGAGTCGCCGGTGAGACCGGCTGTGTCGATGATGTCCACCACCCGACCTCCGTCGATCAACGCAACGCGGTGCGACATGCGCACCACCTCCTCGAGTTCGGACGAGATGAGGATCACCGCGGCACCCTTCGCAGCAACATTGATGATCGCGTCGTAGATGCTGCGCTTCGCCCCGACGTCGACGCCGCGAGTCGGCTCATCGAGCACTATCAGCTCAGGCCGGCTGAGCGTCCACTTCGCGAACAACGCCTTCTGCTGGTTCCCGCCCGAGTAATGGCGCAAGCCTCCGTTCACGCGGGGTGGGACGATGTTGAGTTCATCGATCTTCTCGACCACCGCCCGGCGTTCCGCCGCGCCCTGCACCGATCCGAGGCGGGCGAAGCGACCCAGGCGGGGCAGCGTGATGTTCTCGCGAGTGTTCTGCGTCAGGATCAATCCCTGACTGCGGCGATCTTCCGGCACCATGGCAATGCCCGCGGCGATCGCCTCGCGCGATGTGAGGCCACCGAGTGATTCACCGTTGAGTTCGTGGGTTCCGGCCAGAATCGGATCAGCGCCGGCGACCATCCGTGCGAACTCTGAACGACCCGAACCCACGAGCCCCGCCAACCCGAGCACCTCGCCCGCTCGCACCTCCAGGGTCACATCCCGCGGTATGCCCCCCGACAGGCTCTTGCACTGGTACACCACGCTCGCGTCTTTTGCGACCGGTGCGAGCGGGGGGTAGTTGGCATCGAGCTTGCGACCCAGCATCCCCTCAACGAGCGACTCCGCCGTCTCCTCCGCCGCAGCGCGCGTGCGGACGACCTCGCCGTCTCGCATCACGGTGACGGTGTCGGCGACCGCTAGGACCTCCTCAAGGAAGTGGCTGACGTACAAGAGCGTCCGGCCCTCGTCGCGCAACGCGCGCATCACTCCATGGAGTCGGTCCGCTTCCTCCCGCGACAGCGACGATGTCGGCTCGTCAAGCACTATCAGCCGAGCGTCGCGCGCCAATGCACGGAGGATCTCCACCTTCTGCTGATCCGCAAGCCGCAGACGCTTGACCGCTGCATCTCCAGGGATGCCGAAGCCGACCGTCGCATCCAGCGCCCGATACCGATCCGCCTTCGACCCGGCCAGCACACCCCAGCGGCTCTGCTCGATCCCGAGAAAGACATTCTCCGCAACCGACAGGGCCGGCACGAGCGACAACTCTTGTTGAATCGTGGCGATGCCCGAGCGCAACGCCTGTGTGGGGTTCCAGCGACCCACGTCGCGACCGTCGACCAACAACTCACCGTCATCAAGAACGTAGACACCGCCGACGATCTTGCCGAGAGTCGACTTTCCCGCGCCGTTCTCGCCGACGAGCGCGTGGATCTCGCCGCGAGCGACCGAGACGGAGACGTCCCGCAGGGCCTGAGTGGCGCCGAAGCGCTTCGAGACCCCACGCAGCTCGACATGGGTCCGACCGCCCTTCACGCGAAGCCTCTGCTTCCCAGCGCCGCCAACGAGCGCGCCGACCGCGAATCGCGCCCGGACCGGGCGATGGGTCGGACGGGGCGCACCGAATGCGGGCGCCTCTCAGGAACGTGTGCGCTGAGTTGCTGCGGAACCATGAACAACTGCGGCCCTCCCAGCCGGTCGGTGGCATCCCCCGCGCCTCCAGCACCACATTAGTAAAACTCTTGTAGATATAGCGAACTGTGTCAAGCGCCGGGTTCGACAGCCGCACCGAACGAACCCGGATCAGCCGAACGCAGATGCACCGCGGCGCAAACGTCAAGAACCAGCGGCCGGCGCGGCGGCCCGCAGGGCCTGCTCCAGCAGCAGGCCGGCGGGGTGGGGGGCCGCGCCCTCGCGCCGGGCGGCCACGAGGCGGCGGCGGGCCAGGACCTCGCAGCCGGTCAACGGTTGGTCCCCCCACTCGGCCTGGGCCACGGGAAGCACCGACCACCCCAGGCCGAGCCTCACCATCTCGCACAGCACCTCGGGCTGGTGGGACTCGGCCACGACATCGAGCGGCGCCCCCCTGCGGCGCAGAGCCGCCTCGGTCACGGCGCGGGTGTGGGCGCCCCGGGGGAACAGCACCCACGGGCCCCAGCCGGCGCTGGGACCCGGCTGGCGTCGCCCGTCGGGCGCGTAGACGGCTAGGTCCTCGCTCAGCAGCGGCTCGGTGTGCACGCCTCTGACCGGCTCGGGGGGCTCGACGCACACAGCCAGATCGAGCGCGCCGCCCACGAGTTCGCGCAGCAGCCCGCCTGAGGGCCCGACCCGCAGGTGGATGCGCAGGTCGGGGTGCTCGGTGCGGAAGCGGCGCAGCGCCTCGCCGTGGTGCTGCACCGCTGAAGCATCGATCATGCCGAGCCGCAATTGGCCGTGGTCCCCCGAGCGGATCCGCTGCGCCCAGTCGGTGAGGTCGGCGGTGAGGGCCACTACCTGACGGGCGTGTTCGAGCACCGGTCTGGTGTCCGCTCGCAGCACCCGGCGCCGGCCCTCCCTGTCGAACAGTGGAACGCCGACACGGCGCTCGAGCTCGGCCAGACCCTGCGACAGGGCCGACGGGCTCACACCGACGTGCTCGGCAGCCAGCGCGAAGGTGTCCGAGTCGGCGACCGCCACCAGGTATTCGAGTTGCCTGATCGATAGATCAGGCAGCGAAGTGATCACGTCCACATAATACTTAAGTAATACTTCACTAAAAGTCCAATCTGCTCAGCACTGTTTAATCTATTGCTCATGACTGTTGATGTCCCGACCCAAGAAGGCGCCCCGAGCGGGTCTCCCAAGCCGGCCACCGCCCGCCGGATCGCTCCCGCGACGGGCTCGCTGGGTGTTCTCACCCCCGGCATGGGCGCGGTGGCCTCCACCTTCGTCGCCGGCGTGATCGCGGCCCGACGGGGACTGAGCCCGCCCATCGGCTCGATCAGCCAGATGGCCCACATTCGTCTCGGCACCAAGACCGAGAACCGCAACCCCCCCATCAGGGAGTTCGTGCCGCTGGCCGCGCTCGACGACCTGGTCTTCGGCGGCTGGGATCCCCTATCGGCCAACGTGCTGGAGGCGGCCCGAGCCTGCGGTGTGCTGGAGGAGCGCGAGCTGGGGGCGATCTCGGCCGAGTTCGAGGGGGTGGTCGCCATGGACGCGGTGTTCGACCAGCGCTGGGTGAGCCGCCTCGACGGCGTCCGGGTGAAGCCGTCCGCGCCCAAGTGGGACCAGGCCCAGGCCCTGATGGACGACATCGAGAACTTCCGCAGCGCCCACGACTGCGACCGGCTGGTGATGGTCTGGTGCGGCTCGACCGAGGCGTTCTCGGAGCCCACGGCCGTGCACCAGTCGGTCGAGTCCTTCGAGGCCGGGCTGAGGGCCGACGACGAGGCCATCGCCCCCAGCCAGATCTACGCCTACGCGGCGTTGCAGAGCGACGTGCCCTTCGCCAACGGGGCCCCCAACCTCACCGTGGACCTGCCGTGCATGGAGGAGCTGTCGCGCCTGCGGGGCGTCCCGGTTGCGGGCAAGGACTTCAAGACCGGTCAGACCCTGATGAAGACGCTGATCGCGCCCGGTCTCAAGGCCCGGATGCTGGGCCTGAACGGCTGGTACTCCACCAACATCCTCGGCAACCGCGACGGGGAGGTGCTCGACGCCCCAGAGAACTTCAAGACCAAGGAGGTCTCAAAGCTGGGAGTGCTGGGCACCATCCTGCAGCCCGAGCTCTACCCCGACCTCTACGACGAGATCCACCACGTGGTGCGCATCAACTACTACCCGCCCCGGGGCGACAACAAGGAGGGCTGGGACAACATCGACATCTTCGGATGGCTCGGCTACCCGATGCAGATCAAGGTCGACTTCCTGTGCCGTGACTCGATCCTGGCCGCGCCCATCGTGCTCGACCTCGCGCTGTTCATGGACCTGGCCGCCCGGGCCGGCGAATCCGGCGTGCAGGAATGGCTCAGCTTCTACTTCAAGGCGCCCCAGCCCTCAAGGCATGCCGAGGTCGAGCACGACCTGTTCATCCAGCAGACCAAGCTCAAGAACACCCTGCGCGAATGGATGGGCGAGGAGCCCGTCACCCACAGCGAAGCCGGCTGACCCCTCCGGTCAGGACTCGGAGGATGGAATGCCGGTCTCGAGGATGCCCCGAACGATCAGGTCGTCGATGGCGGTCTCGTCTAGGCCCAGTTCGGCGGCGATCTGGCGGGTGTGCTCGCCCAGGCCGGGGGCGGGGCGGATATCGGCATCGGTCATTCCCGTGGCGGTGAAGGCCGGGCCCTCGAAGGTCATGACGCCGATGGGGGGCTGGTCCAGCTCCACCAGGTAGCCGCGGGCCGCCAGGTGCGCATCCTGAAGCTGCTCGCCGGAGGTCAGCATCGGTCCGGCGGGAACGCCTGCGGCCAGGCAGGCATCGGTGACGGCGCGCTTGGACAGGGTCCGGGTCCACGCCGCCAGGGCCGCCTCGACCTCATCCTCCCGTTCGCGGCGGGCGGGCAAGGTTGCAAGCGTCGGGTCGTCGACACCGATCAGCGCAGCCAGCGCATCCCATTCGGCGTCGTCGCGGCAGCAGACGGCCACCCACTGGTCGTCGCCCTCGCATGGGAAGAAGCCCCAGGGCGAGCCCCGGTCGCGGCGGTTGCCCTGAGGCTGCACCGAGCCCGCCTGCAGCGACTCCCGGGCCAGCAGGTCGCCCATCACTCCAACCGTCTGCTCGACCTGGCACACCTCGGCGTGACATCCGCGCGCCATCACGCCCCGCCGCCGGCCCAGCACACCGGCGACCGCAGCCAGCGCCCCCATGCGTCCCGCGAAGTGGTCGGGGAAGATCGACTGCGATCCCGACGGCCGGTCGACGTCGGGATAGTCCCACAGGTGGGTCATGCCTCCGGTCACCTGGGTGTTGGGTCCGTAGCCCTTCCAGTCGGACCACGGTCCGGAGGATCCCATGAGCTGGCTGGAGACCATCACCACATCCGGGTTCGCCGCCGAGAGATCCCGGTATCCCAGTCCGAGCTGGTCCATCACCCCGGTCGAGCCGTTCTCGATCGCCACGTCACAGCCGGGGGAGCCCCCGGCGCCGGCCACAAGGTCGAGCAGCAACCGGCGGCCCTCGTCCGTCTTGGCGTCGACGCCCAGGCTCCGCTTCGACCGCGACGACGAGGCGAACGAGGGCGACATCTCCCCGCCGAGCACCACCCTGATGAAGTCCGGGTAGGTGCGGCTCTCGATCTTGATCACATCGGCGCCGTACTCGGCCAGCATCCTGCTGATCTCCACCCCGACCCCGCCGTGTCCGAAGTCGGCGACCCGGATCCCGGCCAGCGGCAGGGCGGGTTCTGGCGCCGACTCCGGCACCGGCGGCCGGGCGACCAACCCGCCCGGCTCCGCCGACACGTCGGCGTCCAGGGCGGCCAGCACTTCTCCGGTGTGCTCGCCCAGGTGCGGCGGGCGGCCGGTGGGACCGACCCGCTCGCCGTCGATCTCCATCCACCCCGACGGCAGGCTCATGGTCCCGCCGGTGGACAGCGGCACCCGGTCGAACGTCTTGCGGGCCTCGAAATGGCCGTTGGTGATCACGTCGCCGGGCTTGAGGATGGGGGTGGCCACGATGCCGCGACGCTGGGCCTCCTCGGACACCTCCTCCATGGTCATGGTGGAGAACAGCTCCTCGTACAGCGGGTTGAGCACGGCGTCGGCGATCATGAACCGGGCGATGAACCCTTCGTACTCGGGGTCCTGCAGGTAGTCGGGCTCGCCCAGCCAGGCCCTGATGGCCTGCCACTGGCGGGGGCTGAGCACCACCAGCCTCACGAAGCCGTCGGCCGCGGCCAGGATCGTGTACACCGGACCGGGCCCGGCCCTGGTCTCCACCGGCTCGATGCCCGCAACCATGCTCTTGGACGAGTTGGGCAGCGACCAGTCGGTTATTTGGGCGGTGGCCTCGTTGGCCGACAGGTCGATGAGCTGGCCGGCGCCGTGCCCGAGACGCTGGATCAGGGCGCAGACGATTGCGAAGGCTGCCGTCAGGCCGGCCACATCGCCCGAGATGTTGCCCGGCGGCATGAGCGGCTCGCGCTCGGGCAGGCCGGCCTTCCAGCACATGCCCGAAGTGGCGTCGATCACCGATCCGGGAACGTCGCGGCCCGCGTATGGACCGGTGCGGCCGTAGGAGGTGATGGACGCCACCACCATATGCGGGTGACGGGCCGCGATCGCCTCGGCCTCGAGCTCCGGGGCGCCAACGGCTGCGGCCGCGCCAGGCTCGGCCGAGCCGATGAGCACATCGGCGGAGGCGAGCAGGGTCTCGAAGGTCGCCATGCTGGTGGCGTTGCCGGGGTCGATCACGACGCTGCGCTTGCCACAGTTGCGCATGGTGAAGAACAGCGAGTGCTCCGGGGTGAGCGGGTCGAGGGGCGGGAGACTGCGGCTGGGCGAACCCTCGGGCGGCTCGACCTTGATGACCTCGGCACCGAGGTCGCTGAGGAGCCGGCCGCAGAGCTCGCCCCTGTCGACGGCGAGGTCGATGACCCGGATGCCGGTGAGTGATCCAACAGGCATGTCAGCTCCTTGTGGACTCGGTGCCGAAAATCCCGACGAAGCTCACGATCTCGCCGGGATAGCCGCCCAGATTGTGGGTGAGGCCAAGGATGCGGCCGGTGTCGGGGATGCGGCGCTCCGCCGGGGCCTCTCCCCGCAGTTGCAGCCACACCTCGTAGAGCATCCTCAGTCCGCTGGCGCCGACCGGGTGGCCGAAGGACTTGAGCCCGCCGTCGGTGTTGACGGGCAGCTCTCCGCCCAGGTCGAACACACCGTCGAGCACGTCGCGCCATGCCGTGCCACGCGGCGAGAACCCCAGGTCCTCCATGAGCACCAGCTCGGTGGGGGTGAAGCAGTCGTGCACCTCGGCCAGCGCCAGCTGCGACCGGGAGTCGGTCACGCCGGCCTGGGCGTAGGCGTCGTTAGCAGCCTGCGCGCACTCGGGCATGGTGGTGTAGTCGTAGTCGGGGTCGAGCGACCCGGCACCGGTCCCGGTCACGACCGACAGTCCCTTGACGTACAGAGGATCAGCGCACCAGCGGTGGGCGTCCTCGGCCCGGCAGACGATGGCGGCCGCGGCACCGTCGGCCACGCCCGCGCAGTCGAACACCGACAGCTGGCCGGCCACCGCCGGCATCGCGCAGATCTGCTCGGCGGTCATCTCCCGGCGGAACTGGGCCCTCGGGTTTCGGGCACCGTTGTGGTGGTTCTTGGAGGCGATACGCGCCGCGGCGTAGCGCAGCTGTTCGGGGTCCACGCCGTAACGGGCCGCATACGCGGGCAGCATCAGGCTGAACATGGCCGCCGCGGTGAGCGTGCGCTGGGTGCCGTCGGTGGGTATGGGGAAGGCGTTGAGGCCCTGGTAGCCGCCGTCCTTGACCTTCTCGGCGCCGAGGGCCATGGCGGTGTCGTAGGCCCCGGAGGCCACCGCGTAGCAGGCCTGGCGCAGCGCCTCGGATCCCGTGGCGCAGTAGTTCTCGACCCGGGTCACCGGCTTGCCGTGAATCTTGAGCGGCCCGGCGAGCGCCAGACCGGAGGCGGCCGACTGGGATGTGCCGAACCAGAAGGCGTCGACGTCGTCCTGCATGATTCCGGCTGAGCGGTAGGCGGCGTGGGCCGCGTCGACGATCAGGTCGTCGAGGGAGAGGTCCCAGTGCTCGGCGAAGGGGGTGCAGCCCATGCCGATGACGGCCACCCGGTCGCAGATCCCCCGCGAACTCACGGTCCGGCCTCGGCCGGATTGCCAGCGGCCGGCTCTACCCGCACCGGGCGGGCCTTCCAGAAGTAGTTGTGGATCTCGTCGGCGGTGTAGAGCCGCCTGAACGTCGGCACGACCCGCATGCCCACGTGCACCTCGTCGGGATCGATGTCGGTGAGCTCCAGCGGCGCTCGGCCTCCTCCGTCGAAGTCGACGATCGCGAACACGGTGGGCGGGCTGGGCGAGTAGGCGAGCCGGTCCACGGTGAAGCTGGCGACGGTACCGGTGACGTGAGCCATGGGCGCGGCGTCCATGTCATCGGCGGCGCCACCCTTCTCGGACACCCGAGCCGGGGGCAGATGCACCATCTGGCTCGAGCGATCCCGGGACCCGGCGAACCCGTACTTCCAGTCGCCTCGCCGGTGCGCCGCAGAGGACGACGGGCGGTTGGGCGGCGGCCGGTTGGGCGGCTCGACATCAACCATCCGGCGCCACGAGAGAAAGCGGCCATAGCTCACGGGCCCGCCTGCGGTGATCTGGGCCGCTACGGGCGCCGCGGGGCGATGACCAGCCAGGTGGCCGGTTGTCCGCACGATGACCGCCTCCACGCCGTCGGCCAGCGCCACCACTGCGACGGTCTCGCCACCGCTGGCCTGCTCCAAAGCCGAGCACAGCAGCAGCAGCGGGTGGGCGGTGGCGGTGTTGCCGACGGTGTCGACGAGGGAATCGACGAGGCTGCCGCTCTTGGCGCCGATGGCCTTGATGGCCGAGGCCACGGCCCGGCTGTTGAGGCCGGTGATTGCGAGGCGATCGATTTCAGCGGCGTCGCTCAGACCGCTGTCGACCAGCGCGGCCTGCCATGCCTCGGCCGCGGCCGGGGCGAGCACATGCGCGCCGAAGCGTTCTTCCCATGTGCGCGAGCGGTGCCCACCGGGGGCTCGCCAGCGCTCGGTGACTTCGAGGGTGCGGGACGCGCCGCCCAGGTATTCGGCCAGCACCGGTCCGTCGGCGTCGTCGCCGACCAGGACTGCGGCGGCTCCGTCGCCCGCGGCGGCCTCGTCGGCTCCGGTGGGCAGGCCGTCGCGGGTGTCGGCGGCAACCACGAGGGTCGGGCCGCTACCGGCCAGCGCGGTGCGCAGCGCGCCGATCCCGGACCGGACCGCTCCCCCGAAGTCGAGTGCCGAGACTGCCGGGTCGAGCCGCAGGGCGGCGTGGATGGCGGCCGCGTTCGTCTTCTCCAGATAGGCCGGCGCCGAGGTCGCGAACCAGAGGGCTTTGGGCTCTACGTCGGTGGCGCGCAGGGCGAGATCGGCGGCGGCCTGGCCCATGGTGGTGGTGTCCTCGTCGTCGGAGGCGACGGCCCGTGTGCCCTTGCCGCCCCCGGAGCCGAAGAATGCGGTGATCTCCGACCGGTCGAGTCGGTGGTGAGGCACGTAACCCGCTGCCGAGATCACGCCCCGCATGGCCGCAAACCCTACCGGCGCCCGGGCCGGCACTCCCCGAGCCGGCTGTCAGGCCCGGTCCGGTGAGACGATGGCGTCCACCTCGATCTCAACCACGAGGTCGGGATGCACCAGCGCCGAGACCTCCACCAGCGTGGCCGCGGGCCGGATGTCGCTGAACACCTCGCCGTGGGCCCGCCCGTAGTCCTCGGCCGTCGACATGTCGGTCAGAAACGCCCGGGTCCGCACCACATCGCTGAGGGCCGCTCCTGCTCGCTGCAGCGCGTCCTCTATCAGCCTCAGCACCGCCCGGGTCTGCAGATAGCAGTCGCCGGGATGGTCGATCCCGTCCGGTCGCAGGGTGGTCGTGCCGGCTACGGCCACGTGGTTTCCCACCCGAACCGCCCGGGAGTATCCGACGGTCGCCTCCATCGGCCCCCCGCTGGAGATGTTGAGACGCGACCGGCTCTCCGAAGACTCACCGGCGCTCCGTTCCGACTCGGGGTCCGACGGCAACGAGGACTCCTCGCCGTGGGCCGCCAGCAGATACACGACCTGCTCGCGCACCCGGTCCAGGTCCGCGCCCAGCTTGGCCAGAACCTGCGCGGCGACGCCCTCGCCCTCGCGGAGCAGGCCCAGCAGGATGTGCTCGGTGCCGATGTAGTTGTGGCTGAGCTGCAGCGCTTCGCGCAGACTCAGCTCCAGGATCTTCTTCGCCCGGGGTGTGAAGGGAATGTGACTGCTGGGCGAGTCACCGCCCTGGCCGATTATCTCCTCGACCTGGCCCCGTACCGACTCGAGGGTGATGTCGAGGGACTCCAGCGCCTTGGCCGCCACACCCTCGTGCTCGTGGATGAGGCCGAGAAGAATGTGCTCGGTGCCGATGTAGTTGTGGTTGAGGAGGCGCGCCTCCTCCTGGGACAGGACCACGACACGGCGAGCCCTGTCGGTGAACCGCTCGAACACCGCTCACACCTCCCCCTGCTTGTGTCCCCAACGCCAGCCACCCTAACCCGGTGCCCCGATGTCGGTGACTAGAGGCCAGCGGCTACTCCTATCTGGGCTCGGGGGTCGGCGGCTCCGGCGAATGTGCCCTGGGCGGTGACCTCGATGAGGTGGGCGTGACCGTAGCTGTGGGGTGACTTGTCTCGTAATTCGGTGGTGCCCGCGCCTCGCCAGTTCGCCCCATCGTGCCACCGCAGACCCGAACATGTCAGCAGGGTGGGCCAACGGCGTCGTGAAGGAGGGAATCGCCTCTGCGTGAAATCGGGAACAATATTCGCGTAAAACCGGGAACGAAAGCTGAAAATCGGTAACCTCCAGGCATGGTCGCCTACGTGCCACGCCTAGTGGACTCCCTGCTGGAGGAGTACCTCGCGGAACTCCCCGCGGTGATGGTGGTCGGGCCACGCGCCTGCGGCAAGACCACCACCGCCTCCCGATTCGCCCGCAACGTCGTGAGATTGGACTCCGACGACGCAGCCGCGTTCCGTGCCAACCCCGACGCCGCCCTTCGCGGCCGGGACGAGCCCGTACTGCTCGACGAGTGGCAGATGGTTCCCGAGGTTCTGTCTGCGGTGAAGCGGGCCGTGGATGTCGACCGCCGCCCGGGCCGCTTCCTGATCACGGGCTCCGCCCGCAGAGACGGAACCGATCGGTTCTGGCCGGGCACCGGCAGACTGGTCATGCTGCGGATGCTTCCGCTGACGGTGTCCGAGCAGCAGAGACGGACAGTGGCGCCGTTCGTCGACCGGATCGCTGGAGGCGAGCCGCTGGCCATTCCCAGCGCGGCCCCAGACCTGCGCGACTATCTGGAACTCGCATTGCGGGGCGGGTTCCCCGAGCCTGCTCTGGAACTGGGGGAACGAACCGTCCGGGCATGGTTGGAGAGTTACGGCGATCAGGTTGCCCTCCGCGACGCTCGCATCCACGGCGGCGCGCCCGATGCGGCGCGGCTGCAGCGCTACCTGGAGGCGTGCGCCGTCGGCTCTGCGGGCGCTGCTCACCATAAGACGCTCTACGACGCAGCGGGCATCAGCCGCAAGACCGCGCTCGCCTACGACGCTCTGCTCCAGGACCTCATGGTGATCGACCTACTGCCTCCGTGGTCGTCCAACAGGCTCAAACGCCTGAGCCGGACACCCAAGCGATACATAATCGACGCCGGCCTGCTCGCGGGCATCCTGCGGGTCGCCATCGACGACGTGCTCGCTTCGGCAAGCCTGCTGGGCAGCATGATCGATACGTTCGTCGTGGCCCAACTAAGAGCCGAGGCGACCGTGGCCCGAACCCGCTACCGGCTATCGCACCTGCGCGAGCAGGACGGCCGCCGGGAAGTGGACGTGATCGCCGAACTGGGCGGCGGCCGCATCGTCGGAATCGAGATCAAGGCCTCCGCCAGCGTCGGCCGATCCGACGCCCGTCACCTGGAGTGGCTGAGCGGGATCATGGGCGACCGGTTCGCGGGCGGCGTCGTGCTCCACACCGGCCCGGACACCTTTGAACTCGCCGACCGCATCATCGCCGCACCGATCTCAACGCTGTGGACATAGCGGTGCCAGTGGGCGCGCCGAAGACGCGGACGGCCGGAGGCCCGGCCGCCAAAGGCCGAGATCCGGTCGGCGGCTAGGCGACCCCGGCAAGAGCCATTCCCCACCCTCCCTTGGCACCGTCAACGCCAGCCACGAGCTCCGACACGTTCATCGATTCGCCGCGATCTGGCGACCAACCCCGTTCCGCCTTGCGCTAGAGGCCGGCGGCTACACCAATTGCTGATCTGGGGTCGGCGGCTCCGGCGAATGTGCCCTGGGCCGTGACCTCGATCAGGTGGGCATGGCCATAGCTGTGGGGTGACTTGTCGCGGAGTTCGGTGTTGTGGCCGCGAGCGGCCAGGGACTCGTGCCAGCCCGTGGCGGCGTCCTCGATGAGCACCCTGCGGCCGTGGCCGGGACGCCAGGTGGCGAAGCCGGCGTCCTGGTCGTCAGGGGCGAGCACCCAGCGAGGCGCTCGGATTGCCGCGCCCGACGACTGGCCCAGTCGCAGAGTGCGGGCCAAGAGCTGCAGCAGTATCTGGGGCTGGGAGTCGCCTCCCATCGTGCCGATCACCTGGCGCAGCGAGCCGTCCGGGTTGGTGACCAGCGCGGGCGACAGGGTGTGGGGCGGGCGGCGACCCGGCCCGTACTCGGCGGGGTGGCCGGGCACCAGGTTGAAGCCGAGGCCCCGGTCGTGCAGGAAGATCCCGGTGTCTCCGGCCACCAGCAGGGCGCCGAAGCCGTTGGCGTTGGAGTTGATCAGCGACACTCCCATACCGTCGCCGTCCACCGCGCACAGGTAGGTGGTGTCGCCCGCCGCGGCCGGAGCGACCATGTTGCCGGCCCGTTCGGAGTCGATGGCATCGCGCCGGGGACCGAGCCGGGCCGGGTCGACCAGCGCCTGGCCGTCGGCACCCTCGTACAGCGCCCGCACCCTGTCGTGGGCGGCCTGCGATGCGGCCTCGATCAGCAGATGGGCCCACCGGTCGTCGTCTGAGTCCCCCAAATCGAGGCCATCGGCGATCCATGCCCCGGCCAGAGTCAGGTAGCCCTGCGACGTGGGCGGAACCGTCCACAGCACATGACCGAAGGCCTCAGCCCGTACCGGTTCCACCCACCGGGCGATCGGCTGGTCGAGGTCGGCCTCGCTGTACTCGCCCGCACCGAGCGCGAGCAGACCCTCGCCGAACTCGCCGCCGTAGAAGCCGTCGCGGCCCTGCTCGACGATGGTTCTGAACGAGCGAGCCGAGCCCGGCCGACGAACCACATCCCCGGCCCGCAGCCCGGCCGGGATGTCGGTGTTGCCTTCGACACCGGCCACCTCGCTGGCCCGCTCGGCCAGCAGGGGCGAAGCCGCGAACCCGCCGTCGGCGATCCGTATGGCCTCAGCCAGCACATCGGCCAGGGGCAATTGTCCGTAACACGAGTGCAGGGCCAGCCAGCCGTCCACTGCGCCGGGCACTGGAACAGAGGCCACGTCGCCGTGCAGCGGCATCTCGTCGCAGCCCTGCGCCCGCAGCCGGTCCGGGTCGGCGCCTGACCCGGCGAAACCGGCGGCGTCGAGCGCGACCGGAGGGCCGCTGCCCCCGTCGTGCACCAGCGCCCACACGTCACCGCCGGGTCCGCACATGTGGGGCGATGTCACCGCCAGCACCGCATTGGCCCCCACCGCAGCGTCCGCGGCCGATCCGCCCCGCCGCAACAGGTCCACCCCCACGCCGGTGGCAAGGTGATCGATGGTCGAGACCATCCCCGACACCGAGGTGCGAGTAACGGCGGCCGGCAATCCAGACATGCGCCAAGTGTGGCCCGCGTCCAAGCGGATCGCGCTATCGCGCCGACCGCCGACGGTCTCGCCGGCGATCTGCCCGTACCGGTTGGCGCTCGCTGGCTACGTGTCGTCCCGGACGGCCTGGATGTGGATCAGTGTCGCGGTCGCGGCGTACAACGGGGGCACTTGCAGGCCGATGTGCGCCAGTTCGTCGCCGGCGAGGACGGCGCCGCCGGTCATCCAGGCCGGGGTGGAGCGTTGCGGCCCCAGATCCTCCCCCGGAAGCGGCACGTGCTGGATCTCGTAGCGCCGATCAGGATCGAGCCCAGGCAGCAGCAGCGGCGGAGGCGTCTGGCTCGGCGCCCACGCCAGGGCCGCGAAGCTCACGAGCGCCTCGGACCGGTCCGGCGCGTACACCCCGTGCGCGATGTAGGCGGACTCCGTGTCGAAGCGCACCGCGTCGCCGCCGTGCAGCAGCGGCCTGAACCGCCGGTGCAGGGAAACCGCCTCGGCAAGGGCGTCGAGCTCGGCGTCGTCGAGCCCGAGGAGGTTCCACTCGATGCCGAAGTGACCGAAGAACGCGGTTGCGGCCCGGAACGCGAGATCGTGGCGCCGGCCCGTGGCGGGCGACCGCTCGGGGCCGATGTGAGCGCCCATCAGCTCGGGCGGGATCAGCATCGACGCCCCGCTCTGAATCGTCTGGCGCTCCAGCGCGTCGACACAATCGCTCGTCCACACCCGCACCGTCCGCCTCAAGATCTCGTGGTCGATCCGGGCACCGCCCGACGAGCAGCTCTCGATCTCCACGCCGGGATGTCGCTGTCGCAACTCGTCGAGGAGCCGGTACAGCGACAGGGTCTGCTCGTGGGTGCCCGGCGCGCCGCCAGCACCACTGGCGCCCATGTGGTCACAGTTCATGTCCCATTTCAGGTGGGCGATGTCATGGTCGCTCAACAGGGCGTCGAGTTGGCCGAGCACGTAGTCGTACGCGTCCTGCTGGGCGAGGTCGAGCACGAGTTGGTGCCGGGCCAGCACCGGTTCGTAGCCGTCGGTGGTGAGCGCCCACTCGGGGTGGGCCCGGAAGAGGCCGCTGTCGGGGCTGACCATCTCCGGCTCGACCCAGATGCCGAACTGCATGCCGAGTCCGGTGACGTGCTCGATCAGAGGGCCGAGGCCCTGCGGGTGGGCGTCGGGCGACACCGTCCAGTCGCCGAGGCCCGAAGTGTCGTCGCGCCGTGACCCGAACCAGCCGTCGTCCAGCACGAACCTCTCCGCCCCGACCCGCGCCGCCCGGTCGGCCAGGGCCCGGAGTCTGTCGAGGTCGTGATCGAAGCGGACAGCCTCCCAGGTGTTGAACATCACCGGCCGCGGGGACCGCGGATGGTTCGGCCGGGCCCGCAGGTGACGGTGGAACTGCTGCGTGGCCGCAGTCAAACCGGCTTCGCTGTGCACCGCCACCACCTCGGGGCTGCGGTACGACTCTCCCGGCTCGAGGGTGAGCTCGCCGGGATGGAGCAGTTCGCCGAGCTGGACGTACCGCCGGCCGTCGGCCAGCCGCTCAGCGATCATCGCGTGGTTGCCGCTCCAAGCAAGGTGCGCGCCCCACACGCTGCCGGTCCACTCGCGGAACCCGGCCGTGCCCGCGAACAGCAGTGGGGGATGTTCGTGCGACGGGCGGCCCCGGCGGTTCTCGACCGTCCAGGCTCCCTGGGTCCACTCCGTGCGGACCGGCTGGAACTCGCGGGCCCAGCGCCCCGTGAATGTGACCAATTCGGCCGCTCGCTGGGGGACGGGCAGCGTAACGCTCAGCCCGTTGAGCAGGTACCGCTCGCGCTCGCTCGTGTTGGCCAGCTCCACCCGCACGGTGAGGGCGTGGCCGAGCTCGATCGTGGTGGTGAGCGCCAGCCCGGCGACCCCGTCACGGGCCGCCACGGCGAGACGGTTGCCGTCGAGCGTGTGTCCGGCCGGGCGGAACCGCGGTGCCCAGCCGGCACCACTGCGACGGCACCCGAGCAACCCGGGTCGCCCCGGGAAGCCGGATCCGTGCTCGGGCACGACCGAGATCGGCGCCACCACATCGGGCGAACCCGGCACCAGCGGCCGGTCGAGCGCCGCACTGATCGATGCGCCGGCGCGACCCTCTCCCAGGGGCGCGCCCCAATGCACTATCACCGGAGCACCGTGCGACAGATCGACAACCGCGTCGGTGCCGGTCCCGCGCAGGTGGATCAGGTCAGCCCTTGCTGGCACCGAGGGTGAGACCCGAGATGAACTGCTTCTGCAGGATCAGGTAGACGATCAACGTGGGCAGGGCGATCAGGATAGACGCCGCCGCGACCAGATTGAAGTCGCTGCCGTATTGGCCGTTGAGGATGGAGATCGACGACGTGATGGGCCGTTCGTCGCCCTGGTTGAGCATCACAGAACCCCAGAAGAAGTCGTTGTAGAGCCAGGTGAACTCCAGGGTGCCCAGCGCCGCGAGCGCCGGTCGGGTCAGCGGGAGGATGACTTGGAAGAACCGGCGCAGCACACCGGCGCCGTCGACGGCCGCGGCCTCGCTTATCTCGGTGGGGATCGTCTTCATGTAGTTGGCGAGGACGAACGTGCAGAACCCGATCTGGAAGGCGACATGGATCAGGATCACCGCGATCTTCGTGCCCAGCAGGCTGCCCGTGTTCGTGTCGGACAGGAGGTCGGGCCAAGGCAGGCGCTTCAGGATCTGGAACAGCGGCTGGAACAGCACCTGCTGTGGCATCAGGTTGCCGGCAGTGAAGAGCACGAGGAAGGCGATGTTGAACCGCCAGCTGTACCGGGTGCAGGCGTAGGCCACCATGGCAGACAGCAGGAGCGTGAGGAACAGCGCCGGGATGACGATGAACGCGGTGTTGCCGAACGTCTTGGCCATCTCGCCCACCTCCCACGCGTCCCGGTAGTTGTCGAGCGTGAGCGTCTCGGGCGCCGAGAACGGTCCGTTGGGCTGGGTGTCGGACTGGTAGTCCCGGAACGAGTTGTAAACGGCGGTACCGATCGGGAGGAGCCAGGCCAACGCCATGACGATCAGGAAGACATGGAGCACGGCCCGCATCGGCGTCATTCGCGGCCCGCGCCGCTCGGCGCGCAGAGCCTCGACCTCTTCGAGCCCCCCGGCGGGCATCGGCGCGGCATCGGTGCCGAGGGCGGTGCCGCTCACAGATCCGAATTCCGGTAGTGGTTCGTTACGTACCAGATGATGAACCCGAGACAGAGCACCAGCATGACCACCCCGTAGGCGGAGCCGAACCCGACCCGTCCGCCGCCCTCGCCCAGCAGGCTCTTGGTGACGAGCGTGCCGATGACGTCGGTGCCGCGAGGCTCGTTGAGCGCAGCGATGATGTCATAGGCCCGCAGAGCCTCGATGACGGTAATCACCGCCACGACCACGTTGATGGGCTTGAGCGACGGGAAGACCACCTGCCGGAAGCTCTGCCACTCGTTGCAGCCGTCGATCGAGGCCGCCTCTCGCAGAGCCGGATCGACCGACTTCAGACCGGCCAGGTACATCACCATGATGTAGCCGACGTGGCGCCACGCCATGGCGATCAGCAGTGCAGCGAAGTTCTTCGAGAGTCCCTGCGGGTAGTCGAGGAAGGGCAGGTCGATCGAGAACAGCTTGGTGCCGTCCCCGACGAAATCGATGGGTTCTCCTGGCCACACCGCGTTGAGCAGGCCGCGGTCGCGCGAGAACATCGTCGACTTCCAGATGAAACCGACCACGGCGAGGGACAGGACGACCGGGAAGTAGTAGATGCTCTGGTAGACGCGCCCGCCCCGGATGTTCTTGTCGAGCAGGTAGGCGAAGAGCATGCCGATCGCCGAGCAGACTGTGAGCCAGAAGATCAGGAAGAAGTTGTTGGACAGCGCCCCGAAGAGGTCGGCGTCGAAGACGGTGAAGATGATCCAGTAGTTCCGGAAGCCGACATCTCGGATGTCGCTCAGCGGGGCCAGGTTGTCCCACTCGGCGAACGACAGGACGACGGTGAGCGCCGCAGGGATCCAGACCAGCGCGATGTGCAGCGCGGCCGGCACGCCGACCATCAACCGCAGCCATGTCCGGTCGGAGCCCGTGAGCGTCGAGGGACGACGACGGCGGCGCCCCGCAGGGGGCGCCGCCGTCACGTCGAGGGGATCCTTGGACATCGTCCCGATCCCGTGCGGCTCACTCGAAGGTGTACGTCTGCTTCTTGGCCTCAATGTCGGCGAGAATAGTGTCGATGTTGCCGGGGGCGGCGAGGAAGTCGGCGATGCCGACCCCCACCACGTTGGCCGCGAAGTCCGGGTCGGTGTCCCGGTCGAGGAACTGGGCGATGTACTTCGCTGAACTCACGGCCTCGGCCGACTTCTGCTGCAGGGCGTTGTAGCCGCTGGTGTCCGCATTGCTGTTGGCGGCCACGACCGACGGGTCGACGGCGATGTAGGCGTCGATGGCATCGGCCGAGCCGAGGCCTCCGAGCAGGGCCTTCGCGGCATCCTCGTTGGCGGGGTCGACAGCCATCATGAAACCGTCGATGGGCGCCTCGATCGCGTCCTGCCCGTGGGCCGGATCCACCTCGGGGAACAGGAAGAAGTCGATGTCGTCGATGATGTCGGCCTGGGTCTCGCCGTCGAAGTTCGCCGTGACGAACGTGCCGATCAGGTACATGCCGGCCGACTTGTCTCCGAGGGCGTTGGCGGCCTCCTCCCAGGGGCGGCCGTTGGGGTCGGGCTGGTAGTAGGGAAGGATCTCCTCCCAGGTGCTGAAGATGTTCTTGACCTCTGCGCTCTCCCAGTTCTCGTTGCCGCCCATCAGGCTGACGTGGTAGTCGTAGCCGTTCACACGCAGGTTGAGCATGTCGAACATCCCCATCTGCGGCCAGCGGCCGTCGTTGGCCGCGCACAGCGGCGTGATGCCGTCGGCGGTCATCGTTTCGCACAGCGCCTTGAACTCGTCCCAGGTCGTGGGGATCGAGTAGCCGTTGTCGGCGAACAGGCTCTTGCGGTACTGGACGGCCCACGGATAGAAGTAGAACGGCACGAAGTACTGCTTGCCGTCGAGGCCCGACGATGCGCTCCGGAAGCCGTCGGACATGCCGTCGAGGCCGGCCCACACGTCGGAGATGTCGCCCACGACGCCCTTGCTGGCGAAGGCCCGCATGCGGTACCCCGCGAACCACGACACCACGTCGTCGGGCTGCTGGATGTAGGTGTTGAAGTTCTCCTGGTAGGTGTTGTGGTCGATGGTGTTGATAACGGTGTCGATCCCGGTCGCAGCGACGGCGGCGGCAAGGGCGGCCTGGTTCTTCTCGCCGGAGTAGTTCGAACCCAGCGTCGCCGTGCCGACTCCGACGTCGGCTGTGGTGGTCGGCGCCGCGGTGGTGGCCGGCGCCGCTGTCGTTGTGGGCGCGGCCGCCTCGTCGTCGTCACCGCATGCGGCGAGAAGGGCTGCTCCGCCGACGGCGGCCGCGCCGCCGATCAAGAAGTTGCGGCGATTCAGTCCTACACCGGGAAGGCGCAGGGAACGCTCGGCTGGTTCGGTCATGTCTCCTCCTAGGGATCGTGGACTGGGATTGCCTCCCAATGACCACTCCTCGGAAGCAGCCACCAAGATCGGCTGGTGCGTGACTCCGCTCCATCCCTCCAGGGTCCAGTATTGCGCCGGATCGAGCCGTTGTCAACCAGTTTCGTTCGAAACATATCTCATTTGCACATTTTAGGCTGGCTATACGGCGAAACTAGGGGTATTATGAGCGTATCTGTTACCTTCAGTCGCCTAGCCCGCCGCTCGCGGCAGTAGCCCAAGAATCCCGTCAGCGGGTCCTGCGATGACCAATCGGGGCAGACCGTCGCTGGCCCGCCAGCGCCACGAACTGATCGTGAGCCAGATCCGGCGGGCCGGCTCGGCCCGGGTGGCCGATCTAGCCGCCCAGCTCGATGTCAGCGAGATGACCGTGCGCCGCGATCTCGACGTGCTTGACGAGGCCGGGCTCGTGGTGAAGGTGCACGGCGGCGCAACCGTCCGCTACGCGCACAGCACAGACGAGCCCGGTTTCGAGGCCAAGCTCCTGCGTAACACCGACGAGAAGCGGGCTATCGCCGTGTCCGCCGCGGTGCTCACCGGCGCGGGCGCGGCCATCGGCGTGACCGCCGGCACCACCACAATGCAGCTCGCAACCGAGTTGATCACCGTGCCGAACCTCACCGTGGTCACTAACAGCATCCGGGTCGCCGATGTGTTCCGAGCCAGTGATCGCCCGGACCGCACCGTGATGCTCGTCGGAGGCGAACGCACGCCCAGCGATGCTCTCGTCGGCCCGCTCGCGGTTGCGGCTCTGTCGTCGTTCCACCTCGACACCGTGTTCATGGGTGTGCACGGCGTCCACGAGCGATCGGGCTTCACCACGCCCAACCTGCTCGAGGCCGAGACGAACCGCGCCTTCGTCGACGCCGCCGACGAACTTGTCGTCCTCGCCGACCACACCAAGTGGGGAGTTGCCGGCCTCGCCACCATCGCGCCGCTCGACAAGGCCACCGTCTGCGTATCAGACACCGGCCTCAGCGAGCACGCCCGATCAGTCCTCTCCGACCAGGTCGGCCGACTCATCCTTTCGGCCCCCGACGCCATCTCCCACGACAGGAGTTCCTGATGGCCACCGTCACTTTCGATAAAGCCACCCGGGTGTATCGCGACGGTGATCGCCCAGCCATAGACCGTCTCGACCTGGAGATCCACGACGGGGAGTTCCTCGTGCTCGTCGGCCCGTCAGGCTGCGGGAAGTCGACGACGCTACGGATGCTCGCCGGGTTGGAGCCGGTCGACTTCGGCGAAATCTACATCGGCGACCACGACGTCACGATGCTGCCGCCCAAGGACCGCGACATCGCCATGGTGTTCCAGTCGTACGCGCTGTACCCCCACATGACGGTGGCCGAGAACATCGGCTTCCACCTGAAGATCACTAAGGTCGAGCGGGCGGAACGAGCCCGGCGGGTGGCCGAGGCCGCCGCCATCCTCGATCTGACCGAATACCTCGACCGCAAGCCGGCGAAGCTCTCGGGTGGCCAGCGTCAGCGGGTGGCGATGGGCCGGGCCATCGTGAGACAGCCGCAGGTGTTCCTCATGGACGAGCCCCTGTCGAACCTCGATGCGAAGCTGCGGGTGCAGACCCGCACCCAGATCGCGGCATTGCAGCGGCGCCTCGGGGTCACGACCGTGTACGTCACTCACGACCAGGTCGAGGCGATGACCATGGCCGACCGCGTCGCGGTGCTCAAGGACGGCGTCCTAATGCAGTGCGCATCGCCGCGCCAATTGTTCACCCAACCCGCCAACCTGTTCGTAGCCGGCTTCATCGGCTCACCCGCCATGAACCTGCTGGCCGCCACCGTCAACGACGGCACAGCCCGCGCCGGCTCGCTGGCAGTGGAGCTCACGCCGGAGCAGTCCGACGCGCTAACATCGGCAGCGGTCACCATTGGGGTGCGGCCCGAGAGCTGGATCGTCGGCCGCGACGGGGGGCTCGACGCGACCGTCGATGTCGTCGAGGAACTGGGTTCCGAGTCGTACCTGTACTGCACCGCCCAGGGGATGGACAATCAGGAGGTGGTCGTCCGGACCGAGGGCCTCAGCTCTTCGCAGCGCGGCGACGGTGTCAGCCTCGTTCCGAAGCCCGAGGCGGTGCACCTGTTCGACACGGCCACCGGTCTGCGGCTCCCGGACGCTTGAGCGCTCCCGTGGCCGAGGTCCGCGTCGACCCCGTGCTCGGCACCGTCGTACACGTCGTCGGGACCCGTCAGGAGCGGCCGAACCTGCCGTCGTCGGGCTGTCCATTCTGCGTCGGCGGCATCGAAGCGCCCGAGCCGTACGACGTGCGCTGGTTCCCGAACCGGTGGCGGGCAATGGAGGACGACCGGTGCGAGGTGGTGCTGTACACCCCCGACCACGACGCGACGTTCTGGTCGCTTGGTCTCGCAGGGGTCCGCCGGGTGATCGAGCTGTGGGCCGAGCGCACCGCGAAGCTGGGCTCCCGTGCCGACGTCGACTACGTTCTCGTGTTCGAGAACAACGGGCCTGAGGTTGGTGCCACCATCCCCCACCCCCACGGTCAGATATACGCCTTCGACCACGTTCCATGGCGTCAAGCGCAGCGCCTGGCCGGCGGCTGGAGGCCGGATCGCGATCCCGGGGAGCGCATCGTGGTCGAGTATCCCTGCTGGAGCGCTTGGGTGCCCTACGCGCCGACGTATCCCCTCTCGGTCGAAGTGGCGCCGCGTCGGCGAATCAGCGACCTGCCGTCCATGGCCGAGGACGACCGGGACGATCTCGCCGAGATCCTGATCGATGTCCTCGCCCGGCTCGATGAGCTCTACGGCCAGCCGCTCCCCTACATGATGTGGCTGAACCAACGCCCCTGCGTCGAGCGCGGCCATGACGAGGCCTGGTTCAACATCGAGATCGTCTCACCGTGGCGCTCGGCCGGCCTGCCCCGGTTCATCGCCGCCGCAGAGGTCGCGACCGAGGAGTTCTTCAACCCGGTCGTCCCCGAGGAAATCGCCGCCCGACTCCGCCGGCTCGGCTGACGAGGACCGCCCCGCCAGGAGCCGCTCATGCTGCCCATCATCGGCCAGATCAGACCCTGGGCAGACCCGACGGTGCTGCAGATCAATCGGCTGGCGATGCACGTCCCGATGTCCGGTTTCGACCGTCGCTCGCTCGACGGTCGCTGGTCGCTGGAACTGTTCCCCAGCCCCGACGGCGTGCCGGCTGCCGCACTGGAGGGCGAGCGGCCGCGGGCCGTTACCGTCGCCGTGCCGGGCAACTGGACCGTCCAGGATCTCAGCAGCCCGTCCGGCCCGGTGTTCGTGGACAAGCCCCACTACACCAACGTCCAGATGCCGTTCGATGGTCCGCCGCCGCGCCTGCCGGAGCGGAACCCGACCGGGGTGTACCGCCGCTCCTTCACAGTGCCGGCCCGCTGGCTGGAGCGCCGAGCCGTGCTACACGTGGCGGGAGCCGAGAGCGTGCACGCCGTCTACGTCAACGGCCAGTTCGTCGGGTATGGCACCGACAGCCGCCTTCCCAGCGAGTACGACGTGGGGCCGTTCCTGGCGCCTGACCGCAACGAGCTGGCGATCGTGGTCTTGCGGTACAACGCCCACAGCTACATCGAGGACCAGGATCAATGGTGGATGGCGGGCCTGCATCGCTCCGTCTGGATCGAGTCGCGCCCGAACGTCCACCTTGCCGATCTGCCCGTCGACACTTCCTTCGACCCGACAACCGCGGCCGGGACGGTGGATGCCACTGCGGTGGTCGACTTCAACGGGACGCCGGCACCGGGCTGGTCGGTGCGGGCCACGCTGCGGGACCCCACCGGTGGGCAGGTGGGGGCAACAATTCACCAGCCCGTCCCGCACGAGCACGCCCGGCCCGACGGGTTCACGGGCTTCGAGGTGGCCGCCCACTGGGATGTCGCCGCCGCCGGGGCGTGGAGCGCTGAGACGCCGCGGCGGTACTCGGTGATCGCAGAACTGGTCGACCCCGGCGGACTCGTGGCCCACGTTGAGACTCAGCACTGCGGCATCCGGCGAGTCGAGGTGCGCGACCGGCAGCTGCTGGTCAACGGCCGGCCGGTCTGGATCTTCGGAGTGAACCGCCACGACCACCACCCTGACCGGGGCAAGGCGGTCACCGTCGACGACATCCGGGCCGACCTGACGCTGATGCGGGCCCACAACATCAGCGCGGTCCGCACGTCGCACTATCCCAATGGCGACGCCTTCTACGACCTGTGCGACGAGCTCGGCTTCTATGTGGTGGACGAGTCCAACATCGAGAGCCACGCCTACAACCGGAGCCTCTGTGACGATCCGGCGTACCGGGCGGCATGGGTCGACCGGGGCGCCCGGATGGTGCAGCGAGACCGGAACCATCCGTCGGTGATCCTGTGGAGCCTTGGCAACGAGAGCGGCTACGGCACGAACCATGATGCGCTCGCTGGGTGGATCCGGCGCAGCGACCCGTCGCGGCCCCTGCACTACGAGGACGCCGTCGCGATCGAGGGATGGGATGACGGCGGATCGGCGGCGACGGATGTGGTGTGCCCCATGTACCCCCCGATCGAGGCCATCCGCGAGTACGGCGAGGCAGGTGTGGGAGCGCGGCCGCTGATCATGTGCGAGTACAGCCACGCGATGGGCAACAGCAACGGCTCGCTCGCCGACTATTGGGACACGATCGCCGCGACTCCCGGCCTGCAGGGCGGCTTCCTTTGGGAGTGGAAGGACCACAGCCTGCGCCAGCGGCTGCCCGACGGACGGGTCCGCCTCGCCTATGGCGGCCAGTTCGGCGACACGCCGAACAACGGCAACTTCATGGCCGACGGCCTGGTGTCCGCCGACCTGGAGCCGCACCCGGCGATGCGCGAAGTGGCCTGGGTGTACCGGCCCGTGACCGTCGCCATGGACGGAGAGGGCCTGCGGGTCGAGAATCGGCGCTCGTTCACCGGGCTGGGCGACCTGCGGGCCCGCTGGGAGATGCTGGTCGACGGCGCGGGCACCCGTCGGGGCACGCTGCCGACCCCCGATGTCGACCCGCACTCATGGGCGACGGTGCCGCTCCCCGACCTGGCCGCCGCACCGGACCGAGGCTGCGAGGTCCATATGACCCTTCGGTGGGAGACGACGGGTGACACCTGGTTCGCGCCGGCCGGCCATGTCGTCGCCTGGGACCAGATTCAGATCCAAGCCGCAAGGGACCCCGTCTCGGACGGTCCCGCGTCCGGATCGCCGGCGGACTCGCTGGTCTCGCCGCGACTGAACCTGTGGCGAGCACCGACAGACAACGATGGATTCAAGCTGATGCCCGATGTGGCGAGCTGGCTCGGGGTGGGCGGGCAGTCTCTGGGCCGCTGGCAGGAGGCCGGACTCGACAGGTGCCCGGCCGAGGAACTGGTCGGCCACCGGGCGTCGGTAGAGCACGACGAGCACGGCACGACGTACCGGCACACGGTCGACATCGGTGAGTCGCTCGCCGACCTGCCCCGCATCGGCGTCTGCTTCACGCTCCCAGCCCGGTTCAGCGAAGTGCGCTGGTTCGGTCGCGGTCCCCACGAGAACTATCCCGACCGGAACAGGAGTGCGACGCTGGGCGTGTGGCACGGCGAGCCCGACGAGCTGCCGTACCTGGTGCCCCAGGAGTTCGGACTGCGCACAGACTGCCGGTGGTTCGAGTTCATCGATCCGGCGTGTCGCGTGGCCGTGCGGATCGACGCCATCACGCCGCAGGTACTGCACTTCTCCGCGATCCGCCACACTGCGGCCGATCTCTATGAGGCCGTCGCACAGTCCGAACTGCAGCCCCGGGACAGCCTGACCGTGTGCATCGACACGGCCCACCGGGGCGTGGGCACGGCTAGTTGCGGGCCCGATGTGCTGCCGCAGTACCGACTCGCCGCCGGGCTTTACGAGTTCGCCTACCGGGTGAGCGCGAGGACGGTCGGCCGAGTCGACTCTTCCTGACCGAAGGCCTGCACCGTCATCGTGCTTCGACCCTCTCCACGATCGAAGCGCCCGCAGACGGAGCAGACATCCACACCCGCGCGGTGTTGCCACTGAATCTGTAACGGTCGATCACAGCGTCGGCGAACGACTCGGCCCCAGCCGTCCGGACGAGCGCCACGGCACAGCCGGCGAAACCACCACCGGTCATGCGGGCGCCGAGGCACCCCGGAGCGCTGCGTGCGGCCTCGACGATTGCGTCCAGGCCCGGCCCGGAGACCTCGTAGTCGTCGCGCAGGCTGGCATGGCTCTCGTTCATCAGCCGGCCCAACTCTGCGGGGTCGTCCCGGCGCATCGCCTCGGCAGCGTCGAGGGTGCGCTGATTCTCCGTGACGACATGATGGGCCCGTCGACGATCGACCGGGTCGGCGATCGCGGCTACCTGGTCAAGGGTGGCGTCCCGCAGCGCTTCCACACCGAGTTCGGCCGCGGCGCGCTCGCAAGCAGCGCGACGGTCCGCGTACGCGGCTTCGGTGAGCACCCGCCGGGTCCCGGTGTCCATGACGGCCACGACGACGCCATCGGGCAGCGGTGTCGGGGTGAGAGTGAGAGCGCGACAGTCCATGAGGCCGGCATGGCCTGCTACTGCACCGGCCGAGATGAACTGGTCCATGATCCCACTGGGCAGCCCGACGACCTCGTTCTCGACTCGCTGGCCGAGGCGGGCAATGTCGATCGGGGGCCACTGCAGTCCGCCGCGGGCGAGCAGACCCGAGATCGCGGCTACTTCCAGCGCGGCCGAGGACGAGAGGCTGGCCCCGATCGCAATGTCGCTGTCGATCGTGGCGCGCCAACCACCGGCGGGCACATCGCAGCCCGCGAGCAGCCCGACCACACCCGCCAGGTGCCGAGCCCACATCACTGCCGAGCGCGGATCGGCGGCGGGGTCGATCACCACCTCGCCGAACCCTGCGGACGCGATCTCCGCCACCCCCGCGGTTGCGTCGCCGTGGTCGCTCATGGCGATGGCGGTGTCGAACGGCAGCGCCATCGGAAGGGCGAAGCCCTCGTTGTAGTCGGTGTGCTCACCGATGAGATTGACGCGGCCCGGCGCCCGGACTACCCGGTCGGGGGCACCCCACCGGCGCTGGTGGGCGGTAACGGCGCGCTGGACGGCGGGGCCCGGCAGCACGGTGCGGGCCGGAGCCAACGAGCGGCTCGCGCTCGCTCTAGGCGACGCCGGCGGCGTTCAGGGCCCGCTCGGTGAGCACCCTGGCCAGGTGGCTGCGGTACTCGGCGTCGGCGTTGAGGTCGTCGGGGGGCTCCAGCCCGTCGGCGGCCACCGCGGCCGCCTCAGCGGCTGAGGCCCCGCCGGCCACCGCAGCCTCCACTCCGGAGGCCCGCACGGGGGTCGAGCCCATGTTGACCAGGCTCACACCGGAGCCGCCGCCGGCGACGGCCACCCCGACGATGGCCCAGTCCTGGGCCCGCCGGTTGAACTTCTGGTAGTTCCAGCCGCCGGTGCCGGCCGGCACCCGCACCTCGGTGATCATCTCGTCGGCAGCCAGGACCGACTCGAAGTACCCGGTGAAGAAGTCGCTGGCCGCGACCTCGCGCGACCCGCCCGGACCCTGGGCCACAATGGTGCCGCCCAGCGCCAGCACCGCCGCGGGCAGGTCCGACGCCGGATCGGCGTGGGCGAGCGTCCCGCCCAGCGTCCCCCGGTGACGCACAGCAGGGTCGCCCACCAGGGCGGCCACCGACGCCAGCATCGGGCAGGCCTCGGCCAGCTCGGCCGAGTGTTCCAGCTCGCTGTGGCGAGTCAGCGCCCCGATCGACACCGTGCCGTTGCCGGTGCGGATGTAGCGCAGGCCGTCGAGACGGCCCACGTCCACCAGCACGCTCGGCGTGGCCAGCCGGTACCGCATCATCGGGATCAGGCTGTGGCCCCCGGCCAGCAACTTGGCGTCGTCGCCGTGCTCGGCCAGCAGCGCAATCGCGTGGTCGGCCGATTCGGCCACCTCGTAGTCGAAAGCAGCGGGAATCACGACGCACCTCCTTGGGCATCGGCGATGGCTTTCCAGACGGTCTGGGGCGATGCGGGCATGTCCACATCGGTCACGCCCAGGTCGCGCAGTGCGTCCACCACGGCGTTGATCACCGCAGGGGCGGCCGCAATGGTCCCGGCCTCGCCCACGCCCTTGACCCCCATCGGGTTGGTGGGGCTGGGCGTGGCGTGGCTGTCGAGCCGGAATCGGGGCGCCTCCGCAGCCGACGGCACCAGGTAGTCGGCCAGGTTGGTCGACACCAGCTGGCCGTCGGAGTTGTAGACGGCGTCCTCGTACAGCGCCTGGGCGGCGCCCTGCAGGATGCCTCCGTGCACCTGACCCTCGACGATCAGCGGGTTGATCTGCACACCGCAGTCGTCCACCGCCACGTAGTCGATGAGGTCCACGTTCCCGGTGTCGGTGTCCACCTCCACCACGGCGATGTGGGTGCCGTTGGGGAACGTGAAGTTGGGCGGGTCGTAGGTGACGTGGGCCTCAAGGTTGGGCTCCATCCCGTCGGGCAGGTCATGGGCGGTGAACGCCGCGAAGGCGATGCCCGCCAGCGGCACCTCGGCCTCGGGCGTGCCCCTCACCCTGAAGGTGCCGCCGGAGAACTCGAGGTCCTCCTCGCTGGCCTCCAGCTGGTGGGCGGCGATGGCCCGAGCCTTGTCGATCACCTTCTCGGTGGCCATGTAGACCGCGGTGCCGCCGACCGCCAGCGAACGGGACCCGTAGGTGTCCAGACCGGTGGGGCTGACGGCGGTGTCGGAGTGCAGCACCTCCACGTCGTCGGGATCGACGCCGAGCTTGTCGGCCACGATCATCGACCAGCAGGTCTCGTGGCCCTGGCCGTGGGGCGTGGAGCCGGTCACCACCTGCACCTTGCAGGTGGGCGAGATCCGCACCGTGGCCGCCTCCCAGCCGCCCGCGCCGTAGTCGAGCGACGCC
>LXNJ01000042.1_pt1 | contig 81514 bp, 85 predicted proteins | sample 809081 | NCBI WGS metagenome assembly LXNJ01 (sample SAMN04870510, study PRJNA318959) | sponge metagenome | biome: sponge; feature: marine sponge reef; material: water | host: Petrosia ficiformis | place: Greece: Milos, Mediterranean Sea | collected 2013-05-29 | depth 5-7 m
CTCCGGCTGCTGAGGCCGAGACTCCGGCTGCTGAGGCCGAGACTCCGGCTGCTGAGGCCGAGACTCCGGCTGCTGAGGCCGAGACTCCGGCTGCTGAGGAGACTGCTCCCGCCGCTGCCGAAGAATCGGATTCTACTGAGGACAACGAGTAGCCATCATGCTGCAACCACGACGAGTCAAATATCGCAAGCAACACCGGGGACGGATGCGCGGCATGGCGCAGAAGGGGAACACGGTGGCGTTCGGCGAGTTTGGCATCCAGTCGATGGAGCCGATATGGCTCACAGGTCGCCAGATTGAGGCGGCGCGGCGAGCGATGACTCGCCACGTCCGGCGCGGTGGCCAGATATGGATTCGTGTGTTCCCGCATAAGTCGATTACCAAGAAGCCGCTGGAAACACGGATGGGCGCCGGCAAGGGGAACGTGGACGGCTGGGTGGCCGTTGTGCGCCCCGGCAAGATCCTGTTTGAGATTGCGGGAGTTCCTGAAGAAGCTGCTCGTCGAGCGATGCGGCTGGCGCAGGACAAGCTGCCCATCCGCACGCAAATCGTCACTCGTGATATGGAGTAGTCCGGGATGGACATGGAAGAGATACGCGCGCTGAATGATGACCAACTCCAGGAGGAGTTGGAGAATGCGCATCGTGAGCTGTTCAACCTGCGCTTTCGCGCGGTGACGCGACAGCTGGCGAATACGAGCGAAGTTGGCAAGGCGCGCAAGAGTGTCGCCCGATTCAAGACTGTAATCCGTGAGCGGCAGTTGGAGGCCTTCGCGGTGGAGGAGACAGCGTAGATGCCCGGTCAGAAGACACGTGTGGGCCGCGTGGTCAGCACGAAGATGGAGAAAACGGTTGTCGTGACCGTTGAGCGGCAGCGCACCCACCGCCTGTATAAGAAGGCAGTTCGCCGCCTGACGAGGTTCAAGGCGCACGATGAGAACAGTGTGTGTGCCGAGGGCGACCTTGTGCGCATCCAGGAGACCCGTCCGCTGTCCCGGGACAAGCGGTGGCGCGTCACCGACGTGCTGGAACGCGGCGTTGTTGCGGCGTTGCCTGATGATGCGAGGGCGGGGACCGAATGATCCAGGTGCAGACACGCCTTCGCGTCGCGGACAATTCCGGCGCTCGCGAGATACAGTGCATCAACGTGCCGGGCGGCACGCGGAGGCACTATGCGTCCGTGGGGGACATCATCGTCGCTTCCGTCAAGGAGGCGCAGCCGAACGCGGGCGTCCGCAAGGGTGACGTCGTTCGCGCCGTTGTAGTACGTGTGGTCAAGCCGTATCGGAGGCCTGACGGCTCATATATTCGATTCGATGAGAACGCAGCAGTCATCCTGACAGAGCGTGATCTGCCGCGAGGCACGCGTATTTTCGGTCCTGTGGCTCGAGAACTACGCGACAAGAATTTCATGAGAATTATTTCTCTCGCCCCGGAGGTCCTGTAGCGATGGCGGCGACGATCAAGCGAAACGACATGGTGTACGTGGCCGCGGGCAAAGACCGGGGCAAGCGCGGCACGGTTGAGCGGGTGATCCCCTCCAGTGGCCGCGTGGTCGTGCAGGGCGTAAATATCATCAAGAAGCATCAGCGCCCACAGCCGGGCGTGCGGCAGGGCGGCATCATCGAACTGCCAAACCCGCTGCATATCTCCAACGTGAGGCTGATTTGCCCCCACTGCGATAAGGCGGTGCGGGTGAGTTTCGGAACACTAGAAGACGGACGCAAGGTCCGACGGTGCAAGTCATGCAACGAGACAATCGACTAGACAACGACGACATCGAAAGCGATCTGCCGTTCCCCGTTCCTGCGGGGGCGTCGACAGACGACGCCCAGGAGGGCGAGGAGGCGGAGGCCCCTGCCCGTCAGCGCCGTTCATCCGGACGGCGACGACAGGCCGAATCATCGGATGAGGGGCAGCAGGAGGCCGCGTCGACAAATGGCGCGAGACCCGCGGAGATTCCGCGCCTGCGCCAGATGTATAGGGATGAAGTGGCCCCTGCCCTGATGCAGGAGTTCAATTTCACGAATGCGATGCGCGTGCCAAAGGTCACGAAGATCGTGCTGAACATCGGCGCGGGAGACGCGCGTGATGAGGCACGGGTGCTGGAGGGAATCCAACGCGATCTGACGACGATTTCCGGACAGAAGCCAGTGGTCACGCGCGCCCGGAACTCCATCGCCGGATTCCACATCCGCGAGGGGAATACCATCGGCGCGTCCGTGACGCTGCGCGGCGCGCGCATGTGGAACTTCCTGGACAGGCTGATGAATGTAGCGCTGCCGCGCACACGAGATTTCCGGGGCGTCTCGACAAGGGCGTTCGACAGGCGCGGCAATTACAGCGTCGGGCTGCGCGAGCAAATCATCTTTCCCGAAATCGACTACAACCGCGTGGATCGGGTTCGCGGCCTGCAGGTGAACATTGTGACGACGGCGCAGACGGACGATGAGGGGCTCAGGTTACTGGCCCTTCTGGGAATGCCGTTCGCGCGTGAGGAGATCACCAACTAATGGCGAAGAAGTCAAAGATTGCCCGCTGGAAGCGCCCGCCCAAGTACAAGGTGCAGGCGTACAACCGCTGCCATGTATGCGGCAGGCCGCGGGCGTACTACCGAATGTTCGGCCTGTGCCGCATATGCCTCCGGGAGAGGGCGCTCACCGGGCAGCTCCCGGGCGTGCGCAAGGCGAGTTGGTAGAGGGGAGAGCGTAAGCACATGACCGTTAGCGATCCCATCGGCGATATGCTCACCCGCATCCGCAACGGGTTGATGGCTCGACATGAGTCCATCACCGTGCCGGCGTCCAAGACCAAGGTCGCCATTGCGGAGATCCTGAAGCAAGAAGGGTTCATCCGCGACTTCTCAATACTGAGAGGGACGACGCCTCAACAGATTGTGCGGATGCAGATGGCGTATCGCGAGGGAAACAGCCCCGTCATCAACGGGCTCCGACGCGTTAGCAAGCCCGGATTGCGCGTGTACGTGCAACGTGGTGAGATTCCACGCATATTCGGAGGCCTTGGCATCGCGGTCGTCTCAACGTCGAGCGGCGTGATGACTGGCCGGGAGGCGTGGCGCAAGGGTATTGGAGGGGAACTGCTCGCCTACGTGTGGTAGGTGGCGACCCGATACCAAAGCTCGAAACACAAAGCAGCTTGATAAAGAGATTCTGAGGAACACGGTCAAAGAAATGTCACGAGTAGGACGGATGCCGATACCGGTGCCGGGGGGCGTGCAGGTGACGATGGCCGACGACCCGCAAGGGACGACTATTGCCGTCAAGGGGCCGCGCGGCGAATTGACGCGCCGGTTCCATCCCGCCGTGCGATTTGAGCAGAATGACGGTGTCATCACCGTCCACCGCAAGGATGAGAATAATCGCGCGTCCGGGGCGTTCCACGGGTTGTCCCGCGCACTGTTGGCCAACATGGTGACCGGCGTGTCCGAGGGCTATCGCCGCACTCTGGAGATCCAGGGAGCAGGCTACCGCGCGCAACAGTCTGGACCCGGCATCACGCTAAGCGTCGGATATTCACACACGGTTGATGTCCAGCCGCCGGAAGGTATCACGCTGGAGGCGGAAACCAACACGCGCCTGCACGTGGACGGCATCGACAAAGAGCTTGTCGGTCAGACGGCCGCCAAGATTCGCGCCGTGCGCAAGCCGGGCGTGTACACGGGCAAGGGCATCCGCTATCAGGGTGAGCAGGTGAGACGCAAGGCCGGCAAGGGCGCCGGACGCAGATAGGCGGAGTAGCAGCAGACATGCCACGCATCAAGACAGCAAGAGAGGGACGCAGTCGACGACACCTTCGGCTGCGACAACGGGTTACCGGCACGGAGCAGCGGCCTCGGCTGTGTGTCTTCCGCAGCCTGAACCATATCTATGCACAGGTGGTTGATGATTCGCGCGGCGTGACTCTCGCCGCCGCCTCGACGCGGGACAAGGACATTCGGGACGAAGCGGGCGGACACAACAAGTCGGATCGCTCCAAGATGGTTGGCGCGGCAGTCGCGCAGCGAGCGGTCGCGGGCGGTATCACGACCGTCGTTTTCGACCGGGGCGGGTACCAATATCATGGCCGGATCAAAGCCGTGGCCGAAGCGGCGCGTGAAAACGGCCTGGTCTTTTAGGGACGAGGAGCGGACGGAGAAACGATGACACTAGGACGCACACGTGGTGCCCGCGGGCGCACACGGGAACGACAACGCGATGCGGATCGGGAATCAGACGGCCTGACCGAAAGCGTGGTGTCGATCCGGCGCGTGGCAAAGACCGTTGCCGGTGGTCGGCGTTTCACCTTCAACGCGCTCGTCGTGGTTGGCGACGGCAAGGGCAAGATTGGCTACGGCCTCGGCAAGGCGGCGGAGGTGCCGCTTGCAGTGCAAAAAGGCGGCGCAATTGCTCGCCGCTCGCTGATTGACGTGTCAACGCTGGAGAGCAGCGTGCCGCAGCAAGTCGTTGGTCGATTCGGTGGCGCGCAGGTCCTTCTCCGTCCAGCCGCGCCGGGTACAGGTGTGCGAGCGAGCGCCGCCGTGCGCGCCGTAGTGCAGGCCGCCGGTGTTCGCGATATCTTGACGAAGTCTCAGGGCAGCAACAACCCAATCAATGTGGTGCAGGCCACCATCAAGGGCCTGGAGATGATGCGCGACCCGCGTCAGACGATTTCATTGCGCCGCATGGTTCGGGGCGAGGAACCGCTCCCTGAGAAGGAGCCGGAGGCACCCGGCTATGACGGGCCCGCGCCCATCGTGCCGCAGCCGGTAAGCAGCGACACGTTCCTGGCGGAGAACGCCGAAGAGGAGCAAGCCACGGCTACAGAAACGGAGGCGAGTGAGGCCCCGGCAGAAGCCGAAGCTGAGGCGGAGACCGCCGCTGACGCTGAGCCGGATTCGTCCGACCAAACGGAGGAGCCTGCCGCCGAGGCGGAAGACGCGCCCACTGCCGATACTGAGGAAACTCCCGCCTCTGAGGCTGAGGAGTCTGCGACAGCGGAGGCAGCCGGGGATGCGGAAAGCTCTAGTGATGATGAGAACGAGGGCGCAGGGTCATGACGAAGGTGCGTGTGACGCTCACCAAGAGCCCGATTAACCAGAAGTCGGACCAGGTCAAGACGCTGCGCGCGCTCGGCCTTCGACGCATGGGCGACGAGCGGGAGCACGATTACTCACGCTCGATTCGGGGGATGCTGATCAAGGTGCGCCACCTGGTGACGACAGAACTGAGGGACGAGGGAGGCGCGAGCGCCGATGCATGAGAATGAACTGCGATCGCCTGCCGGATCCCGCAAACGCAGGCGGCGCGTGGGCCGAGGCAACTCCTCAGGCCGCGGCACCTACGCCGGCAAGGGCATGAAGGGTCAAAAGTCTCGCTCCGGCGGCGGGGTGCGCGCGAGCTTTGAGGGCGGTCAGCTTTCGCTGGTCAAGAGGCTGCCGCACAAGCGAGGCTTCAAGAATCTATTCCGCGTTGAATATGAGCCCGTGAACCTGTCGAGCCTGATGGACCTGCCCGCCGGTTCTGAGGTCAGTCCGGAATCGCTACGTGAACAGGGCATTATCAGGTCGCTCAAGAAGCCCATCGTCATTCTGGCGGACGGAGAAATTGAGCAGCCTCTCACCGTTCGCGCCCACCGCGTGTCTCGTACCGCGCGTGAGAAGATCGAGGCGGCGGGCGGCAGTATTGACACCCTTCCCAAGCCAGTCATTCATCGGCCCCGATAAAAGGGAGCGAATCGCGTCGTGAGTTACTCATCGACGACCGAGCGGCGTCAGCCGCGTCCGGCCCTGATCCAGGCGATGATCGATGCCTGGTACCAGCCGGACCTGCGACGCCGCATCCTCTTCACCTTCGCGATTCTCGTAATCTTCCGGTTCATCGCGCACGTTCCGGTGCCGGGAGCGGATATTGTTGCCCTGCGGCAGCTTTTCCAGAGCAACCAGTTGCTGGGATTCCTGGATATCTTCAGCGGTGGGGCAATGCGCAACCTGTCTGTTGCCGCGATGGGCGTGTACCCATACATCACCGCAAGCATCATCCTGCAGATCATGATTCCGGTCATTCCACGCCTGTCCGCGCTTGCCCGAGAAGGCGAGGCCGGACGGCAGAGGATCAACCAGTACACACACTGGATGACGGTGCCCATCGCCGCGGCGTCCGCTTATGGACAACTTATTCTTTTGAGCAGGCTCGGAGTTCTCGGCGCGCTGTGGCCATACCCCGGCGGCGAATTCCTGCCGACACTCGCGATGATCGTGAGCATGGCGGGCGGGACAATGCTGCTGGTTTGGCTGGGTGAATTAATCACTGAGAGCGGCATCGGCAACGGCATCTCCGTCATCATCTTCGGCGGCATTGTGGCCGGACTGCCGACATTGTTCGGGCAGGGCGTGTTCGCCAACGATCCGATTTCCCTTGCGCTAGTGGGATTTGCCGGGCTGGCAACCATCTATTTCATCGTCGTTTTCACGGAGGCGCAGCGTCGTATTCCCGTTCAATATGGACGAAGCGTGACACGGCAGGGCCGCGTTTACAGGCAAAGTGGGTCTACATTCATCCCGTTGCGCGTTAACTCCGCCGGCATGATTCCGCTCATTTTCGCGTTCTCCATCCTGATCTTCCCGCCGACGGTTGCGAGCTATTTCCAGGAGGCTGACAACAACCTCATCGCGGGAGTGGGTGACTTCTTTGCGCGAAACCTGGGGCCCGAAGGGTTTATGTACTGGCTGCTGCTCTTTTTCCTGGTTGTAGCGTTTACTTTCTTCTACACGATGGTTACGTTCCAGCAGCAGAACCTCGCGGAGTCCTTACAACGCAATGGTGGATTCATTCCCGGCATCAGACCGGGGGCGCCGACGCATAACTACCTCATTCGCGTCCTAACACGGATTACATGGGGCGGCGCGATATTCTTGGGTATTGTCGCTATTGTCCCGTTCTTCCTGCTGTTGGCGACTGGAGTGAGCACATTATCGATTTCCAGCACTGCCCTGCTCATCGTGGTTGCGGTCGTGTTGGACACCATGCGTCAGCTGCAATCGCAGCTCCTGATGCGGCAATACGAGGGGTTCTTGAGGTAGCGGACGCGCGTCCAAACCGTCGGTGTACGCTACTCATTCAGCCAGGCACACTCTGATACAAACAGGGAGTCACGATGCGAATCATTCTTCTTGGCGCGCCGGGCGCAGGCAAGGGCACACAGGCGGCGACCCTCCATGAGCAGTTGAACGCGCCGCACATCGCGACGGGCGATCTCTTTCGTGCCGCTCTCTCACAGGGCACGCCGCTTGGGCTTGAGGCCAAATCCTATATGGATCGCGGCGAGCTGGTGCCGGACGACGTGACGGTTCGGATGCTGCTGGAACGCATCTCGCAGCCGGACGCAGCGGACGGCTATATCCTGGACGGATTCCCACGCAGCCTCGCGCAGGCAGAGGCATTGGACGAGGCTCTCAAGAGTCGCAATGAGACGGTGGACAAGGTGCTGTTGGTCGATGTCTCGGAGGATGAGTTGGTTCGCCGCCTGAGCGGACGGTGGATCTGCCGCGCGTGCCAAACACCGTACCACGCAGTCAACAACCCGCCAAAGACTGAGGGTGTGTGCGACACGGACGGTGGTGAACTGTACCAGCGAGACGATGATAAGCCAGAGACGGTACGGAATCGCCTCGGCGTCTACCGGGATCAGACTGCGCCGCTTATCGACTACTACAAGGCTCAAGAAATTCTCACGAGCATCAACGGCGAGCAGGAGATCGAGGGCGTGCGTAACGACCTGCTCGCGGCGATCAACTAGGTTCCAGATCTCCACGATGGTACTTGGCAACAAGCAATCGCCGACCGTGAAGTCACCGCGTGAGATTGACCTCATGCGCAAGGCGGGCCATATCGTCGCCGATGTCCTGAACATCCTGCGTGACGCGGCCAAGCCCGGTGTAACAACAGCGCAATTGGACGAGATTGCAGGCCGGGAGATACGTGGACGGGGCGGAGTACCGTCCTTCCTCGGCTACCAGGGCTTTGTGGGTCATATCTGTACATCGTTCAATGAGGAGGTCGTTCACGGTATTCCCGGCCCCCGAAAGATTCAGGACGGTGATGTCCTGTCCATCGACTGCGGGGCAATCTATGACGGCTATCACGGTGATTCCGCAATTACATTTGCCATAGGCGATGTTCCCGATGGGGTCAAAGATCTGATAGAGGACACGCGCCAGTCGTTGATCGCCTCCATTGATGCGGCACGGTCTGGAAACGGGATTGTAGATCTGACGACCGCTATCAGGGACTACGCGGAGCCTAAGGGCTACAGCATGATTCGCGGATACGGCGGTCACGGAATCGGCACGGAGATGCACGAGAATCCATGGATTCCGAACAATGTCGCCGATTTCGATAGTACGAGTCGACGAGGACTACGGAGATTTCGCTTGCGGCCCGGCGTGACAATTGCGCTGGAGCCGATGCTAACGATGGGTGACTGGCGGACATTCGTGGAGGAAGACGATTGGACGGTCTCAACCGTGGACGGGAGTTTGTCGGCCCACTGGGAACACACAATCGTTGTAACGGAGGACGGACCGGAGGTTTTAACCAGCCGAACCGGGCAGCCGTGACGTAGCTTTTTGTATCCACGCTATGGCATACTGATTGTTCGTGCGGCCTATCTGATGGGCAAGGTATGACTCAAAAGAACAAGAAGGAAACAATCGAGGTTGAGGGCACCGTGCGGGAAGCTCTCCCAAACGGCATGTTCCGGGTGGACTTGCCGAATGAGCATTCTGTATTGGCTCATGCCTCCGGAAAGATCAGACTCAACTTCATCCGCATCCTGCCCGGGGATCGCGTGCTAGTTGAGCTTTCGCCGTATGACTTGAAGCGGGGACGGGTAACGTACCGCTTCCGCTAGTTTCGAAAAACGTCAGGGAAATCAAGCACAGAAGAGGGACAGCGCGACATGAAAGTATCAGCGTCCGTGAAGGCGCGATGCAACAAGTGCCGAATCGTTCGGCGCAAGCGCCGCCTGTTCGTCATCTGCACGAATCCGAAGCATAAGCAGCGACAGGGCTGAACGGGGAGCACGGGACGGACTGATGGTACGAATAGCCGGGGCGGATATTCCGGACAACAAGAAGGTTGGCTACTCACTTCGTTACATTTACGGCGTTGGCCCGAGTCGAGCGGGCGAGATCCTCGAACGGTCCGGAGTCGACCCCAACCGGCGAGTACATGAACTAACCGAACAGGAGATGGCTCTACTGCGTGAGGCCATCGAGCGGGGTGGTTATCTGATTGAGGGCGATCTGCGACGCGAGATCGCCATGAACATCCGCAGACTTATTGAGATTGGCAGCTATCGTGGTGTCAGGCATCGGATGGGGCTGCCTGTGCGCGGTCAGCGGACACGCACGAACGCGCGAATCCGCAAGGGCCCCAAGCGCACGGTGGCCGGCAAGCGGCGGGCTGCTCGCAAGTAAAAGACGCCCCAACGAGAACAGTGGAACAGGGCCGACTCGCCGGAAAGCGCGAGTATCTGCCTGCCCGCCGAAAGGAGCAATAGCAAAACATGGCGAGACGAGGACGCCAGCGAGTACGCCGCAGGGAGCGCAAGTCCGTGCCCTATGGCCGCGCGTATATCTACGCCACGTTTAACAACACTGTTGTCACACTGACGGATCCGGTCGGGAACGTGATTGCCTCCGGCAGCGGCGGCGCGGTTGGATTCCGCGGTTCTCGTAAGGGGACCGCGTTTGCGGCGCAGCGAGCCGCTGAAGAGACTGCGCGGCGCGGCATGGAGCATGGCCTGCAGCATGTGGAAGTGCGTGTGAAGGGCCCCGGCAGCGGCCGTGAGGCGGCAATCCGCTCCTTGCAAGCCACCGGTCTCGTCGTCACCGCTATCAGGGATACCACGCCGATACCACACAACGGATGCCGGCCGCGAAAGCGCCGCCGCGTCTAGTCGTCGCACGAGGAATTCAGAAACCAACATGACGCGAACAGCGACACACGGATTGTCTGCGGTAATGCCGGCAATCAGGAGGAACACGTAAGGGATGGCTCGATATACGGGGCCGGTCTGCCGGCTATGCCGGCGACAGGGAATCAAGCTCTTTCTCAAGGGAGAGCGTTGCTATACACCGAAATGCGCCATCGAGCGACGCCGCAGCGCCCCCGGCGAATCGGCCACGGGTAATCGGCGTCGACGGCGGCTCTCGGAGTGGGGCATCCACTTGAGGGAGAAGCAAAAGGCCCGCCACATCTACGGCGTGCTTGAGCGCCAGTTCCGAAAGCACTATGCGGTCGCCGCGCGACAACGCGGGGCGACGGGCGAGAACCTGCTCAAAATCCTTGAAACCCGCCTGGACAACGTCGTCTATCGACTTGGGTGGGCTAACTCGCGCAAGGAGGCACGCCAAATGGTGTCGCACGGCCATTTGGCTGTGAACGGCCGCCGGGCGCGAACGCCATCCATCAGCGTCAAGGAGGGGGCAGAAATCTCGTGGGTGCCCAGCTCCACCAGCACGACGCAATATGAAATCGTCCAGTACCAAGCGCAACGGCGGCAACCGCCGGAGTGGCTGCAGATGGATGCGCGGGGCATGATGGGCCGGATGCTGCGGCAGCCTGAGCGGGCCGATATGGACATCCGCATCGATGACCGCCTAATTGTCGAGTTCTATTCACGGTAGAGACTGCGGAACGCAAAGGCGCAGACAGCGCACGCATACCTGTACGGCAGGGAGGCCAAACTCTTGACCCTGATGACTGAGGCAGAAATACATCTAGAGACGGGCGCGAGCCTTGCTCCTGAGATCACGACCGATCGGTCGCAGGATGCGTATGGCCGATTCATCATCGAGCCACTAACACAGGGCTTCGGCGTGACACTCGGCAATGCCATTCGGCGAGTCTTGCTGAATTCGTTGCCCGGCGTGGCAATTACCGCCGTGCGGATTGAGGGCGCGCAGCATGAATACTCCACCCTGCCCCACGTACGTGAGGACATGGTGGATTTCCTGTTGAACGTGAAGGACATCCGCATCCAGTCCATTACCGGACGCCCCGGCACTCTGCGGCTTGATGTGAGCGGGCAGGCGGGAGCAATTACGGCCGGCGACATCCAGCGGCATGGCGATTACACAATCGTCAATCCCAATCTTGTGCTGCTCAATGCCGACAGCACGGACGCCGAGCTCTCGATCGAATTCACCGTCGAGCAGGGCACCGGCTTCCGGGCAGCAGAGACCTCGGAGGAGGATCCCATCGGCATCCTGCCTGTGGACGCCATTTTCACGCCCATTCGCCGAGCAAACTTTGAGGTTGAGGCAACACGCGTCGGCCAGGTGACGGACTTTGATCGGCTTGTGCTCGAGGTATGGACTGACGGCACAATCACGCCCGAGGACGCCGTCCGCAAGGGCACGCAGATCATCATCGATCAGCTGCAGCCATTCGCTTCCCTCGGGGAGTCGGCTGCTCTCGCCGCCGGGCAGCAACCCGGCCTCAGCGTTCCACCTTCACTGTCCGCGGTCACCGTCGAGGATCTACATCTTTCCACACGAACGCAAAACAGCCTGCGCCGTGGAAACCTGGCAACTGTGGGACATGTGCTAGAGAAGTCCGCACAGGAACTCCTTGAACTGCGCAACTTTGGCGAACAATCTCTCAATGAACTCGTCCAGCGTTTGCGGGAGATGGGCGTGGCGATCCCGGAGGACGATGAGGATCGCGCCTGGCGGCGCGTCCCGCTTGCAACGCTTGTTCCGAGCGCCGAGGGTACTGTCGCCGGGGCCGAGCAAGGGGCGGATGGCGACGCCGACGAATCAGAAGACGGCGCCGTCTTCTCAATGCGCCCGGACGAGGATGTCTCGGAAGTGGATTTGACCCACTATTCGCGCCGCTCATTCGACCCGGACGATGATGACGAGGAATAGGATAACCGGACTATGAGACACCGCGTTTCAGGCCGCACGCTCGGCAGAAAGACTGCGCCGCGCATGCTGATGTATCGCAATCTGACGAGGGATCTGTTCCTGCGTGAAGCGATTGTGACGACCGAGGCCAAGGCCAAGGAGACGCGCAGCTTTGCGGAACGCATGGTGACGCTTGGCAAGGATGGCGGACTCTCCGCGCGTCGGCGCGCGCTCAAGTTCATCCCGGACAAGGACGTGGTGGATAAGCTCTTCCGGGTGTATGGAGAGCGGTATCAAGACCGCCCCGGCGGATTCACGCGGATCACAAAGATCGGGCCCCGACATGGCGATGCCGCGCCAATGGTGCGGTTGGAGCTCGTCTAGAGGCGCTGGAGAATCCACCGATGCAGACGGCCACCCTCAATAAGCCTACCGACGATGCGCCGCCGCCTGACGTTGCAGACCGACTCGTTGTACTCACCATTGAGTATGCGGGGGCGCGCTACCAGGGAATGCAGCTGCAAAAACCGGGCGTGCCAACAATCCAGGGCGAGATCGAAGGCGCGCTCCTCAAGCTGACGGGACAGCACTATCGCATTGCCGCGGCAGGGCGCACTGATTCAGGGGCGAGCGCGCGAGGGCAGGTTATCAGCTTCCAGCCCGTGACCGAACTGCCCTTCGATCGTTATATGACAGGACTGAACCACTATCTGCCGAATGACATCAGCGTGACCAGGGCACAATGGGCGCCCGAAACCTTTGACGTCACGCGGGACGCACGCTCACGCCACTACCGCTACACCATCATCAACCGCCAGTCACCGTCCGCGCTCCTGCGTCAGCAGGCCGCGCACGTCAGGGAGCATCTTGATGAGGCCGCGATGGCGGAGGCGATAACAGCATTGGACGGTTGGCTGGACGCACGGCCCTTCACCGGACCGTTGCCGGCAGACCGGAACCCGCTACGGCGCTATGACGATGCAGCCGTTGCGCGTGACGGGGACATCGTGACGATTGACCTGTGCGGGAGCGGATTTCTGCCCCACCAAGTTCGGCGTGTCGCCGGTGCTCTCGTGCAGGTGGGCACGGGGCAGATGAGCACGGCAGCGTTTCATCAGCTTGCGCGTGAAGGCGCGCCGGGGGAGGCGACATTGACTATGCCCGCCGCCGGCCTGTGCCTGATGGGCGTTACATATGACAACGGAATCCTTGAAGACTGAGGCAATCTCCATGGCAAATGTACGAACATTCAGCCCCAAGAAGAGCGAGATCGAGCGCGGTTGGCGCGTTATTGACGCGGAGGGCGAGACACTTGGGCGTCTGGCAACCCGCATCGCAGCCATCCTCCGCGGCAAGGATAAGCCGACGTATACGATGCACATGTCTGTCGGCGACAACGTTATCGTCATCAATGCCGAAAAGGTGCGCGTGACAGGGCAGAAAGAGGATCAGAAGACCTACTATCGCCACACGCAGTACCCGGGAGGGTTGCGTGCAGTCACACTGTCCACTCTCCGAGAGAAGCACCCGGAACGCATCATTCAGAACGCCGTGAAGGGCATGCTGCCGCACAATCGGCTTGGCAGGCAGAATCTGCGTCGCCTGCACGTCTACGCCGGGCCTGCACACCCGCATGAGGCGCAGGTACGCGCCGGCCAGGGGGTAGTGGGCAGTCGCAAGCAGGCCGAACTGGAAGCGCAGGTTGCTGCGCCTGAGCCGGTTGCCGTTCCCGAGGAGGCAGCGCCGGTTGTGCCGCCGACCCGCAGACGACGCCGCGCGGCTGCGCAGGAAACACAGGACGCAACTCCGCCGGAAGCGACAACTGCAGAAGAGCAGGCCACCGAGGAGGCAGCGCCGGTCGTGCCGCCGACCCGCAGACGACGGCGTACAGCCGCGCAGGCAGCTGAGGAAACCCCATCAGAGGCGACCACCGAGGCACAGGACACCGAGGAAGCAGCAACGGCTGCGCCCCCGACTCGCAGACGGCGGCGTTCTGCCGCGCAAGCAGCCGAGGAAACGCCCTCAGAGTCGTCCGCTGCAAATAACGAGGACGCCGATGCGGAGAATGGGCAGGCACCAGAATCTGACGAAGTAGTCGAGACTGCCGATACGGAAGATGGGGCGGCAGACGAGAACGACGAGTCCAAGGAATAGGGATAGGAACGGAGCGACTCCCGGGGAGGGGAACGGAAAGGCATGACGACAGCAGGTCGATATTTCCAGGCAACGGGGCGGCGCAAGCGCGCAGTGGCGCGCGTACGCGTGACGCCGGGGGCTGAGTCCATGTTTGTCGTGGACGGCAAACCGCTTGAGGAGCGATTCCCTCTGGAATTACATCGCCGCTCAATCTTGCAGCCGCTGGTCGCGACGGATTCCCTACGGCGATTTGCGATTACAGTGAGGGTTACTGGCGGCGGCGTTACAGGACAGGCTGAGGCGATCCGTCATGGACTGGCGCGCGCGCTTACGAGTCTCGATGAGTCGATGCGCCCTGTGCTCAAGAAGTCTGGCTTCCTCACACGTGACGCCCGTGAGAAGGAGCGCAAGAAGTACGGCCTGTTCCGCGCCCGGAAGAAGCAACAGTACTCCAAGCGTTAGTTTTCTCGGTTCGCGATTAGCCTCGCGTGGCTTTGCCCGCTGGCATTCCGCGTTCCGGCTTGGACACCTAACGCGCGGTCACTGCTCGGTTCCCGACAAGCCTTACGTGGCCTTGCATGGTGGCATTCCGCAATCCGGCCCAGACGGTCAGATTCCCGTGAGGTCTCGGCCCGCGCCGATGAGGCGTTGCACGCGCTCCATGGAACGCGCCTCTGCGTAGATTCTCAGCAGCGGCTCCGTGCCGGAGAACCTGATGAGCATCCATGAGCCGTCGTCAAGCATGAAATGGTAGCCGTCTTTGGTTGAAACCTCCGCGACGGCCACCCCCGCAAGCTCCGCCGGTTGGCTCTCCGCAACGCTGCCCATAACCTCGGCGCGGCGTGCGGCAGGAAACTCAAGGTCGAGGCGGTCATACTGGTGCGGCCCGACGGTTTCATACAGCCAATCGATGAGGCCGGACAGAGAGTGTCCTGTCTGCGCCATTGCATCGAGGATGTACAGCGCCGAAAGCACACCGTCACGCTCTGGCACGTGTCCCCGGAATCCGAAGCCACCGCTCTCTTCGCCGCCAATCAATGCGTCCGTCTCCATCATGCGCGGCCCGACGTACTTGAAGCCGACCGGCTCTTCATAGACGGGGACGCCGTACTTCTCGCCGAGAATATCGATCATGCGGGAACTCGTGATGGACTTGACCAATGGGCCGCGCTCACCGCGAATCTCCAGCAGGTAGAAGGCGAGCAGCGCGAAGAACTGCAGGGGCGTGAGGAATCGGCCTCCCTCGTCCACACCCCCAACGCGGTCCGCGTCGCCATCGGTCGCCAGCCCCACACCGTAGCCGTACCGAACGACAGCCTCGCGTAATTCGCCGAGGTTGTGGGAGATTGGCTCCGGCTGCCTCATACCGGGAAAGTCGGGGTTGCGTTCGGCATGAATCTCTATCAGTTCCGTCTTGCCGCCGGCAAGCAGGTCCGCAAGGTAGCCCATTCCCGCACCGTACATCGGATCAATCACGACGCGTAGGCCTGCAGCCTGGATACGCTCCACGTCCACAAGAGAGCGGAGTTGGTCGATGTAGCCGGGGCGGGGATCGATCATAGTAACGATCCCGTCCCTTAGCGCGTCAGCAAGCGGCATCACGGGCGGCGGACCTGCTGTCTCGGCCTCGTGAATCTCGCGCTCTACAGCAGCGATAATCTCCGGCGATGCAGAGCCGCCGTAGTCCGGCTTGTACTTGAAGCCGTTCCATTCAGGCGGGTTGTGACTGGCAGTAACGATGATAGCGCCGGCGGCTTTTAGAGCGATGACGTTGTAGCTGACGGTCGGCGTCGGTGCCCACGTTTGGCACAGATAAGACGGCACGCCCTCCGCTGCCAGCACCTCCGCGATGGCGGCGGCAAACCGCTCCGAGCCGAATCGCGTGTCATAGCCGACAATGACACCCTGCCCCGCCGTGCCCTGCGCTTTCAGATACTGCGCAACGCCCTTCGCACAGTACCGCACGTTCTCAAAGGTGAATTCCTCCGCGATGATCGCCCGCCAGCCGTCGGTTCCAAAGGCGATCTGAGATTGGGTGGAAGTGGTCACGATTCTGCGGCCTCCATAATTGACGATGTCCTGCTCTGGAGAATCTCAGGGTTTATTGAATTCCGGTTCTTGCTCGCGGGCGCGCTACACCGTTAGCCCATGAAGAGGAAATATAAGTTCCTTCACTTGCTTAACGGACTCCTCAGCCTCTCGCCAGACACGAGCGTCATCCGCCTCAAGAAGATCGGCGGCAGGGTCATCCCGCAACTGCTTCAGTCCGTACGTTTCCTGGTACGACTCAGGTATTTCGTCCGGCAGTTCCACGCCCGCCATCACGGCGTAGTCCATCGCCCAGCACCTCGCAACGGCGGACAGATCATATCCGCCGCCGCCCATGGCCAGCCACTTGCCGGGAGACAGAGCGCCCAGGGCTGCGACGGCCGATGTATGACCCGCAGACGTGAGTCGTAGATGAGTGAGCGGGTCATCTATGTGCGTATCTATGCCCTGTTGCGTGACGAGGACATCCGGATTGAACTTGCGAATTAGGGGCGCGACGGCGTTCTCCAGAACCTGCCTATACGCCTCATTGTGCGTGCCGGGCGCAAGCGGCAGATTGACGGCGTAACCGACGCCCGCCTCTTCACCCATCTCGGTCGTGTCTCCGGTGCCTGGAAATAGGGTCTGACCGGACTGATGTAAAGAGATAGTTAGCACACGATTGCTGGCGTAGAAGGCGTTCTGTACGCCGTCGCCATGGTGCGCATCGATGTCGATATAGGCGACACGCTCCGCGCCGAGGGCAAGCAGGCGCAGGATGGCGATGACCGCATCATTGAAGACGCAGAAGCCGTAGGCAAAGTCCGGGCCGGCGTGATGATAGCCGCCGCCCGCGTTGAAGACGACATCGGCTTCGCCGTTCCACACGGATTCCGCCGCAACGAGCGAGGCCCCTGCGGCCAGCGCAGCTGCTTCATACATGCCTTCCGAGACGGGGTTATCGCCCCAATCGCTGAAACCATAGCGGTGTTGCCGATGGAGGTCTTCACCGCGACTGAACGCTTGCACGGACTCGATGTAATCGCGGCCATGGAATGTCATTAATTCCTGCTCCGTGGCAACTCGCGGCTCAATCACCACGGCATCAGGCCGCTCGAATACGCCGTACGCCTGCAGAAGCTCATAGACGAGGCGCAGGCGCATCGGACGCAGCACGTGATCCTCACGCAAGATGTTTCGCGTGAGCTCCGGGCTGTACATGAATCCTGCTGTCATCGGTAGTACCGCGTTCCCCTGCTCTCCCCTGTCGTTATGGTACAGGGCGGCGGTGGGGTTAGACAGTCAATGCCATATCTGCCGCGCCAAGAGTGATGTCCCAGCCTGTTTCCGTGCGGAGAGCATCTATTTCGTTGGTAATCTGCCGGTCATGGGCCGGATTGCGGTGAGTGACGATTACACGGGGCGTCCAACCGGACTCGTCAACGATCCTCTCAATTTCTCCGTGCAACAGCGCGGGGGTCATATGCCCGTTGCTAGATGCCTCCTCTGCACCCGCGTTGGAGTAAGTGACCTCACAGATAAGAATGTCCGGCGGAGATGTCCCAAGGTAAGTCGAGAATCCCGGGGCGGTATCGCCCGTATAGTAGAGGCTTCGCTCACCGTTTGAGACCAGAAAGCCGAGCGCGGGCGCGGTGTGAGTGGCGGCACGTGGCGTGACAGCAAGATCGCCAATCGTAACTGCTTTGTCCGGTTCCAGCGTACGAAACTGGGCGCGTGGGTTGCCGTCCTGGCCTATCCGCTCCTGATACGCGGAATAGATGACGTTGTTCATCAGGTGAGCAGCGAGGGCATCAAGCGTGTCCGCGAGCCCGTAGACATGCAGCGTGCCTGCTAGTGGAGTTGCGTATGCCAGTGCAGGAAGATCACGAATGTGGTCGTAGTGGCGATGGGTGAGGAACACATGGCGCAGACCTTGCAGTTCCTCAACGGTCAGCGAACGAGTCAGGCTGCCGGCATCGAGTGCGACACGGCCGTCAACGACGATACCCGTCAGTCTCGTCGCGGCGGATTCAGCGTTATGGGCCCCGGTAAGGCGGATGATCATAAGCTGGCAGGAAACGTAGACCCGGCCTCGTCGAGGAATATCACCGGACAGCGGGCGGCATCAGGTCGTAGTAAGAATCAGAGCAATGTCCACCAGGGGATTGGAAACGTCGGAGACATAGACACTCTTCTCCGGATCGTCTATCGGGACTTCGAAGCAGTTAACGTACAATCTCACTTCTTCCCCGACATACCCTGATTCTTCGGGCGGTTGAACGGTCATGAACGGCAGCTTCCCAGCCTCGACAATCATTTCAATCTTCGTGACGTATCCCGCTATCCGCGCCTGAATGCTCGTGCCGATCGGCGCTGGCGCGCCATCTATTGTCACAGTTCCCCGGTAGAGCCGCGGGAAGGGTGGAACCGGATTGACACCGACGGCAGGAGGATTGTGCGTACGGAAACAGGTAGCGCCTCGCTTGAGATCTTCTGCGTTGGACAAAATCGATCGGATAGAAACGCCCAGGCCAGATGCGGCGGAGCCGGGCCCAAGTACTTCTACGATTCTCGGTGAGACGACGCCGACAACATCCGTATTCAGGTTGAAGATGGGCGCGCCACTTAATCCCTCTGCGAATTGCCTGTCAATTTGGAAGAACAATGTTACGTCGATCTCGTGCCGGGCCTGAATCCTTCCACTCGCACCGGATGGCACTTGGCCGCCGGCTCCACCGGGGTACCCAACAGCGACAATACTTTCGCCGGCGGGAACGAACGCATCACCCACAAGGCTTAGCGGTGGAATTTGCCCGTCAACGGGGAGTCGAAGGAGAGCCACATCCCGAATCTCGTCCCGGCCGACAAGAGTGGCAAGCACCGAACCGGTCGTGGCATGTGTCACCTGGATTTCCGTGGCATCCAATGGAATAAGTTCTGAGCTCGTGACGATATGTCCCTCTTCGTCGAATACGAAACCTGTCCCCTGGCGATTCCCAACATTGATGCGAACAATAGAATCCGTCACCTCTGCGACCACCTCTTCCGGAGTCCGGATTGGTTTGGGCGTCGCAGTTGGAGTTGGCAAGGGTGTTGCTGTGGGCAGAGGCGGCTGTGGCGTCGCGGTTGGAGTCGGCGTCACCGTTGGCGTGGGCGTGACTGTCGGAGTGTGGGTCGGGAGCGGAGTATAGGTTGGGATGGGTGTTGGCGGGGGTGTGGCCGTCGGCGGCTCTCCATTGCAGGCGCCACTCAGCCCAATGGCAAGCACGATACCCGCTGTAATCACGCCGAGCAGCACAAGCCTCAGCAATCCACTAGCGCCTTTGCTCCCCGACATCATGAATTGGTGCCCACTCTTCTCCGGTTGACTAGCGCGAGAGCCATGTTTCCTGCCTGATGATAGCTATACTTTGACTATGGTCGCCCCAGGCAACCGCGTCGATCGGCCTCCCCGCGCCGACTTCCATTCTACCGTACTTGTGACGGGTGGAACGGGTGTTATGGGGACTGTGGTGGCAGATTACCTGCTCGCAGAAGGTCACTCAGTGCGCGTCTACTCACGGCAGGCCTCGCAAGCACATGTCTCGCCTGGTATAGAGCCCTTTGATGGCGATATTCGCGATGTCGACGCACTGGCGGCGGCACTCAGTGGCGTGGATGCCGTCGTGCATCTCGTCGGAATACTCCGCGAGGCCGGACCCACTCAGACCTTTGGCGGGGTGTTCCTGGAGGGCACGCGGGCTGTCATCCAGGCGGTTCGTCACGCAGGTGTTCGGCAGTTCATTCACGTGACGGGCATTGGAGCAGACCCGGATTCTCCTTACGCTTTTGAGCGGTCGCGCGGATTGGCGGAGCGCGAAACGCGCGAGTCAGGTCTGGATTGGGTTATCTTGCGGCCATCCGTGATATTCGGCGTGCGCGACAGCATGTTCGATCTCGTGGCAAGGAGCCTAAAGAGCACGTGGCCATTCGCAGTCGTGCCACGACAGGATGGGCTGTATCAACCAATCTGGCGTGATGATGCCGCGCTGTGTGTCGCCGCCACATTGCGAGACGGGACTTTGCTGGGCGGCACGTACGAACTTGGTGGGCCGGACACGTGGACGTACAGGGAACTCGTCGGCCTGGCTTTGCGCCAACTCAAGCTCAGGCGAATTGTGTTGCCACTCCCTTCCCCTCTGCTGTTAGCCGGGGCAGGTTTCCCACGACTGGTGGGAAAGAGAGCAATGGTTACGTCATCTGAATTGCGTCAGCTCACTCACGATAACCGGACTGATCCAGCTGTAGTGCGCGAAGTATTTGGCATCGAGCCGACGAGCCTGTCGAGCAAGGCTGAAGAGGCGTTCGCCCTCTGACAGTCCATAGCGAAGATGTCATAAGATAGGACGAGGTGGAGAATGGAGGCCACCGCCTGCCGGCGGTACTGCCTCCCCAATCAGCGCAAAGGGAAACTGCATAGTGGCCACCCGTTGGACAGGTCTGTCGCCCGTCACACGGCGCGCTCCGGACGCGCCACAGATGGATCCGAATCGCGTTGCGCCTGCGCGCACCGCAGGTCGCCGCCGTGGCCGTGCCGGCGTGCGACGTCCCGATGAGCTTGAGCACTTGCGCGATCGCTTTAGCAGGTTCCGCCCCACCCGGATCCGTCTGACGATGCAGACGAAAATCGCCCTCAGCGGACTCTTTTTCGGCACATTCCTTGTCGCAGGCGGCTTATTCGTCGCATATCTGAACGCGGAGGAGGCGCGCGTTGACCAGTTGGGCCTAATCGGCGCTTTCGTTATCAGCCTGACGTCAAGCGCGACGGTCGTGCTGCCCGCGCCCGGCATCCTGATCATCCTCAGCATGGCGGAGATCATCGATCCGTGGCGGTTAGGCCTTGTAACGGGCATCGGCACCGGACTCGGCGGCAGCACAGCCTATCTTGCCGGGGCGGTCGGTCGCGGCGCGATGGGGGAGTCGAGCAGGCTCAAGCAGCGGATGACGAACCTCTTCAACAGTAAGTGGGGAGCGGTCCTTCTATTCCTCGGCAACCTGATTCCCTTCGCTCCCGGCGACGCTATCAGCGCCATCGCAGGCATCTCACGCTTCCCGTTGATTCCCTTTTTCATCTACATCATCATTGCCTCAATCATCAAGATGATTGCCCTTTCATGGCTTGGGCGGATTGCGCCGGACATCGCAGGAACTTTCCTGGGCTAAAAGGGAGCGCTATTTCGTGAAGATCGCCGTCGGTGCTGACCATGCAGGTCTCCCGCTCAAGGAAGCGGTTATCGCGCGCATTGACGCGTTAGAGCACGCGCCTGTCGATCTCGGCGCGCACGACTTTGACGCGGATGACGACTACCCGGACTTTGCTCTGGCCGTGGCCACGGAGGTGGCGGAGGGCCGTGCAGACCGCGGCGTCGTGCTGTGCGGAAGTGGTGTTGGGGCAAGCATCGTCGCCAACAAAGTACGAGGTGTGCGCGCCGGCGTCTGTCATGACACCTATTCAGCTAGACAAGGTGTGGAACACGACGATATGAACGTTCTGTGCATCGGTTCACGCATCATCGGCTCAGCGCTAGCCGACAGCGTCGTTGATGCGTTTGTCACCGCCGCATTTACAGGAGAGGAACGTCATGCGCGCCGCCTTGAAAAGGTCAAGGCAATAGAGGCATCCGGCGGCATGTCGCAGAAGTAAGAGGTTTGTTAGCGAATCAGAGGGGGCATCCTTTGGCGACGTCGGATTTGAGGCCGAATGAATTTGTGTCAGCCGTTTCAACGGCGGTGGACGAGTTGAGCGATGAACTCATCCGCATCAGCAAGGACGTTCACGCGCACCCTGAACTCAACTACGAGGAGTTCTATTCGTCCGCGTTGTTGGCGGATGCCATGGAACGACACGGATTCACGGTTGAGCGTGGGACCGGCGGCGTGGAGACCGCTTTTCGGGCAACGCTCGATGGCGGCGCCGGATCTGGACCCACTGTGGCGTTCCTGGCTGAGTACGATGCTCTCCCTGAGATTGGCCATGGCTGCGGCCACAATCTGATTGCAATCTCCAATATCGGCGCTGCGCTTGCCCTCAAGGCCCTGATGCCGAGACTGCCGGGCACAATACAGGTGCTCGGGACGCCGGCGGAGGAAGGCGGTGGGGGAAAGATCAGGATGATCGATGCGGGCTCATTCGGCGACGTGGACGTTGCGCTCTCTTCGCATCCGGCTGCCAACCGCACCGTCATCCCCAACGCGATCCCGGTTGAAGAGAGCTGGAGCCTGGCGATGGTCGGCTATCGATTTGCCTACCATGGCAGAGCCGCCCACGCGGCAGTCTCTCCTCACCACGGCATCAACGCGCTCAACTCCGTCATCCACCTATTTACCGGAATCGATGCGCTCAGGCAGCACCTTCGGGAGGATGTCCGTATTCACGGCATCATCACGGACGGCGGGCGGGCGCCGAACATCGTGCCGGACTTCGCCGCCGCGAACTTCATGCTGCGTTCGCGTGACCGTGACTACCTTGGTGAAGTAGTAGAGAGCGTGAAGCAGGTGGCGGAAGGAGCGGCGACGCTTACGGGCGCAACACTTGAAATCCTGGACGCGCATCCGATGTATGAGAACGTGCGGCCAAACGAGCCTCTCGCTCGGGTTGCCCGGCAGTACGCGGAGGCCGTCGGCATGAACGTCAATGACCCACGGCCCGGCTCACGGGGCGGCGCATCGACGGATTTTGGAAACGTGAGCCAGCGCATGCCGTCATTTGCAGTGAGCTTTGCCGTAAGCGAGACACCAATACCGGGGCACTCGATCCAGATGACAGAAGCAGCCCTCTCTGATTTGGCCCATGAGAGTGCGCTGGGGGTTGCGAAATCGTTGGCGTTGACAGGCATAGACGCGCTGACGGATGCGGACTTCCTCCAGGCGGTGCGCGCAGACTTTGAGGCGAGGGACGGTAACTAGTACCGTCTGGGGTACTTCAATGGCACGCGTAAAGATCGCCAACGCCAAGTTCATCATGACGATGAACGCGTCACGTCGCATCATTAGCGACGGGACGATCATTTTCGATGACGATCGCATCACGCACGTGGGCAAGGCAGTGGACTTGGCGAACGCGCCTGCGGAGCAGGTCATCGACGGGCGGGAGATGGTGATTACACCCGGCTTCGTCAACGGGCACATGCACATTTCCTACGCGCACGCGACGCGCGGTATCTTTCCCGACGATCTCAGCCCCCGCGACTATTTGGCCAATGTGTTTGCGCTGCAGCAGTCCATGACGGAAGAGGAAGAGCACGACACGTCCCTGTTGGGCATTACGGAATTGCTGCGCGGGGGGACGACGACCTTCGTCGATCCCGGAAGCACGCGATTCCTTGATGCCTGCATGGACGCCTATGAGAGGGCCGGCTGCCGCATCGTCGTCGGGAGGCAGGTCACGGATCGGACCAACCCGCTCAACCTGCCCGTTTATGAAACCGCCGAAGCGGTCGCACTCACCGGGCGAACTATTGACGCGTATGACGGCGGTCTCGACGGGCGTGTTCACGCGTGGGCGATGCCGTTCTCCGTCGACTACTGCTCACCGGCACTGCTTCGGGAGCTAAAGGCGCTGGCCGATTCCATGAACACACGGCTTACTCTCCATCACGGGAACGGCCCGGCTACGGTGCGCGCGTTCCTTGAGAACTACAATGTCCGCCCCACCATGTGGCTGGAGGATCAGGGCATCCTCGGAAACAACGTGGTGTTGTCGCACATCATAGGACTGGATGGCAAAGAGGTTGCCTCCATGGCGCGTACAAACACGTTCGGCATTTTGTGCCCAACGGCAGCAATGAAGATGGGCTCAGGCCTTTCACAACAGGGAATGGCGCCGGAGATGCTTCGGAGCGGCGTGACGCTGGGACTCGGCACGGATGCCGGCAATAACTCGAACCTCATTGAAACACTCCGATCCATGTATCTCATTGCCATCCTCTTCAAGGACGCCCGGACGGACACCCGGATGATTCCTGCAGAGGCCGCGCTGGAAATGGCGACGATCGGCGGAGCGACTGCTCTCGGCCTGGATAATGAAATCGGCTCTATCGAGGCGGACAAGAAGGCTGACCTTGTGATGTTTGATACACGCCGGGCACAGTGGCGGACACTGTTCAATCCGGTAAACAGCCTCGTCTACAACGCAGACGGACGCAGTGTCCACACGGTGATTGTGAACGGGCGAACGGTCGTCGAGGGCGGAGAGGCGACATTTGTCGATGAGTGGGAGCTGGCACAGCGGGTGCAGCGTCATGGAGAGTCCATGCTGGAACGCACCAATACGTCATTCCCGCCCCGCTGGCCGGTGATTTAGCGCCCGGCAGCGCCCCAATTCGCGCTTCGCCGGAAAGACCGGGCGCGCTAGTCCGGCAGAGACCCCTCTTCCCGCATCACATTAGCAAGCAGGCTGATGCCATCCTGGATTTCCCCTGGAGTGGGAAAGCTGTAATTCAGCCGTGCCCGCTGGGAGCCCTCTCCCGTGGGCGAAAACTGGTGCCCGCCAAGGTAGCGCACGCCCCGTTCCTGTGACACCGGCTCAAGCGCCTGCATGTCTGTTCCTTCAGGGAATTCCGCCCAAACAAACATACCCGCCTTGGGAACCGTCATACTCACAAGCGGCCCGAAATTCTCTCCGAGCGCGGCGACCATCGTGTCGCGCTTGTGCCTCATCCGGTCGTTCAGATGGCTGATGCGGGCATCCATGTGATCTTCCATGAACTTGGCAACAATGAGACCCGAAAGGTAGTCGTTGCCAACATCCTGCTTGTACGCCGCCATCCGTTCAACAAGACGCTTATCCCCCGTCACCCAGGCCACACGGACGCCGGGCGAAAGAATCTTGGAGAACGTAGCGATGTAGATGACCCGTTCCTTTGCTCCGTCAAGTGACGCGATGGCCGGGGGCATCTCATCAACGTCCAGCATCTGGTCCACGTAGCAGTCATCTTCAAGGATCAGCGTGTCGTATTCGTGGGCGAGCGCAAGCATTTTAGCTCGGCGGTCAGACGGCATGATGGACCCGTCCGGATTCTGCGGGCTGGGAATCGTATAGATGAACTTGGGTGTGACGCCCTCGGATTTGAGTTCCCCGAGCTTCTGCTCGAGAAGGTCCATTTGCATCCCGTCTTCATCTCTGTCGATGGTGACGATGCGGAGTCCTCGAGCAATGAATGTCCGCACGGCTCCCTGATAGAAGAAACGATCGGTGATGATCGTATCGCCCGGGTTGGTGAGAGTTTCAAGACAGAGCGTGATGCCCTGTGCAGACCCGTTGGTTGTGAGCACCTCACTGATGGTTGGCCACGTCATTCCGCGATGCGCGGCCATCTTGTGCAGGATGATTTCACGTGTGCGGACCGGCCCATACGTGGGCGGGTAGCGGGCAATGATTTCCTTCTCTTCGTGGATGACTGCTCGCGCGGCTTCCGCCAGCTCTTCGATCGGCATGACATCCGGGCCAGGATTGGCTCCGCCGAAGTCGTACTGGAAAACCTCTTCCTGCCAGGTGGGCACAGGCCTCTCAGGTACGGTCCAAAAGCGGGAATAATCGATGCTGCCCATAACCCCTCCGCCTCTCATTACCCCTCGCGCGGTTCACCACCACGCTGCGCGGAGAGTAGCACAAAGCGTCCTCCGTTGCCGATTGGAGTTCAATCGGCAACGGAGGACAACTAAGTAACGAAGAACCGGTTTTACTCGGTTGGCCAGCCTTCAGGGATCACGCCGGCATCGAGGGATTCCTGGATGGACGCAGCGACGTCATCCGGCACCCACGTGCTCCAGAGGTCTTGATTGGTATTCAGCCACCAGAGAGCAGAGTCTGCGACGTCAGCAGCCTCGTTGTCCTGCTGCCACGCTACGACTGTTTTGTACTCCGGAATGTCAAAGCCCCAATTTTGGAACATCGCGATGACTTCAGGCGCACTCTCTACCAGCTCTGTTCGCGCGGCAATCTTAATCTCGGCGTCGCGGTAGGTGCAGCCCTCAGACGGAGCAGGGCCATCAAACCCGGCTTCAATGTATGACTGCAGACCGGCCCAGCAGTCATCGGTGTAGGGGGGCTCTGCCAGGCGGACGAGGTCCAGGAGGAGGGCAGGATCGTTCGTGCCCCATTGGTAACCGAGCCACGGCTCCTGGCGTTCATACGCGCCGTAAAGGTCCGCGTTGGCAGCAGCACCATCACCCGGCTTGAAGACGTCCAGATGATCCGTAAGGCCGTAGGCCTCAATCTGCGCGTCGTTGACCCCCTCACAGGCCCAACCTACGACACAGGAAACCAAGCGTGCCTTGCCATCAGAACCCGGTCTGGCGAACAGTTCCTGGCAATCTGGGTCTTTCAAGTCTTCCACTGTGTCCAACTCCGGATGCTCTTCCTGGAGGTACGCCGGAATCACAAAGGCTGACTGCCAGTCTGCGCCGAGACTGAAGCCGACTTCCTGCACGGATCCCTCGGCCAGCGCGTCAACCCAGGCGGCATCCTGGTTGGGCAGCCAGATCTCCATGGTCACGTGCGTGTCACCGGCTCGGAGGCCCTGCAGCAACGGCAGGGTTGCCCCGAACACGACATCCGTCGAGTAGTCATAGCCTTCTTCAATTATGTATTGCGCGATCCGGTTCTGTAGCTGGGCACTGGCCCAGTTCAGGTCGCTAAAGACAATCGTCTCTATCTCCACCATTTCACCTGACATGGTGTCGTCAGACATGTCATCGTCGGACATGTCGTCAGTCGTCGTAGTCGCGGACTGTTGCGCCACGGGAACAGCTGAATACTCATCACCACAAACGGCAACTGCAACAACTGGCGCTTCCGTGGGCTCACTCTCTTCGTCACCTTCACAAGCGACAAGCGCAACAACCATTGCCATCGCAATGGCAAGAATCATAAACGTGAGTTTTCTCATTCCTATTCCCTTCCTTCCTTTTTTCTGACAGGGGTTTAAGCGTAGCGCACAGCGTCACGCCTGCCAAATCTACCTCTTTATACGATGGTCTTTTTGCGATGGTCATCCAGCAGTAACTGCCTCCGTGCGCCGCGCCGCAATGGATTGGGTGAGTCGATCAATCACGATCGCAAGAAAGACGATAGCTAGCCCGGCCAGCAGTCCATTGCCCGGTTCATTCCTCTGCAAGGCTCGATTCACGTTGTCACCAAGTCCGCCGGCGGCAACAAGGCTTGCGATGGTCACCATCGCCAACGCCATCATTGTTGTCTGGTTGATGCCGGCCATGATGGTGGGCAGCGCCATGGGAATCTGCACCTTGGCGAGGGTCTGCCACGGGGATGAGCCGAAGGCACGGGCCGCCTCCACAACAGACGGCGAAACCTGTCTGATGCCGAGATTGGTGAGCCGAATCACGGGCGGCGTGGCGTAAAGGATTGTGGCGAAGATGCCGGCCGGCTTGCCGAGGCCAAAGAACAGGATACCCGGCAGGAGATAGACAAAGCTCGGCATTGTCTGCATCCCGTCCAGGATTGGCCTCATCAGATTATCGGCGAATCGACTGCGCGCACCAACGATGCCGATAGGAAGGCCGATGGAGACGGACACCGCGACGGCGACCACCATGAGGGCGACGGTGTCCATGGTGTTTCCCCAAAGGTCCAGGATGCCGATGAACATAAGCGCGAACAGCGTGAACCCCGTCAGCGCCCATCGCCCCACGGCGAAAGCCAGGAGACAGAGGCCAACAACGACGGCAGGCCACGGTGTCCATGTCAATACGTTCTCGATGTAGACGAGGGCGTACGTGACCCCGGTACTGAGCGCATTAAATGCCCACGAGGCCTCCAGTGTTAGCCAGCTGACGAAAGCGTCAATCGAGTCTGCCACCACCTCGCGGGCAGTCACGTCAAACGTCATTGAGCCATCAGATGATTGCTCCGTAGTCACCGTTGTGTAGAACCCCATCTCTGGGCCCCAGATCAGAAGGCTCAGAACGAGGGCGATTGCAAACGCGCCGATCCCCAGAATCCAACGGTCGCGTGTTCGCTGCCCAAAGGGAATCCGTACGGGCTGCTCTTCCGTCTCCGATGCCGATGTGGTGGTGACCTGGCCAGCCGGCTCAGTACGTACCATTGTCTGCCCCCAGACTCTTCACGTCCGCCTGAATCTTACTCGTCAGGCAGTAAGTCATTCTTCCGAATTTCACCGAGCAGGATACCCTCGGCATCCACAACTCCCACGGGTCGCGTGGACTCCGCGACAGTCTGTAGCACATCTTCAAGAGAATCATCATGCGCCACGCTGACGGCTTTGATGACCCGGGCGGCGTTCAGCGTGTCCTCGTTGTTGGACGCGAGTGACTGCGCCGCCTGACGGGTAATCAATCCTTTGAGGCATGAATCATCAGAGACAAGGAAAAGGGTATCCATCTTCAGAGTGTCCATGAGATGGAGGGCGGCGCGAGGCCCTTGTCGTTCATAGATCATGTCGTCCGGCTCTTTCATCACGGCCCGCGCCTGGATGACGCGGGTGCTTGAAACATCCCGCACAAACTCGGAGACGTAGTCATCGCTCGGCACCGAGACAATCTCCTCCGGTGACCCTTCCTGGATAATCTCGCCGTCCCGCATGATGGCAATCTTGTTGCCGAGCTTCAGCGCCTCGTTGAGATCATGCGTGATAAAGACGATTGTCTTGTGCAGCTCGGATTCAATGGAGACCAACTCATCCTGCATCTGCCGGCGAATGAGCGGGTCCAGCCCACTGAACGGCTCGTCCATGATGAGGACATCGGGATTGACGGCAAGCGCGCGGGCCAGCCCAACACGCTGCTGCATCCCGCCGCTCATCTCTCGGGGGTAGTACCGCTCCCATCCGGACAGACCCACCGTCTCAATGGCCTGCTCCGCAGCCTTTAACCGCTCCGTCTTGTCAATACCCCGTATCTCAAGGCCATAGGCAACGTTCTCAAGGACGCGGCGATGCGGCAGGAGCGCGTAGTTCTGGAATACCATCGCGACGCTGGTGCGACGGAACTCGATGAGCTGCTGCTGAGAGTATGCGGTGATGTCCTCACCGTTAAACAGAACACTGCCGCTTGTGGGTTCAAGGAGACGAATCAGGATGCGGGCTAGGGTGGACTTGCCGCTGCCGGACAAGCCCATGACAACATAAACCTCGCCCTGCGCGATGCTGAACGAGACATCCCTAAGCGCGGTCAGGGCGCCCAGTTCCTCTTGAATCTCGGTGCGGGTCTTGTCTGTGTAGTCCGGTGAGAGGGCAAGCTCAGTATTCTGCCCAAACACCTTCCATAGATTCTTCGCGTCTATCTGATGTTCTGCTTCAGCCATAACGTTGGCGCATCGACACAGGAGCATGCTCCTGCGAGCAGTTCACGACCATGTCGATGGCGCCGCAAATCCCCCCTACTTGCGACAACCCACTGTAGCCGATTAGGCCGCAGCCGTCCATTGTCACATCGATGTCGTGAAAGCGGCGATTCCGGGGGCACGAGGATACGTAGACCGGTTGGATTTCGGTGGCGTCTATACCCAATTCGTGGCACAATAAGCGAAGAGTCTATCGAGCCTATCTGGAACAAGCGGGAGGAGCACATGACGGGCAGAATACTTCTACTTGCACTTGCCATCGTCGCTGGCCTCATGATTTTTACAGCCTGCACGACGGAAGATGCGGGAGATCCACGAGAAGACACACTCGGCGTGATTCTGGATCGGGGAACCCTGATCTGCGGAATCAAGGCCGATACACCCGGCTTTGGCGTGCTGAATCCGGATGGTAGCGCTGTGGGCAATGACGTTGATTACTGTCATGCCTTCGCTGCAGCAGTGTTCGGAGATGCGAATGCCGTCGAGTTCAAGGAAGCGACATCCGCGAACCGATTCGAACTTCTGGCTGCCAAGGAAATCGATGTACTGATCCGGACGACAACATGGACCGCCAGCCGCGACGCGGACCTGAACGTGGCCTTTGCGCCGACGACGTTCTACGACGGCGCGGGCATCATGGTGAACGCAGACTCAGGCGTGACGAGCGTCAATGAGCTTGGTGGCTCCACCATCTGCATCCTTGACGGAACGAGCACGCAGGGCGCCGTTTCGGACTACTTTGCGGAGAACGGCCTGACCTACTCAGAGCTGACTCTCCAGGACAACGCAGCTATCCGCGGGTCGTTCATCGGCGGACAGTGCGATGCGTGGTCTTCAGACAAGTCGCAGCTTGGCGGCCACCAGTTCTCCCTGAAGTCAGACGAGAACCTTGACGCCATTGTGCTGCCGGAGACGCTCTCCAAGGAGCCTCTGGGGCCGAGCGTCCGCGACTACGACTCCGAATGGGAAGACATCGTGCGCTGGGTCGTCAACGGCATGATCATCGCCGAGGAGCAGGGCGTGACATCCGCAAACGTGAGCCAGATGGCTGCCAACCCACCGAACAACACGGTCGCCCGTCTGCTGGGCGTCGGGTTTGACGGCGGAGCGCCAAGCAACCTTGGCATCGGCCATGGTCGCATTGACGGCACGTTCATGCAGGACGTGATCAGCCAGGTAGGCAACTACGGCGAGGCGTATGAGCGCACGCTGGAGGCGGTTGGCCTGACACGAGCCGGCAGCCTCAACGATTCCTACGTCAACGGCGGTCTGATTTACGCGCCACCGATGAGGTAGCTTCAAACCGAGAAATAGATTGGCGCATGGCCCGAACAGTACGGGCCATGCGCCAATCTTTATCCGGCCATACATAGGTGATGAAGCAATACGTTAGCGAACTCTGGTACCACGGCTCTACCCGCGCCAATCTGGTCAATGTTGTCGTTGGCACTCTTGCTGTCATCATCGCCACCTATCTGGTCTACTCGATCTTCGTCAACCTGTTTGATTTCCGATTCCTCACGGGGCCGTACGGTAGCCCGGACCGGAGCGCCATCTTCACGTTTCTGCATGTGGAAGCCAGCGATCCGCGATGGTTGGGAATGCTCAAGGGCGCGGGAAACACGATCTCGGTCGTTATCTTTGCCATAGCGCTTGCTTCGTTGCTGGGACTCTTTGTTGGTGTAGCAAGGTTATCCAGCAATCCCATCCTGAATCGGTTGGGAAGAATCTACGTCGAGACTTTCAGGAATCTGCCACTGTTGCTCCTGATGTTCTTCTTTGCGTTCGGCGTATTCAGGTCTTTGCCGCAGATCGAAGCGCGAACCGGCATCGACGGATTCTTCATGGTGAGCAATCGAGGAATTGCAGTTCCGTGGCTCGCTGGCACTCACGATTTCTGGTGGCTCTGGATGATTGCGCTGTTCGCGGGCGGCGCTGTGGCGCTCTGGGTGCGGAGGAGGCGTGAGCAGCAGGAGGATTTGACGGGCCAGACCATGCATGGCAACTTGTGGGCGATTGCGATTTTCCTCGGGGTGGGAGTCGTCTCTTACGTCTTGCTGCTGTTTCCTCTCAGGCCGGCGTTTCCCGAGGTGGTGCAGTCAGACGCCGGATTCTTTGCCTACCAGCATGGGGCGCTGTTGGGGCTGGGGTACATCAGCGCGCTCGTGTCCGTGACGCTGTATTTCGGAGCCTTCATCGCGGAGATCGTGCGAGGTTCCATCCAGGCCGTGCCGCATGGCCAGGTGGAGGCAGCCTCATCACTGGGATTCTCTGCGTACCAACGATTCACGCTGGTGGTGCTGCCGCAGGCGCTGCGAATAATGATTCCGGCCCTCAACAACGAATTCCAGAACACCAATAAGGACTCCACCCTCGCACACGTCATTGCATTTGGCGAGATCGTGCTGATTTCAAACCGCATCGTCAATAACGCCGGGAACCTGCTGCAGGTTTACCTCTTCATCTTCATCGTCTTCATTGTGACCAACCTGATCATCTCCACGATCATGAACACAATCAACAAGAACGTGCAGTTGAAATGAGTATGACCGTCTTACGGAGGGACGCCATCGCCGAGCGGATCGACTGGGCGAAGGCCAACCTGTTCGACACGCGAGTCAACACAGCAATTACGCTCGTTTCGCTCGTCGCTGCGGTAGCTTTCCTGTTTCTGACCGTACGATATTTCCTCTTCCAGGCTAACTGGGGACTTGTTGCGCTAAACCGAAAACTCTTCTTTGTCGGCAGTTATCCCGCCGACGAAGCTTTCCGAATCTGGATCGCCATGTTCCTGGCGGTGACTCTGATTGCCATCACCTACGGCATTTGGGGTGGGCGCTTGCGGCCATACCTGATCGTTGTCGGCGCCGTGGCAGCCCTGGTGCTGACGCTCGGGCTCGGAGTCGAGCCGCGCATTGAGCAGCGAGCATTCACAGAAATCATTGAGTCGGGAGGCCAGCAAACCACGATCAGCGGCATCAACAGGGTGCTCGTGATGGAAGGGGGTTGGGCGCCGTCCTGGCTGTATGCGTTGTCGCTGGGGTTGGCGGTGCCGTTTGGATCGACCTGGGTGCTAATGGCGGGCGTGTTTGGGACGCTTGCAGGCGGGGCAGTTATTGGGAAACAGCTGGCGAGGTTCCGGAGCAACCCAGTCATGCTTCAAGGGATGGGGGCACTGTGGGTGCTGCTCATTCCGGCCATTGTTCTCCTCCAGCTCGGCGTTTCAACCAACAGTTGGGAAAGCGCTTTCCTTGACATCATCGTCTTCTCTGTAGGCGTCTTCTTCTCATTCTTCATTGGTCTTGCATTGGCGATGGGTCGGGTATCGCCCTATCGCGCCATTCGGATTTCATCCGTCGGCTATATCGAGGTTGTCCGCGCGGCCCCCCTCCTTGTCTGGCTGCTATTCGCAACATTCCTCAAGGACGAGCTGGGACCGGTGGGCGAGGCCTTCAGCAGCATCGACCTGGTTTATCGCGTGATGTTCGTGTTTGCGTTTTTTGGCGGAGCGTATATCGCGGAGGTGATTCGAGGCGGCCTGCAGTCCGTGCCACGGGGACAGATGGAGGCGGCGCAGTCCATAGGACTCTCGACTCTCCAGATTTACACTCTTATCATCCTGCCGCAGGCGATTAGAGCAGTCATTCCCGCAATCATCGGCCGGTTTATCGCGCTGTGGAAGGACACTGCCCTGCTCGCGGCAATCTCGCTGGTCAACACGCTGGAGAAGTCCAGGAAAGTCCTTGGCGGCCAAACAGACATCGCAGAGGGTGCATTCTTCGAAATCTATCTGATTGTCGCACTCATATACTGGGTTATCTCCTATATGCTGTCCCGCCTCGGAGACACGGCGGAATCACGGCTGGGCGTCGGACGACGATAGCTGCACGTTGAGGAGGAATCTCGACCATGCCGAAAAATAGCGATTACGAAATGGTCCACATGGAGAACGTGGTCAAGCGATTTGGCAGCTTCACCGCCCTGAATGACATCAACCTGTCGATCGCTGAGGGAGAAGTCGTCGTCATGATCGGTCCCTCCGGATCCGGAAAGTCGACTGTCCTCCGCACCATCAACCAGCTAGAAAAGCACGACTCCGGCCGCATCGTGGTGGACGGGATGGAGATCACGGACGATCTGCGTACGCTTGCCCAGATTCGCACGGAGACCGGCATGGTCTTCCAGCAGTTCAACCTGTTCCCACACATAAGCGTTCTACGAAATATCACTCTTGCTCCCCAGAAAGTCCGCCATATGCCTCACAACGAGGCAGAAGACCTTGCTATGCAACTGCTTGAGCGAGTGGGCATACCGGAGCAGGCCGACAAGTTCCCGGGTCAGTTATCGGGCGGACAGCAGCAACGCGTGGCCATCGCCCGCGCGCTGGCAATGAATCCGCGGCTGATGTTGTTCGATGAGCCAACGTCTGCGCTTGACCCGGAGATGATCAACGAGGTGCTCAAGGTGATGGGCGAGCTTGCGGCGGACGGCATGACGATGATCTGCGTCACCCATGAGATGGGCTTTGCGCGTGGGGTGGCGGATCGTGTGATCATGCTGGATGAGGGCATGATTGCAGAAGAGGGCGTTCCCAACGAATTCTTCAACAACCCGCAGAGCGACCGCGCCAAACTCTTCCTGTCCCAGATCCTGCACTAATAGGCGGAAGGGGGCGAGGCTTCAAGACTTCGTTTAGACGGAGGCTTTGGCTCGACTGCGATTGATCCTGTAGCGCTCGTCCGGATCCAGAATCCGCTTGCGCATTCGAGCGCTCTTGGGGGTGATCTCAACAAGTTCGTCGCCGTTGATGAATCCGAGGGCCTCTTCCAAGCTGAACTTCACGGCGGGCTCAAGGCGCTCAACGATTTCCTGTGTGGCTGAACGTACATTGGACATCTTGCGTTCCTTGCACACGTTGAGGTCCATGTCACGCTCCCGGTTGTGGCGACCGATAATCATGCCCTTGTAAACGGGCGTTTGAGGTTCAACGAATGTCTCTCCGCGCTCCTGTGCATTCTGGAGGCCATAGGTGACGGCGATGCCCCTTTCCGTGGCAACGATTGCGCCTGAGCAAGCATTCTTTAACTCCCCGGTCATCGGCTCCATTCCAATGAACTCGGTATTCATTTGGCCGTTGCCGCGCGTGGCGCGCATGAAGAAATTTCGGAATCCAATCAGGCCGCGCGTAGGCAGGCGGAACTGTAGGCGAACGTTACCCACGGAGTCGCTCTGCAAATCAACCATCTGAGCGAGTCGCGCCGATAGCTCCTCCGTGAGGACACCGATATAGTCATCTCGTGTTTCGAGGAAGAGCAGTTCGTATGGCTCGTGCATGACTCCACGGATTCGGTTGGTGACGGCCTCCGGGCGGGACACCTGGAACTCGATGCCCTCACGGCGCATCTTCTCAATCAGAACGGAGAGGTGCAGTTCACCACGCCCGCTCACAAGAAACTCGTCGGCGGTGTCGGTGCGCTCGACACGGAGGGCCACGTTGGTCTGCAGTTCTCGCTGGAGCCGATCCCACAACATGCGGGACGATGCGTACTTGCCCTCCTGGCCTGAGAACGGCGACGTGTTGACGCCGAAAGTCATACGAACTGTCGGCTCTTCGACCTTCATCCGTTCCAGTGGGTCCGGCACATCGGGCGATGCCACGGTGTCGCCGATCCGAACGTCACTCAAACCTGAGAGCGCGACAATCTCGCCGGCGGATGCCGATTCGATTTCGTGGCGGGCGAGATCTCGGAACGTGAAGAGGCGTTCCACCTTGTAGGCAGGGGCGTTGTTATCGTGGTCGATTAGGACGACCTGCCCACCCTTCGCGATGCGTCCACGCGACACTCTGCCGACCGCAATCTGCCCGAGGTAGTTGTCATAGTCCAGCGCCGCCACGAGCATTTGCAGCGGGGCATCGGGATCAGCGACGGGCGGTGGGACCCGGTCAACGATGGCGTCGAACAGGGGCGCCATGTCTTTTGGCGGGTCCCCCTCCGCCTTCAAGGCGTATTGGTCACGCGCGGAGGTGTACAGCACAGGGAAATCCAGCTGGTCAGGGTCTGTCGCCAGTTCGAGGAAGAGATCCTGAACCGCAGATAGCGCGGCGGCCGGATCCGCGTATGGGCGGTCGATCTTGTTGATGACGAGGATTGGCCGTAGTCCCTGCTGCAACGCAATGCGCAGGACGTAGCGCGTTTGGGGCATGGGGCCTTCGACGGCGTCAACGACCAGCAGGCAACCATCGGCCATGTTCACGACGCGTTCAACCTCGCCGCTGAAATCGGCGTGGCCCGGCGTGTCGATAATGTTGATCATCACATCGCCGTACTTGATGCCTGTGTTCTTGGCGAGGATGGTGATGCCACGCTCCCGTTCCTGGGGATCCGAGTCCATGATCAGATCAGCCACCTGCTGATCGGGGCGGAAGACGTGACTGTAACGCAGCATCGCGTCAACAAGGCTCGTCTTGCCATGATCGACATGCGCGACGATGGCGATATTGCGGAGATGCGTCTGCGATGATTCAGTCATATACCGTCCGGTCTGTTACCTACATGGAGCGGCGTCCGCCAAGGCGGACGCCGAAATTTCACAGTCTGGGCTAAAAGGATTCGGTATTGGATTCCCTGTACTTGAAATGATACCACGCAGTGGGTGGGAGGGAGTTCAGATGGACGGCCCGGCGGAGCGACCGCGCCAGACTCTTCCTGTCCCAGATCCTGCACTGACTACGCGCAGTGGTGGAGCCGAGGGGATTCGAACCCCTGACCCCCTGCTTGCAAAGCAGGTGCTCTCCCGACTGAGCTACGACCCCACGATTGAGCGACGGATGTTTATTCTAACTTGCCGTTGCGCCGACGATGGCAAGGGTGATAATCGCCCCGGAGACACAGATTGCCGCCATGAGGATGCTTAGTTCAAGCAGCCCAAACCTGCGCCGTCGTCTTCTCACACCCACAAGATCCTCGTTCATGTCTTCCCTTACTTTATCCCTGCGCTGTCCTTCTATTATGCCGTGTGGATGAACATATTTGGCGGGCTACTATACTCCAAGTGACGATCAACACAATATAACCACGCCGTACGGCGCATTCACAGGCAGGAAAAATCCCGAACGATGACAACAGAGAAGCAGGTCATTATCTATACCGACGGAGCGTGCGAGGGAAATCCCGGCCCCGGCGGCTATGGCGTCGTGCTGATCCACGGAGACCGCCGCAGAGAGCTGAGTGAAGGCTACCGTCTCACAACCAACAACCGCATGGAGCTTCTCGCCGTCATTCGTGGGCTTGAGACGCTGAAGGAACGCTGCCACGTGACCCTCCACAGCGATTCCCGCTACGTGATTGACGGCATTGAGAAGGGGTGGGCGGCGCGGTGGCGGGCCAACGACTGGATGCGGAACAAGAAGGAGTCGGCCATCAACCCGGACCTGTGGGGGCGGCTGCTGGACCTCTGTGACGCCCATGACGTCGAGTTCAGATGGGTTCGCGGCCACTCCGGCGTTCCCGAGAATGAGCGCTGCGACCGGCTCGCGGTTGAAGCGGCACGAGGCAAGAATCTGCAGACAGATGGGATCTACGAAGCAGGTAGGCTAACCACCTGAATCCGGGTCGGACGAGCCCACATCCTCGCGGCCCGATGTGCCGCCGAGGGCCTTCTGAAGCGTGTCCCATGCGAGAACGGCGCACTTGACGCGTGTAGGGTAGCGCGACGTGCCTTGCAAGGACATCAGATCACCCATCGCTGCCTCATCAACGTCTTCGCCAAGGATCATGGCGCGGAAATAGCTAGCGAGTGTGCTCGCGTCTTCAAGAGAACGGCCTTTTATCGCCTCCGTCATCATCGACGCTGATGACTGCGAGATGGAGCAGCCTTGTCCGACAAATGCGATGTCCTCGATTGCGCCATCGCGGATGCGGGCCGTCAGCCGAACCTCATCCCCACAGACCGGGTTGAACTGCGTCAGGTCGGCGTCTGCAATCTCCAGCACGCGGTTGTTCCGGGGCAGCCGATAGTGGTCTAGGATCAGTTCCCGGTACAGTTGGTCAAAATGTGGCTCAGGTTCACTGCCTGCCAAAGAGTTCACCAGCCTTTTTCAGCGCATCAATGAGTCGGTCAACGTCCTCATTCGTATTGTAAACATAGAAGCTCGCGCGGGCCGTTGCGGGCACGTTGAGGCGGCGCATCAGCGGCTGAGCACAGTGGTGTCCTGCGCGAATCTGAACGCCCTCCCAGTCCAGCGTTTGGGCGATGTCATGGGGGTGAATGGTCTCAATGGCGAACGAGACGACTCCGCCGCGATCCTCCGCGTCTGGCGGGCCGTGCAGCGTGACACCTTCGCCAAGCGACCGCATCTGCCGCAGCGCATACTCCGTGATCTCGATCTCGTGCTGACGAACCTTGTCCATGCCGAGTTCCGTCAGGTAGTCAATGGCTGCGCCGAACGCGACAACGTCGGCAAAGTTTGGCGTGCCGGCCTCGAACTTCCATGGCGGGTCTTTCCACGTAAATCCGTCCTCGCGCACCTCCATAATCATCTCGCCACCGCCGAGAAATGGCGGCATCTCATCGAGGAGCGCGCGCTTGCCGTACAGGACGCCGACACCCGTTGGCCCCAGCATCTTGTGGGACGAAAACACATAGAAATCCGCGTCCATTTCGCGCATATCAACGGCGACGTGTGGGGCTCCCTGAGCTCCATCCACGATGGCGATCGCGCCGACAACATGCGCCCTGTCCACAAGATCACGCACGGGGTTCACGGTGCCAAGCACATTTGAAACATGTGTGAAGGAGACTACCTTCGTCCGTTCCGTGATGAGGGTGTCAATATCGGTGAGATCCAGAAAGCCGTCGTCCGTGACGGGGATGAAGCGGAGAATCGCGCCCCGTTCGGCGCAGATCATGTGCCACGGCACGATGTTGGAATGGTGCTCCATCAACGTGACGAGGACCTCGTCGCCCTCATTGAGATTGGCGCGCCCCCAGGAATAGGCCAGCAAGTTCAGGGATTCGGTCGTATTGCGCGTAAAGATAATCTCGCTTGAGGAGGAGGCATTGATGAACTCGGCCGTCTTGTCTCGCGCGCCCTCATAGGCTGCGGTCGATTCCTCGGACAGCGTGTAGATGCCGCGATGGACGTTCGCGTTTGAGGTGCGATAGAAATCGGCCAGCGTGTCAATGACCTGCTTAGGTTTCTGTGACGTAGCCGTGCTGTCCAGGTAGACGAGCGGGTTGCCGTTGATGACACGGGACAAGATGGGAAAGTCGCCGCGTATGGCCTCGACGTTAAGCTGCTGGGACTGATCAGGCACAGGGGCCGGCCTTGCGCGGTATGGCCGCGCTATTGCGACGCCGGCGCGACCGCGCTGCCTGCGCCGGACCGAATGAGGTCATAACCGTGTTCCTCGAGGTCATGGGCCAGTTCCGGGCCTCCCGACCTCACGATGGCGCCATCCAGCATCACATGAACGGTGTCCGGCTCGATGTAGTTGAAGATGCGCGTGTAGTGGGTGATGAGCAGGATACCCATCTCCTCGTGCCGCAGCTGATTGACGCCATGAGAAACGGTGCGCAAGGCATCAATGTCCAGGCCGGAATCGGTCTCGTCTAGGATGGCAACCGTGGGATCGAGGACGGCAAGTTGAAGAATCTCGCTGCGCTTCTTCTCTCCACCGGAGAATCCGGAGTTGACGTAGCGGGTCGCAAACGCTCGATCCATGCCAAGCGCGTCCATCTTCTCGTTCACCATTTGCCGAAACTCGACAAGCGGCATTTCCTCGTCGCGATGGGCGTTCACCATCTGCCGCAGGAAGTTGATCAACGTGACGCCCGCAATCTCGACGGGGTATTGGGACGCGAGGAAGATTCCGGCAAGAGATCGCAGGTCCGGCAGCATGAGCGTGATGTCCTCACCCTTGTAGAGGATGCGTCCGCCCGTGACGACGTAGCGGGGATTGCCCATGAGTGTGTTGGCGAGGGTGCTCTTGCCGGAGCCGTTGGGCCCCATGACGGTGTTGACCTTGCCGGTGGGAATCTCCAGGTTGACGCCCTTCAGGATCTCCTTGCCGTCCACCTCCACGTGGAGATCCTCCACGACCATGACGGCATTTCCATTCTTGCTTGACACTGATTAACGCCCCCTGCGCGTGTAGTTGGAAACAGTGATTATCTGGACAATTGGCGCGTACGACACCACGCCATCATCGCTTCAGGTGGATGGCTCATACGTAGTGTCATTCTACGGAACGGCGACAACGCATGGCAAGGGAACAGGCGAATATGAGACTATCCGCCTCTGCCTCGCGGCCATTCCCGCCGGAACGCGGTGCGCAACTTTCTTCCGTAAGGAAAACCGGACCGCGAACTTAAAAATTATCCCCCGCCACCGCCGGAGAAGCCGGGTTCCGTCATCTTGGCGGCGTCGAGGATCTCCTCCAGGGCAGCCGCGCCTAGTTCAGTCGTCCGGAGGGCCACCTGTCGAACGGTTTCACCAGTCTCCGACGCCTCATGCGCGATCGCTGCTGCGGCATCGTAGCCAATGACCGGCGCAAGCGCCGTGCAGATCGCCAGCCCCTGCTCAACGGTCTCCGGCCCGCGCTGCGTGGAAACAAGCCCCTCGATGCACTGCACTCGGAAGTTGTCTGCCTCGGCAGCGAGAAGGCTGATCGATTGCAGCAGGTTGTAGGCGGCGACTGGCATCATGACGTTCAACTCGAAGTTGCTGCCCTGCGCGTCAGCGATCGTGACGGTCACATGGTTGCCCATGACCTGCGCCGCCGCCTGCGCCACCGACTCCGCGATGACCGGGTTGATCTTGCCGGGCATGATCGACGAGCCGGGCTGCACCTCCGGCAGGGCAATCTCGCCGAAGCCGGCGCGAGGACCCGAGCCGAGCCAGCGCACGTCGTTGGCGATCTTCAACATGCTGACCGCGACGGTGTTCAGGACGCCGCTTGCCTCCGTGACGGCGTTCAGCGTGCTCTGCGCCTGGAAGTGATTCTCCGTTTCACGGATGGGGAGGCCAGTGGAGGACGCCAGGCGGGCACACACCATCTCCGAGAATGCCAAGTCGCGCCCGATCCCCGTGCCGACGGCCGTCCCGCCGAGAGGGACCTCGCATAGCTCATCGACAGCATGGCGAAGCCGCCGCACCGCCCGCTCCATCTGACCTGCATGGCCCAAGAACTCCTGGCCGAGCCGGATGGGCGTCGCGTCCTGCAGGTGTGTCCGTCCGGTCTTGATGACATCCCAGAAGGACGCCGACTTGTCTGCGAGCGCCTGTTGCAGGCGCTCCAACGCGGGCACGAGTTCCAGGGCAATGCCGTGGGCGGCGGCGACCTGTATCGCTGTCGGGATGACATCGTTGGAGGACTGACCGCGGTTGACGTGATCGTTGGGATGAACCATGCGGGAGCCGACCTCACCGCCGAGGATCTGCGTCGCACGATTGGCGATGACCTCGTTTGCGTTCATGTTCGTCGATGTGCCCGAGCCGGTCTGAAAAATATCGAGCACGAAGTGGTCGTCATGCTCGCCGTCCATCACTTCCTGTGCCGCAGTTTTGACACCTGCGGCCATCTCCGGAGCGACGCCGCCAAGTTCCTCATTGACCTCCGCGGCGGAGCGTTTGATTAGTGCGAGGGCTCGGATGAAGCTGCGGGAAAAGCGAAGGTCGCTGATGGGAAAATTGCGGACGGCGCGCTGGGTCTGCGCGCCCCAGAGGGCCTCGTCCGGCACTTCCATCTCGCCCATTGAGTCACGTTCGATGCGCATAGAGAAATCATCCTCCTGTTGTCGTGTAATTGGTCGACACAGCATCACAAAAGCCGCGCCCACCTCGCCATGATACTAGGGAGATCGAGACGCTGCCGCCCCGGACGGACGGCTATCTCACCGATGGGTACAGAGACTCCCGTGCCCCATTCAGTGAGGAGGCCGTCAAGCTCAAGAACCCCTGGTAACGGCGAGCGGACAGCCGCGGCGATTGGCCGCCTCCGTTTCCGGCGATAAGATGCCGCGCCCGGCGGGAAGCTTCAGATACTCCCGGGTTCGGCAAGACAGCATAGACCTCCCGCGTTCTTCGTTCCAGATCCGTGTCGGACTCAAAATCCGCCAACGCAAGCAGGAATGGCAGGACGGCCGTCGCCAGCATGTCCAGAGCACGCCCCCGACCAATGAGCGCAGATGCCCTGCCCCGCCGGGCGATACCGAAGTCCCGGTGAGTCGCCCAATAGCCCACCGATGGAATTACCAGCGCATCGATCAAACACGCTGCCGCATCCCGGGAACTCTCCGGCTTACTGACAGCAATACGCAAATCGTTGAGCATCCCCGGCCCCTGAAGCCACCGCCTCATGAGTTCCACCGCAGCGCCCATCCGGCGAATCGGGTGATTGTCCGGCCTGACACGAAACGTCTGCCATGACCCGCGCGGCAGAGACTCCAACCCTGGACGCTGCGCCCACTCGGTCTCCACGGACGCCGTGAAGCTATCGATGTCGAACGACTGCGATTCGCTGAAAGGCAGCCTCCCCTGTTCCCTTTCGCTCTGTTGTGACGGCAACAGTCCCGCCGCGCCAAACAGGAGGCCGGTCAGGCGCGCCGAGCGCGCTCCCTCATTGGGAGCGCCGCTCGTTAGGCCCCGCAACGCATCGATCGACAGGAGCCGAGCGACTTCATGAAATGCCGTCATGTTGCGTGTATAGCCGAGTCCCCTTATAAGAGCTTCATACAGCGCCTGCTCAGGCCCGACAACGGCAAGATCACCCTCCATGGCCGCCGCTCGCTCTTCCAGCCGCGCATCGCCCAGCGAGTCAAGGAGTGCCGCCATGCCTTGCGGCGTTACCGTGCCAATGCCCAAATCAGAGCGCGGCTGTCGCTTCGCTGCTGCGGCCATCCGCTTGTGACGGCGCGTGTTCTGTCGCAATTCGAGCACGGGCGCTCCCGCAACCTCAGTCATTCCTTGCGCGTCCTCAACAACGTGAAGAACGACACTCGCAAAGGCCGGGTTCGTTCCATGTCCATGTGCAAACCAGTCCGAGGCCTGCAGGTGCATCTCAACGTCACCGCGAATAAAGCGTCGCGGTTGGCCGGGGGATTCAATTGCGATGATCGCGCCGAGGAAATCCGGACCGTTGCCGGAATTGCGAGCCCCGACGTGAACGACATCGACCCTCGAACCCGTGACTGTTCTCAGATGCCGTCCCCGTCCATTCCACGCCCCGGATTCCCACGCGTCACAGAGGTGTTTCTCGCTTGGCCACGCGCCTAATGCCTCGGACACGCCGACGGCATAATGCGCCGCGCCGTCGTGAATACCGGATCTTATCGAGGGCTTGTCACGAACGTCGAAGTAGGAAGATTGGCGTAATCCCTGATTCCTGACCCTGTACATGACATCAATCCCGCGCATAACAGGATTGTAGCGCAAGTGTTCAGGTCCTGGTCTGGCCGTCTCCGACGATGGTCCACTTGTAGGACGTCAGCTCCCGAAGCCCCATCGGCCCGCGCGCATGCAGTTTGTTGGTGCTGATGGCAACTTCCGCGCCCAGCCCCAACTGCGCGCCGTCCGTGAACCGGCTTGACGCGTTGACGATGACCGCCGCCGCGTCCACCTCGTCCAGGAACCTTGTCGCGTTTTCGTCGCTCGTCGTCAGGATTGCCTCCGTGTGACCGGAGCCGTACTCCGCGATGTGCTCCAGAGCCTCGTCGATGGAATCGACCACCTTGACGGCGGCCGTCAGGGACAGAAACTCGCGGCCCCAGTCGTCTTCGACCGCCGTGATGACCCGTGTGGGCGGCTCAGGCCCGATCAGCGCGAGCGCGCGCCCGTCCGCGTGAATCTCTACGTTGTCTTGCGCCCACGCCGCAACTACGGCGGGCAGCAGCTTCGGTGCGGCTTGTGAATGGACAAGCAGCGTGTCCAGCGCATTGCACACCGTGGGGCGCTGCACCTTGGCGTTGTACGCGATAGCAACGGCCTGCTCAACATCTGCGTCGGCGTCAACATACGTGTGGCAGACGCCGATGCCGCCCGTCACAACGGGTATCCGCGCGTTGTCCCGCACGAAGCGGATGAGTGTGTCGCTGCCACGAGGAATTAACAGATCGATTCCGCCCTCGTAGACAAGCATCTGCCCAACTATCGCTCGATCCGTGGACTCGATAATCTGAGCCGCGTCCCGAGGCAAACCGGCATCGTCCAGCGCCTCCCGTACAATTCCCGCGAGTGTCGTCGTGGAATTGATAGCCTCTTTCCCGCCCCGCAGAATGACGGCGTTGCCGGACTTGATGCAGAGGGCGGCGATGTCGATCGTGACGTTGGGGCGGCTCTCATACACGGCAGCGATGACGCCGAGCGGTACACGCCTGCGGCAGATACGGAGACCGTTGGGCAGCGTAGAGACATCGAACTCTTCACCGATCGGGTCAGGAAGGGCGATCGTGGCCCGAACATCGACGGCCATTCCTCGCACGCGCTCCTCGTTCAGCAAAAGGCGATCCAGCAGGACGTCCGTCATGCCGTCTGCCTGCGCCGCCGCGTAGTCCTGCGCGTTGGCGGCGACGATGTCATCGGAGCGCTCCTCCAGTGAAACCGCAATGCGCTCAAGCGCCCGGTTCTTCTCCTCCGTGGACGCCCGCGAAAGAGGCCGGCTCGCCTTGCGCGCCGCCTGCGCCTTGCTGACGAGCTCTTCTGAAAACTCCCCTGTTTCGGTCGTTCTTGTCGCGGTTGCCGTCATCACGGTCACTCTTTCTTCAAACGGCCATCGGTTCGCGAAGCCGTCGTTAGTTAGCGTCTATCTATTCTGCAATTGTATTTGCGTCGGCAGGGCTGTTCAAACGGGATAGCTATGCATCACAGCAGCGTCAGGTGATCGCGGTGGACCATTTCCTCGCCATGATATTCGGCGTTGGAGTTATCCTCAGCCTCGAAGAATTGGCGGATCTCGGCGCTGTGAAGCCCCGCAAGGCGGCGCATGAGGCCAGCGGAATAGGACACCGCCCCCCGCGCCACCTCCGTCTCGTCCGGCCCCACGATTTCCACGATGTCGCCGGTGGTGAACTCGCCGCGCACCTCTCGCACCCCGACCGCAAGGAGGCTCGACGTGCCGCGCCGCAGCGCCTTTGCGGCGCCCTCGTCCACCACGACCTGTCCACGCACGAAAAGGGGGCCGAGAGAACGCCTGCGAGCAGAAGGACGGCGTCGTCCCCATGCTTCAAATCGTGTCCCGATGTCCTCGCCGCGCGCGATGCGCAGCAGCACGTTCGGGGTTTTGCCATTGGCAATCACGACCGCAGTGCCCCATGAGGTGGCCTCGGCCGCCGCCCGCACCTTTGACGCCATACCGCCGCGTCCGAGTTCGCTCGGCATCTCGGCGGCCATAGAAAGCGTGGCGTCCGTCACGCGGTCCACGCGGTGAATAAGCGCCGCATCGGGGTTCGTGCGGGGATCACTGTCGTAGAGCCCGTCACGATCCGTCAGGAGGATGAGCATGTCCGCCGCCATGAGGTTCGTGAGAGCGGCTGAAAGGGTGTCGTTGTCGCCGAGTGTTTCGCTCAGTTCCTCCGAGGCGACGACATCGTTCTCATTGATGACGGGAATCACGCCAAATCCCAGCAGCTCACGCAGGGTTCGACGAATGTTGACGGCGGAACGGCCGGCGGTGAAGTCGGAGCGGGTGATAAGGGCCTGTGCGACTGTGAGCCCCTGATCACCGAATGCCGCCTCCCACGAGCTCATGAGGTGGTGCTGCCCAATGGCCGCGAGGGCCTGAAGCGTCGCGACGCCCCGCCCTCTGCCCTGCAGACCCATGATGCTGCGGCCAAGGGCAACTGCTGCGGACGTAACGACAATCACCTGCGACTGTGCGGCAACAATCTCCGCGACCTGCTCTGCGACGGACGCGATGAGACCCTCATCAAGTTGATCACCGCCACCGGTCAGCACGCCGGTGCCAAGCTTGGCGATGATCAACTGATTACGCGGCAACGCCGCGCCCTGCGTCGTAGCGGGGGTGAAATTGTCTGTCACAGTAGTTCTCTTGCTCTTGGCAGCAGGCTTCCCGAAACACATTCCAACGGATAATCCGGAGTCAGACGGCAACGGCCTCGCGCCGTCATTCCGGGCTCAAGCGGCAACGGTCTTTAAAAGTATATCGCCGCTATTCTCCCGCCACTGCTACAATCGGCTTGCCGCTGAATAGCCGCGACAATTCGAGCACCTGGCAGGTGAGCGCCATTCGCGTAACGAAACTCTCCCTGACCCACTTCAGGAACTACGCCGCGCAGGACTTTGAGCCGGCGGGCGGCGTCACCGTACTCGCGGGCGATAACGGCCAGGGCAAGACGAACCTTCTCGAATCCCTCTTCATTCTCGCAACAGGCCATTCGCACCGCGCTGACACGGATCGAGAGGTCATCGGCTGGAGCGCCGCTCGCGAGCCAATACCGTACTCACGCATCGCGGCGGATGTGACTGCGGGCGATGGTGCGGAACGCAAACTGGAACTCGTTATGCAGCTCGCCCCCCGGGGGCAAGGAAACGAGCCAACCGCCATCGCTGAGAGAACGATCGGACCCTCAGGCCTCAGGGGCGGAACGCTACAGAAAGGCTACAAGGTCAACGGCGTCCGGCAGCGGTCGGCGAGCAGCGTCGGCGACCTCGCAGTTGTTCTCGCAGGGCCGGAGGAAGTCGACCTGTTCGCAGGCCCTCCGGCAGACCGACGGCGCGCAATCGATTCAACGGCCCTGCAGACCGATGCGGAATACGCCCGGGAACTCCGGCGCTACGAGCGGCTGGTTACCCAGCGCAATGCAGCCTTGAGAGACGCTCGTGAGCGTGGCGCTACGCAGAGAACTGAGGAAATGCGCATCTGGGAGCAGGAGCTCATCCGCGCGGGCGCATTCCTCCTCGGCCACCGGCTGGCGATGATCAACGTCTTGCAGAAAGAGATGCTGACCGCCCACGCCGAGTTCACGGGCCGCACCGGCCACCTTGCGCTTGAGTACCGTTCAACAGTCGCTATAGGCGAGGATAAGGGCGCACCAGCGGATCTGCACCAGAGTTTCGCGGATGCCCTGGAGAGCGCGTGGGCGCGTGACTCGGCAACCGCGACAACATCCGTTGGGCCGCACCGCGATGACCTGCGCGTCGTGTCCGGCGATGTTGATCTTGGCGTCTACGGCTCTCGCGGCCAGCAGCGGACGGCGGCGCTTGCCCTGGTCATCGCGCAATCGGCGTACATCGGGCAGAGGCTTGGCGATGAGCCGGTCATCCTGCTGGACGATCCGCTGTCCGAGCTTGATGCGGACCGCCGCGAGCGTGTCCTTCGTCACTGCTTGACGCCCGGCAGACAGGTTCTGATTACAACCGCCGACGTTGAACTCATTCCGGCAGAGGTCCGCGCCCACGCCGCGATGTTCACAGTGCGTGGCGGTTCGGTGACAAAGGCGTGAACACTAATTCCGAGCTTGACGTCTTTTCCTATTCGGCGTAGGTTCAATATGTGTGGTCGGGCGCATTCGAAATCGCCCGGATTTATGGAGGAATTGTCATGACGAGGATCGTCAGTATTGAAGAGGCAGGAAATCGATTCAAGGACGGGATGCTCATCGCCACCACCGGTGGGAATGACCGATCCTCCATGGCGCTGACACGCGAGATCGTGCGGCGCGGCATCAAGGACCTCACCCTCGTCTTCACGCCCGCGGGCGGCGTCCAGGGCGACATGCTCATCGGCGCGAGCGCCGTCAAAGCGATCGACACCGGCTCTCTCACATTCGGTGAGCGCGGTTTCGCGCCAAACTACCGCCGCGTTGCCAAAGAGGGAGGAATCGCGGCGCTGGACAGCACTTGACCCGTCACCCTCACAGGGCTCCAGGCTGGAGCCAACGGCGTGCCGTTCATTCCGTCACGCGGCGTGATTGGCACCGATCTCGTCAATCTCCATCCCAACTGGAAGATCATCGAAGACCCTTATAACGAGGGCCATGACATCCTGCTCGTCCCGGCCATTCGCCCGGACATCGCCATAATCCATGCCTTCAAGGCGGATCAGAACGGCAACGTCCTGGCTCCGGGCTACGAGGATCGTATGGTTGCGCAGGCAAGCGACAAGGTGCTTGTGACGGTCGAGGAGATTGTCGACTATGACCTCGCCGAGGATCCTCGCGGTGGCCATCTGATACCGTGGCCGTTCGTCAGCCTCGTCGTTCACACTCCCAAGGGGTCCCACCCCGGCGGCATGAAGCCGTACTACGAGGCGGACAATGATCACTTCTCGCACTACATGGAGGCGTCCAAGACCCGAGACGGATTCGACGTCTACCTCGACGAGTTCGTGCGCGGGCATACGGAGGACGAATACCGCGAGATGGTGACACGCGTCGCTGTTCCCGCCTAGACACATTCAGCGACACCCGGCGCGATGCCGTTCCAATCGGACGACTACACCATCGGCGAGCTGATGGCCACCCGCATTTCGCGGGAGGTTCGTGACGACACATACGTTAGTTCCGGCGCGGCGTCACCCGTGCCGATGGCGGGTGTTCTCCTGGCGCAGGAGACGCACGCGCCGGACATGATTTATGTACCCATTGGCGCGTCTAACCCTTCACTCAACCTCATCAGCGGAAAGGAAGTCTTTGACCTCGCTCAACGCGGCAGGCTGGACATCTTCTTTCTCGGCGGCGCGCAGATCGACGGACACGGCAACATCAACCTGACCACCATCGGCGACCATGACAGGCCGGACGTGCGCCTCCCCGGCGCCGCAGGTTCCGGGATGCTTTACTTCATGACGAATCGCATCATCCTGTTCCGCCTGGAGCACACGAAGCGCGTCTTCGTCGAAGATGTGGACTTCATCACGTCCGCCGGCTCCAGCGGGGAGCGCGTGGAGCGCCCCGGCGGCCCCTCCATGCTCATCACCAACATCTGCGTGATGATGTATCAGAAGGACCAGAAGAAATTCTTGCTTGAGTCTGTCCACCCCGGCGTCACGGTCGATGAGGTGGTGGAAAACACTGGATTCGAGCTCCTCATCCCTGACGAAGTGCCGGTGACAACTGCCCCGACGCCGGAGCAACTCGAACTACTCCGTGGCTCCATCAAGGACCGCGTCGGCGGCGAATATCCTGGCTTCGTCACGTCGGGAGGATTTGGGGGCTCGTAAACCAAGATCCTCGCTGTCGTTCCTGCCAAAGCGTACCCCGTACTTGATACGGGGTGGCAGCTAAGTGCCGGTGTTGCTGCCGACTCCATCGCCCCCTTCGACAATCGGTGTCGGCGTCGTTGAAGCCTCGCGGATGCGGAGCATCAGCAGATCGCCGTCTTCCCATGGGGCGCTAGCGAGACTCCATGTCCATGTGGCGGCGGTTTGGTTGACGGTGGCATCTGAGACGTTCAGTGTCGTGTCGATAGAGCCGTCCAGTTCGATGAAGTCCAGCGTCTTCCCGGACAGCGATACGTGGTCATCCAGCGTCAGGACGATTTCATCATCATCCTCATCCCACACGAGGCTCTCGATCTCATACTCGTCGCTGCTGACGGTGAACTCATCCGGATCAATAACGCCGTTCGACGCGTCCGCGCCGATGGTTGTGCCGATAGCTACCGGATCAAAGAACGCCTCATGAAGGGTGCCGGCGGGGGCGGTGACGGTGACGAGGTATTCCAATCCGTCATAATCGGGCTGGAAGGCACAAGGTATTGCGTAAGGCAGTTGGATATGGGCAACAATCATGTAGACCCCAATGGGTAGCGGCCGCGCAGTCGAGAGCTGTTCGACATATCCATTAGATGAGAGAGAGTCGTCATCGATATTCTGTGCGCGGAATAATCCAGCATCTGGGCCGGTGAGATAGGGAATGTAGTAATTCGTTTGTCCAGTTATTTCGTCGTCAAACACAACCGTGCTGCCACTCGCCCCTGAAGATATCTGGAGCGATTCCTGATAACGTTCGTAGGGACGCTTATAATACGCTTCCCAATCCCGATAATACCGTTCGTAGCCCACACTAGCCCAGATGCACCTTTCGTATCCTGTAATTCCCTCTCCCCCCTCCATCCACGCTATCGTGGAGCGAAGATCCGCCAGGGAGATGATGGGCTGGGAACTGCCTGCGGGGGAGGTCGATGCGGCGATGAATGAGGGGGCGTCGGACGCGCCGCCTGCGCCTTCCGTCTCCGACTCCGCAGGCAGCCAAACCGGATTCCGGGAGTCCACGGTGTAACCCTGTGGGAGCTCCCCCGAATAGCCTTGAGTGGTATCCGTAAAGTGGAGTTCGGTTGAATCGCTGGAGCCGGATGAACCGGATGCGCCTTCGCTGGGCGGCCTACTAAGGAAGAGCACCGCTTCCCGCCCGTCCCAAACGGTATTCCGGTTGGCGGTGGAAGCGCTCACAGTGAACTCGGAGGGGCCGGTGCCTTTCAGATACTCGACGGCTCGGAAGCGCAGACTGCCTTCCGAGGTGGAGAGCAACGAGGCTCTCACCACTACATCTGAAGCGTATATCCGTTCGGCCACGGAAGCGACGGCGGCGCCATTCCAGGGTTCAGAATCCAATACTACAAACTCTGACGCAGGGCTGTCCGCAGGCGTTTCTTCAGACGACATCGTGGGCATGGTGGTAGCCGTTTCTCCAAACGATGCGGTGGGCGTCGCAGGAGGGATAACACTCTCGGTTTCCCCGCAGGATATGACAGCTATGAAGAGGCCCAAGACCAGCACCAGCAAGCAAAGGCGTACGACGATGTGGTCGGCGAGGCTGTGGAGTATTAGATTTGACATTTTGCCGCCATTTGGTTGGCGTTGTCGGTTGCGGCGGCACGAGCCATTGGTTTCGTTTGGCTCTTCACCTGGGGGGCTGCCTGTTGCCAATCACCATACGCCGATGTGGGCAGGTGTCAAGGCGGTGCGGGGCTTCAAATCTCGGCAGCGAAAGACCCTCAAAATGCTTGACGCTGGGCGCCACGGGGACAACAATAGTTCATGGATGCTGTGCGATCCACAGGAGTTTACGAAAGGGGCACGATTGCGCGTGTCCCTTTGCTTTCTGTGGCACACAGAGCAGGGCTAAACGGCGCCGCGTTGCGGCGCCGTGCCGTTTTAAGGGGGTAGGTCGAAATGGTCGCAACAGAAATCGCTGAGCGAGGAGTAGACTTTGGCATCGAAGACGAGGTGCCGGAGTTCAAACCGCTGCGGCGCGCCTACGGATTTGAAGAGGTGGCCATCGTACCGGGTCGCGTCACGCTGAACCCGGAGCAGACGGACATCAGGTTCGCCATGGGGGATCGCATATTTGACCTGCCCATACTCGCGGCGGCGATGGACGGCGTTGTGGATCCCACCTTTGCCGCCACCTACACGCGCCATGGCGGTCTTGCCGTGCTGAACCTCGAGGGTGTTCACGGGCGCTACCCCAACCCGGACGAGGTTCTGCAGGAGGTGGTTGACGCTCCGGCGGACTCCGTCACGGCGACTCTGCAGCGCATCTACTCCGCCCCCATCAGGGATGAGTACATTGGCGCGACCATCGAAAAGATGAAGGCGCTCGGTGCAACCGTCGCAGTCTCGGCGACCCCTGCCAACACCAAGAAGTTTATTGATACGGTCGTCGAGGCGGGCGCGGATTACTACGTGTGCCAATCGACGGTCACGACGGCGCGACATATCTCAACGAGTCCCGTTGGTCTTCATTTCGACGATCTCGTGAGCCGCATTCCGATTCCCGTCATCGTCGGCAACGTCGTTGGCTATCACCAGACGATGGAACTTCTGCAAACAGGTGTGGCGGGCATCCTGGTCGGTGTCGGCCCCGGCGCGGCATGCACCAGTCGTGAGGTGCTCGGCATCGGCGTGCCGCAGGTGACTGCGACTATCGAGACTGCCGCAGCGCGTGATGAGTACCAACGTCGAACCGGCCGCTACGTTCCCATCATCACGGACGGTGGCATCCGCTCCGGCGGCGATCTGTGCAAGGCCCTCGTTGCGGGCGCGGACGCCGTGATGCTCGGCTCAATTTTCGCCAGCGCTGAGGAAGCGCCAGGCAAGGGCTACCACTGGGGAATGGCCACTCCGCATCCGGCCCTGCCGCGCGGCACGCGGGTTCGCGTCGGTGTACGCGCAACGCTTGAGCGCCTGCTGTTCGGACCCACAGATCGCACGGACGGTACGGAGAACCTTGTTGGGGCTATCCACACGGCGATGGGCATGTGCGGCGCGGAAACAATCCGCGACCTACAGCGGGCGGAGATGATTGTCGCCCCTGCCATCAAGACCGAGGGCAAGCAGCTCCAACTATCCGGGCAGGTCTAAAGCCGGAGTAACGGATAGTCCCCTCTCCACGAAGAAGAGGGGTCAGGGTAAGGGTGTCCGAAGGGGCGCCTATTCTACAGCGGAGACCGTGAAGCCGAGCTTGCCGGCAGGAATGTCGATCTCGAATGAGTCACCCTGCTTCTTGCCGATTAAGGCGCTTCCAACCGGCGACTCATTGGAGATGCGGCCTCTCGCGGCGTCCGCCTCCGCCCGGCCAACGATGGTCCACCGCTCTTCCTGTCCTTCGGAATCGACAACCACCACGGTTGAGCCAACACGTACCTGGCCATCGGTCTGAACACTCTGATCCTCAATGATGACAGCGCGCCGTACGTTGTCCTCAAGTTGGCGGATGCGGCCCTCAAGGAAAGCCTGTTCATTCTTGGCAGCGTCATATTGGGCGCTGTCCGTAATGTCGCCAAGCTCCTTGGCGCGCTGAATCATCTCCGCAACCTCAGGTCTTCGGATGTTGCGGAGGTCCTCAAGTTCCTCCTTCATCCGCTCCAGACCCTCGGCGCTGATATACACGCTGTTGTCCGTAGATGCGCTGTCCGTAGTCATGTGAAACTCCAATCTGAGAATGGGTTACGTGGAACTCGGTCTGGCCGAACAAGAGCCCCAAAGTCCAGACAGTGTACTAGTCTTCGAGTCGTCCTGCCAGAGAGTTAAGGACAATGCCGGTAGCAACCTTCGGGAAGAAGTAGGTTGATTTGGGTGGCAGTCGCTCACCGGCCTCCGCCGCCTCAGTCATATCCGTCATGCTCACTGCCTGCAAGAGAAAACCCGCGTCACAGCCACCTTCGCGAACGGCCCCTATCGCCTCTGCCGCGTCACGTGGATAGGATAACCAACCGCGGGTCTCCGCCTCATGTTGGTTTGCCCCCACTCCATGCGTGAGCAGCACATCCAGAAAAACACATGGCCCAAGCCGTTCCCATGCTTCTGAGTCTCCCGTCAACAGACCCTCGAAGATGCCAGGCTCCAGGGGGCGGAGCAGCTTAAGTACATCGCCGGGCGGCTCAATCAGAGCCATCATGGGCGGATCTTGTGCCTTGATTGCTGAGGCATATCTCTCGGCCCCCTCGGCGTCGGAAAGGCCGTCAATCGCAATCTCTTCCGCTCTGAAATACGTCTCCACTTGTCGCATCAGCCGCGCGCGGGCATCGTCCGGGAGTCCTCGAATCAGACGATGATACGGCAGGCTGACCAGGCCCGGATCCTCGATGGACGTCAGCGCGGCCATGATATATCCGATGGCGTTCTCGCCGTCGCTTGATTCGTCTCCCCTTTGGTCAAGATACGTCAGCGCCGTCTCATAGCGGTGATGGCCGTCAGCCACGAAAAGGGGGCCGGAAACTCCCAGCCTGATCGCCCCAACCTCTCCCGGATCGGTCACGTGCCAGACCTCATAGTCGTCTCCCGCAAGGTCTGTGAATGATGCGTCCGGCGGGCGCGACGATATTGCCCGGAGCAATTTTTGAATCGCCCCATCATCGTCCTCATACAGCGCCAGGATTGGGCTGACGTTTGCATGGAGCGCATTCATCAACATGAGGCGGTCCTGCTTAGCGGCCTCATGCGTATGTTCATGCGGCAGCACGGCGCCCTGCTCCCATTGGGCCAATCGGACGGCGCCCATAATTTCGAACCGGCCGGTTCTTACACCGTCGAGCGTGAACGTATGGCGAACAAGGTAGAAATGCGCGGTCTCATCGCGTTGCAGGAAACCGTCTGACGTCCACTCATTCCATGCCCTGCTCGCTGAGCCGTACGGATCGTTTGCGTCGACGGCAGACGGCAGTTCAAGCCGGATGACATTGTGAGGGCTGGACTCAAGCAGACGTTCCACATCAGACGGCGCGATAACGTCATATGGTGGCGCGGCAAGAGCATCCAGGCCTCCTGCGCGGGTTGGATTGTAGCGCCAGCCGCGAATGGGACGAAAGAGGGCCTCGGCCAATCTACGTCGCCTCCAGGATTCCGCTGGGGACCTCATCCTGCCCCTGCGCTCGACGCACGGCAGACACCAATTCCGGCAGGGCCTCTCCGGTTGGAGCGCGAACGACTATGTCACACGCCTCCGTGAGAGCCGTTTCATTGGGATTGATCTCAATTAAGGTCGCGCCGTTCAGCCTCCGCGCCACTTCCGGGAGAGCGGCGGCCGGGTAGACGATTGCCGACGTCCCCAGGATCAGGACGCAATCGCTGAGAGCGGCCTCTTCCTGGCACCGCCGAAGCACGTCCGGCGGAATTGGTTCTCCGAACATGACCGTATCCGTCTTGAGAAAACCCTCGCAGTTCGGGCACCGGGGCGGCAGCGTGTCGAGCGGAATCTCATCCCGCGTATAGCGATTCACGCACTCGATGCAACGGATCAATGTGTGGTTGCCGTGAATCTCGGAGATGTTCCCACTCCCGGCGGCGCGGTGGAGGTTGTCAACGTTTTGTGTGACAAGATGGCGCAGCGCGCCCATACGCTCGAGGTCGACCAGCGCGTGATGGCCGGGATTCGGCTGCGCCGACTCCAGCGCCTCCCGCATTTCCGGCATCTGGTTGTCGTTCAGCCGTTCCTCCCACCACTGCTGTGGGTCTTTAAGAAACCGCTGGTAACCGAGATTGTCCGGCTCGCCGTACTTTTTCCAGAGGCCGCCGGGGCCACGGAACGTTGGTATGCCGCTCTCAGCGGACATGCCCGCCCCGGCAAGCGCGGTAACGTACATCGCTTCCACAATGGTCTGCGCAGCGTCCTCCAGGGCGGCTCGCACCGAGTCCGAAAGAGTCATGTGGTTACACCATTCTCTTGAGGGCCTATTCCGTGATTATAGGCGGGCTAGGCACGCGCTGCCGACTGATTGATCCGCTGCTCAAGTCTCTCGGTGTCCTCATTCGACAGGTTAAAATACTTGGCCTGCGGATGATGGAAAACGAGCGCACTGACTGAGCCCTCAGGCTCCATCATCATTTCCTCGGTCAGATTGACGCCGATCGTCTCCGCCGGATCGAGCAACCGCCACAGGATTTCCTGATCCTCCAGCCTCGGACAGGCAGGATACCCAAACGAGTATCGCTTGCCATGGTAGGCGGCGCGGAACAGGTCCGGCTTTGTGATGTCAGCCGGGTCGGCCAATCCCCACATCGCGCGCATCCGCTGGTGGAGCAGTTCCGCAAATCCCTCGGCACCCTCTAATGCCAGTACCTGCAGGATGTGTGAATCGAGGTATTCGCCCTTGTCTTTCCACTCCTCGGCCAGTGCTCGCACGCCCGGTCCGACTGTCGTGACAAACGCGCCAAGATAATCCGGCGCGCCATCCGAACGCACATAGTCCGCAAGGCTCAAGCCCTCTCCTGCAGCCTGCCTGCCGAACTGAAGCCGTTCCAGCACGCGTTCTCCGTCCGGCGAGAGGACGAGAACATCCTCGCCGTCGCGAGCAGCGGGGAAGAAACGGTAGACGGCGGAGGCACGGATATCAGGCCGTGATGCCATCTCACGCTGGACGCGAAGGACGCGTTTATGCAGCTCGACCGCTCGCTCATTGCCGCTTTCCAGGTCTTCAAGGAAACGGCCACGGTATCCCAGGTGCCGAACGTAAAGCATGGTCGGATTGATGTACGAGAACACCTCGTCAAGATCGTGATCCAACAATGTATGTTCACGCAGATCCGGCGGATGCGGCGGCGCATCCACGGGCGTGACGACTGCAGGGGCGCGGCCGTCCGGAGACTGTGCAGCAGAACGAGCCGCGTCCTGACTACGCAGGTTATCGGCCTCCACCTGCAGGTCGACCTCAAGTCGTTGTCTGCTCTCTTGCGAGCGGATGCGGTTGGCGAGATCGAGGCCTGTCATCGCGTCCTGCGCATAAGCAACAAGCCCTTCATATTCGGGCGCGATGCGCAGACGTGTAAACCGATTGCTCAGCGCCGCGCCGCCGACAAGAATCGGAACGTCAACGCCCGCCTCTGTGAAGTCGCGCACGGTTTCAACCATCATCTGTGCAGATTTCACCAGCAAACCGGACAGGCCGATCATGTCCGGCCTGTGCTCGTGGAACGCCTCAATCAACTCGCCAGGCGGCACCTTGATGCCCCGGTTGATCACCCGGTAGCCGTTGTTGGACATGATGATATCGACGAGGTTCTTGCCGATGTCATGGACGTCGCCTTTGACTGTGGCGAGCAGCACCTTGCCTCGCGAACTTGTTTCAGTCGATTCCATGTGTGGCTCAAGATGCGCGACGGCGGCTTTCATCACCTCCGCCGATTCAAGCACCTCCGCAACAATGAGTTCATTGGCCGCAAAGAGCCGCCCCACCTCGTCCATGCCGACCATCAGCGGGCCGTTGATGATTTCCAGAGGAGGGCGCTCCTCAAGAGCCGTATCAAGGTCAGGCGTCATTCCCTCACGAGTGCCCTCAACAACACGCAGCGCGATGCGTTCGTCCAGTGACAGCCCTTCCATGCGGTCAACACCCTGCTCTGCGGCAGATGCGCGCTGCTGCCGGAAATGAGCGGCAAAGGCCGCGATGGGGTCGTCACCCCGCCAGAAGATCAGGTCGTCGCATAGCGTGCGTTCTTCGTCCGAAAGCGCCGCATAGCGCACGAGGCCGCCGGTGTTCACAATGGCGCTATCAAGGCCGGCCTGCACACAGTGGTAAAGCATGACCGCGTTCAGGGCTTCACGCCCCGCCTGTGGCAGTCCGAACGAGACGTTGGAAATGCCAAGCGTTGTTTTTGCCAGCGGCAGCGCCTCTTTGATGAGCCGGATGCCCTCAATTGTCTCAACCGCAGAGCCGATGTAATTCTGGTCGCCCGTGCCAACGGGGAACGTCAGCGGATCGAAGATGATGTCCTCGCCGCGCAGACCATACTTCTCTGTCAGTAGCTGGTAGGAGCGCTGGGCGATTTCCAGCTTGCGCTCCCGAGTAATTGCCTGCGCCTGCTCCCTGTCATCGTCGATGCAGCCAACAATCACCGCTGCGCCATAACGGGCGGCAAGCGGCGCGACGGCACCAAAGCGCTCCTCGCCATCCTCCAGGTTGATGGAGTTGATGATCGATTTGCCCTGCGTGCGCTTGAGAGACTCATCGATGACGTTGACATCAGTCGAATCAATCACAAGAGGCGCGCGCGTCTTGCGGACAAGCCGTTCGAGGAATGTCGTAATGTCGGCCACCTCATCACGGTCGGGATCCTGAAGGCAGACATCCAGCGCGTGCGCGCCGTTGCGAATCTGGTCGCGCCCGATCTCGGATGCCTCCTCGATGTTGCCCTCGCTGATGAGGCGCTTGAACCGGCGGCTGCCAAGCACGTTCGTCCGCTCACCAATCAGAACCGGCTTTGTATCCTCGTCGATGGTCAGGGTCTCCAGACCGGAAACGACTGTTATGGCGGATTGGACAGGCACACGGGCAGGGCGATTGGCCGCCACAGCACACATCCGCTCAGTGTGCTCCGCTACGGTTCCGCAGCATCCACCAATGATGTTGACCCAACCGGCATCCATGAAGGAGCCAAGAGCGGTGGCGATATCATCGGGTGTTTCGTGGTAGTTGCCGTCTTCATCCGGCAGACCGGCATTGGGAATCACCGCAACAGGGAAGCGTGATATCTGCGACAGCGTGCGAACGTAGTCGCGCATGAACTCTGGGCCGGTCGCGCAGTTCATACCGATCCACAGCAGGTCGCGGTGCGCGAAAGACGTGTAAAACGCCTCGATATCCTGTCCCGCGAGCAGCGTACCCATCGTCTCGATGGTGCATTGCACGGCAGAGGGAACGCTGAGACCGAGGTCCTCATTTGCGCGGTCAATGCCTTCCAGCGCGGCCTTGATATTCAGGGCGTCCTGCGACGTTTCAACCAGTAGAACGTCAGCCCCGCCCGCGATCAGCCCCCGCGCCTGCACCCGATAGTGCTCAACGAGTTCATCAAATGTGACGTTGGCCGTTACGGAGATAGAGCGCGTTGTCGGGCCCATAGAGCCTGCGACGAATCGGGGATGGTCATCGGTGGAGGCGTCGTCCGCTGCGGCGCGCGCGATCTCCGCTCCGATGCGGCTGATCTCTTCAGCCCTGTCTGCAACTCCGAACTCGCCCAGCACGAGCGGCGTTGAGCCGAACGTATTTGTCTCGATGATATCCGCGCCTGCATCGAGAAAAGAGCGGTGGATTCCGGTGATGTCATCCGGACGCGTAATATTGAGGTATTCGAGACAGCCCTCAAGCTCGGCGCCGCCATAGTCTTCCGCGGTCAAGCCAAGCGCCTGGATGCGCGTGCCCATTGCGCCGTCCACGACGAGGACACGTTCAGTCAGTAATTCTCGCAAGCGCGCAAGCCGCGCCTCTCTGTTATCCGTCGTGAAGATCTCCGTCTCCGTTCGCGCCTTGCGGCGACGTCAATGTATCTGCCTATGGCAGTTGATTACCGTCTATACATTGTAGTGTCTTGCGCTACGGATGGGAGCGAGAAACTGCTGCCGAATCAACGCGCTACTGTACAATTGGAGGACGCAATCGCATCGGCAAGCCATGCAAGCCGCGTCGGCACGACAAAAGTGCCCGATTCTCAGATTGCCACGGTGGGGCTGTAGCTCAGTTGGGAGAGCGCTTCAATGGCATTGAAGAGGTCAGGGGTTCGACTCCCCTCAGCTCCACCAAGCGCTTTGCTCCCGCCCGTAGTCTCAATCCGCCTCCATCCTCCCCATCCCCACGCGGCGCGGCTCACGGATGGTATACTTTCAGCGGCATGACGCGGCCCGCATGAGGGGCCGTTCGGCGTCCCCGGGTGGGGCGGACGCGGAAGAGTCCTGAGGGGGTACAGGCATGTCAGAAGGGGTCGTTGACATTCGGCAGATGCCGAAACGCGAACTCACTGAAATACAGAAGCGGCAGGCGTCCCTGCTATGGTTCTCGGAAGTCGATTCCGGCGATCTGCCGCTTGCCGGCGGCAAGGGAGCCAATCTTGGCGAAATGACGCGCAGGGGCGCTCCGGTTCCGCCCGGATTCGTGGTTAGCGTCGTCTCCTACCAGAAATTCCTCACGGACAACGGCCTCGATGCCAGGCTGGGTGAAATCCTTGGCGGCGTCGATGTCTATCACTCCTCGAACCTTGTGGAAGTCGCCTCGCAGGCGCAGCAGGCGATTCTCTCCGCCCCCATGCCCACCGATCTCGCCGCAGAGATCACGGAGGCCTACGGCGAACTCGGCGAGGGGCCCGTTGCTGTTCGTTCTTCTGCCACGGCTGAGGACCTGCCGGACGCCTCATTTGCGGGGCAGCAGCGCACGTATCTGAATGTGGAGGGGGTCGAACAGGTTCTGGAAACCGTCAAGGGCTGTTGGGCGAGCCTCTTCGAGGCGCGGGCCATCTTCTATCGTGCGGAGCAGAATTTCAACCAGCTTGGCGTCGGCATCGCCGTGCCCGTGCAGCGCATGGTGCAGTCTGAGATTTCGGGCGTCATGTTCACCGCGGAGCCGAATCGCAGTGACCGCTCGAAGGTCCTTATTGAGGCCGTTTACGGCCTCGGCGAGTCTGTTGTATCCGGCGCAGTGACGCCGGATTCTTATTTAATCCAGAAGGACGGCCTGGAAATCCTGGAAAAGCGGCTGGTCCCGCAGAGCAGGATGCTCACGCGCAATCCGGATGCCGTCGGCGCGGACGATCTGAACCACGAGGTGGATGTCCCCGGTGAGATGTCGCGTACATACAAGCTCACGGACAGTCTGATAGCGGAGATCGCTCAGCACGGCCTCAACCTTGAGGAGGCATACAACCACCCACAGGACATCGAATGGGCTATGGAGGGCAACTCCTTCTATATCACTCAGACACGCCCAATCACCACCCTGAGCAGCGTAGGCGAGTCCGAGGGGCTGGAGGTGGACGAATCCGCCTATCCCATGCTCTTGCAGGGAACGCCGGCCAGCCCGGGCAGCGCCACCGGAACAGTCGTGGTCTTGCCGAAGATCGATGAGACGTCTCTTGATCAGCTTGAGCGGGTCAAAGAAGGGGATGTCCTTGTTACGGAGATGACCACGCCGGACTATGTCCCCGCCATGAAGCGTGCCGTCGCCATCATCACCAATCACGGCGGCCGTACCGCACACGCTGCCATCATTTCTCGTGAACTGAGCATCCCGTGCACCGTTGGCACGGGAGAGGCGACAACCACCCTGACCGACGGACAGATTGTCACAGTCGATGGATCCACAGGTCGCGTCTATGAGGGCGCGGTGCCGGGCGCAGGTCAGGAGATTAGCAAGGACGACGCCGCGGCGAGTCTCCGCACAAAGACGAATGTCTACGTCAACCTCGCGGAGCCGGATCTGGCTGACGTCATCGCGGCACGCAACGTGGACGGGGTCGGGCTGCTCCGAGCGGAGTTCATCGTCGCGCGTATCGGTGAACACCCCCGCCTGATGATTGAAGAGGGGCGTGGAGAGGAGTACACGCAAAAGGTTGTTGACGGCCTGATGAAGTTCGCCGCCGCCTTTGATCCCCGCCCGGTTATCTATCGCACAACTGACTTCAAGACGAATGAGTACAGGAACCTGCGTGGTGGCGATCGCTACGAGCCGGAAGAAGAAAACCCGATGATCGGGTACCGGGGCGCGGGTCGCTACGTCAAGGAGCCCGATATCTTCGCGCTTGAGATCGAAGCAGTGCGCCGTGTGCGGGCCAAGCACCCCAACCTGCACGTCATGATCCCGTTCGTCCGCACCGTGGATGAGCTGGTTCACACCAAGTCGCTGCTGGAGCAGTACGGCCTGCGGCGCGGCGACAACGGCTTCAAGCTATGGATGATGGCGGAGGTTCCCTCAAACGTGTTCCTGCTGGAGGAGTTCATCAATGTCGGCATTGACGGCGTCTCCATCGGTTCCAACGACCTGACCCAGCTCGTCCTCGGCGTGGATCGAGACAGCGCCATCCTGGCCGATGATTTCGATGAGCGGAACGAGGCCGTCATGCGCGCCCTGGAGACAATCGTCACAACGGCTGCGCGGCTGGGTATCACATGCGGCATCTGCGGACAGGCGCCGAGCTTCTTCCCGGATCTAACAGCCAAGCTGGTTGAGTGGGGTATCACTTCGGTGAGCGTCTCGCCGGACGTCATCAACCATACGCGCCGCATCGTCCATGAGGTCGAGACGGCGCAGGCTGCAGACGCGGCGAAGGGCTAATCGTTCAGTCCGCCCTAACCTCAACTCCCCAACGTGCGTTACACTAGATATTCATAATTCTCCGACCTACGGGGGCGCGGGCGATGATTGAGGCACGTGGCCTAACAAAGTTTTACGGCGACTTTCCGGCAATTGAGGACGTTTCCTTTGCCGCTGAGCCGGGCGAGGTGATTGGATTCCTCGGCCCGAACGGCGCAGGGAAAACGACCACAATGCGCATTATCACGGGCTTCACGCCGCCTACCGCCGGCACGGCCGTTGTGGCGGGACATGATGTTCAAGAGGAACCGCTCGAAGCCCGCGCATCTATCGGCTACCTGCCTGAAACCGTGCCGCTATACACGGATATGACCGTGCGTGAATACCTGCATTACATGGGAGAGCTGCGAGGCATGAACAAGTCCCGCATCCGATCTCGCGTGGAGGATGTCTTCGGACTCTGCCGCCTTGAGGAATACACGGACTCCCTGGTCAGCAAGCTTTCAAAGGGGTATCGCCAGCGCGTCGGCATCGCACAGGCCATCCTGCATGAACCGCCCGTGCTTGTGCTTGACGAACCAACTATCGGAATCGATCCGCGGCAAGTCGTGGAGACGCGACAGATCATCCGGGGGTTGGGCGGCGACCACACCGTCATCCTTTCCACCCACATCCTGCCGGAGGTCAGCATGGTCTGTGACCGCGTGCTGATCATCCACGAAGGACGGATCGTGGTCATGGACACGGCGGAGAGGCTGTCCGCTCGACTTGGTGGCGTTTCCCGCGTCGTGATGGACGTGCGCGGCCCGCGCGACCAGATCCAGCAGGCTCTCTCCCAGGTGGACGGGGTTACGGAAGTACAACTTTCCGACGCTGGCGGGCGCCAACAGTTCGTTGTGGAGTGCGCGCCGGGCCGCGATATACGCATAGAGCTTGCCCGCGCCATGGCGGATCGCGGTTGGGGCCTCGTAGAACTCCGCGCGATGGGCCTTTCGCTTGAAGAGATTTTCCTTCGGCTTACCACCGAGGACGAGGAGACGGCCGCGTGAACGTGCGAACAATCCGCACTATCTGGCTGCGTGAGCTGCGCTCCTATGCGAATTCACCCAATGCGTGGGTGATTGCCGCCATCTTTCTCGGCCTGACCGGCCTCGCGTTCGCGCTGAGCGTGACGGGGCGCTACCCGGAGGCCACGATTCGCGGATTCCTCTTTGGCCCCATCGGTCCAATGGGCGCATTCTTCCTGACGATTCTCATCGCCCCCGCGCTCACGATGCGCCTGCTTGCAGAGGAGCAGAAGCTGGGCACGATTGAGCTTCTATTGACAGCGCCCGTCAGGGATATCGAGATCGTTCTAGGGAAGTATCTCGCGGCCCTGACAATCCTGACGGGAATGTACAGTCTCACTATCTACTTCCCGTTGCAGCTCTTCTTCTTCGGGAGCCCGGACATCATTCCCCTACTCACGGGATATGTAGTTCTCTTCCTCGTGGGCGCCGTGGCTGTTGCCGTGGGGATGCTGGGGTCTGCGCTCACAGCCAATCAGATTGTCTCCGCAATCTTCTCTCTCGCAATCCTCCTGGTACTCTGGCTATTCAGTGCAACGGCCGCGTTGGGCGATCCTGACCACGCATGGACGGATATCGTCACGTTTCTTGCAATGAGTGAGCACATCCGCGACATGGCATTCGGTGTGCTCGACACGAGAGATATCATCTATTTCCTTTCCCTGATTGTGTTTTTCCTCTTCTTGACGGTGCGGGCCGTGGAAACCCGCCGCTGGCGGTAATCCCTCAATGCGTGAGCGTTTATCCCTGCGCGGGGAGCGTGTATCCGAAGACATCGGCGTAGCGCTGCTCGTCGTCGGCGCGGTTGCAGTCATCACCGGCGTGCTCTTGTACGCTATCGTCGCTGAACTCAGAGCGTGGGCGCTTGTCCTCGTTGGTGTGGGAGTTATTGCGCTCCTGATCGGAGCGTTCCTCAGTCGCGAGCAGGTCGTCCGCATCATGTCCACTCGGCAAGGGCGGTATGGCGTCAACACGCTCGTGATGATTGTCGCATTCACCGTAATCCTGGCGCTGGTCAACGTCGTCAGCGCCGCCGCTAACGCCCGCGTCGATTTGACCGCCAACCAGGGCTTCACACTCGCAACCCAGACGCAAGAGGTGCTGAAGAACCTCGACCAGCCGGTGGAGGCGTTCGGATTCTTCACCCCTGGAGACGAGGCAGCTGCGACAACGGAACAACTGCTCCGCGAGTACGATCTGCAGAGCGGCAATTTCACCTATGAGATTGTTGATCCTGAGACAGACCCGGCCAAGGCCAGCAGGTTCAACATCGATCAGAACGGTGTGGTTGTCTTTGCGTCTCGCGACCGTGTGACACAGACCCGCCAGATTTCCGAGCAGGAATTCACTTCAAATCTCCTGCTCGCGACTGGCACACAGCTCAGAACAGTCTGCTTCCTGACAGGACACAACGAGCACAGCATCCTGAGCACGACCGACATCGGCATGAGTCGCGCCAAGGAGGCGATGGAGCGCGAGCTGTACGTGGTACGGGACTTTGGATTTGCATCCGCCGGGCGGGTGCCGGACGAGTGCTCCGTCGTCGTCATCGCCGGCCCGGATCGCGATCTCGTTGAGGAAGAGGGACGTAGTGATCGAGACCTGCTGGGGAACTACCTGGCCCAGGGCGGTAACGTCCTGTTTCTCCTCACTGAGGACACGCCCGATTCCTGGCTGGAGTTGCTTTTCTTCGCAGGTATTGCAGCCGGCGGCGGCGTAATTGTCGACCCTGCCAGTTATGCGCAGCCCGACATCACAACGCCTACGATCCGCGGCGATGCCTACCTGCCCGGTCACGCGATAACCGCCCCGATGATTGATCGCTCCCTTGTGACGTTCTTCCCGCTGGTCACTCGTGTGGCCCCGCTGCCCGCGGAAGCCCTGCAAGGCTCTCCCCTGACCGTCTATCCCCTGGCATTCACGACGGACCGTAGTTGGCTGGAGCGCGACGAGAGCAGCCTGGTGGAGCCGCGGTTCGATGCGGATCAGGACACCCGCGGGCCCCTTTCCATAGCGGCAGCCGTCGAGTTCCCCGCCGACCCCCGTTTCCCGGAGGACACTGCCGGACGTATCGTCGCCATCGGAAACTCCGCATTCGCGACAAACCAGTTCATCAACTCCGTCGGCAACCTGGATTTGATGATGAATTCCGTCAACTGGCTAACGGAACAGGAAGGGCTTATCGGGGTACGGGCGCGACTGAACGTGCCGCGAATCCTGACGCTCACGCAGCGACAGGCAAACTGGATTCTCTACTCATCCGTCGGCGTCTTTCCGGCCTTCATGATCCTGATCGCGGGGTGGACGTGGTGGCGGCGACGCTGACTCACACCCTCCGGGATAGTGCCGTTGCGGAACGGCGCGTTCAATGAATTTCAGAATTACACTCGTCCTCGTGGTCGTTGCCGTCCTCCTGGGCGGTTACCTGTGGTTCGGACCGCCCCTCACTGAACCGGAGGACAACACTAGTCCGACCTCACAGGACTGGTTCTATCTGGTCGATGACTTCTTGATCAATCGCCTCGACGCATCGTATTTCGGCACGGAGGCCACATTCGTTCGAGACAGCGAGCGCGTCTGGTACTACGGGAGTTTTGAGGGCCCGCCGGTCAGCGAAGAGTTTGCGGGCACGCCGTTCCTCGCGGGTGGCGCGCGCTCTCCCCGCCTCATCATGGAGAATCCGGATGATGAGGCCCTCAGACTCTACGGCCTCGATTCGCCGCAGATCACCTTGCGCCTCTACCTGGAGACCGGGGAGGCGTACACAGTTTCCATCGGTGATCTCACGCCGGATCGCATAACAAACTACGCGCGTATTGACGGCATTGATCGCGTGTATCTCCTGGACCGCACATGGGGTGAGCACATGGCCCGCCTCATCACGGAGCAGGACATCTTTGTCAGCACTCCAACACCAACATCGGATCCAAATGCCACGCCATCTCCATGAAATGGGTAGAGTTCAGCGTCGTCGTCACCGGTGAAACGGCGGAGGCCGTCACCGATCTCTTTAGCCAATACAGCCATTCGGGCGGCGTCGCGATACAGGAATTATCGGAACCGGACGAGATTCGCATCGGTCCTCAGTCCCTCACCAAGAGCCGCCGCGTCCGCATAGCAGCCTTCGCCCCGCTTCCACAGGATGCCGAGGATGGCGCGATTGTGGCGGCCCGCCAAGGGCTGCGAGACGGCCTGTCCTACCTGGACATGATCACGTCCGTCGGTGAGCTGCATGAACGGACAATAGCCGACGAGGACTGGGAATCCGCATGGCGTGAGCACTTCCATCCGAACCGGGTCGGCATCCGATCAGTTGTCGTTCCAACGTGGCGCGACTATGACCCTGAGCCGGATGACATCGTGATTCGTCTCGACCCCGGCATGGCATTTGGCACCGGCCTGCATCCCACCACCCAGCTTTGCGCCCGGGAACTCGAAAAGCGTGTGCAGCCGGGAGAAACAGTATTGGATGTTGGCTGCGGCTCTGGCATCCTCTCGATCATTGCAGCTCATCTTGGCGCGAGCCAAGTACGAGGCATCGATATCGACCCCGTCGCCATTACAGCGGCGATGGAGAATGTCGCCCACAACACCCTCTCGGACGTTATCGATATCCGTGAAGGAACCCTTCCTCGCACAGGACAGGACCCATTCGACGTTGCTCAGCAGGATTGGCCGGAAGCAGTCCGCGCAAGCGGCGGCTGGGACATTGTTGTCGCCAACCTTACTGCGGAAGTCTTGGAGGAGCTCGCCGCGCCGCTCGCCGTCGCAACGCGCCCCGGCGGGATACTCATCGGCTCCGGCATCATTGCTGAGAAGTTTGATATGGCGGCGTACGCTCTGATGGAGGCCGGTCTGAGACTCATCGATGCTGTGTCCGACGAAAGCGGAGACTGGCGCGCAATCATCCTCATGCGACCCGCTGGGACGGGGACCGGATAGATGCCATCCATCCGAGCAGTCCTGCTGGACCTGGACGACACTCTCTGTGATTCAGAGGGCCTGACCCCCCTCCGTCTGGAGGCTGTCCATGAGGCGCTCGCGGATTCCGTTGACCCGGCTCTGTTGACGGAGGTCATGCAGGAGGCGCTGAATTGGGACTCGGTCGGCGTCCCGGGCCGATTCCTGAATCGGATGTCGCGCATGGCCGAGCGACTTGGTCTGGACGACGACGCGACGCAATTCATGCGAGGCGTCTACAACAAGGTTCTGATGGATCATCTGAGCCTGTATGACGGCGTGGAAGAAACACTGTCATGGCTCGGAGCACGGTTCAAGCTCGGGCTAATCACAAATGGGCCGACGGATCTGCAACGCGGCAAGATTGACGTGCTGGAGCTGGAGAATTATTTCGGCTGCATAGCTATCGGCGGAGAGGTGGGCGCGCACAAACCGGACCCAAAGATCTTCCAACATTGTCTGGACGGGCTGGGGGTTGAGCCGGCTGAGTGCATCTATGTCGGTGATCGCACGGAGGCGGATGTTGTCGGCGCGCGTAACATGGGAATAATCGCCATCCGCATCAGAAAGTCGTACCCTTTCCCGATGGACGATGAACCGGCGCCGGACTTCTTTCTGGACAGCGTGAATGAGCTGCCTGCCTTGATGCTCGAGGAGGGCTGGTCAGCGCCGGAGAATGGCTAGGCTAAAGCCCCCATTCCCTTGTAGAAGGGAGTACAGTGAGGGCATGGTCGCATCGCCCGCTCCTTGAGGGTGCGGATAAGAGCTTGCACCGTACGTGATTCGGGGGTAAGGGGAAGCACAATGAGCACACCCCGGGACAACCAGGACAGTGAAGCGGAACATCAGGGTGATGGCCTCCGCGACGAGATTGAGGAGATCCTGCGTGAGCAGGGCGAAAAGCCCGTCATGCCACGCCCCCCGAGAGCGCGTGACGGCGGCCCGATCAACAGCGTGGCCGGAATGTTCCGTAACCTGGGGGGCGAAAACGGCGACAGGTTTCGACCTGCGGCCGGCTCATTCATGAAGGCCGCCATGTTGCTGTTCTTGATGCGTCTGGCCGTCGGGCTGTCCTTCGCCTTCATTGCAGTACGCATTCTTGGGCCTCGAGCTATCCTGCTTTTCATCGTCATCGCCATGGCCATTCTCGCCGTCATCGTTCTCCGGTACATGATTGCTCGCAGGCGTTACAGTCGATAACGAACCCTTTTGATGGCACAATGAAGGCAACCTGACATCGGTGGCCTGAGCGCCGCGGAGTGGAGGATGCCAATGCCGCGAGGACACGAGCCGGGTACACTTCTCTGGGCCGTCGGTTGGGACGTGCTCCTGGGTGATATTCCTGAAGAGGCTGATCCGGTCGGCGTCGCCACGCGCGCCGCGGACGCGCTGGAGGCGCGCGCGCCCCAGAACTCTTACGTTGCCCGCACCGTCTACGCCATGGGAGCGGCATTCGCCCTGCCCTACGCCGCCTGGCTTGGTTCAAAGTGGGTCCTCGGCGCGGCCGGCCTCATCCACCGCGCCGTCTACCGTGAGGCCGCCACGGCGTTGCTCAAGGGAGCAATCTCCATCCGGGGCGGCCTGAATGCCCTGCGCGACCTTGAAAATCAGAACGAGCAGGAGGGTGAAGAGGCCCTCTCAGACGATGTCACACGGTTGATGCGTGAAGCGGGTATGAGCGAGTCTGTGACGGGAACCGCACAGGAGGTCTCGCCGGAGGCGCTGCAACAGCGCCGCTCTCACGCCCTGCGCAAGCTGAGCAACGATTTCCGTGACGGTGTCGTGGGCCCTCTCCTCTATTTCGCGATATTCGGCATCCCGGGCGCGGTGGCCTATCGGGTGGTCAAGACACTCGCAGCGCGGTGGCGCAGGCACGGCAACGACCCGCTTGCGGTGGCGGCCAGGCGTGTCGACAGCGCGGCGTCTATCGCGCCGTCCGTGGCATCCAGCCTATTTCTTTCCGCCGGCGCGCAGTTGACGTCACAGCGCGGGCAGGAGGCATGGGAAACGAGCCGTTTAGAAGCCGGCGCGCGCGGCAATGTACTGGAAGGCGGCTGGGCTGAGGCAGCGATGGCGGGCGGACTGGGCGTCAAGCTGGATGCCGAGCCGGAGGTTACCGGTTGGGAGGCTGCGACGAACCTCGAGGGGCGCAACATCGAGAATGAGGACATAGAACAGGCCCGCCAACTCTTCTGGATCGCTACCGCATGGGCCGTCGCCACAACCCTGGCAGCGGTCATCCTGCGCGGCTCTTTGTCACGCAGGCGGTAAGCCCGGAGCACCCCTTACCGCAGCACGCCCTGCTCTTCTAACTGGGCACGCCTCTCGGCAGACAGCCCCAGAACCTCGTTGAAGATGTAGTCGTTTTGTTGGCCTTTAGTCGGGCACGGTTGGCCCGCGTTGCCGGGCGTGTCTGACAAGTTCGCGTCGATGCCCTGGTGCTCCATCACCCCAGCGTCCGCGTGCTCAGCCGGTACGATGGCCGCCGGACGGCTCCGCAGATGCGGATCCACATACAGTGTCTCGCCATTCGCGACGTATGTCGCCGGAACGCCCGCCTGCTGCAGAATGCGCATCGCAACACGCGGCGTGTACTGCCTTGTCCAATCGCTGATATTCGTGTCGAGTTCTGCCTTGTTGGCGATGCGCGCCTGCATGGTGGCAAATCGCTCATCGTTGGCCCACCCCGGGCTGCCCAACGCTCCAACAAGCGCCTGCCACTGCTCCTCCGTGCGAACCTCGAGCGCGCACCACTCATCGAAGCCGATGCAGGGATACACACCATGCGGGGCGTAGAAATCACTGTGGTTGCCTGCGGGCGGCGGGTTGTGGCCGTTGATCATATAGTCCATATAGGCGACGGTCAGCAGGTGCGCCCCGCCCTCCACCTGCGCTAGCTCGATGTATTGGCCTTCACCAGTACGGTCGCGGTATTCAAGCGCGGCCGCCACGGAGAGCGCTCCAAAGATGCCCGCGATATAGTCGGGGAACGGCATCTTGATCCGCGTATCCATCGGCGCGTCAGGATGCCCCCACAGGTTCGTGATTCCGGAGACGCCCATAATCTGCTGGCCGTAGCAGAAATAGGTGCTCAGCGGGCCTGTGTTGCCCATGCCAGGCATCGCCAGCATGATGATGTCCGGCTTGACCTTGATCAGTTCGTCATAGCCCACGTTCTGGCGATCCATAACGGTGGGGCGAAAATTCTCGATGACCGCGTCGCTCGTAGCCGCCAACTCCCGGATGAGCTGCTGACCCTCGGACGTCCGCATGTCGATAGTGGCGCTGATCTTGGCGCGATTCAGGTCCTGGAACGTTGTCTGTCCGGGGGTGCGGTTATCGTCGAGGTCCTCCGACTCAATCTTGATGACCTCAGCGCCAAAGAAGCCCAGGAACATGGTTGAAAGCGGCCCCGCGAACGCCCGTGTGAAGTCCACCACACGGATGCCGTCCAGAGGCTTGACACCGCTCGGGGCGACTGCACCATTTGAAGTAGCGCCGGCCGGCGCAGGCTCTCGTTCCAGTTCCGCCAACACTTCGTCAGTGTGTTCACCCAGCAGCGGCGCAGTCCGACTCGGCTGCCACGGCGTCTTGCTGAACTTGAGCGGCGGCCCCGCGGTCTTGTACGGCCCGATGACAGGATGCTCCATCTCGAAAAAGAATTCGCGCTCTTTCGCATGAGCGCTGTCGGCGAACTCGGCAGGAGTCAGGACTGGCACAATCGGCATCCCGATGGCCTGGCCGCGCTCAGAGACGTCATCGCGGTCGACCGTCTCCATGTATTCCTGGACGAACTGGTCGATGACCTCGCGGTTCTCCTGTCGAACCTCCCGCTCCCACCACATCTCGTCTGAGAGGACGGGATGATTGCCCATGAGTTCCGTGGCCATGCGACCGAAGTGGTGCCGCATGTAGATGGACAGGTTCACGTAGCCGTCGTCGCGTGTGTGATAGGTGTTGACCGCGCCGAACGCGGAATGATGTCCCTCGCGCCGGGTGATCTGGTTGATGTAGGAATAGCGTGATATATAGCTGTGCTGCGCCCAGAGGCTCGCCTCCTGCTGCGACACATCCACATGCTGGCCGTGCCCGATGACACGGCGTGCGCGTATCGCCAACAGTGCGCCATACGCCGCGTGCATGCACGCCAATTGGGAGACCATCTCGAACGGGGCCATGACGGGCGGGCGGGTGTCATCGCCGTTCGCGAACATCATGCCGGCGCTGGCCTGCGCGATGAGATCGCCGCCCTCGAATGTTGCGTGGGGACCCGTCTGCCCAAACGGCGTGATGGACACATAAACCAGGTTCGGGTTGGCCGCTTTCAAGTCGTCATAACCCAAGCCAACAGACGCCATATAGCCCGGCTTAAAATCCTCAACGAGGATGTCTGCCCGCGTGGCCAGCTTCGAGATGGCCTCACGATCCGACTCATCGCTGATATTCAGCGTGACGCCCCTCTTGGACCGGTTGGCATGGATAAAACGAAGGCTGCGCTCCGGGTGCTCAATATTGCCGGCAAATGGCGGCAGCATCCGTGCCGGATCGCCGTCCGGCGGCTCCACCTTGATAACGTCCGCGCCCATATCTCCCAACGCCCGCGCGCAATGCTGCGCCAGATAAGACGTCAGATCCAAAACCCGCAACCCAACAAGCGGCCCGGGGTGAGCTTCTTGATTGCCGTTAGTCATAGTGCAATCCTATCGGGGCTGCCACGCAAAAGAGTGTGGCAGCCCCGATGACTGATTCTGCTGGTTGGTCCTACGGCGCGCGGTTCGGCCGGGCCATCTGCTCCTGCGCAACCTTGTCTTCCTCGATGAACCGGTCGTTCATGTACTGGAAGCCGGCGCGCATCCCCTGCTCCGCCGTCACGCGGTTCACATCCTGCAGACCGTGCGGCAGATCCTCCGGCGACGACGCGTAGGAGACGGATGTGTACATCGACGCGAACTCCATCGCCTCGAACAGCCCCTGCCGGTCGTAGTAGTAATTGATGGCCTTCTTGTTCAGCTTCGTTGAAGCGGGCGGCAGCTTGGAAATCGTATTAGCCAGCTGCCACACATGCTCATCCAGGTCATCCGTCGGGACAACGTCGCTCACCAAACCGTGCCGCAGCGCGTCATCCGCCGTGATCATGGAACCGGTGAACGCCATCAGCTTGGCCTTCTTCATACCGACCAGCTCCGGCCACACCATCGGCATCATCATGCTGGCATAGCGCACAGGGGGATAGCCGAACAGCGCGTTGTCCGCCGCGATCGTGATGTCGCAGTGGCACGCGAGCTGTCCGCCTCCGGCCAGCGTGAACGAATGCACCTGCGCAATGACCGGCTTCGGGTTGTTCCAGATTGCTCGGCGATACATATTCGCCGGGCCGTCCTCCAGGACCGAATCAAGCGCCGGGCGTGCGCCGCCGCGCCCCGTCGTCTGCACGTTCATGTCATAGCCCGCAGAGAAGCCGCGTCCCGCGCCCTTGATGACGATGCAGCGAACGTCGTCGTCCGTCGCGCCCTCGTTCAGCGCCTGCTCAAGCTCCGCAAGCAGGGGTCGGCTCAGCGCGTTCAGGCGTTCCGGCCTGTTCAGCGTGATATACGCGACCTTGCCCTCCGCCGCGTCCTTTGTCTCATAGATGATGTTCTCGTAATCAGCCATCGTTCTCCCTCCCCGGATTCCCTTTGCGCGACTGCAATGCCGCATCCTTGTCGTCACCAGCTTGCATATAGCTGTGACAGACAACGCGAGTGTGGACGCGACGCCGCTAACGTGTCAAGCAACGCGCCCCTATACTCGTATGTAAGTCGCTATGCTCTTCTTTCTTATCGATCTCATCCGACAGGACCCCGGCGCAGCCCTGCGTGTTGCGCCGTTCGTCATCACCGCGCTCGGTGCGGGGCTGCTCATCGCCCTCAGCGTTCACGAGTTCGGACATGCATGGGTTGCCAGCCGACTCGGAGACCAGACGGCGCGTGAGATGGGGCGCGTCACGCTCAACCCCTTCAAGCACCTTGATCCGGCAGGAACGTTCGTGTTTCTCGTCGTTGGCTTTGGATGGGGCAAGCCGGTGCCCGTCAACTCGGCCATGCTGCGCGGAGGGCGGCGTTCGGTTGCATACGTGAGTTTCGCAGGGCCGGGCTCCAACTTCATCACTGCCGCTGCCTTTGGCATCCTCATGCGGCTCTATAGTGTCGACCCCGGAACCGGAATCGACCTGTCCAATCCCGATCTTTCCATGGGCGCATGGCTCGGCACGGCTCTTACCTACATCGTCGTCTACAACCTCTTGCTAGGCGTCTTCAACCTGATTCCGCTTGCCCCGCTTGATGGCTCCCAGATCGCGTTCGGCATCGCGCCACGGGAGATCGCGAGGCAGATGCTCAGATTCCAGCCATATGCCCCCACCGTCCTCTTTGGAATAATTGGCATTGACCTTATCCTGAATGTAGGGATTCTGCGCAGCATCCTCATCCCGCCCGTCCAACTCATCGGACGGCTGCTGATAGGACAGGACCTGCTGTAGCAGCGCAACCCGCGAGAGGAGCGTCCATGGCGACAGAACGGCATCGAATAGCCATCATCGGGCTTGGACAGATCGGCGCGTCCATCGGCATGGACATGCGTGGATCGTTCAAGGGCGTAGACATCATCGGCCATGATAAGGATCCCGAGACTGCCGGTCTGGCGCGCAGACGTGGCGCTGTGGATGAGGTCGCCTACACCCTCCCCGGCGCCGTTGAGGACGCCTCCATCGTCGTCGTCGCTGTGCCCGTCACCGCCGTTCGTGAAGTATTCACCGTCATCAGCCCCAACCTCTCCGACGGCGCAATCGTCACAGACACGGCGTCCACCAAGATGACTGTGCTCCAGTGGGCGGAGGAGATACTGCCCACGACTGTCGATTTCGTTGGCGGCCACCCAATGGCCGGCGTTGAGACTCCCGGAGTTGAGGGCGCGCAGTCCGGCATGTTCCAGGGCGCGACATGGGCCGTCATCCCGCTCCCGCGCACCCAGCCCAAGTCCATCGACACCATCGTCAACCTCATCAAGACGCTCGGCGGAGAGCCGTATTTCGCAGACTCCGTTGAGCATGACAGTCTTGTCGCCGCCATCAGCCACCTGCCCATTGCGCTGTCGATAAACCTCATGCGCACAGCCGTCTCCTCACCGAGTTGGCGCGAGATGGCGCGCATGGCCGCAGGCAGCTTCCGCGATGTCTCACGTCTCGCCTCCGGCTCCGTTGAGATGCACCACTCCATCTTTGCTACTAACAAGGACTTCATCCTTCATTGGATCGATACCTACGTTGACCAACTGCAGGAGATGCGAAAACTTGTGGACGAGGGCGGTGACGCCTTGCAAGAGGCCCTACAGGAGGCGTACAACGCCCGCGACGCCTGGCTCCGTGGGCGCGTCGGCGAGACGGAGCAGGATCGACTCTATGACGAAGTGCCGACGGCAAGCGAGAGCGCCATCGGCGTGTTTGGCGGTGAACGGCTTGCCCGCATTGCCGGTCGCTTCCGCCGAGGCCGCCGCTAGAAAGGACACGCGACCATGGACACCGTTCGGCTTACTGCTCCGTCGCGTCTCGAACTCGATATCGAGTCGCCCGGCGACAAGTCCATCGGCCACCGTTCCCTCATCCTGAACGCCGCCGCCAAGGGAGAGGCCACTGTGACGCGATTCCCTCGCGGCGCAGACACCCTCGCCTCCCTGGCAATCGTCCGCGCGTTGGGCATCCGCGTTATGGAGCTCGAGCGGTCGGCAGACGGGCACTCGTCCACCTTCCGGGTCCGTTCCAATGGGGTGCAGGGCCTCACAGAGCCTGACCGCATCCTCAACGCCCGCAACAGTGGCACGACGATGCGCCTGATGCTCGGCCTCCTCGCCGGCGCTCCCCTCACTGCCGTCATGAACGGAGACAGCTCATTGCGCGGCAGGCCCATGGGGCGTGTCGTTGAGCCGTTGCGAATGATGGGTGCGCACATTTGGGGGCGTAACAATGGCGCGCTTGCCCCGCTCACGGTGAAGGGCTCCAATCTCTCCGGCTTCACCTATGAGATGCCCGTCGCCAGCGCACAGCTCAAATCGTGCCTGCTTATCGCCGGACTCTCCGCCTCGGGCAAGACGACAGTGATAGAACCCGCTCCGTCCCGCGATCACACAGAGCGCATGGTGTCCGCCATGGGCGCGCGCATCAGGAGCGAGGGCAACACGATCGAAATCGAACCATCTGAAATGACTGCGACTGACGTCATCGTGCCCGGCGACATCAGTTCCGCCGCGCCGTGGCTCGTCGCGGGCCTCGTCCATCCGAATGCCCGAATCACCATCCGCGCCGTCGGCATCAACCCCACCCGCACCGGCATCCTGGATGTCCTCCGGGAGATGGGCGCGAACATGACCATTTCCAATGAGCAGGAGGTTGGCGGCGAGCCTATCGCCGACATCACGGTCGAATCAAGTGACCTGCGCCCTGTTGAGGTGGGCGGAGCGATCATTCCCCGCCTGATTGATGAACTCCCCGTGCTCACTGTCGCAGCCGCGCACGCGGGCGGTGTAAGCCGTTTTCGGGACGCCGCAGAGCTTCGCGTCAAGGAAACGGATCGCATCGCGGCCACGTCCGGAGAGCTCGGAAAGATGGGCGCGCGGGTTGAGGAAATGCCCGACGGAATGGTAATCTACGGCGGTCAACGACTCGGGGGGGCGGTCGTTCGAAGCCACGGGGATCACCGGCTCGCAATGACGACAGCAGTCGCGGCGATGGCGGCCCATGGGGAAACGGTCATTGAGGGGGCAGATGCGGTGGACGTGTCCTACCCCGCATTTTTTGAGCAGTTGGGTACTGCCGTTTCGCAATAGTGCTCCCAACGGTTGCCGTTAGGCTTTTGATTCCCTCTGCGGGGGATGGTGGGGAAGACAGGGATCTCTCTCCCTGAGGGAGAGGGTTAAGGTGAGGGGGAAGCACGTGCTAGGACCGGAGGTACTCCATATCGGCTTTGGCAATCACGTCATCATGAACCGTGTCATCGCAATAGTCTCTCCGGGCTCCGCGCCCACCCGTCGACTCATCCAGGAATCCCGCAGCCGCAACGCCGTCATCGACATGACGAACGGACGGCGCACCAAGGCCGTGCTCATCACGGACAGCGGCCACGTCGTGCTGGCGCCCATAAACCCGGAGACAGTTGCCGGGCGCGTCTCTAACACCAAGGGCGGGGCTCAGAACGGCGCATACGAGGAGTAGCAGAGGCCCACAGGCGTCGTCTCCCATGATCGTCGTCCGGTCGGGACCGTCCGCATCCGGCAAGGACGCCGTCGCCGACCGCATCCTGAGCGACCACGCCGACCGCATTTCACCTGCGATCACCGCAACCACCCGTCCGCCACGCCCCGGCGAGGAAGACGGAGTTCACTATCACTTCCTGACGCCGGATGGATTCGCTGAACTGGAACAATCCGGTCAGTTGCTCGAATCCGCGACCGTATACGGCTTTCGATACGGTGTTCCTCGTGAATCCGTCCGCGCAGCATTGGACAGAACGCCCATAGCGCTGGTCAAGACGGATGTGCAGGGCGCGGCCTCCATCAAAGCCCTGATTCCACAGGCGTTGCTGCTCTTCATCACCGTTCCCGATTTCGCCACCCTCGAGCGAAGAATGCAGTCTCGCGGAGGCATGGATCAAGAGACGATGGAACGCCGCCTGCAAGAAGCCCGCAGTGAGATAGAGCGCCAAGATGAATTCGACTACGTCGTCATAAACGAGGACGGCCGCCTTGACGAGGCCGTCAACGAAACCTGGGAAATCATAGAGCGGGAAGCCGCCCGCCCCGAAAGGCGGCCTGAGGGCCTTTAGAGAAATGAGGCAGCCTTTTACCTACTCATCACTTCACCGCACTCCGCGCTACAGGCCTTGGCCTAGACCTCATAGGAGTCGGTCGTCGGCAGATTCGTTGACCGTCACCGCGAGGGCGACATCACGCTCGGGCGTTGTGCCGGTGGTGATAGGGAAGGAGTTATCGGCCATAGTTTTGAGCGAAAAACCCGGCACCGTCCTAAGTAGCATTGACGAACAAATAAACACTGGAAACTAATAGTGTAGGCGCTACTACGCTCCATATCAGGGCTCCTGCGAATGGCCCCAAATGCCGTAGAGGCATTGCCGTCACTCTTCCCGGCAAATAAGTATCATCCCCCTCTTTAGCGCCAGACACCCATCGTCTTTCTTTGTTCCACATAGCAAACTGTATTGAAGTAGCGGCTATACCGAGCACTCCGAAAAACAGGGAAAGCATCAATCCATCGCTTCGATCCGCCCAAACGGAAAGCAACACCGCAATGAGAACAAAACCTCCATAAAACAAAACAAAAAAGGCCAATGGGAATACAATCCACAGGACAATGATTAATCCATAGCTTTTCTCGGCTAGACGATCGGCTGAACGCCATTCTAGGAAATTGGCTGTGAGGAAACACCATGGCAGAAAAAGGGCAATTGACGCAACGGCACCGCCCACAAATGCCCTCAAGGCAGGCATACCCTCCTTGCGCGCAAGCCATGCAGTGATAGTGCCCGCTGCGGGGGCCCAGATTAGCCCAACAAGCGCTAAGACAAGCATTGGTGAAAGTAAGAGTATCGGCACCATAAGGAAACGTACGGCATCCAGCAGCATCACTCTACTCCACAATCAGGAAATGGATGTCGTCTTGATTAAACTCGCGAGGCCCATTGACACGGCTTATCCTCCTCAACTACCGTTGCAGACTTCATACTCCCTGCCAATGCTAGTCTCCGTGCATCGTACAATAAGCGACATGGCAACAAAGGAAGCCGCCGATGAATGACACACTCGCACTCAAGGCTCATTGGCTCGCGGCTATCGACGATTTGCTACGCAAACACGTGCCTCAGTGTGAGGTCTGGGCGTACGGCAGCCGCGTCAGCGGACAGAACCACGATGCGAGCGACCTGGATCTTGTCGTCCGAGCGCCTGCTCTGAAACCGGTGGGGCCACCACTTAATTCCCTTCGAGAGGCACTCCGCGACTCAAACGTCCCAATCCTGGTGCAGGTTCATGATTGGGCACGTCTGCCGGAGTCGTTCCACCGGGAAATCGAGCAACGGCACGTCGTCATCCACAAGGGCTAAATCGACTGCCGCCGCCCCTACCTACTCGTCGTCAAAGTCATCATCATCGCCGTCGTCTGGTGGCGGCGCGGTCGTTCCGCCCTGCGACTGTGGCAGGCGTGCCGAGGTCCGGCTTCTCCGGCGGCGCGGCTGCGACGGCACAGCCATGACAGCCTCCCGCAGGTCGGCAATCTCTGCCGCCTGCCGCGCGTCCTTGACGGTCACCACAACGCCGCCGAATCCCATGTCCCGCAGCTGCTCCATCTCGCCCGCGCCCCACGACAGGGACACTCGTGCCAGGAGATGGCCGGTGAGGCGGCTTGCGGCGGCGGCATACTCAACCGCCTGCCCGACGGTCAGGCTCCCGTCTGTGGCCGCGTCAATGACGCTGCCCTCGAAGGGCAGGCGCTCGATAGCGCGCAACCGCCTCTCATCAGTCTCTACAGGCACGATGCCAAAATAATCGATTGACTCGTCGTTTAGCAGACCCACGGGCGTCTCACCGAGCGACACAAAGAGAAAATCACACCCGGCCTCACGCAGCGTAGCGAGATCGGAATCTGCCAGCCCGTCGACCGTCGCGCCCCACTGTGCGTCTCCGGTTTTTGGTGGCGACTTCACTGCGCTTGCGCCGTTCACCAGGATGAACTCCGCGCCCGCGTCAACGGCAGCTTTAACCGATTTCCCGGTCGGCTTTGCGAATGACGCGATAATTGCGAGGGCGGGAGTAACTTCGCGGGAACCGGCGCTGAATCCCAATGGCCGCGCAGGGCCGGACGCCGCGCGTTCGAGTCGATCCCTTAACTTGCTCACCTTTGGATTATAGCCTCCCTATCTGGCATTTCACTTCCGATAGTTACCACGACAGTTGGCCGCGGGCCTTCAACTCCGAGGGCAGCAGCGCCGCATAGATGGCATCGTGGGCGGGCGTGGGAACATGATGCCGCTGCCCGAGGCGGGGGATCACGCCAACCTGCGCCTCCAATTCCGACAGCCTTCCGGACGCGATATCACGCTGCATGGACGCAGTTCCATCCACGGGCGCCAGATCCGCCAGTTTCATGGCCCCCTTAACAGCGTTGGACGGCAATGAGACCCCCTCCGCGGCTGCGACCGCAGCTATCTCCTTCATGCATGCCTCAAGTAGTTCTCGTGCACGCGGAACTGATCGAAAGACGCCTATCGGCGCGCGCGTCACCGCGCCCACCCCTCCCAACGGCCCGACGAACATCAACTTCTCCCACAACGCCGCACGAATGTCCGTACGCGCCGTTGCGAATATCCCGGCATCGGAGAGCGCGGCGCGAATCTCCTCCACGGTCTCGGACGCCCTGCCGTCCAATTCCCCAATGGTGATGGTCGGCGGCACACCCGTGTGGCGCACAACCCCCGGCTCAACGATGTCCGTGAAGATGCGGCACGTTCCACCAATGACATGGCCGCCGGATACCTCTGCAGCGAGCTGGTCAGGCGCTTCCACGCCGTTCTGAAGTGGAACGACCGTCGTCTTGTCCCCCACCATCGGCCCGATCGCGACACCCGCCTCTGGCACCATCCACGTCTTGACGGTCACGAATATCGCGTCAACTCGCCCCACGTCCTCCGGGTTCTTGGTGGCTATAAATGCGTCCGATGGCAGGTCTGCATCACCTTCAGGGCTCTCGATACGGAGTCCTCGAGTCTGCAGGGCGTTAAGATGCGGGCCGCGGGCAATCAGCGAAACATCGTGCTTGCCGGTCTCGATGAGTCGTCCGCCAAAGTACGCGCCGACCGCCCCCGCGCCAAAGACGGCTATCCTCACCGCGCGTCCCTACGCCGTGCCAAATTGGCGATCGCCTGCGTCACCCAGACCGGGCACGATAAAGCCGTGTTCGTTCAAACGCTCATCAAGCCCCGCGATGTGGATACGCACGTCAGGATGATCCCGCTGCAGCCTCTCAACACCCTCGGGCGCAGCGATAAGGCCGATGTACCGGATACGCTGCACCCCCCACTCCTTGAGCAGGTCGCATGCGGCCGATGCGGATCCGCCCGTCGCCAACATCGGATCCATCAACAGACACGCCTGCACGTCCGGTTCAACGGGTTTGTTTGCGTAATACTGCATGGGCTCCAGCGTGCGCTCATCACGACGGAGGCCGATGTGCCAGACAACGGCGTCCGGCATCATCTCCCAGAGGCCCTCCACCATGCCGAGGCCGGCCCTGAGAACCGGGACAAGACCAATGGAGCCGCGCAAACGCTGGCCGGGCGCCTCTGCGAGCGGAGTTGAAACACTCATAGGTTCGGTTGCAAGGTCTGCTGTCGCCTCATAAGCGAGCAACAATGTGATTTCCTTCACTAGTTCCCTGAACCGACGTGCAGGCGTCGATTCATCGCGCAAACTCGACAGTTTATCCCGCACAATAGGATGCGTGGACACATGCACGCTTGCCTTGGCGGCAGTCTGGCTCATAGAGATAGTGTACCGCCTGACCTACCCGCAAGCACCAATCTCGCGTGCGCCATCCTGCTAAACTCAGATAGAGGAGCGTGACTACTGAGTATGTCTTCCGGCCTGTCTGTCGACCTTCCGAGCGGCAAAAAAGGCCGTGTGCTATCCGGCGCGCGGCCGACCGGTCGTTTGCATCTGGGAAACTATTTCGGCGCGCTCAAAAACTGGGTGTCGCTGCAAGACGATTACGATTGCTTCTACTTCGTAGCGGACGTCCACGCGCTCACGACGGTCGAAGACACGGTGGGCCTCAAACAGAACACCCGAGAAATGGTGCTGGATTGGCTTGCGGCTGGACTTGATCCCGATCGCAGTACCCTGTTCATCCAGTCGCGCGTCCCGGAGGTGCTGGAGCTTCACGCGTACCTGAGCATGGTGACGCCGATGGGCTCACTGCAGCGCGTCCCCAGCTTCAAGGAGCAATTCCGCGCCCGTGCCGATAGCATGAATTACGGCCTCGTCGGCTATCCCGTTCTCCAGACGGCGGACATCATCATCTATCTGGCAAACAAGGTTCCCGTGGGCGTGGATCAGGTTCCGCACGTTGAACTCTCGCGTGAGATTGTGCGGCGTTTCAACGGGCAGTTCGGTGAGATTTTCCCGGAGCCGGACGCCCTCCTCTCCGACACGCCGAGCATCAAGGGGACGGATGGCGACCAGAAGATGTCCAAGAGCCTGGACAACCACATTGAGTTGGCCGCAACACCGGAGGAGACGGCGCAACGTGTCATGTCTATGGTGACCGATCCGCAGCGCGCTCGACGAACCGACCCTGGCCGTCCCTGGATCTGCAACGTCTATGCGCTCCACCAGATATTTTCCAACGAAGACTATACAAAGACGGTGTATGACCAATGTACGACGGCGGCCATTGGCTGCGTGGACGACAAGCGCGCGCTTGCAGACGCGATAAACGAGAATCTCGAAGCGTTTCGGGAGCGGAGGGCCGAGCTCGCGACACAACCCAATCTCGTCGAGGATGTACTCGTAGTGGGCACGGAACGGGCGCGGGCCGTTGCCATCCAGACAATGGAAGAGGTGCGAGATCGTATCGGTTTCTTTTAGAGACCACTCATACAGGGCCGCACAGTGACTACGTCTCTTGATGGGCTTCCTCTCGCCGCTACCGGCCGCACAGCGCAGTCTGTCGCACTGGAGGCGGCACAATACGCGGGCAAGGTCCAACTCCAATATTTCCGCGGTGATCATCTCGGCGCCCGGGAAAAGCGGCACGCAGATGTCGTGACGGACGTAGATGTCTCCATTGAGCAAGAGCTACGGCAGTTGCTAAGGAGGGAATTTCCGTCCGCAGGGTTTCTTGGCGAGGAGACCGGGGAATCTGAAGGCGACTCTGAATACACGTGGACGGTGGACCCAATCGACGGCACAGCGAATTTCGTGCGCGGTATCCCACACTTCGCGACGACAATCGCCCTACTGAAGAACGGCGCGCCGGTGCTCGGCATCACGTATGACGCGATACGCAAAGACACGTTTTTCGCAGCCGCAGGACGGGGTCTCACACTGAATGGTGTGCCGATGAGGCCCAATTACGCCACGAGTATCGAGGAGGCGAATCTCGGATTCGATATTGGGCCGGAGGAGGACCTGAACGTCCGCGCGTTCGACATTATCAGGTCGCTCCTGCCGATGTACCGAGCTCGTCTGCTGGGTTCAGGAGCGCTCGGGTTCGCCTATACGGCAGCCGGAATAATCGATCTGTATTTCCACCTGGCGCTTAAGCCTTGGGACGTGGCGGCGGGTTTACTGTTCATCCAGGAGACGGACGCGGACGCCGTGTCAATCGACTTTGACGGCGCTCCGGCCACACCGTGGAGCGGCAGCTACCTCGTCGGCGCACGAAATCTACTGGAGCGCGTGCGCACTGCGTGAGGGTTAGCTAAGTCAGATTTCTCGTCGAAGTATTTGCAAAAAGCAGGGCGGGCGGCTCATTGATGAGCCGCC
>LXNJ01000043.1_pt1 | contig 80932 bp, 71 predicted proteins | sample 809081 | NCBI WGS metagenome assembly LXNJ01 (sample SAMN04870510, study PRJNA318959) | sponge metagenome | biome: sponge; feature: marine sponge reef; material: water | host: Petrosia ficiformis | place: Greece: Milos, Mediterranean Sea | collected 2013-05-29 | depth 5-7 m
GGCGGTGGTGGCGGTGGCTTCGCCCGCCTCAGCCGCCCACGTGGAGCACCTCTTCGACGCGGACTCGCGCCGGCGCATTTGCGAGCGCGGCTCGGGCGAGGTGGTGATCGGCTCGCGGGCGGTCCGGATCGGGCGGGACTTCCTGGACGACCTGCACCGCCATGACGTCGCCGCGGCCGCCGCCGATCTGGACCGGCCCCTGCTGGTGGTGCAGGCCGGCGCCGATGAGGTGGTGGGGCGCGACCAGACCGAGGCACTGGCGGCTGCCGGCTCGGCCGCGCTGCACACCGTTGCCGGCGCCGATCATCTCTTCAGCGGGCCGCGGCACTCCGACGAGTTGGTGCGTGCGATTCTCGACTGGTTGGGCGAGCAGCGAGCCCCCCGCTAGCGCTCCCGGCGCCCACGAAGTCGGGCTCAGATGATGGCGGTCTCGAGGAAGGGTTCGCCGCGGGCGATGCGGTGGTAGCCCAGCGGGGTGAGGTCGAGGGTCCGGAATTCCCCGTAGGTGATGACCTCGGAGACGCCGCGGCCCATAGCGGGGGACTGCTGCATGCCGTGGCCCGAGAAGCCGTTGATGAAGATGAAGTTTCCGACCTCGGTGTGCGGGCCGATAACGGCGTTGTGGTCGAGGGTGTTGTGGGCGTAGTGCCCGGCCCACTGGCTGAGCACCTTGGCGCGCTCGAAGGCGGGTATGCGATGCGCCAGCACCGGCCAGATCTGGTCCTCCCAGACGTCGGGGTCCATGGCGAAGTCGTCGAACGGCACAGCCGGGTCGATGTCCGGCGTGGATCCGGCCACGTAGACGTCGCCGTCGCTGCGGACGTGCACGCCGGTCGGGTCGATCGTGAGCGGGAGAGCCCGGGGGAGCGGTTCGGCGGCGTCGAAGACGACGGTGTAGCGCTTGCGGGGTTCGACAGGCAGCTCCAGGCCCGCCAGCGCGGCTGTGGCTGCGGCGCGCGGCCCCGAGGCGTTCACGAGTGTGCCGCAAGCCACGGTCTCGCCGCCGGCCAGCGTCACGCCGACGATCGCGCCGCCGGCGCGATCGATGCCGACGACCTCGCCCGTCAGGTACTCGACGCCGGCCAGTCGGGCCTTGCGCCGCCACCAGTCGAACATCGTGGCCGAGTCGAACCAGCCCTCGTCGACGGTGTTGTGGCTGCCGCAGACGATGTCTTCGACGTTGTAGAAGGGGTACGCGTCGGCGATCTCGGCGGGCGTCATGATCACCGTGCCGGCACCCAACGAGGACTGCAGTCGCTGGCTGGCGCGCAGCACCGCCGCGAACCGCTCCTCGCCGGCCAGGTACATGTAGCCGAAGTGATGGGTGGCCAGATCGGGAACCTCGGGGTCGTCGTCCATGTGTCGGCGGAAGTTCCGCACGTAGTCGGCGCTGAACCGGCTGATCCGGATGTTCAACTCGTTGGAGTACTGCTGGCGCATGCAGCTGTTGGTGCGCGCCGTGGAGGTGAACTCGTAGGACGGATCCCGCTCCACGACCAGCACGGTGCCGTCGAAGTCGTCGTTGGCTGACAGGAACCGGGCCACCGACGAGCCCATCACCGCCCCGCCGATGATCACCACGTCGTAGGACGACCGCAGGGGTTGCGTGCTGAGTGGCGGGACGACCGAGGTGCTCACTGCGTGCGCCTGGCGGGCCGCGGGCCTCAGACCACGTAGCCCTGAAGCCGGTCGTTGGCTACCGCCGCAGGGTCCCTCTCGGCGGGGTCACCGAACCCGCCGCCTCCGGGGAGTTCCAGCACCAGCCGCCGGCCGGCGGCCACCGTGTGCCGGCCCTTGGTTGCGAACGGCGTGCCGTCGTCGAGGTAGACGCGGCCGGGGCTCCCGTCGGCGCCGCCGGCGCGGCCTCGCGCCGGGTGGTCGACGCGGTCGAACATGGCGGAGAACTCGAACAGGTAGCCGTCGGTCGGCCCGATCTCCATGACCTGGCCCAGCCCACCGCGTTGGCGGCCGGCGCCGCCGCTGCCCGGTCGGATCTCCTTGCGCCAGACCACGATCGGCCCCACCTGCTCGGTGGCCTCGGCGCTCATCGTCATCACACCCGATGGGAAGGCGGTGGCGGTCAACCCGTCGAGGCTGGGCCGGGCACCGGTGCCGCCGCTGTTGAACATGAGGATCTCGGCGGGGGGCAGCGGCGTGGCCGGATCGGCCGTGCGGGCGCTGGCCTGGAAGTTCCAGATGGCGCCGGACCCTTCGGCGGGAACCACCTCCGGCAGGGCCTGCGACAGGGCGCCGAGGCAGAGATCGGTGACGAAGTGGCCTATTACGTGACGCACGGCGATCGGGGCGGGCTCTGTGGCGTTGAGGATGACACCGGGTGGCGCACTCACCGTGAACGGAAAGAGTGACGCATGGTTATTGGGCAATTCCGGCGCCAGCGCCACAAGCATCCCGTAGGTGAAGTAAGCCTGGGCGTAGGTGATCGGCACGTTGATGCCAAGGGGGCTAATCGGTGAAGTGCCCGAGAAGTCGGCGTGCATGCCCTCGGGTGTCACGGTGAGCGTCACACAGAGGTCCACCGGCTCGCCGTAGCCGTCCACCCGCATCTGGTTGCGGTAAGTGCCCGGCGGCACCGCCGCCAGCGCACCCAGGGTGGCCTGGCGCGTGCGGTCGAACACGAAGTTCGCCACCTCGTCGAGATCGACGATGCCGAACTCGTCGAACATGGCGAGCAGGCGCCGTCGGCCGATCTCGTTGCAGGCTGCCAGGCCGTGCAGGTCGCCGATTACATAGTCCGCGGAGCGCACGTTGTGGCGCACGATGTTGACGAGGTCGCGGTTCAGCCGGCCGCGGTCGGCCCAACGCATGATCGGGATCCGCAGCCCCTCCTCGTAGACCTCGCGGGCATCGGGACCCCAGCCCCGGCCGCCCACGTCGACCACGTGGGCGGTGGAGGCGAAGAAGCCGATGAGGTCGGAGCCCACGAACACCGGCGTCGTGACGGTGAAATCGTGCAGGTGGCCCGTGCCCTTCCAGGGGTCGTTGGTGATGTAGACGTCCCCCGGAGAGATCGTCTCGGGTCCGATGTCGGCGATGAAGTGCCCGACGGCGGCGGCCATCGTGTTGACGTGGCCGGGCGTGCCGGTGACGGCCTGGGTGATCATGCGGCCCTGGCGGTCGAACACCCCCGCCGAGAGGTCGCCCGCCTCGCGGACCGACGTGGCGAAGGCGGTGCGCACGAGAGTGCGGGCCTGCTCCTCCACGATCGAGATGAGGCGGTTCCACATGACCTGCAACTGCACTTCGCCAGGGTCGCCGCCGCCGGCGGGACCCGCCCGATCGGTTGCTGTCGACTCGCCCTGGCGGGTCTGGGCCTCAGAAGTCGTCTCCGCGCGGATGACGAGTGTGCCGTCGGCGGCGACGACGGCGCTGTGATGGGGCCCCAGCACGGTAGTGGTCTGTTCCTCGGTGATCAAGGCCGGTCCCTGTACTCGCTCGCCCGCCACCAACGCGCCCCGTTCCACGATGCCCGCCTCCAAGGATTCGCCCGTGGCCGGATCGTGGACCGGGCGGTGGGCTCCCGCAGTCACCGCGGCGCCACCGGTCACGGGAGGAGCGAGTTGCGGGGGCACCTGTTCCGACGCCACTCGCACCGACCAACTGACGGCCTCGATGGTGAGGTCCTCGATGGCGCGCCCGAAGTGCACCTCGTAGGCCGTCGTGAAGGCATCGCCGAGTGCTTGCGCCGTGACCCGGCCCGGCGGCAGCTCCACGGGGATCTCCCACCCCTGGCCCCGGTAGCGCATCGACGCCTGGCGCTGGGTGATCACCTTCGCGTCGGTGCCCCGCCTGACGAAGGCTTCCGCCTCGGCGGTGAGTTGGGACAGTGTGGTGTTGACCGCCTCGCCGTCGAAGTCCTCGACGGTGGTGTAGAGGCTGCGCGACGCCTCGTAGGAGAACGGTGCCAGCAGGAACCCGATCGCCGAGCCGACCCCGGCGCCGGTGGGCACCAGCACCTCGTCGAGGCCGAGCTTGTCCATGAGACGGGTGGCATGCACCGGCGCGCCGCCGCCGAAGGCCACCATCGAGAACCCGCTGAGGTCCTTGCCGTGTTCCACCGCGTGGACCCGGGCCGCGTTGGCCATGTTCTCGTCGATGACCTCGGTGACCCCCACAGCGGCTGTCACAGTGTCCAACCCCAGGGGCGTGGCCACGGTCTCCATCGCCCCGGCGGCCAGGCGCGGGGACAGCGAGATGTCCTTGGCGCCGAACGTGTCGGGATGCAGGCGCCCCAGGCAGACGTCGGCATCAGTGACCGTGGGGTTGTCGCCGCCGAGGTCGTAGGCCGCCGGGCCGGGTTCCGATCCGGCGCTGCGCGGCCCGACGCGGATCTGGCCGAGAGCGTCCACCGAGGCGATGGAGCCGCCGCCGGCTCCGATCTCCAGCATCTCGATCACCGGGATCGAGATGGGCATGCCGCTGCCCTTCTTGAAACGTGCCTCCCGGGCCACCTCGAAGGTGGAGGCGGTGCGCGGCACATGGTCCTCGATGAGGGCGATCTTGGCCGTCGTGCCGCCCATGTCGAACGAGCAGATGTGATTGCGGCCGTGGCGGGCGGCCAGATCTGCGGCGAACACGGCGCCGCCGGCCGGCCCCGACTCGACCAGCCGCACCGGGAATGCCGCTGCCGCCTCCACGCTCAGCAGGCCGCCGCCGGAATGGATGAGGTGCAGTGGGCAGGAGGCGCCGAGCTGCCGTAGTTCGGACTCGAGCCTCCGGAGGTAGGAGGCCATCAGCGGCTGCACGTAGGCGTTGGCGCAGGTGGTGTTGAAGCGCTCGTATTCGCGCATCCGCGGTGAGACCTCGCAGCTGAGCGAGGTGGCGATGCCGGGTGAGGCCTCCAGCAGCAGGTCGCGGAAGCGGCGCTCGTGGTCGCCGTTGCGATAGCTGTGCATGAACCCCACGGCGACGGATTCGTAGCCGCCGTCGACCAGTTCCGTGACGACGGCCCGGGCGCCGGCCTCGTCGAACGGCACCAGCACCTCGCCCCGGGCATTCAGGCGCTCGCCGACGACGAAGCGGTCCTTGCGCTGGATCAGCGGTGACGGCAGCACGATGTCGAGGTCGTACTGTTCGAAGCGGCTCTCGGTGCGGGTCTCGATCACATCCCGGAACCCTGCCGTCGTCACCAGCGCGGTGCTCGCGCCCGTGCGCTGGATGAGAGCGTTGGTGGCGAGCGTGGTGCCGTGGATGATCTGGGTCACATCCGCCAGGTCGACGCCATTGCCGGCCGCCAACTCGGTCACCGCTGCCAGGACACCCTCCTCGGGGCGGCTGGTCGTGAGCACCTTGGTCGAGACGAACCGGCCGTCCTCGCGCTCCAGCACCACGTCGGTGAAGGTGCCCCCCACGTCGGCCCCGATACGCAGCGGCACGGTTCAGACCTCCTCGAGCGGGGGGAAGTTCTCCGGCGGCATGATGTCGACGGTCGCCGAACGCTGCTGGGCGAGCATGCCGCCGTCCACCCGCAGCACGTCACCGGTGATGTAGGCCGCATCGTCGGATGCCAGGAAGAGGGCGGCGCCGGTCATGTCGCACGGCTCGCCCATGCGTCCGAGCGGCAGGTTGTCGCCGCGCAAGGCCCGAGCCTCAGGGCTCATGCCCTCGGTGTCGATCGTGCCCGGCACGAGGGCGTTGACGCGGATGTTGTAGGGGCCCAGGTCCAGTGCCATGGCCCGGGTGAGGCCCTCCACTCCGCCCTTGGCGGCGTCGTAGGCGGTGAAGCAGCGGTGGGCCCGGGTGGCCCCGCCGGAGGACATGTTGATGATGCAGCCGCCGCCCGCCCGCGCCATGATGCGCGCCACCGGATGCGCCACGAGGAAGTGACCGGTGAGGTTCACGTCGACGATGCGTCGCCACCAGGACTCGTCGCCCTCGAAGAAGTGCAGCATCGGGCCGGTCAGGCCGGCGTTGTTGACGAGCACGTCGATCCGGCCGTGGGCGGCCATGACGGCGTCGATCATCGGGTTCACCGCGGCGCCGTCGGAGACGTCGGCAGGTGTCGCCATGGCAGTGCCGCCGGCGTCGCGGATCGACTGCACGACCTCGTCGACGGCGCCGGCGTCGACGTCGTTGACCGCCACTGCTGATCCCACGTCTCCGAATCGTTCGGCGATGGCCCGACCGATGCCGCGTCCGGCGCCGGTCACGATCACCACCTTGCCTGCCAACGATTCGTGCACGACGACCTCCCTGCTGCTCGGACTGCGGTGACAGCCGCTCCGGCCCCGTCGGGTGGGGCGATTGCTGCCTGCCCGCAGACGTTGAACAAGGCTATGTCGCCTGTCGCTGAGCCCGGCGGGCGCAGATGCGCCACCAGACTCGTCCTCCGCAGCCGCGACCGCGCGGTGTGGCAGGACACGCCCGCCTGGTAGCCGGCGCGGTGGGACTGTGCGGCTGAACGTGCCGACCCATCGACATGCCCGGCTCTGAAGCGACGCGCCGGATTCTTGTGCGATTCTTGCCTGACCGGCAGTCTGGATGCGCCGATCCGGCGGCATGCTTTGTCCGTAAGCCTCTGAACCGGGATCGCCTCTGGTTGCGAGATGTCTCGACTCCTGTACCGGATCGGCCGCTGGTCGGCGGCGCACGGGAAACTGGTGCTGCTGGCGTGGGTCCTCGTCGTCGTGCTGCTCGGCGTTCTGTCGCGGACCGTCGGCGGTCATGTCACCGATCAGTTCGAGTTGCCGGGCGCCGAGTCGCAAGCGGCCGCCGACCTGCTGGAGGAGCGCTTCCCGGCAGCGGGCCAGTCCTCGGCGACGGTTGTGGTTGCGGGAGACGACTTGCGGGCGCACTCCGAGGAGATCGCGGCGCTGAGCGCGGGACTCGGCGAGGCGCCGGGTGTCGTGGCAGTCGGCGATCCATGGCAACGGGTGGCGCCCTCGGGCACGGTGCTGCAGTTCCCGGTTCGCTTCAACCTGCCGGCCGAGCAGATCGATGCCGAGATCTGGGACCGGGCCGTGGCCGAGGTGGACGCGGTGCGCAGCTCGACGCTGCAGGTGGAACTCGGGGGCCAGGTGGCGAGCGAGGTCGCGCAGACCGGCCCCGGCGGGAGAACCGAGTTCATCGGTGTCGCCGTCGCCGTGATCGTGCTGATCCTCGTCTTCGGCTCGCTGCTGGCGATGGGCCTCACGTTGCTCACCGCCCTGTTGGGCGTCGGCATCTCGCTCTCGGCGATCCTGCTCGTGGCGGCTTCGGTCAACGTGCCGACGACCGCGGAGATCCTGGCGCTGATGCTCGGCATCGCCGTAGGGATCGACTACGCGCTGTTCATCACGTCCCGGCACCGCGAGAACCTCGCCGCGGGGATGGAGGTGCGGGAATCCATCGGCCGCTCACTGGCCACCGCCGGAGGGGCGGTGGTGTTCGCCGGTTCCACGGTGGTCATCGCCATGCTCGGCCTGATCGTGATCGGGACGCCGTCCATCACGACCATGGCGCTCGCTGTGGCGTTCGCGATCGTCGTCGCGGTCGTGGTGGCGCTCACACTGCTACCGGCGCTGCTGGGTCTGGCCGGCCGGCGCTTGGCGGCCCCCACCCTGCCCGGATTGCGAAACCGCCGCTCCCGCCCGGGTGACAACAATCTCGGCACGCGCTGGACCACCTGGGTGGCCCGCCGGCCGTGGCTGAGCTTCGGGATGGCCTTGGTGGCGATGCTGGTGCTGGCGGTTCCGCTGCTGGATCTCGAGACGGCCTTTCCCTCGGCCGGCACAGCGCCGGAGGAAACCACCCACCGCCAGGCCTACGATCTGATCGCCGAAGGCTTCGGCCCGGGATTCAACGGCCCGCTGCTGATGGTGGTCGACCACGCGGGTCTGGCGCCGGAGCAGGCAGCTGCGGCGCTCGGGGACATCGGATCGGCCGTGGGCGGCGATCCGAACGTCGGGTTCGTTCTACCCGGCGCCTCCAACCCCGCAGGTGACACGACGCTCGTGCAGGCGATTCCCCTCACGGGCCCAGCCGACGGGGCCACCAAGGACCTGCTCGAGCGGATGCGCGGCGAGATCCTCCCCGGCGTCGAGTCCACCTACGGCATCGAGGTGTATGTCGCCGGCCCGACCGCCCTCGAAATCGACCTCGACAGGCAACTCACCGACCGCCTGCCCTGGGTGATGGTCGTCGTCATCGGGCTGATCTTCGTGGTGCTGATGCTGGCGTTCCGCTCGCTGCTCGTGCCGCTGAAGGCGGCCATCGGGATCCTGCTGTCGATCGGCGCGGCGCTTGGCATCGTCGTTGCCGTCTTCCAGTGGGGCTGGGCGGCGAGCGTGATCGGGGTGGACGGCACGATGCCGATCATCAGCTTCCTGCCCGTCATGGCCTTCGCCATCCTCTTCGGGCTCTCCATGGACTACGAGGTGTTCATCCTGTCCCGCGTCCGCGAGGAGTGGCTGCGCACCGGCGACGCCCGGGAGAGTGTCATCAAGGGGGTCGGGGCCACCGCCCGGGTCATCACGGCCGCCGCGGCGATCATGACGGCGGTCTTCGGCGGCTTCCTGCTCGGCGATCAGCCGGTCATCAAGATGGTCGGCCTGGCGCTCGCCGTCGCCGTCCTGCTGGACGCAACGGTGATCCGTCTGGTGCTGGTGCCGTCCACCATGGTCATGTTCAACCGGGCCAACTGGTGGCTGCCCCGCTGGCTGGATCGCATCCTCCCCCATGTCGACATCGAGGGCGAGAAACTTCTCGACGAGTTCGAAGCCGCCGAATAGTTGGCGCGGCCCCGCCGCACCCCCGCCCGACGTGGGTTCCTCTGTTACCGGCAGGTCCTCCGCGGGCTGTCAGCCGCTGGCTTGTGACTTGGCGGTGCGGAGCAGGTAGCGGCCGACGGTGATGCTCACGATGACGAACAACACGTCGATGAAGTACCACATCAGCAGCCGGATCTCCCACGGCGGGGTCTCAGCGGACTCGAACACCTCCCAGCTGAGCCACAGCCGGTAGAAGAGCAGGAAGAGGCCGGCGGCGCTGATGAGCATCGTCGTGGCTCGCCAGTCCGGAAGCTTGCCCGCTTCGAGAATCCGCATGAGGCTCGCGAGCAGTGCAGTCGCTGCACCCACGGCCATGGCGAAGCTCATGGCGTCCCACACGTCGGTGCTCGTCGCCACGTCGTAGGTGGGCGACGCCACGAACTGCCCCGCCACCGCCAGCCCCAGAAGGACGTGCGCGTAACCGAACAGTCTCTTGAGTGCCTTGATGTACATCTGACGCCCGTCCCGTTCGAGCCATGGCCCCCGGGGTTCGCGCCGCCGGAGCGAACCGCTGATCAAGATTAGTTGCTGCCATGCAGATGTCGAAGCCGGACATCGTTCCGCTACGAGTTGTCTACGCCGGGTAGTTGTCCGGGTCACTCACTCCCGTCAGAGCGCCAGATGGAGCCGGAGAGCGTCATCGAGTCGGCTCATGAGGTCGAACGGAACGACGCCGACCAATTCTCCGACCCGCTCGACACCAACAACTCTAACCTGCGACTCGCGGGCGACTGCACCGGCGGGGCGGACTCAACTGTGAACGTACCTGCAGCCTCGTCCGGTGGCGTGGAGCTCCATCCCGGTCCTGCGCGGTACGTCGCGGTCCCTGCTTCGGGCCTATGGAACGACTTCGACGAGACGGTGCTCGGTGCGCAGCGCCGCCTCCAGCCGGGGCGATGGTGCCGACAGGTAGACGTCGGCTTGGAGGTGGACAGCAGCGGCGAGCACTTCGATGCCGAGCGCGTTGAGGCGGTGACGCTGGTGCAGGTGTCCGATCAGCGGAGCCAGATTTCGCAGGCTCTCCACCCCGATCTCTTCGGGCAGTTCCAGCAGCGCGTGCAGGGCTCGGGTGCGAGTCGCCAGGGGCAGCGCGGCGAATGACGCCGAAAGCACGCCGGCGGGACCGGTGGAATCCAGGACGGCCCGGCACAGTCGTACGTACCAGTAGCCGGTGGTGTACACCGGTTCTCCAGGTCGTGGTGGGTCGCTGCCTGCGAGCAGAGTGACGAGGAGCCGGTCGTCGACCAGTTGCGTCACTCGTTGGCCAGTTCCGGGTCCCCGAATCCGGCCCGCGCCGCCTCCCAGTCCTGTTCGGAAACGGCATCCAGAAGCTCCCGGCGCAGTCTCTCGATGCCGCCGGGGATCAGCAGCACACCGTCGCCGATGTCGAGATACCCGACACTGCCCCCATCGGTGAGGCCCCACCGGCGCCGCGCCGCTGCCGGCAGACTCATCTGCCCCCGGTCCGACACTCGGAGTTCGCCTGCGCTCGGCATATCGTCAGTATACAAGGCGCGCTGAGGGTCTGCCTTGTAGGCGCCACGACAACCACCGAGGATTGAGTGGCTGCACGCGCTCGCCGGGCACCGTCGGGCTCGCGTACGTGGTGGAGGGTTGTGAGTGAGTCGCACCAGAGTCTTGGAACGTCTTGGCGTTCATACGTAGGCAATGGTGCCGACTCTGACGTCGGAGCCATGGTCGGTGGCGTCGAGAGCGGCCTGCTTGGCCGCTTCGTGCTCCGGGCTCCGCCAGACCAGCCACCGGTGTCCCTGGGAGGTGAACTCCAACTCCGCCCACGGGCTCACGTCGAGCGGCAGTCCGACCTGGACGAGCCCGTCATCCTGTCAAGTGCGTCGGCGGTGGCACGGTACAATGGTGTCATCTTAAGAAGCCACCGACTAGCTGTGGTGCGCCGAACTCAGGATCGGAGAAGTCCCGTGAGCGATGCCTCCAAGGCGATGACCGTGCGACTCGCGGCCGAGCAGGCCGCAGCGTTGGAGATGGTTGCAGACGTCGATGGCGTCAGCATGTCAGAGGCTGTCCGCGACGCTATCGAGAGCCACATCGACAACCGGCGAGCCGATAGCGGCTTCCAGGATCGGCTCGCTGAGTCGATGCGGCGACACCAGAGGATCCTCGACCGGCTCGCTGACAGTTGACCACGGAGTACCTCGGGCTCGCAGACGTCGTGATGATTGCGTCAACGGTTCTCCGTACCGAGCCCGAGTCGCTGCTGCGAACCAGCCGCATCGGTGGGGCGGATTCGGCTGTGAACGCGCCTGCAGCCTCGTTCGGTGGTGTGGAGTTCCATCCCGGTCTTGCGCGGAAGGTCGCCGTACTCGGCTACCGACTCATCAAGAACCACCCGTTTCCCGACGGCAACAAACGCGTCGCCTTCCTTGCAATGGTCGAGATGGCCGAACGCAATGGCGCGAGATGGAACGAGCCGCCCGATGATCCCGACGGTGACGAGACCGTGGCGATGATCGTCGATGCAGCGGCAGGATCCGTCGACGAGCCGGACTTCATCGCCTGGGTCGAGGGACGGATCTCATGACCGACCCCGGGTGAATGGGCGCCGCGAACTCGACTCGTCGAAGGCGAGGGGTTCACCTACCTCGGCCTCAGCTACCGGCTCACCCTCGTCGCCGATACGCCTGGCGTCCGCCGCAACCAGCGTCGCCTTGTCCAACAGGCCCGGCCCGACTCGGCGCGCACCGCGGACCCGCCCCCTGTCCGCCTCGAGCGAGGCCGTTTCCATCTGGCAGCGGCGGAGGCCGACCAGGGTGCCACTGCAATGCGGCGCTGGTACATCGACGTCGGCGGTAAGTGGCTCCGGCGCCGGATCCGCCCCTGGGCGGCCCGCCTCGGTGTCGACGCCGTGGCCGTCGACGTCCGCGATCTCGGCTTCCGCTGGGGATCGGCTCGGCCCGCCGACGGCCCGCAGCGCATCAACGTCCACTGGGCCACGCTGCAACTCCCGCCCAGCCTCATCGACTACGTCATCGTTCACGAACTCGCCCACCTCCGTGAGACCAACCACACCCCCGAGTTCTGGTCCACCGTCGGCCGTCTCATGCCCGGCTACGAGCTACAGAAAGCCAACCTCGCAGCCATCGGCAAGAACATCTGGCTCGGTGCCGTCGTCGACAGCGCAGCGAGGTAGACGCGACCGCCGAGGATCTCACCCCACCGCCGGCCGGTACCATCGCTCCCATGACTGAGACAACCGCACCTGCACCCGATCAGACCGGCGCCCCGGCCCATCCGGGCATCGTCTCTGTGCAGACACGTCCGGCGAGGACGCTCCCGGGCATCGTGGGCGTGATCCTGGCGCTGCTGGGGCTGGGTTTGATCGTCGGAGGAGGGGTCGGGATCAGCGCGGCACCGGGTCTTGCTGTGCTCATTCCGGTCGGGGCGATCCTGTTCATCGGGGTGTTGCCGGGGCAGTACGTCGTGCAGCCCAACCAGGCGCTGGTGCTCATCATGTTCGGCCGCTACCGGGGCACCGTGACGCAGGCCGGCTGGTACCTGGTGAACCCGTTCACGCGGGCGGCCTCCCGCAAAGTGTCGCTCCGGGTGCACAACTTCACCACCAGCGTGTCGAAGGTGAACGACGCCGAGGGCAACCCCATCGAGATCTCCGCCGTGGTCGTGTGGCGGGTCGTCGACACCGCCCGTGCCATCTTCGACGTGGACGACTTCGAGGACTTCGTGTACGTGCAGAGCGAGACGGCCATCCGCCACCTCGGCACGCAGTACCCCTACGACGACTTCGACGGCGACCGGGTGTCTCTGCGCTCGGATCCCGACACAGTGGCGGCCACGCTGCACACCGAGGTGCAGGCCCGGCTGGATCGCGCCGGCGTGGAGGTGATCGAGACCCGGCTCAACCACCTTGCCTATGCCACCGAGATCGCCGAGGCGATGCTGCGCCGCCAGCAGGCCGCGGCGGTGGTGGCCGCTCGGCGCACGATCGTCGAGGGAGCCGTCGGGATGGTCGAGGACGCCCTGGAGTTGCTCTCGGAACGCTCGGTGGTGGAGCTGGACCAGGACGCCAAAGCGTCGCTGGTGGCGAACCTGCTGGTGGTGCTGACCAGCGAGCAGCAGACCACGCCGGTCGTCAACACCGGCTCGCGGGGCTAGGCGACCCATGACGGATCGGGACTGGGGGTTTCGCACGCGGGCGCTGCATGCCGGCGGGCGCCCCGATCCGGGGACCGGGTCCCGGACCACGCCGATCTATTACACCTCCGGCTTCGTGTTCGAGGACACTGCGGATGCGGCCGACCTCTTCGCTCTCCAGAAGTACGGATCCATCTACACGCGGATCTCGAACCCCACCGTCAACGTGTTCGAGGAGCGGATGGCGAATCTGGAGGGTGGCATCGGGGCGGTGGCCACGTCCAGCGGCCAGTCGGCCCAGTTCCTGGCCCTGACGTCCCTGGCCGGCGCCGGCGATCACATCGTGTCGGCAGCAGGGCTGTACGGCGGCACGTACATGCAGTTCGACGTGACGCTGCGCCGCCTCGGCATCGACACCACCTTCGTTGGCGGCACCGACCCCGACGACTTTGCCGCCGCCGTCGGCGACCGGACGAAGCTGCTCTTCACCGAGATCATCGCCAACCCGGCGGGCGAGATCGCCGACCTGAGTGGCCTCGCCGAGGTTGCCCGGGCACACCGCCTGCCGCTGGTCGTGGACTCGACGTTCGCCACCCCGTACCTCTGCCGGCCCCTGGAGTTCGGGGCCGACATCGTGGTGCACTCGGCCACGAAGTTCCTATGCGGGCACGGCACCACCATCGCCGGGGTGGTCGCCGAGGCCGGCCGCTTCGACTGGGGGTCGGGTCGGTTCCCGAGCTTCACCGAGCCGGTGGCCAGCTACAACGGACTGCGCTGGTGGGACAACTTCGGCGAGTACGCCTTCTGCACCAGGCTGCGGGCCGAGCAGATGCGCGACGTGGGCGCCTGCCTCTCGCCCTTCGACGCCTTCTTCCTGCTGGGCGGCCTCGAAACGCTGCCGCTGCGCATGGACGCCCACGTGGCCAACGCCCGCGCTGTCGCCGCATGGCTCGACTCCGATGACCGCGTGGCCTGGGTGCGCTGGGCCGGCCTGGAAGACCACCCCCACCACGAGCGGGCCCAGCGGTACCTCCCCAAGGGGCCGGGGTCCATCTTCACGTTCGGCGTCGAGGGCGGCCGGGCGGCCGGGGCAAGGTTCATCGAGGCGCTGCAGCTCGTGTCGCACCTGGCCAACGTCGGCGACGCCAAGTCGCTCGTCATCCACCCGGCCTCCACCACCCACCAGCAGCTCTCCGAGGCCGACCTGGCCGCCACAGGCGTAACGGCCGACACGGTGCGGCTCTCGGTCGGCCTCGAGGACGTTGAGGACATCATCTGGGACCTCGACCAGGCCCTGGGCGCCGCTGCGGGCCGTGCCTGAGTATCCACCCGTCGAGGGTTGGACACCGCCGGATGCCGGCGAGCGCTGGGACATCATTCGCCGCTCGCGGACGGTGGCGGTCGTGGGCGCCTCGGGAGACCGGGCGCGGGCCAGCAACTTCGTCGTGACCTACCTGCTGTCGTCGTCGGTGGACTTCGACGTGTACCTCGTGAACCCCCGCGAGCGGGAGATCCTGGGTCGGACGGTCTACCCCTCGCTGGAGGCCCTGCCGGTGGTGCCCGACATCGTCGACGTGTTCCGCCGCTCGGCGGGTCTACCCGACGTTGCCGCCGAGGCCATTGACATCGGCGCGAAGGTCTTCTGGGCGCAACTGGGCCTGTGGAGCCCCGAAGCCGCCCGGCTCTGCCTGGCCGCCGGCCTGGAGGTGGTGATGGACCGCTGCCTGAAGATCGAGCACGCCAGGTTCTCCGGCGCGCTGGCCCGGGCCGGCTTCGACACGGGCGTCATCTCGTCCCGGCGTCGCCTCTGAACTCCGGAGTGGTGAGGGTCGAGGTGATGCCGTGCCGCATGGATTCCGGCCCCGGATCGAGTCCGGGGCTAGCTCTTCGCCGCAATGACGGTGGGGGCGTGGAATGACGGTGGGGCGGATCGAGCGAGAAGGTAGGTGAGCCATGTCGGATGATCGAAGGTCGATCGAACTCGAGATTGAAGTTCCCGGGCGACCGGACGGCGTGTGGCGGGCGGTGGCGACCGGGCCGGGGATCTCCTCGTGGTACGTGCCCCACACCATCGAGGAGCGCGCAGGAGGTGTGGGAGTGGCGTCGTTCGGTCCCGAACCCGAGATGCAGGTGCCCGGCCGGGTGGCGGTCTGGGAGCCGCCGCGCCGTGTGGTCTTCGCCGGGGGCGAGGAATTTGGTGGGCTGACGTTCGAGTGGACGGTCGAGCCGCGCGGCGCCGACACCTGCGTCGTGCGGCTCGTCAACGGCAGCTTCGGCACCGGCGCCGAGGACGACGCCCAGTTCGACGGCATGACCGAGGGCTGGCGCCTGTTCATGTTCAACCTGCGGCTGCACCTGGAGCACTTCGCCGGGCGGACCGCCACAGCGGTGACCCCGATGGCGCTGTGGGCCGGACCCCGCGAGGCGGCCTGGGCGGCCCTGAGCAGCGGTCTGGGCATCCCGGCCAACCCTGCGGTGGGAGACCGCATCGAGGTCACGGCGTCCGACGTCCCCGAACTGGCTGGCACCGTCGTCGACGTGGACCCGCGCTGGGTCGCCCTGTTGCTCGACCGGCCCGCCCCCGGCACCGCCTTCCTGGCCGTCGAGGGCGACGGCGAGCACGTCACCACCTCGATCTGGTCCTACCTCTACGGCCCCGACGGCGCCGCCGCAGCCGCCCGCGACGACCCGCGCTGGCGCCAGTGGCTGGCCGAGCGCGCCGCGTCCGCAGGCCGCTGACGGCTCCACTCGAAGCGCAACTCGAACTCCCGGAGCAGGGGGTGCCGCCGGTGAGGTCGCGCTGCCAGGCTGTGATCAGTCGGCGAGGATCTGGCTGACCCGCTGGTGCGACAAACCGAGGAGCCGGCCGACGTCTCGCATAGGCAGGCCGTCCGCGTGGAGCACCCTTGCCGCTTCGCGCCGGGCCGCGGCTGCCGTGTCGGTCGCTTCGCGTGCGGTCGCCAGGGCGTCGTGCATTGTCCCGATCAAGGCGGCGGCGCGGGCGGGTGGCACTATCTCCACCTCTATCTTGCTGATCTGATCGGCGTCGACATCCCGCATCATGGCGATCGCCTCGCGGGCCATCGTCTCAACCTGGTCGAGGCGTTTTGCCTGTGAGAACACGCCTGGGAGTTCGGGCACCGTGATGGCCCACCAACTCCCGGATCGGGCCGCCCGAACGCGAAACGCCAGCACTTCATCACTTGTCATCAGTGGCTACCTCTCTGGCCCTCCTGAGAATGTCTTCGGCAGTGCGTTCGTTCACCTCGCGATGGCGAGGGATGACGATTCGTTCACTGCCGATCTTCCAGATCTCGTGGTTGGCACCCTCGCGGACGAAGTCCAGCGCCAGATCGGCGGAAGCAGCGATCGCACGCAACCTCCTGACGAGTTGGCGCTTCTTCGCGAGGCTAAGTCCATTCTAGTAGTGCAGTCAAGGCGATCTGACTAGCCAGACCGCTGGTCGCCGCTGACAACCTCCCCTGAGCAGTGCTTGCGCAACTGTCGGCGCTCAAAGCGAACCTCGGGGAACGACCCACTCGCAGCGCTGCCCGGTGATCTCGGCGATGCGGTCGTAGTCAGCGTCGTAGTGGAGGATCGCCAGGTCGTTGAGGTCGGCAACCGCGGCGATCAGGAGGTCGGGCAGCGGTAGCCGATGTCGACCTCCGTGAGCCAGCCGGTGTTGGACTTCGACGGCACGGTCCGTCGCCTCGGGTGTCAGCGGGAACGACGGCAGTGCTCGACGTTCGGCGAGGATCGCCTCGTAGTCGGCCGCCGACCGGGCGCTGTAGAGCACCTCGAGGTCGATGATCGGCGCGGTCGCCACCAGGCCGCCGACGATTAGCGGACCCAGGCGGCGGGCGACGGGCGGGTGGTGGAGCCGGGCGAGGGCACTCTTGTCAGCCAGGTACAGCGGCGCTAGCGCCATGCGCCCCGCATGACCTCGTCATCGGCCAGGTCGGTGCCCGTACCGGATTCGAGCCGCCGTAGATGCCGGCGGCGCAGCTCGCCGTCGATTACCTCTTGCAGCGCGGCGTTGACAGCCTCCTTCATCGTCGCGGCGCCGGTCAGCACCCGCGCTTCGGCCAGCAGATCGTCGTCGATATCGACCAGCCGCTTCGTCACAAGGACAGTATATCCAGACTATTGGAAGATAGATATATTCCGGGCCGGAAGCTCGCGGCGCGACTCTCTGGCCACGAAGCCGCGGTGCCTAGGCGTGACGACCGGGGAGGTTGTCCTGGTGGTGACGGTCACGAGGTCCTCGCCGGTCTCGGGGTGCTCGAACACGGCGGTGGAGAGCGTGCCCACTACCCTTACCGACGCCTGGCGGGTGCGTTCGGTTCATCGGCATTGCGAGAGTCGTGAATGGACGGTCGATCGTCCTGGCCGCTGTCGAGAGGTCGGCCGATGTGAGTGCTCTCTGAGCCAAGGGACCTCGACGGGGTGTCGCCGCGGGGATCGGAACGGGAGCGGGCCCCGCCGTGTGGCGGGGCCCGCCCGGGTATGGGGGAGATTTCTGGGGGCCTACGGCACCGGGGCGATGAACCAGCGGACGGCGGGGCTCCGACTACCGGACCGCTGCGATTCGCTGCCGTCGGTCGAGACCGACTGTGAGACCGACTCACCGTCGGTCACGACGAGGACCTGTGCGAGCAGGAAGTCGGTGCCGACGGCGAGTTCGACGTGGGGATACGTGCCTCCGGTGTCGATCCCGAAGGCGTCGGAGACGCTCTGCCAACCCCAGACGGTTCCGTTGGGCGTCCAGCCGATCCAGGTCGGAGGCGGCTCGAATTCTCCGAGGCCGTCGGTGAACGGCGAGGCGCTGCGCTCCAGATCAGCGGTCGTGAAGGCCACGAGATCGTCGCCCGTGTCGGGATCCTCGAAGACCAGGGTTTGGGAGCCGTCGTCCTCGATGACGAAGCGGAGTCCCTCCGGAGGCGAGGCTCTGAACATGATTTCGGGGGCGGCGAACTGGTAGACGGCGACGTCCGCGGCGAGGTCCCAGAGGGCCAGGTCGCCCCAGGCCTGGTCGAGGCGCAGTTCGTAACCATCCTTGACGATGCGGATCTCCGGCGGGAAGTCGTTGCCGGCGCGGGATATCGGCTCCGCCGTCGTGACCACGCCGGCGGGGCCCGCGGTGAGGATCTGACCGGGTCGCACGCCCTGGAACTCGACGGCCGTTCCCGGGCCGCTGCCGGCACCGAGGCGCTCGATGCGGTAGGAGTCGTAGCTCCGGACACTGCGATAGGCGGCGCCGTCGCGCGCGCGCGTCACGGGGACGTAGCCCTGCTCGCTGATGGCTTGCTCGGTCCACGTGCGACCGTCCGGCGAGGTGAGCAGCAACGCGCCCTCGCCGGTGCGCAGCGTGAGGAAGAAACCTTCGGCGGTGCTGATCGCCGAAGTGTTGACTCCGTTGTAATGACCCGCCGACTCGGTGCCAGCGCCGTCGCTCGTGAAGATGTGGACGCGTTGATCGTGCAGACCGTCCGGCCCCGCGCAGGGCGCCGACTGACCGGGCGCCAGGCCCAACTCGTCGAGGGGAATCTCGACGCTCTCGGCGTCGGGCTCGTCGCCCAGACTGACGATGAGAGCGTTGTCGGTGTAGCGCCAGTACAAGATCGAGTCCGGGTCCGGAGCCCGGCCGGACGCCACGAGCAACGCCTGGAGGTCGAGGTCGGTATGGGTCTCGACGGCGGCCACCATCCGGTTGCCGGAAGCCAGCACCGAAGACACCCGTGAGCGCTGGATGCAGTGGGACGGAAGCGGTTCGGTATCGGAGACGACGTCGATGGTCAGTTCGTTCCAGCTCGCGCCCTGGTCGTCGGAGAAGAACACCCGACCACGATTCTGCGGATCGGTGGTGTCCGGACCGCCGACCACCCAGCGGTCCCCGGCGATGTCGGGGAACTCGGGGTGGATGCCGTCCGGCATGCCGATGGCCGTCCACGTCGTGCCGTCGGTTGTGACTACGACCTGGTCGCCGGCATCACCCCAGCCGAGGGCGACGATGCGGCCGTCGCCGACGGAGCGGATGCGGTAGATGTCGCTGAGGCCTGTGCTGGTGTCGAATTCCACTTCGATCCACGAGAGGGTGGGTCCGGTGGACAACTCCTCGGGCGTGAGGATGCTCGAATCGGTCACCGTCGATACGGAATCGGCCTGCTCCGCTGTGTCGCTCAGCTCGGTTGCGGGTGAATCAGTGGGCTGCGGGTCGGCCGCAGCGGACTCCCCTGCAGCCGGTTCGGCGGCGGCACTGGCTGGATTGTCGTCAGTGGCGGCGGATGCGGCAGCCGGGTCGCCCGCAGCGGCGGCCGAATCGGACTCGCCCGATGCGGGCTCGGCCTGTTCGGGCTCGATCGTCTGGGGCACCGTCGGCTGGGTGGCCACCTGGATGTTCCCGTTCCCGCCGTCGCCGTTCAGCGTGTTCCACGTCACCAGTCCCGCGATCAGCGCGGCCGCGGCGGCGATGCCGACCACCCCGTGACGGACCCTTCGTGCCTTGGCTCGAGCCTCGGCCCGCTCGGCGATGTCGGCCACCGGCGGGGGTGTGACCGGGGAGTCGGCCTCCCTGCCGACGGCCTCGCCCAGGGCTGCCCCGAGCACCTCATCGTCGTCGGGTCGCTGATCGCGTCTCCGGTCGTCGTTCATCGCTCGATCACCTCGCGCAGTTCCGCCAGCCCTCGCGACACCAGGCTCTTCACGGTGCCCGGCCGGACGCCCATGGTCTCGGCGATCTCCCGCTCGGACAGGCCGGCGTAGAAGCGCAGCACCAGGGCCGTCTTCCGTTTCGGGGGCAGCCTGTCCAGGGCGTCCACCAGGTAGTCCCGCTCGGGCGGGACCTGCTGGGGATGACCGAGGCCCACCCGGCGCCGCACCTCTCGTCTGCGCAGCTCGCTGCGGGCGCCGTTGACCACGGCCGTGCGCAGGTAGCCGCCGGGGGAATCCAGCCGCTCCCAGCGTTCGAACACGCGGGCGAAAGCGTCCTGGGCGATCTCCTCGGCACACTCCGAGGTGTCCACCAGCCCGCGTGCCAAGCGCACCATGGGCCCGTACTCGGCCCGGTAGAAGGCGTCGAAGTCGATAGCTGCCACGGCATCATCCAACACGCTCGGCGGGACCAGTGCGTGGTTGGCGCCGACGGCGAGGAAAGTTCCCATCAACCGCAACGACGCCCGAGCAGCTCGATCAGTTCCCGGATTCTGCAGCATCGCAACCGGCAGAGCGGGGGGCGGCGCCATCGCTCGCGTCCGATCGGCGGCGTTCGATCGTCGAGCGTCCCGATTGGCGGACGATCGGCGGCCGCGCTCAGCCCCTCTCGCACACGCTCTTGGTACGACCGATGCTGACCCCGCGAAGGTGCGCGAATCGGGCAGAATGATGTCGTACCGCACGCTCAACGAGGAGCCGTGATGTCTGTACTGGTCACCCCCAATCCCCTGCGCGAGGATCGAGACTGGCCTCCGGCCCCGCCCGAGGTCGCGGAATTCCACCGCCGCATGCCGGCCTACTCGCCGACACTCCTGCTGGACGCCCCCGGTCTGGCCGAGCAGCTGGGTGTGGGGCGTCTTCTGGTCAAGGCCGAGACCCGCCGCATGGGTCTGCCGTCGTTCAAGATCCTCGGCGCCTCCTGGGCCACCTACCAGGCGATCTGCGAGCACGTCGGCGCCCCGCCGGCGCGCTGGGGCAACATCAACGAACTGGCGGCCCGGCTGGCGTACCTGCGCCCGCTGCAACTATGCACCGCCACCGACGGCAACCACGGCCGGGCGGTGGCTTTCATGGCCCGGCTGCTGGGGTTCGACGCCCAGATATTCGTGCCGGCCGGCATGGCGGCGGCCCGTATCGAGGCCATGGAGTGGGAGGGCGCCAAGGTCACGATGGTGCCGGGCGACTACGACGACGCCGTGGCCCGGTCCGCCGAAGAGGCCGGCGAGCGCTGCATCGTGGTGTCGGACACGTCGTGGCCGGGCTACGAGACCATTCCGGCCCAGGTGATCGAGGGCTACACCACCATCTTCGCCGAGGTGGACGAGGCCATCGCCGCCAGCGGCCTCGAGCAGCCCGAGTTGGTCGTGGTGCCGATGGGAGTGGGAGCGTTCATGTCGGCAGCGGTGACGCACTACCGCTCCGGTTCGCATCGCCCGGTGCTGGTGGGGGTCGAGCCGAGTGACGCCAACTGCGTACAGGCCTCGGCCCTGGCCGGAGGGCTCACGCACGTGCCCGGCCCGCACCGGTCGATCATGGTGGGCCTGAACTGCGGGCAGCCGTCACCGGTGGCGTGGCCCCGCCTGGCCACCGGGGTGGACTGGTTCACCTCGGTGGACGACGACGCCGCCCGCCAGGCGATGCGCGACCTGGCCGACTCCGCGGTGGTGGCGGGCGAGACGGGTGCAGCTTCGCTGGCCGGCCTGGTGGCTCTGCTGGCCGACCCGGCCGCCCGGGAGGCCCTCGGCGACCTATCGGGCAGCTGCGTCATGGTGACGGTCACCGAGGGCGCTACCGATCCCGACGCCTACGAGCGGATCGTGGGTCGCAGCCACGACACAGTCGGCCGGGTCCTCACCGCCATGCGCTGATCGGTCCGGGCCGGCTCCGGTCAACTCCACGTTCCGGCCCGTTGAGTCTGCTGGTCATTCCAGCGAAGGCGATCACCATTCCGGCGAGAGCCGGAATCCACGGTCCAGCACCTCGGAACCTACCGGTAGCGTGACGACGGGCTGCGGTCGTCGAGTGGCCCGGGACAGGAGCACCCATGACACGCCCATTCCGGTTCGGCCTGACGCTGGAGAGAACCAGCAATCAGGACGAGATCGCCGGCCAAGCCCGCCGGGCGGAGGACCTGGGCTACTCCTGCATGGTCATGACCGACCATCTCGACGCCCGGAACGGTCCGCTGGTGACGATCACCGCGGCGGCGCTGGCCACGTCGTCGCTGCGGGTCGGCACTCTGGTGCTCTGCAACGACTATCGCCATCCCGTCGTGCTGGCCAAGGAGCTCGCCACCCTCGACCGGATCTCAGACGGGCGGCTGGAGGTCGGCATCGGAGCCGGATGGATGACCACCGACTACGAGCAGGCCGGCCTCCCCAAGGACCGTCCGGGGGTACGCATCGCGCGGCTGGCGGAGGCCGTGTCGGTGATGGACGGCTGCTTCGGGGACGGGCCGTTCGACTTCGCCGGCGAGTACTACACCATCAGTGGCCTGGACGCCGGCCCCACACCCACCCAGCGGCCGCGCCCGCCGTTGCTGATGGCCGGAGGCGGCCCGAAGATGCTCACGCTGGCTGCGCAGCGGGCTGACATCGTGGCGATCAACGTCAACCTGCACACCGGCGTCATGGACGAGCGCGTCGCGGCCAACGCCACCGCCCCGGCGACCGACGAGAAGCTCGCCCTCGTGCGCGACGTTGCCGGCGACCGCTTCGGTGACATCGAGCTCAGCGTCGGAGTGTTCATCGCCAGCATCGTCGAGGACCGCCACAGCTTCGCCGCCGCGCTGGCGCCCGGATTCGGGATCGCCGTCGAGCAGGCCCTCGGGTCGCCCCACGCCCTCTTCGGGACGGTCGAGGAGTGCATCGACACCCTCGAGGAACGCCGCCGGCGCTGGGGCATCTCCTACGTGACCATCCCCGCCGAAGCCGCCGTGGAATTCGCCCCCGTCGTCGAACAACTCGCCGGTCGCTAGCGCCGGGTCTTCCGCCGGGCGGCGGAGTCCGGTACTGTCAATTCGTCCGCAGGCGGCGTGTTGCCTGCGGACGAATCAGGTGCCGACAGAGGGGGATTGGCGAATGGTCAGGACCGAGGGCTACGTGCCGGCCGGCATCCCGATGGAACCCCCGAAGTTCTGGACCAAGCCGTCGGACTCGCTGAGGGCGATCGGCAAGCTGACCAAGCTGATGCTCTGGCCCTACGGGCTGTTCTACATCGGGCTCTCGGTGGTGATCTGGAACTACTTCACGCCGTCGTTGGCGCGCATGCAGCGCTTCGAGATCGGGTGGGTTGCCGAGATCTACGTTCGCAACCTGGTGATGGTGGCGGTCTGGGTGAGCGCCATCCACTTCCTGCTCTATGTGCGACGGGCGCAGGGTATGCGGTTCAAGTACGACGGGCAGTGGCTCAGCACACGAGCCCGCCGCTTCCTGTGGCGCAACCAGGCCTGGGACAACGCCTTCTGGACGCTCGTCAGCGCCCCCGTGTTCTGGACATTCTGGGAGGCGTTGCTCTACTGGTGCTACGCCAACGACTACATCCCGCACGTCCGCTGGAGCGACGGGGCGGGCTGGGTGGTCTACCTCGTGGTGATGACGGTCTTCTCGTTCTGGCTGGTGGCCGGCTACTTCTACGTCACCCACCGGTTCCTCCACACCAGGCCCCTGTACCGCTGGGCGCACTTCCTCCACCACAAGAACGTCAACACCGGGCCGTGGTCGGGTCTGTCGATGCACCCGGTCGAGCACCTGCTCTACTTCTCCACGCCGGTGTTCTTCCTGTTCATCCCCGCCAACCCGTTCATCATCATCGTGACGCAGATCTTCACCGGCCTGGCCCCGTCGCTCGGCCACTCCAACTTCGACCGGATCGTGGTCGCCGGCGACCGCACCCTCCCGGCCGGCGACTACTTCCACGACCTGCACCACAAGTACTTCGAGTGCAACTACGGCACCCCGGTGATCCCCGTCGACGCCTGGGTCGGCACCTGGCACGACGGCTCCCCCGAGGCCCACGAGCGGATGCGGGCCCGCCGGGAAGCCGCCGGCCACCTCGCCGGCACCGACGACTGACAACGTCAAGGCCGGCGTCGAGTTGATCCGGCCGGGTCGAATCGGATTGCCGGGCGCGTCGCACCGGTGGCCGTCACCCGGGTAGCTCCTACGCTCGGGGACGTGAGGCACCCGATCGCATCGTCCGCGACGCCGGCCCGCGGACGAGCGCCATGGTCATAGACCTCCCCCTGCTGGGAGCCCTCGGCGAGCCGCGTTTCGTCGAGGCGTTCTCAGCCGACCGAACGATCAAGTCCTGGCTGGATGTCGAGGAGGCCTTGGCGCGGGCACAGGCCGAGCACGAGGTGATTCCCGCCTCGGCCGCCGAGGCGATCCGGCAGAAGTTGGCGACCGTCGAGATCGATCGCGGGCTCCTCGACGAGGGGACCCGGCTCGTGGGGTATCCGATCCTGCCGCTGTTGCAGCAGTTGGGTCGAACCGATCCCAAGGTGGCGGCCTGGCTGCACTACGGCGCCACCACGCAGGACGTCATGGACACGGCGGTGGTGCTCCTGCTGCGTGACGCCTGCAAGGACATCGCCCTCGTCGGTGCCGAACTGGGTGACAGCCTCGCGGCACTCGCCGGAGTGCACCGAACCACGCCCATGGCGGGCCGGACGCATGGTCAGCAGGCGGTGCCGATCACCTTCGGTATGAAGGTGGCCGGCTGGCTGGATGAGGTCGGCCGCTCGCTCGTGCGCCTTGGTGAAGCGCGGGCGGAGGCCGAGGTCGTCCAGTTGTACGGGGCGGCGGGCACGTCGGCGGCCTACGGGCCGTTGAGCGCCGGGACGCGCCGGCGGGTCGCGGAGATCCTGGACCTCGGCTGCGACGACGTTCCGTGGCACAGCGTGCGGGACCGTCTCGCAGAGGTAGCCGCCGCTCTCGGCGTGCTGGCCGTGGCCACGAGTCGTATCGCCCTGGAGGTCATCGACCTGGCGCGCAGCGAGATCGCCGAAGTGCGCGAGGGTGGTGGCCGGCTGGCCGGTGCGTCGTCCACGATGCCCCAGAAGGCCAACCCCATCCTGTCCGAGACGATCGTGGGCCTTAGCGGGATGGCCTGCGCCCTGTCGGCGGTGCCCCTGCGGGCCATGACCGGCCGCCACGAGCGTTCGGCGGGGGAGTGGCAGATGGAGTGGGATTCGCTGCCGCTGCTGGTGGCCTACACGGGCAGTGCCGTGGCCCGCTGCGGCGATCTCGTGGCGGGCCTGCACGTCGACCCCGAGCGAATGGCCGCCAATCTGGAGGTGGACGGCGGCCTCATCATGGCCGAGGCCCTCATGATGCAACTGGCGCCTCGTCTCGGGCGCCTCGAGGCTCATGACGTGGTGTATGACCTCTCCGCTCGGGCGAGAGCCACCGGCATCTCCCTCGCCGAGGCCGCCCGCGCCCACGCCGCCGAGCAGGGTTTCGGCGAGGAGTTCCACCTCGAGCCGGCGGACTACCTGGGAGAGTCCGAGGCGATCGTGACGACGGCGGTCGAGCGTTGGCGCGACACTCACCGACCGAACATCACCGGGGCTTGATGCCACCGGCGAGTTGCCGTTTTGCACTACTCCCCGAACATTCCGATCTGGCTCGGTCATTCCGGCGAAGGCCGGAATCCACTGACCAGCGGCGGAGCTGCCGTCGCCACTGGGCCCGGCCCGGCGGCGTCAGTCCGTGGTGGCCTCGACGATCGCTGTCAGCGCGTCGATCACCAGGTAGGCCGTGCCCTCGGAGACGAGGTCGAGTGGCCGCTGGCCGTCGAGATCGGGCTGGGGGGAGCGCAGCCAGATTCGCGCCTGGCGGTCGGGCATCGCCTGGCGGGCGAGGTCCACGACGGCGCGCAACTCGAGGAGCCTCTCCTCCACATCGCGCCGGACCGTCGCGCCCCGGTAGCGCCAGCGGACGACGTTGCGCCGGGTGGTCCGGGTGACCTGCGCCAGGTCGCCGATGTTCAGCACCCCTCCCGCGCAGACGTGATCCAGCAGAGACTTGATCGTCGCCATCCTCGTCGCTTTCCTTTCCCGGATCGGCCCGGCGCGCCCATGCCGTGACATACGTTGGCACAACCGGGGAGCCGGCGGGGCGAGGTCCGGTACCATGCGATGACCGGTGGGCGGAGCCTGCCGGGGAGGGGGCATGGAGCGAATCGCCGGCTACGAACCCGCGGAGGCCATCCCGATGCGGCCGCCGACGCTGCGGGGTGGGCCCATCAAGGCGGTCCGCACCCTGTGGGGCCTCGTTTGGATGACGATGTGGCCTTACGGCTTCATCTACGCCGGGGTGGCGGCGCTGGTGTGGAACGTCTTCACGCCCGCCATGGAGCGCATGGAGCGGTTCGCGATCGGCTGGATCGCCGAGATCTACCTGCGCAACGTGGTGCTGCTCCTGGTCTCGGCCGGAGGCCTCCATCTCTGGCTCTACGTGCGACGCGCTCAGGGCAAGGAGTACAAGTACGACGACCGGTGGCTGAGCAACAGGAGCCGCCGCTTCCTGTGGGGCAGCCAGACCCGGGACAACATGTTCTGGGTGCTCACCAGTGGCGCCTTCTTCTGGACGGCCTACGAGGCGCTGCTGCTGTGGGCCTACGCCAACGACCACATCGGTCGGATCGACTGGGGCGACGGGCCGGGATGGGTCGTCTACCTGCTGGTGATGACCGTCGTCCCGTTCTTCCTGGTGACGGGGTGGTTCTACGTGACCCACCGGCTGCTGCACACCCGCCCTCTCTACCGCTGGGCCCACTACCTGCATCACAAGAACGTGAACACCGGGCCGTGGTCGGGACTGTCGATGCACCCCCTCGAGCACCTCCTCTACTTCTCGACGGTGCTGTTCTTCATGGTCATCCCGGTCAGCCCGTTCGTCGTCATCCTCACGAACCTCTTCACGGCCATGGATCCGGCACGCGGGCACTGCGGCTTCGACCGTTTCGAGATCGGCCACGGCCGGACGATGCCGGCCGGCACCTACTACCACGACCTGCACCACAAGTACTTCGAGTGCAACTACGGGCTGCAGGTGATTCCCATCGACGCCTGGATGGGCACCTGGCACGACGGCTCCCCCGAGGCCCACGAGCGCATGCGAGCCCGCCTGGAGGCCACCGACCGCTGAGTTGACAGGGAGACGGGGTCCCTGGCAGGTCGCCTCGTTCGGACAGGTACCCGCGCGCACCACCGACGAGGCGTCGCCCGACTCGGGGACGCGCTCCCTTGGTTTGGCGAGAGGGTCTCCCATCACGCTCATTGTCAGCGCTGCGGAATGGAACGCGGAGCAACTCGAGGATGAACTACGGGATAGTTGCCCCGGCTGCCGCGTCACGCGCTGGGGCCGAAACTACCGGATAGTCCTAGATCTTGTAGCAGCTTCGCCCGAGGATGCGCGGCTCTCGGCTGAGGAGATCATCAAGTGGACCCTCGGAGTATTCGTTGTGGAGGTCGTGGGAGTTGAGCTAATCGGCACAACACTCAGCGACGTCGGATACGAATTGGGAGAGCCCCAGGAGTCGCCGGAGTTCGGTATAAGCCTATAATCCTTGTTATCTTTAGTGATATCCTGCTCTGAATTGTAACCGGTTGGCGGGGGTGTAGGGGTTCCGAAGGCCGGGGAGGGACAACTCGGTTGGTCACCGTGGACGGGTTGACGCTCTCGACGTCTTGGATGGTCTGACCGTCGTTGAAGTCCTCAGAGAACAAGCGGTCGCTGCTGGCTGCGGCGGCCGCTTCGATGGTGAGGGCGTCCCAGATCGAGAGCCTTGCGTTGAGTGCGGTATCGGTGCGCGCGGGTCCAGCGGGTGATCGACGTCGAAGGTGCCCAGTTCGGCCTCCGGTGGTCATACCGGGTTATACTGCCGGCGTGAAGGTTGCCGTCTCGATTCCTGATTCTCTCTACCGGAGGGCGGACCGCCTAGCCCGGCGCCGGAAGATGTCCCGCTCGCAGCTCTACGCGGTGGCGCTGGAGCGGCTGGTCGAACTTGAGGACGACGCCGAGACCACGCGCCGGCTCGATGCTGTCTACAGCGTGGAGGACTCCTGTATCGATGCGGGAGTGGCCGCCGCGCAGGCCGAGGCCCTGCGCGAGGAGTGGTGAGCGCGGGCGAAGGTGCTGAGACGGGGTGACATCCACTGGGCAAACCTGCGGGCGCCCGTCGGGTCGGAGCCCGGTTACCGGCGCCCTGTGCTGATCGTCTCCGCGGATTCGTTCAACGACAGCAGAATCAACACGGTCGTCGCCCTGGCGATCTCGTCGAACCTCGCTCTTGCAGACGCCCCGGGCAGCGTAGAAATGCCCGCGGCGGACTCCGGGCTGGATCGTGACTCGGTCGTGAACGTCTCACAGGTCGTCACCCTCGACAAGATTCAGGTGGGAGATCGCGCCGGCAGCGTGGAGACCGGCACGATGCGACTCGTGGAGGCAGGCCTGCGTCTCGTGTTGCAGCTGGGCACGATCCCTGATGGCATGACAACCCCGCCCGCCTGAGAGCGGCCCGCGGATGCGGGACGCCGGGTAGACCTATACCCATGGATGGACGGCCCTTCGATTCGTCGCCGCGCAAGCTCATCGAGGTTGCACTGCCGCTGGAGGCCGTGAACGCGGCGGGCCGCGCCGAGAAGGCTGTGCCCAAGAAGGGGCATCCGGCCACGATGCACCTCTGGTGGTCACGCAAGCCGCTCGGTGTGACACGGGCTGTGCTGTTCGCCTCCCTGGTGGACGATCCCTCGTCCAGGCCCGACCTCTATCCCACGGAGGCGGCCCAGGATGCCGAGCGGCGGCGGTTGCATGGCTTGATCGAGGGGCTTGCCCAATGGGAGCGCAGCGAGGACGCGGCGCTGCTCGCCGAGGCGCAACGATGCATCGAGAGTTCCGCAGACGGCGGCCTGCCGCGCATCATCGACCCGTTCTGTGGCGGCGGCGCCATCTCCACCGAGGCGATTCGGTTGGGTCTGGACACCGTCGCCATCGACCTGAACCCAGTCGCCGCGCTGGTGAGTGCCGCGACCCTGTCGGTCGCCCAGCGCTTCGCCGGGGCGCCGGCTGTGAGTGCGGGTGACCTCCGGGGAGCAAAGAGCCTGGCGGGCATCGCCGCCGATGTCGCCTTCTACGGGGCCGCCGTCGAGACCGAATGCCGCCGGCGGCTCGCAGGAGCCTTCGAGCCGTTACCGAGCCCGCTCTCGCCGGAGGGCCGCACCGTGGCGATCTCCTACCTGTGGGCGCGAACGGTCCCGTGTGCGAATGAGGCATGTCGCCGCATCACGCCGTTGCTCTCCACGTGGTGGTTGTCGAAGAGGCCGACAAACCGCTGGCATGCGCGTCCCGTGCTCGAGGATGATCGCTTCGACTTCGCGGTGGAACCCGGTGCTCCACCGGCCGACCTCATCGATCTCAAAGTGGGGCGGGGGACGAACTTCCGCTGCCTGTTCTGCGGCGACGTGAATGACGCCGACTGGGTGCGCTCCTGCGGGCTCGGGGCGGGCCTCGGCCTACGGCTGGTGGCTGTGCAGGCGCTCGCCGACCCGCGCCGCCCCCGCGAGGGGCGCATCTGGCTGGCTCCCGACGCCGCGAGCGAGCGAGCGGGCCTGGCCGGGCGCCGCAGCGGCTTCCCTGCCCCCATCGAAGCGGCGCTCTGTCGGGAACTACCGGCGGAGAGCGGCAACGTCACCGCGTTCGGGATCCGCAGGATCGGTGATCTGCTCTCCCCCCGTCAGCGCAACACGCTGGCCACCTTCTCGGAGGTGATCGCAGGGATCACGCCGGCGGTGCACCGTGATGCCCTCGCCGCTGGGATGGCCGACGGTGGGGCGGGCATCGAGCAGGCCGGTCATGATGCCCGCGCCTACGCCGAGGCCATCACCACGTACCTGGCCCTGGCGCTCTCGCGACTGGCGAACCGCACGACCACCATGACGACGCACAACCGGGCGAACGGGTCGGTGGAGCAGTCGTTCATCCGGCCCGCCTACGGGTTCTACGGTGAGTTCCCGGAGGCCAATCCATTCTCGGGTTCGACGGGGTCCTGGTCGGGTGGTCTCGACTATGTCGTGCGGGCGCTGGAAGCCCTCCCCGCGCCGGCCGGGAACCCGACCGAACGGCTGGAGGGAACCGGCCCGCACACCGATCCCTCCGGTCATACGCCGCCGCGGGTGGGGCGATCGGACGTGCGGTGCGGTTCGATGCTCGCGGTCCTGGATGGGGACCGCGGGGTGGTGTGCACCGATCCGCCGTACTACGACATGTTCGATTACGCCTCGCTGTCGAACCTGTTCCTCGTGTGGCTCCGGGCCACGCTCGGCGGCATCTGGCCGGAGACCCTGGGGCCGGTCATTGCGCCGACCGCTTCGCAGATCGTCTCGAACGCGGCGCGGTCCAGTGGTGACCGGGCGGCGGCGCACGGTCATTTCGAATCGTTGCTGCGCCGCGCTCTCGAACGGATCGCCGACGTGCACGACTCGCGCTACCCGCTGGCGATCTACTACGGCTACCAGCAGGCCGGGAAGCGATCTCCGAACGGTGGCGCCGGGAGGATCGGGACGGCGTGGGAGGCGATGCTCGAGAGTCTCATCGGGGCGGGGTTGCGAATCATCGCCACGTGGCCGCTGCGCACCGAGCGCCCGGAGGGTGTCAAGAAGGGCACCAAGTCGCTTGCGACGTCCCTCCTGCTCATCTGCCGGCCGGATGGTGCGGCCCGGCCGGCGGCGACGGTGGACGAATTCCGGCGTTCCCTCCGAGCCGAGTTTCCCGATGCGGTCAGACTGCTGCAGCGGAGCAATATCGCACCGCTCGATCTCGTACAGGCGGCCATCGGTCCCGGTATGAGGATCTACACGAGCTACGCGTACGTCCGGGAGGCCGACGGAGCGCGCCTGGGAGTATCGGCCGCGCTGGACATCGTCGACGAGGTCCTGGACGAGTCGCTTGCCGGTGTCGAGGCCGAACTCGACAGCGACACGCGCTGGGCGCTGACCTGGTTCGAGGAGCGCGGCTTCGCCGACGGCCCGTTCGGCCGTGCCGAGGAGGTCTCCACGGCGCTCAACACATCGGTGGACAGACTCGTGGGCGCCGGAATCGTCACAACCGCTGACGGCCGGGTGCGCCTGCTCAGCAGCCACGAGCTGGAGGTCGCACCGGATCCCGTCGCGAACGGGCGCCTGACGGTGTGGGGGGCCACGCAGCGCTTGCTGCGATGCTTCCTCGACGGCGGCGAACCGGCGGCGGCGGCGTTGTTGAGCCGCCTGGATTCCGAGACCGCCGACGCCGCCCGCCACCTGACGTACCGGCTGTACCGGATCTGCAACCGCGGCAATCGCGTCGCCGAGGCCGCCGCCTGCAACGGCCTGGTCGCCTGCTGGCCCGAACTCACCCGCCGCGCGTCCGCGCCATCGTCTCTCGCCTGAAGACATACCGGCCGGCCGGCCGGGCCGAGCTTCAAGGAGCCCGCAGGCAGCCGCTCGTCTGACGGCAAGTGGTGCAGGCTGTGCATAATCCCTCGGAAGGAAACGAGTGTTTTTCCACAGACGCGAAAGTCCGGGGCTCGGGGCGCAGCGGAGGTGCCAAACGCTCTGCAGCCGAGCGACCGAGACGAGCCCGGTCTGCGACCTGCGTGGGTGGCGGCCGCGGACATTTGCGGACCGGAGACCGGGAAACGGTCGGCGTCGCGACGCTGTCGGCAACGATTTCCGGCCTCACAGGTCTGGACGGCGGATATGCGGCGATCAGGCGTGTTCAGAGCCTGCTTGGCCGTGTCGTCGCCGAATCCGCTTCCAAAGCCACGGGCGACCGTGCCGAAATCGTGCGATGCCGGGCTGTTCCGGCTGCATATGGCCGATTCTGGCTGCGTCGAGAAGACGCCGGTGGTGTTCGACGCCGAGAATCGGCTGACCGGCACCGCTGGGTTCCCTGTCGAGTACGGAGAATTTGTGTGCCTGCCCCGCATCGGATCCTCCCGTCTCGTGCGCACCGAGGTCGTCGACGGGCTCTCCGGGGGGTGGTCCGACCCGGGTTCCTGCGGACCAGCAGGTTCGCGGCCCCGTGGCCGAAGTTATCCACAGGCTGTGGATGCAGGGCGATGCCGGCTGGCGACTCGGCGCGGCACGCGGCCACCGAAGCCGGGCCCGACGCGTAGGCTGGCCTGGTTATCGCCATGACCTCCGAAACCGCGCCCACCGCGACCGCCTCCCGACAGGCCGCCGAACGCCGTTTCAGCCAGTCGATGATCGTGTCGGGCACCCGCTGCCTGCTCGCTTACATCGTCTTCCCGTACGTGTTCCCGCTGCTCGGCGTGACCGACGTGGCGGGTCCCGCCGTGGGCGTGGCCATCGGTGTCGTGGCGATCGTGTTCAACGGGGTGAGCATCCGGCGCTTCTGGCGGGGGAACCACCGGCTCCGCTGGCCGCTGAGCGTCGTCAATCTGGCGGTGATGGGGCTGATGTTCTACCTGGCGGTCGGCGACGTCGCCGAGCTCGCCGGCTGAACCCCGCCGACGTTCGACACATGACGGCGCCAGGCCAGCCCACCGGCGGCTCGGACGTGCGGATTCCCGGCCGGCCCACTGCGGCGGATGGTCCGGGCCTCGCCCGCAGCCGGCTGGTGCGGGCGGTCTGGATCGCTGCCGGATTGGTGCTCGTGGGGATCGGGGCCGTGGGCATCGTCGTTCCCGGTCTGCCCTCGACGATCTTCTTCATCCTGGCGGCCGCCGCCTTCTCTCGATCCAGTGCGCGCCTCGAGCGGTGGCTGCTGAACCTTCCCGTGGTCGGGAAGTTGGTGGGGGACTATCGGGCAGGGCTCGGCATGCGCCGCCGGGCGAAGATCGCCGCTGTGTCCATGATCGTGATCGCCGTGGGGATCAGCACGGGACTGGCGATCAAGAGCTGGACGCCGAGGGCCATCGTCCTGGGCGCCGGCGCGGTGGGCGTTGCCTACGTCGGCTGGCGGGTTCCGACCCGCGAGGTACTGGATCGAGCAGTAGCCGAGGGCGCCGGCTAGACGTGACCCCGTGACTCTCACCCCGATCGTCGGAACGCTCGGCTATCTGTGGGATCGGGATACCGACCGGGTACTCCTGGTACGCCGGGACGCGCGGCCCGACGACGATCACTACGGGAAGGTCAACGGTCTCGGCGGCAAGCTCGAGCCCGGCGAGCACGTCGTCGCCGGGCTGCGCCGCGAGCTGCACGAGGAGGCCGGCGTGGAGGTCACGTCGCTGAGGCTGCGCGGCACGATCACCTGGACGGACTTCGGCCCGCGCGACGAGAACTGGCTGGGGTTCGTGTTCCTCGCCGATGCCTGGCAAGGCGAGCCCCCGGCGAGCAACGAGGAGGGCAGCCTGATCTGGGTGTCGCGCAGCCGCCTGCTCGCCGCCTGCGACCCCGATCCCGACGCCCGCCGGGCCGCCGAGCTGGTGCTGTGGGACGGCGACCGTCACTTCCTGCCGCTCGTGTTCGATGACGATCCCCGCCTGTTCCACGGTAACATGCCCTACGAGGGCGATCAGGCGGTCGGCTGGACGTTCGAGCGCCTCTAGCCCAAGATTGCCTCCGAACGGGTGCGAGGAGGGTCGCCAGGGGTTCCTCTTCACCGCCGGCCCCCTCCGCTGCGCGCGGCACCGGGTTCCCGGTCAACTCCACCGCCGTAGCTCCCGGCCGGTGCGCGCCCGGTCGTGACCCTGCAGCGGGGGCGCAGTGGCTCTCGCCGCCTCAGAAGTCGAAATCCTCCCGCGGCGCGAAGTCGTCCCAGCTGGGCGGGCGGTCGCGGTCGGGGGAGGCGCTTGACTCCCCACCGCCTGTGCTTTCCGGGGCCTCGCCCTCCCTCGCGGCCCGCGCCCCACTGCCGGCGCCGAGGGCTGCCGCCAGCGCCGTGGTGAGCGGCACGGCCGCCACCAGACCCATCGACCCGCACAGTGTGCGGGCGATCTCCACGGCGATCAGTTCGGAATTGGCGACCATTCCCCAGGACTGGTCGGAAACGGCGAACAGCAGCAGCAGCGGCATGCTGGCGCCCACGTAGGCCAGCAGCAGCGTGTTGATGGTGGAGGCGATGTGCGCCCTCCCGACGCGAATCCCCGCCGCCACCAGTTGAGGTACCCGCATCGCCGGATTGCTGCGGCGCAACTCGGCCACGGTGGCGGCCTGCGTGACGGTGACGTCGTCCAGCGCGCCGAGGGCGCCGATCATGGCGCCGGCCAGCAACAGGGAGGAGAGGTCGATCCCCTCTGAGACGAACGAGAGGATGGCGCCCTCCTCGGTGGCGAGTCCGGTGAATCGGGCGGCGCGGAAGAAAACGGCCGAGATGCCCAGGGTGAGCGCCAATGACGCCAGCGTGCCCGTCAGGGCGATCGTCGTGGTGGGTGTGAACCCGTGCGTGAGGTAGAAGCCCGCGAAGGCGATCACCGAGGCGGCCACCACGGCCACCAGCAGCGGTTCGTGGCCGTCCAGGATCGCCGGGGCGACGAAGGCAACCAGCACGATCCCGGTGATCGCCATCGACACCAGCGCCCGGAGGCCGCGGAACCGACCGAGGATCAGCACGAAGACCGCGAAGACGCCGGCCAGCACCCACAGCGTGGTGCGACGGTCCTGATCGGCGTAGAAGTAGAACTCCGTCGACGGCTCGTAGCCCACCACGATCCGGTCACCGGGAGCAGGGTCGGGCACGTAGCCGGTCTGCTCCAGGTTGAACTCCGGAAGTGTCACCAGCGAGTGGGCGTTGGGCCCGGCGCCGGGCACGACGACGACCGTGCGGCAGTTCTGAGGATTCTCGGTGATCGAGTACGAGCAGGGCCCCTCGGCGACCGCCTGGACCTCCGCCGGGAATCGCTGCGTCGCAACACCCGCCTGGCTGACCGCCCCGGCCGAGGCCACGCGACCGCTGCCGTCGGGCCAGAGCAACACCACGCCGAGAACCGTCGCCACCAGGACGGCTGCCAGCAGTCCCAGCACCACGCGCAACGACCGGTGATCGCCCCGGAGGGAGTGGCGCTCGGCGCCACCGTGGCCATGCCCGCCGCCCACCGGACCGCTCGGATGGATCACGGCCCCGACGCTACGAGACGCTCGCTCTCGTGTCGGTGACCGATCTCGCCGCGCCGACCGCCGTTATGCCGTGGCGGACCGATGTCGCTCCGCCCGGCGACCGTGCCGTCAGCGAAGCGGCCCGCTCGGTCCCGAGCCGGCCTCTTGCAACGCGCCGCGCGGTTCGTCAGTAGGCGACGGCTGTCCCCCGGGAGGGACTCGAGTTCGGATAGTCGTGGAAGCGCCGGGCGGTCGCCGCCGAGATCATCCCATTGCGCAGGTCACCGGCCACGCGGGAGCGCGTGCGAGCAGCAGGTGATCCGTAGCCTCCGCCGCCGGCGTTGAACATCTCGACGACCGAACCTGGCGTCACCGACGTCGAGGAGTTGGGTGGGGGCTCGAAGGGTTCGCCGGCCGGGGGCGTGATGATCATCCGGTTCGGCGCGCCGCGTTCGCCGCCGAAGAGACCGTAGGGCTCGTCGCTGCCGTCGCCGAAGCAGGTGATGAGCGTCTCGACCTCCATGAGATAGGCAACCCGGATGCCGAGGCCGCCGCGCGACTCGCCCGGGCCGGCGGAGTCTTCCCAGTACTCGTGGCTCAACAGGGTGATCGGCATTCCCGCCTCGAAGACCTCGTAGTCGTCGAAGGCGAAGCCGCCCCCGCAGGTCAGGATGCCGATGCAGTCTTGGCCATCGACACCCGAAACGCCGCCCGCCCCGCACTTGTTGGACAGCAGCGGCACCGCCAGGAACTCCGCACCCGTGGCCGGGTCGGTGCCGTAGAGGCTGACGTTGAGGCCTCTGCCCCAGCCGGCGCACACCCGGTCGGGAGCGGCGGGGGCCAGGGCTTTCATCACCGTCTCGGCGATCACGTCGTTCATGACGAAGTTGCCCAGCACGCTCGGCGCCGGGAAGGCGGCGTGCAGGAACGTGCCCTCGGCCAGCACGACCTCGATGCACCGCTCGACGCCGCCGTTGTGGGGGATGTCGGGGTCGATGATCATCAGGAACGTGGAGGTGGCGGCCGCGTACGACGTGCCGTGGACTCCGTTGTAGTAGCGGTCCACCTGCGGGTCGGAGTCGCTGAAGTCCAGCACCACCCTGCCGTCGCCGACGGTGGCGACCAGGCGGCACACCAGCCGGTCCGGTCCCACGCCGGCGGGCAGGTCCCAGGTCGCCTCGGCGGTGTAGGTGCCGGGGGTCATGCGCCCGATCTCGGCCCGGGCCCGCTCCTCGCTGAAGTCCAGCAGGGCGTCGAGGTGCGCCATGGCCATGTCGATGCCGTACCGCTCGCACAGCTCCCAGAGCGCCCGCTCGCCGACGCCGGTGGCGCCCATGAGCGCACGCAGGTCACCGCCCACCAGCTCGGGGAAGCGGCTGTTGGCCATCAAGATGTTCCAGACGTCGCGCCGGAGGGTGCCGCCGTCGTACACGCGCAGCGGCGGGATGCGGATGGTCTCCTGCCAGACGTCGGTGGCCTCCGGGTCGTAGCCGCCGGCGGAGCGGCCGCCGAGGTCGGCGAGGTGCCCCTTGGTGGCCGTCCAGAACCGCAGCTCGCCGTCGATGAACACCGGCCGGAACACGCCGGTGTCCTGGGCCTGGTTGTTGCCCGCGAAGGTGTCGTTGTGGACGAAGACGTCACCCGGCCGGATGGGGCCGCCCACCTGCTCGGTGAGGTGTCCCAACATCTCCGAGAACCCGTACGCCATGAGCGGGAGCCCCTCGTTCTGGGCCAGGATCCGATGGTCGGCGTCCAGGACGGCCGCGGTGAAGTCACGCACCTGGAGAAGCTGGGAACGGGAGGTCCGCTCGATGACCCGGGTCATGTCCCGGGTGGCGGCCTCGATCTTCTTGCCCAGCACCGCCACCAGGATCGTGTCGATCATGGCTGATCTCCGGCGGCGTCCAGGCCGAGGTAGTCCTTGATCGCCTCCACGGCCCCGGCGCGGTCGAACTCGTTGTAGACGCGGATGCGGAGGTACGGCACCGGGAAGCCGTTCACGTTCTCGAACAGCCCCACCCGGCCGGCGTGCGAGTCGCTGGTGAGATCCCAGAGCAGGTTCATCAGCAGGTTCTTGTCACGCGCCGAGACGGCCGCGCCCTCATAGGCCCACTCCAGCCACGGACCGACCTCGGGGTTGTCGAAATCGGCCTCCGACCAGCGCAGCACCGGTCCCTGACCGCCGAGCTCCTTGACGATGTGGACGATGTGCGGGTACTTGCCGAGTGCGTAGGCGCGGCCCGCGGTGATCATCCGCTTGTCGGGCCACAGCACGCCGCTGGCGGTGTAGGTCGCCCGCTCCTCGGAGGCCAGCACCATGCCGCGCAGCACCGAGGCGTACTCCATGACCTCGGCGACGAGTTGCCGCACGCCGTCGCGGTGCGACGTGCCGATGCCGTCGGTGATGAGCTGCAGCAGACCCACGAACAACTCCGCCTTCACGCAGATGCGCGTCAGGGTGTGCCAGTGCTCCAGGGTGCCGATGTCGCCGTAGTGCTTGCCGATTTCGGTCCAGCGGTAGCTGTGCACCCGCCAGCGCGGCACGAAGACCTCCTCGATCAACTCGCCGCGGTAGAAGACCCGGCGACCGTCGCGCAGCGACTGGCGGTAGCCGTCGCCGTCCATCAGGTAGTGGCGGTCGTCGGTGGCCATGCGGCGAGGTCCCTGGATCGTGCCGAGCAATGTTTCGGCAGAGCCGCCCGGACGGCTGGACAGTGGATTCCGGCCTTCGCCGGAATGACGCAAGAGTGCTTCCGAGCTTCATCGGGCCGGCTCCTTTGCCTCGAGCAGGAAGTGCCCGTAGCTGTCGCACGACAGGTCGAAGTGGATGTCCACGACGACGTTCGTGTCGGGCAACTCCACGATGCAGGGGCCGTCGATCCGCATGCCACCCAGCACTCCGGTGCCGTCGTAGACCGGCACCTCCACGACGCCGGTGTCGCGGAAGTAGGTGCTGCGGGTGCCCTTGAACGCGGCGGAGGCGTCGGCATCGCCCAGCGGCTCGGCCCTGGGTTCGGTGGTCCAGGCGTGGCCGATGCTCGTGACACGTAGGTTGACGACCTCGACGGGGTCTGCCTCGGTGGCGTAGGAGTAGATCTCCTCGTGCCGCTCGTGGAACTTCTCGTGGATCGACGGCATGTCCGGCTCTCCGATGGCGGCCGGCTCGACGGGCATCTCGACCTCGTGGATCTGGCCGTGGTAGCGCAGATCCATCTTCAGGACGTGGCTCATCTCCGCTGCCTCGACACCTTCGGCGGCCAGCAGCTCCTCGCCCTCGGCGCACATCTCGTCGTAGGCGGCACGGATGGTCTCGGGGTCGGCGACTGCCAGGGTGGCCTCGTAGGTGCGGACGAAGTCGTGCCGGTAGTCGGTGGTGAGCATGCCGAATGCGCTGAAGACACTGGCGTCGCGGGGGACCATGACCCGGCGGATCCCGATGTCGCGGGCGATAGGGCACACGTGGACCGCCCCGGCGCCCCCGGCAGTGAGGAGAGTGAACCGCCGTGGGTCGTAGCCGCGCTGCACCGACACCTCACGGATGGCGGCCGCCATCTTGGCGTTGATGACGTCGTAGACGCCGGCGGCCGCTTCGAGATCCGACGTCCCGAGAGCGTCGGCGACCTGGGCGCGCACGGCTTGGCGGGCCAGCTCGCCGTCGAGGGCCATGCGCCCGCCCAGGAAGTAATCGGGAGAGATGTAGCCGAGCACCACGTCGGCGTCGGTCACCGTGGCGAAGTCGCCTCCCCGCTGGTAGCAGGCCGGTCCAGGGTGAGATCCGGCGCTGGCGGGGCCCACCTCCAGCAGCCCGGCCTCGTCGACGCGGGCGATGCTGCCACCGCCCGCACCCACGGTGTGGATGTCGAGCATGGGCAGCATGAGCCGGTAACGGGCCACCGAGCCCTCGCGTGTCACTAGGGACGTACCGTCCTCGATGAGGCACACGTCGCAACTCGTCCCACCCATGTCCATGACGATGAGGTTGGCGTTGCCCTGCATCCGGCTGAAGGCCGTCCCGCCGGCAACGGCGCCCGCCGGCCCCGAGAGCAGCGTGTGTGCCGCCTCCCGGGCTGCGGCCACCTCCGGTGACATCAGCCCGCCGTTGGACTTCATGACCCGCAACGCGCCGCCGAAGCCGCGCCGGCCGAGCTCGGCCAGGAGATGCCGGAGGTAGGTGGCCAGGATCGGCCCCACGGCCGCGTTGATGGCCGTGGTGCTGATCCTCTCGTAGAAGCGCCGTTCCGAGAGGACGGCGTGCGACAGTGACACGTGCACCTCGGGCCATTCCGCGGCGATCACCTCGGCCGCCTGCGCCTCGTGGACCGGGTTGCGGTAGGCGTGCAGGAAGCACACCGCCACCGATTCCACGTCCTCGTGGCGCAGCCGCGCCACGGCTTCCCGCAGGTGGTCCTCGTCGAGGGGCTCAACCACCCGCCCGCCGGCGTCGACGCGCTCGCGCACGCCGAGGCGCAGGTAACGGGGCACCAGCGGCGGTGGCGGCGTGTACTTGTTGTCGTAGAGGCGCTCGCGGATGCCCCGGCGCATCTCGAGGGCGTCGCGGAACCCCAGCGTGGTGATCAATCCGGTCCGGGCGATCCGACCGGTGAGGATGGCGTTGGTGGCAACCGTCGTGCCGTGGACGATCACCTCGATCACCTCGTAGAACGCCTCACGTGACACCCCCAGGCGGCCGGCGAGGTCGTCGAGGCCGGCACACACGTCGGTGGACGGGTCGTCGCCGACGTTCGGGACCTTGGTGGCGGTCATCGTGCCGTCGTCGCTCACGCACACCAGGTCGGTGAACGTGCCCCCAACGTCGACGCCCACGTGGAAGACGTTCGTCATTTTCTCTCCTCTCGCACGGTCGGGGTCGCGACGAGCACATCGGAGCGATAGCAGGCCGCGTGCCGCTGCGCCGACAGTTCCACGAGAGGTGGGTACGTTACCCCACACTCCGGAGTGGCGATCGGGCAGCGCGGGTGCAGGTGGCACCCCTCGGGCAGGCGGATCGGGCTGGGTATCTCGGCCTCCAGGCGGAAGTCCGGCAGTGCCGCCGCCGGGTCGGGGTACAGCACCGACGACAGCAGGGCCTTGCTGTAAGGATGCCGCTGGTTGGCGAACAGCTCTGCGGTCGGGGCCACTTCGACGATCTTGCCGAGGTACATCACCGCGATCCGCGAGCAGACGCTGCGCACCGCGGTCAGATCGTGGGAGATGAACAGGTAGGCCATTCCGAGTTGGCCGCTGATCTCGTTGAGCAGATCGATGATCTCGGCCCGGATGGCGATGTCGAGTTGCGAGGTCGGCTCGTCCAGCACGACGAGGTCCGGCTCGGTGCCGATGGCCCGGGCGATGCCGACCCGCTGCGCCTGCCCGGCGCTGAGCTGGTGCGGGAACTTCTCGCCGTCGGCCTCGCTGAGGTGCACCAGGTGCAGTACGTCCCGAACCCGCTCGGCCCGCTCGCGGCGGCCCATCCCGCTGACGCGCAGCGGCTCGTCGATGTTGCGTGCCACCGAGGTCGACGGGTTGAGCGAGGCGTGCGGTTCCTGGAACACCATCTGGATGCGGCTGCGCAGCGGGCGCATCTCCGCCTCGGACATCTCCGAGGTGCACTCGCCGGCGAAGTCGATGGTGCCGCCGGTCGGTTCGATGAGGCGCAGCACCAGGCGCCCGACGGTGGTCTTGCCCGAGCCGCTCTCGCCGACCAGTCCCAGGGCCTCACCTGGGGCCACGTCGAAGCTGACGCCGTTCACAGCATGCACCTTGAGGTGCCGAGCGCCCCGTACCGGGAAGTACTTGACGAGGTCCCGCACCGACAGCAGCGGAGCGGCGGCCGGCTGATTGGCGGGAGCGGCCGCGGTCGCCGGCGTGCTCTCGCCGACGGCCGACGTCATCACCCGCCCCAGCAGGTCGCGGCTGTACGCCTCGCTGGGCCGATCGAAGAAGCTCACCACCGGCGTGTGCTCCACGAGTGAGCCGTCGCGCATGACGGCCAGGTCGTCGCAGTACTGGGCGACGATGCCGAGGTCCCGCGTCACGATCATCGTGGCCGAGCCGAGGTCCGCCAGTAGCTGCCGCATTAGGTTCAGCACTTGGCGCTGCACGGTGACGTCGAGTCCGGCGGTGGGCTCGTCGGCGATGATCACGTCGGGCGAGTGCAGCAGCGCCATGGCGATCAGCACGCGTTGGGCCATGCCCACGCTGAGTTCGTGGGGGTGGGCGTCCTTGCGCCGTTCGGGGTCGGGGATGCCCACCGATTCCAGAGCCTCGATGGCGCGCGCCGTCGCCTCGGGAGCCGTCACCTTCTCGTGCGCGGTGATCGCCCGCCCGAGCTGGTCGCCGATCGTGGCCAGCGGATCCAGCGAGGCGCCGGGGTTGGAGCCGATGATGGCGATCTTCCTGCCCCGCACCCGGCGGAGCGAGCGCTCGTCCAGGGTGAGCAGGTCCTCCCCGTCGAGGAGCACCTCCCCGTCGACGACACGCCCGGGGAAGCGCACCTGGTTCACGAGCGAGTGCACCAGCACGGACTTGCCGCAGCCGGTCTCGCCGACGAGGCCCAGCATCTGGCCCTTGTGCAGGTCCAGGGACACGTCGCGCACGGCGGTGACCTCGCCACCGTGGGTGAAGAACGTCGTCGAGACGCCACCGGCCGACAGGACCACGCCGTTGCCGGTGCTCATCGTCGCTCCAGCGGGTTGATGGCCTGGCCCATGACCTCTCCCAGGAAGGCGAAGCCCAGGATCGTCCCGCCGAGCGCCAGACCCGGGAACACCGAGGGCCACCACTCGCCGGTGATGATGTGGCGGCCGCCGGAAGCCACCATCAGGCCCCACTCGGGCGTGGGCGCGGCCACCCCGGCGCCGACGAAGCTGAGTCCGGCCGTCAGCAGGATGGCGAACCCCAGCGTCACCGAGGCCTGGACGAACGCCGGCGAGATGACGTTGGGCATCACATTGTGGAAGGCGACCCTGAGGGGTGTCCCGCCGGCGCAACGGGCCGCCTCCACGAACGGCATGCGGCGCAATCCCAGGATCTGGCCCCGGATCAGGCGCGCGAAGATGGGCGCGTTGACGAAGGCGATGGCGATGCCCACGTTGAGGGCGCCCGAGCCGGCCGCGGCCACGAGCACCAGGGCCAGCACGAAGACGGGGAACGCCTGGAAGATGTCCAGGATTCGCATGATGATCTCCGACACCGCGCCGCCGAGGCCACGGCGCTCGCCGAAGTAACCGGCGATCACGCCCAGGATCACGCCGATGGCCATCGAGGCGGCGGTGGCCGCGAACGCCACCGGGATGTCGGTGCGGGTGGCGGCGATGACCCGCGAGAACACGTCCAGGCCGGTGGCGTCGGTACCGAACCAGTGGGCGCCGCTGGGAGGCTCGAGGATCAAGCCCGGGAAGGTCTTCTCGGGGTCGTAGGGGATGATCCACGGCGCGATGATCGTGATGATCAGCACGGCGCTGACCATCACGAGGCCGAAGATCCCGGCGGGCCGGCTCAAGACGAACCGCAGGTAGTACCGGAACGGGCTCTCGCGCCGGCCCGTGAGGGGCGCGGGACCCAGCGTGGCGTCGATCGGCTCGACCGGGTCCATCAGGTCGCCCTGATTCTCGGGTCCACCACGTAGTGGACGACGTCCACGAGCAGGAAGATGAAGATCGACACGACGGTCGCAACCAGCACGAACCCCTGGATGGCGTTGAAGTCGGAATTGGAGATGGCGAGCACCGCGTACTGGCCCAACCCGCCCCAGGAGAAGATCGTCTCCACCAGCACGGCGCCGCCGATGACGAAGCCGTAGGTGATGCCCGCCAGCGTGATGACCGGCGGCAGCGAGTTCTTGAAGGCGATCCAGAGCTGGGTGCGCTCACCCACGCCGGCGGACTTCACCTGCTGCACAAACTCCGAGTCCAGGTTCTTGGTGACGTTGGCCCTCGTCATCTTGAGGATCGGCGCCCCGTAGACGAACACCAGCGTGATGACCGGCAGCACGAGGTGGACGATGGCGTCGCGCAGTCGCCCCCAGTCGGCGGCGATGAGGCTGTCAAGTGTGTAGAGGCCCGTTACGTCGTCGGGTGGCCCCAGCATCAAGTCCACCCTGCCGAGTGGCGCCGGCGCCCAGCCCAGCTTGAAGAAGAACAGGAACAGGAGCAACTGGGCGAGCCAAAAGTCCGGCATGGATCCGGCGAAGAGACCGTAGGTGGACACGCTCCGGTTCACCGACCGGCTGTACCAGCGTTTGGCCACCCGGGCGGTGAAGACCCCCAGCGGCACGAGCAGCACGAGCGCCGCCAGCAGCGAGATCGTGATCAACTCCAAGGTGGCCGGGATGCGGTCGGCCAGGTCGGTCGTGACGGCGTTGCCGGTGACGTTGGATCGACCCAGGTCACCCCGGAAGAGATCCCGGATCCAGATGCCGTACTGCACGGGAACCGGATCGTTGAGGTGCAGCCGCTCCCGGAGCGCCTCGATCTGCTCGGGCCCGGCGGTGGAGCCCAGCTGCGAGACCGCGGGATCGCCCGGGAGTTGGCGGACGAGGGCGAAGATCACCACCGACGCCCCGAAGAGTTGAACGATCGAGAGCGCCAGCCGCTTCGCAATCAGTCGGCCGAGCATCGTGACGACCGTCGCTCAGGCAGAGAGCGATGCGTGTTCGAGTTCTTCCCGTCTCCGGGCGGTGGCGTCGTGGTCGATCTCGAACGTCTCGGGGTTCACGACGACGCCGAAGACCCCCTCGGCGGCCTCCAGCGACACGAAACCGTTGCGCGCATCGTCGCGGACCGTCTCGACGTCGCGCTGATGCGGTGGCCCGAAACCACCGCCGCCGGCGTTGTCGGCTTCGATCACGGTGCCTGCGGGGAACCGGGAGGTGGTGTTCGGGGGGAGGCGCTTCAGGTCCTCGCCGGGCGTCTGGACGCGGTACTGGTTCAGCGAGGACTGCCCGCCGCCGAACAGGCCGAAAGCCGGGGCCCAGTCCTCGCCGTAGGTGGTGACCTCGGTCTCCGGCGCCTCGAGCGTGTAGCGGATGCGGATCCCCAGCCCGCCGCGGTAGGTGCCGGGCCCCGCGGAGTCGCACCAGTATTCGTGGTGGGCGATCCGCACCGGGTTCTGGATCTCGAACATCTCGTAGTCGTTGGCGGCGTAGCCCCCGCCGCAGGCGATGAGACCGATGAAGCTCCAGCCGTCGTTCTCCGAGGTGGCCCCGGCGCCGCCTTTGTTGGCCAGCAGCGGCGGCCCGTAGAAGCGCTCGCCGGTGCGCGGGTCCAGACCCTTGATCATGTGGGACTCGTTGCGGCTCCAGCCGGCGCACACCCGGTCGGGGAGCACCTCCGACAGGGCCAGGAAGATGGAGTCCCCCGCCACGTCGGAGGACGTGAAGTTCCCCTGCACGCACGGCGAGGGGAACGTGCAGTTCAGGAAGCTGCCCTCGGGCACGATCACGTCGATGCAGCGCAGCACCCCGTCGTTGTGGGGCAGGTCGGGGTCCACCATCATCAAGACGACCGCCACGACCGCGGCGAACGTGGTGCCGTAGGCGCAGTTGTAGTAGTAGGGCGTCTGCGGCGAGCTGCCGGCGTAGTCGACGCTGATGTGACCGCCGTCGACGGTGATCGCCAGCTTGGCGGTCACGTCGATCGACTGGGTTCCGTCGTCGCAGCGGTAGACGACCTCGCTGCGGTACGTGCCGTCGGGGATCTGCGCCAGCTCCGCGCGCATGCGTCGCTCGGTGGCGTCGAGCAGGAAGTCGAGATGGTCCTTCAGGGTGCCGACGCCTTGTTCGGTCGCCAGGGCCTCCAGCCGGAGCCCGCCGGTGCGGCACGCCCCGATGGACGCCTGGATGTCGCCCAGCACGAAGTGGGGCAGCCGCGTGTTGGCCGCCAGCAGGTTCCACACGTCGGAGCGGAGGGTGCCGCGGTCGTACAGCCGCAGCGGCGGGATGCGGAAGTTCTCCTGCCAGATGTCGGTGGCCTGGGGGTTGTAGCCGCCCATGACGGCGCTGCCCAGGTCGGCGAGGTGGCCCTTGGCCGCCCCCCAGAAGTGGATCTCCCCGTCGACGAAGACCGGCATGAAGATGCAGGTGTCCGGCGCGTGATTGCCCCCGTAGTAGGGGTCGTTCTGGATGAAGATGTCGCCGGGGCCAATGTCGTCGCCGAAGAACTTGATGAGGTGCTCGAGGGAGTGCACGATGGCGTAGGCCATCTGCGGCAGCCCCTCCTCCTGGCTGAGGATCCTCGCCCGCTCGTCCAGGACGGCCGTGCAGAAATCCTTCACCTGGAACAGGGGCGACCTGGCGGTGCGCTCCAGCACGAGCGACATCTCCTTGGCGATCGCCTCGATCTTCTTGCCGAGGACGACCGCCAGGATCGGGTCGATGTCCTCCCGGGGCGCTGCGGCTACCCCCGCCCGGGTCACTCGGTGAGCCTCATTTCCCAGAATCGCAGACCCTCGTCGGGCGGCCAGAGGATGCCCTCGACGCCGGGACGGTGCGAGACCACGTACTGCGGCAGGGCCAGCACGACCCACGGCGGATCATCGGCCATGATCTGCTGGATCTGCCGGGCGATGTCCAAGCGGGCGGCGTTGTCGGTCTCGAAACGGCCCGCGTCGAACAGGGCGTGCACGTCGGTGTTGCCGTAGTTGCCGTAGTTCAGGAAGCCGAAGAGACCGGCGCCGGAGAAGATCTCCATCCCGTAGAGGATGTCGATGGCGTGGCTCTGCAGGGCCGCTGTCATGATCATCTCGAATTCCCTGCTGTTCGAGATGTCGGCGAAGGTGCCGAACGTGACCTTGTCCAGGTCGATGTTGACGCCGATCTCCTCCCAGGCCGACTTGACCGCCACGGCGACGCGCTCGTGCTCGGGCCGGTGGTCGGCGTAGGTCAGCGTGGCGCTGATCGGGGTCTCCACACCCGACTCGGCGATGAGCTGCCTCGCCTTCTCCAGGTCGGTCTCGTACGGGAAGTACTCGTCGGTGTAGCCGGGGAACATCGGCGGGATGTAGCTGCTGATCGGCGAGGCCCAGCCGTCGAAGATGGCGATGATCTCGTCGTACGGTGCCGCGTACGCCAGCGCCTGGCGGACCAGGGGATTGTCGAACGGCGGCACCGCGTTGTTGGGAATGATCGTGGTGATGTTGTTGCCCTCGAACGCCGAGAGTTCCACGTTGTCGTTGTCGGCGATGCTGGACAGTTCGGTCCCCGACAGGGCGAGCGCCATGTCCACGGCGCCGCTGAGCAGGGCGCTCACCCGGTTCGACGACTCGGGCACGGCCCGGTAGATGATCCGGTCGATGTCGGGCTTGCCGGCCCAGTAATTCGGGTTGGCCCGGAGCACCGTCTGCTGGCCGGCCGTGTTCTCCTCGATGTAGTAGGGCCCGAAGCCGGCGGCGTTGGTGGCCAGCCAGTTCAGTGCCCAGGGGTCGTCGGCCGTGGCGTTGGCCTCCACGATGTCCTTGTTCAGGATCGGGATGAACGACAGCGTGAAGATGGGCTGCACCAGCGGGCTGAAGTCCGCGAGGGTCATCTTGACGGTGTAGTCGTCGACCGCCTCGAACTGGTCCGCCGAGGTGACGTTCATCAGCAGCAGCAGGAACTGGTTCACGGCCTGCACGCCGAACGCCCGGTCGATGCTGTACATGAAGTCCTCGGTGGTGGCCCGGTCGCCGTTGTGGTCGACCAGGTCGTCGCGCATGACGAACGTCCACTCCGTGCCGTTCGCGCTGACCTCGGCGCTGGCGAACTGCCGCGGCAGGAACCGGTTGAAGTCCCGCTCGGTGCCGTCGTCGGCGTACCAGAATTTCGTGTCGTAGATGTTGTCGGTCATCTCCCACGACTGCGGCGTGCCGGCGAAGAACTCGGTGTCCAGCGTCGGGGCGGTGTCCACCGCGGCTACGACCAGTGTCTTCTCCTCGGCGGGTTCGGGCGGCGGAGGCTCCGGTGCTGCCGCTGGCTCTTCCGCTGGGGCCGGCGCGGCTGGTTCGGGAGCGGCCGCGGGCTCGTCGGCCGGGGCCGGCGCGGCTGGTTCGGGAGCGGCAGGCGCCTCTGGCGCAGGCGCCGGGGCCACGTCCTCCTCGTCGTCACCACCGCACGCGGCGGTGAGCAGAACGAGCACGAGCAACGGCACGAAGAACTTGCGGACTGAGCGTCCCATGCGGATCCTCCCCCTCATGGCAGCGCCAAGTCAGGCGCGTCGATAGGAAACTAGTGGCTCTCGACAATCCGTGCAGCGCTCCGCGGTTAGCCGGAACGTGGCGCCGATCCGTGAGAAGTCTGCGGACCGATGCCGCGGATCACGTCTCAGTCATTCCGGCGGAAGCCGGAATCCACTGTCCAGCGGATCCGACTGCACCTGCCGACGACTACTCGGTGAAGTCCTAGGGCAGAGCCATCACGGCGCGGCCCGAGCGGAGCGCGTGCACGATGCTGTAGGCCGTCACCTGCGAGGTCTTCGGGTTGTCCGGTGCGGCCCTCCCGGCCATCTCCACGGTGAGGACGCCCAGGCGGCCGGAGGCCTCGATCCTCCCGACGTTGCCGGTGGTGAGGGTGGGATCGGCGACGAGGTCCACCTGGGTGCGCTCGAGCCCCAGGCCGGCCAGCGCGATCGTCACGGCCAGGTTGGCGTTCTTGGGGTAGAGCCGTGCCGCCTCGTGAGCCGGCCCGGAGTGGATCACGGTCGGCTCGGTTAGCGCATCCAGCTGGAAGGCCTGCTCCGCAGGCGTGTCCAACCAGGCGTGCGGAGGCTTCGAGGAGGTGTAACGAACCCGGTTGAGGCCACCCTCCCGCAGGGCCATCAGCCCGTCGAGACCGGCCGTGGCCCCGGCGGGCACCAGAATGCGACGGCCGGCCCGGCGCGCCGCGTCGCACATCCCGTCCAGGAAGCCCTGATCGCCGAACGACCCGGTGGAGATGACCATCAGGTCCGTGCCGCCGGCAAGCACCGCCTCGCCGTGCTCCCGCACCGCCGGCTGGCCCGCGCACTCCGCCACGAGGTCGGGGCCGGTGGCGAGAAGATCCTCGATCGAAGCCACCACCGCCGCGCCCGGCAGGGCCCGACGAGTCGATTCCAGGTACCGGTCACGAACGAGCACCGCCGCTACGTCGACCTCGGAGGCGACGACGTGGCCGATCGCCCCGAAGCCAATGAGTGCGATCCGCCCGCTCACGAGACGATTGAAGCGCACCGAAGCGCATTTCGCCAGTTCGGCCACGGCTGAGTAGTCACCTGCTGGGGCCAAGCCCTGACCGTGTCGCCACCTCGCGGCGTGCATTTCGTCCAGCCCCAGTCGGCCCCCAAGACGTGGCGGGCCGGTCGTTGGAACTGTGCTCCGGTGGCCGGCCCCTGGCGTGTTGGCGGCGACGGGGTGGTTACAGGTCGAGGTTTAGTGTGGAACTGCTCTGCCAGCGGTTGACGCTGGCGGTGGGGGGGAAGAAGCGCCGAGTCGGGAGTTCCCGGTCACTCCAGGTGCCGTTGTCGCGTTGCTGCAGGCCGAACTCCACTCCGGCGTCGGGGGACTTGCGGGCGATGATCCGCACCGTGACGTCCCCGTCGAAGGAGTCCGCCGTCTCCGCGGCGCTGAGGGTGATCGCGGAACTCACCAGCCAGCGGCCCACTGACGCGGTGGCGGGGAACAGCCGCGCCCTCGGGAACACGCGCTCACCCCAGGTGTTGTCGTGTTGCACCTGCTGCAGCCCGAGCTCGATCTTCCCGTTGCCCAACAGGCGGGCGACGATGCGCACCTCCGCTGAGCCGACGATGGCCGCCGTCGGGGGGTCCTCGGTGGAGGTTCCCGAGGAGTCCTCGCTCGGCGGCGGTGGCGGCGGCGGTGGCGGCACCTCGGGCGCAGGCGGCTGCGCCCCCCCGCAATAGATGTCGAACTCGAAGTCGAAGCTCCCGATGGGGTTGGCGCTCGTCCAGGTCAGGGTGCGGGAGCTGGACCCCGCCAGCGCGCAGCCGGCGGGCAGGCCCTCGATCGACACCGTCACCGAGCAGCCACCGATCTCATCGGAGGTGGTGCTGGTGGCGACCGCCGGGTACGAGGCGCCGGCACCGAAGTTGGCGAAGTCCGGCGAGTGCACCGTGAAGCGGCCCTCCAGCAACCTCGCGACCGTCTGGCCACCGGGCAGCGCGGAGATACCCGAACCGCCGGGGCCGATGGCGACGGGCGGCAGCTCAGCAACCCCGGCGCAGGTACTGGAGATCGTGTAGGCAGCGCTGCCCTGGTTGGCCGGATTGTTCACGACGTCCTGAATGATGACGATACGGTTCCAGCCGAGCTGGACGTGCTCGCTCAGATCGAGGTAGATCATGGCATCAGTGTCCCGCTCGGCGGTGCTGAAGTTCAGACCGTCGGTGTCCCGGATGATGAACGGCGGCGGCGCCCCCGTCACCTGAATCGTGAACTCACACCACGCCCCCCGAGCGAGATCACCCAACGCCAACTCCCCCGCCTCGCCGTCGCCGGCGACGAAGAACTCAAACGTCTGATCACAACCCGAGGGGCCAACCCAGCCGGACCTGGGAGCCACCCTCACCCGGAAGTCGGTGATCTCCGCGGCGCGCTCGGCGCGCGCCTCAAGATTCGAGTCGGTCGCAGACGCCGGCAACCCCTCCACCACCCCGTCAGGATCGATCCGAACCGACAGCACGGGCTGCGTCCAACAACGCGGAGTCACACCGCCGAAGTGGCGAGCTGCGATGGTGTTCCAGTCGGCCTGCCAGGCCGATGTGAACGTCTCGGAGAACCTAGCGCCCCCGATGTCCCAACTCACGTCCGCCTCGCACACTTGGCCGGGGGTGTCCACCTGACGTGCCACGGCGGTGATCCGGTAGTTGCAGAGACCGGGGTCGAGCGCTACACCGTTCTCGTCGTCCGGCCCCAACCAAGAAGTCACATATCCTGACACTGCTGAGTTAGGCGGATCGCAGCCACCGAGAGCCTGCACCGTGATCTGGACCTCCCAGTTGTCACTCGTCTCGGAGCTGACGAGCTTGAGGACCCTGACGGTGCTCTGAGCCCCCGCCGGCGAGACAACGACCACAGCCAGACTCGTCGCCAACAACACAACCACCACCAGCAGCCTCGTCAAGGACCGCAGACGGAACACGGCGCGCCCTCCTCGCCGAACTCCAACAACCCCCACGCCACCAAACGCTGCCAAGGCTCGTCCCTCCGCAGACACCGGAATCGTCCGTGTGCCTACCAATCGTTTGCTTCGGACCAATCGTCTGTCAGATTACATTCTGTGGCATTACCGTTGCAACACTGCCCGCGTTGAAGTCCATTTCCCGTCGGGATCCACCGCGGCGGGGCGCTCTTCCCAGTCGAATGGCCGGTCAGGGCCGCTTACACAGACTTTCTGACAGACCCTCCCTGGGGGAGCGGGGGCGCATCTCCTCGGGGACGATGTCGCCGTCGACGACGATCGGCTCGTCGTCGAGGTAGAGGCTGCAGTTGCGCATGGGGATGTCGAAGTGGCAGGAGGTGTCGTTGCTGCCGCCCAGCTCCTGGTTCGGGCCGGTGGAGAACAGCACGTTGCCGTAGAAGGCGCGCCCCTCCATGCCGACGCTCCGCGGGTCGGTGGCCAGGGCCGACCAGCGGCAACGCTCGTTGAGCCCCCAACCGATGTGGCTGATGCCGTAGGCCTGCTCGTCGTCGAACCCGGCCATGTAGTCGGCCATCAGATCGGCGTCCAGGCCGCCCCTGATGTCGGCGATCCGGCCCGCCTCGATCGTCAGCTCGATCGGACTCTGCACGTAGCGGTTGAACGGGTAGACGATGTCGCCGGGCGCGATCACGACGCGGCCGTCCACCCCGTCGTCGCGGCCGCCGCTGAACAGGAACCCCGACGGCCAGTGGTCCCAGCGGCCCGGCTCGTCGGTGTAGCCGTACTCGGTCATGACCGGGTAGGCGCCCAGTTGGTACGTGACGTCGCTGCCGTGGGCGTTGGTGAAGCGCAGCACCTCGGCGCCGGCATAGACCTCAGCGGCGCACTCCACGCGCTCGCGCAGTTCCGGAGTCGGCAGCAGCCGGCCGAGCACGTCCAGCGACTCGATGCAGAGCAGGATGCGGGTGCCCGACTCCTGGATCTCGTGCTGCTCGGTGGAGAACAGCAGGAAGACCAGGTCCACCATGAGGTCGGCCTGCTTCAGGGCCTCGATGGCCGCCTGGTTGCCGGACAGCGGGTTCACGCCGACGTAGTCCACCCCTCCCGCCTCGCTGTCGGCCGGGAGCCCGACCTCGTAGCTGTGCGCTCCCAGACGCCGCGCCGCCGCCAGGAAGTCGCGGGCGTAGGCCCGCTGCGGCTCCGTCTGGGACAGCACCGCCACCGTCTCGCCCTCGTGTACGCCGCAGAGGCGCAGTTCGGCCTCGAATAGGTCCACTGCAGATGTCATGCCGTTGCCTCCCCCCTGGAGTTCGGGCTGTGGCACCGCCGGCTGCCCCGCGGTTGCCTCGGCCCGCCCTCGATGCTAGACGGCTGGTCATGCCCAACGAACAGCTTGCACAGATGACCGCCCGCGAACTCCGCGCGGGCTACGAGTCCGGGGCGCTGATACCTGCCGTCGTGGTTGAGACCGTCCTGGAGAGGATTGAGCGGCTCAACGGCGATCTCACGGCTTTCGTGACAGTGACCGGCGACGAGGCGCGGCAATCGGCCGCGGCTGCCGAGCGAGTTCTGCGTGGCGATGACCTCGGCGGGGGCGCCGCCGGCGCGCTCTGCGGTGTGCCGGTCTCGATCAAGGACATGGTCGTGACACGGGGTGTGCGTACGACGATTGGTTCGCTGCTGCTGGCGGACTGGGTTCCCGAATTCGACTCGCCCACCTCTGAGCGGCTGCGGGCGGCGGGGGCCCCGCTCCTGGGCAAGACCACCACCTCCGAGTTCGGCTGGAAGGGCGACTCCGGCAACAGGGTCAACGGACCCGCCCGCAACCCCTGGCGACTCGACCGGACCGCCGGGGGCTCCAGCGGGGGCGCCGCCGCGGCGGTGGCGGCCGGACTGGGTCCTGCGGCCATCGGCAGCGACGGCGCCGGGTCGGTGCGGATCCCGGCGGCCTTCTGCGGGGTCTTCGGGATCAAGCCGTCCGCCGGCGTCATCCCCGTCTTCCCGATCAGCCCCATCGAGTCACTGTCGCACCTGGGCGTGCTGGCCACCACCGTCGCCGACGCGGCCGACGTGCTGGACGTCGTGGCCGGTCCCGACCCGAGGGACAGGTTCTCGCTTCCCGGCACCGGCACCGGCTACGCCGCCTCGCTCGCCGAGCCGATCGGGGAACTGCGTGTCGCCTGGAGCCCCGACCTGGGGTACGCGGCGGTCGAGCCCGGGGTCCGGCAGTCGACCACCGCCGCGGCTGCGGTCTTCGAGTCGCTCGGCTGCCAGGTCAGCGAGGTCGTGCCCGGCTGGGACGACCCGTACCCGTTCCTGGACGTGATCTGGTCGGCAGCCAACGCCGCTCGCCACATGCACGACTTGGAGCAGGTGCGGGACCTCATCGACCCCGGCCGGCTGGAGATCGTCGAGCGCGGTCTGCGGCTCACGGGACCGGAGGTGGCGGCCGCCAACGCCGCCAAGGCCGGCTTCGCCGAGACGGTCCGGCAGTTCATGGACGGCTACGACCTGCTGCTGACGCCGACGCTCCCCCTGACCGCCTTCGCGGCCGGCGACGATCAGCCCGGCCAGGTGGCAGGGAGGCCCACGGAGTACCTCAGCTGGACCCCGTTCACCTACCCGTTCAACATCACGGGGCTACCGGCGGCGAGCGTGCCGTGCGGGATGTCCGGTGGCCTGCCCGTGGGTTTGCAGATCGTGGGCGGCTGGCGGGCCGACGCCCTGGTCCTGCGCGCCGCGGCGGCGTTCTCCGAGGCCGCGCCGTGGCCGCGCCACGCCACCGGCGAAGGGCTATCGTTCGCCTGAGCGGCCCGCTGACCTGCTGAGTCGTTCGGGCGCTGCGCTGCGCGCTTGGCGTCGCTACCGGAGGGGGGAGCATGCCACTGCAGGACCACATGAAGATCATCTCGATTGACGATCACGTCATCGAGCACCCGCGGGTCTTCCAGGATCGGCTGCCCGCGCACGCCCGCGAGGCCGGCCCCCGCATCATTCAGAAGGAACTCGACACGACCGACCAGTACGGAAACCCGATCACCGGCCAGCAGGAACTCTGGCTCTACGAGGGGCGCGAGTACCCGCAGTTCGCGCTGAACGCGGTCATCGACAAGGATCCGAAGGACTTCGGCCTCGAGCCTTACCGGTTCGACCAGATCCTGCGCGGTTGCTACGACCCCTCCGAGCGCGTCAAGGACATGGACATCGACGGCGTCTGGGCCCAGCTGTGCTTCCCGTCGTTCCCCCGCTTCGGCGGCACGCTGTTCCTGGAGAGCGAGGACTGGGATCTGGCCCTGCTGTGCGTGCAGGCGTACAACGACTTCATCATCGACGAGTGGGCGGGCACCGAGCCCGAGCGCCTCGTGCCCATGATCATCGTTCCCCTCTGGGATCCCGCCCTGGCGGCCGTCGAGGTGCAGCGCTGCGCGGCCAAGGGGGCCAAGGCCATCACGTTCCCCGAGGCCACCAGTCCGCTGGGTCTTCCGTCGATCCACACCGACCACTGGGACCCGTTCTTCGCCGTCGTGCAGGAGACCGGGTTGCCGGTGTTCATGCACTTCGGCAGTTCGGGCAAGCCGCCGGAGACGGCACCCGACGCGCCCATCGTTGTGTGGATCTCCACCATGGGCACCAACTCGATGGTGTGTGCCGCCGACCTGCTGTTCTCGCCGCTGTTCCACAAGTTCCCGGGCCTGCGAGTGGGGCTCGCCGAGGGCGGAATCGGCTGGATCCCGTACCTGCTGCAGCGCATGGACTTCGTCTGGGAGCGCCACCGCTGGTACACGGGCATCAACACCGAGGTGCCGCCGTCGGATCTCTTCCGCAAGCACATCTGGGGCTGCTTCATCGAGGACGACGCCGGGCTGCGGGAGCGGGAGTTCATCGGGATCGATCACATCTGCTTCGAGTCGGACTACCCGCACTCCGACTCGCTGTGGCCCAATGCCCGCAAGCGACTCTCCGAGATGCTGGCGGACGTGCCCGACGACGAGGCCGCCAAGATCGCCGAGTTGAACGCCCGCGAACTGCTGAACTTCGACGCCGACCTCGACTAGCCGGCGCCGTGCCGGTCAGATCTCGCGGCCGGCTTTCTCGCCCTCGTAGATGGCGATGATGGTGCGCCGGGGCGCCACGGCGTCGCCGATCTGCTGGACTGCGGGGTAGGCACCCTCGATCTGGCGGAACAACTCGTCGTTCGGTGTGCGCAGCAGGCTCAGCACCACAGTGTCCACCGTCTCGGTCCGTCGCCAGCCGCCCCAGACGCTGTACACCTCGGCTTCGGGGCCGTTCACCGCTTCGATGAAGGCGTTGGCCGTGAGACGCACGCCCTTGCCCTCCAGGCGCGGGTAGACGTGGCTGCCCTCGAGGGCGCCTGCGACGTTCTCGCCGACGACGGCGCGGGGGCAGATCACCTCGACGGAGGCGCCGTTGTCCGCCAGCAACTCGGCGAGGCCCAAAGGCAGGTACTCACCGGTGTCGTCGATGATCAGCACGCTCCGCCCGAGGGCGCCGGGATCCTCGAGGGCAGCCACGATGGCGGACCCGACGTCGATGACGTTGTCCTGGTCCACGCCGGGCAACTCGTCCCGGTCGGTCCGGGCGACGCTGAAGCCGGTGCAGTCCCAGGTGGATCCGGTGGCGCAGACGACCGCGTCGGGCGCCTCGCCGTCCAGCAACTGCCGGGTGACGTCGACGCCCGTGTGCACCTCCACACCGCCGGTGTGCATCTCGGTGAGGAGGTTGTCGATGGCGTCCTGCCAGGCGGTGCGCGTCGGCAGCCCCTTGATGAGGTTGATGTGGCCGCCGAGCTCGCCGGATCGCTCGAACAGGACCACCTGGTGGCCGCGCCTGCCGGCCACCGCCGCGCTCTTCATGCCCGCCGGCCCGCCGCCGACGACCACGACCTTCTTGGAGCGTTCGCCGGCGACCACCTTGAGCGATCCCTCGCCCCATTCCGCCTCCCGCCCGGTGACCGGGTTCACCATGCAGAAGATGTCCCGCTGCTGGAAGTTGCGCAGGATGCACTCGTTGGCGCCGACGCAGATGTGCGTCTCGTGCTTGCGCCCTTCCTGGGCCTTGCGGACCACTGCGGGGTCGGTGATATGGGCGCGGGTCATGCAGACCATGTCGGCCCAGCCGTTGGCCACGATGTCGGCGGCCATGTCGATGTGCCGGATGCGCCCGACTATGAACACCTTGGCGCGGTCGCCGACCACCTCCTTGGCTCGCCGGCCGAAGGGGATCATGAAGCCGTCGGGGACCGACATGGGAGCAACGGCGAGGTGGAGGTTGTGGTAATTCCCCCCGGACATGTCGAAGAAGTCGTAGAGGCCGGTGTCGGCCAGGATGTCGAGGATCTCTTCGCACTGCTCGCCGGTGATGCCCGCCTCGCCGACGAACTCGTCGAACGAGAGGCGCAGGCCCATCGTGAAGTCGCCCACCTCGTCGCGGACCGCCTCGGCCACCTCGATGGCGAAACGGCAGCGGTTGCGGACCGATCCCCCGTATTCGTCGGTCCGGCGGTTGTAGAAAGGGCTGAGGAACTGGGCGATGCCGTAGCTGTGGGCGCCGTGCAGTTCCACCCCGTCGAGCCCCGAGCGCTTGACGTTGCGGACCGACTGCACGTACCCCTCAGTGAGCGAGCGGATCTCCCGCTTGCCGACGACGTGGGGGATCTCGTTGTGGATCACCGACGGCACCCGGGAGACGCCCCAGAGGGGATGCCAGGGTGAGAACATGTGGCCCTTGTCCTGCACGCCCATGATGGCGAGTTCGATGAACATGGCGCAGTCGTGCTCGTGGACGGCCTCGGCCAGGCGCTCCATCTGCGGGATGCAGCGCTCCTCCCAGGCGGTGATGCAGTTGTAGAACGAACCCAGGCTGAGTTCGTGCGCGGCGTGCTGCTCGCTGATGAGCAGCGCCAGGCCGCCCTTTGCCCGCTCGCGGTAGTAGGCGATGTGCCGGTCGCTGAGGACGTGGTCCTTGCTGTAGGCCAGGCTGTGGGCGCTGGTCATGACCCGGTTCTTGAGTTGGGTGGCGCCGACCTCCAACGGCTGCCACAGAACATCCAGATTCGACATCGTCAACCCCCTCGGATCAGGCCGCACGCAGGGTGTTCGGTCCCGCAGCCGAACAGTACTCCCCGGATTGGCAGCGGGAGCAGGGAGGCGTCAGACTGCCGGGTATGCGGATCAAATACATCATTCCGTTCCCTTTCGATGTGGGTCAGGACATTCGATCTGCTCAAGTTCCCGGCGACCTGCTCGGCGAGGGCACCCACGTGGAGTGCGTGCCGGTGCGGAACACGGCCACGCTCGTGGACTGCTACTACGAGGACCTGATCTTCGAGATGTACATCGTCGAGGCGGGACTGCGCGCCGAGGAGGAGGGGTACGAAGCGGTCGTGATGGACACGGTGTCGGACTCCGGGCTGTCCGCCCTGCGCTCGCGCCTGTCGATCCCCGTGCTGGGACCGGGTCTGGTCTCCTACGCGGTCGCCATCATGCTGGGCAAGCGCTTCTCGATCATCACGATGTGGGACCAGTGGCGCCACCTGTACGAGAAGAACCTCGACACGTACCACCTGTGGGGCCACTGCGCTTCCGTGCGGGCGGCCGGCATCCGCCCCGACATGGAGGAGCTGCTGAGCGGCAAGGAGGAGACGGTGTTCCCCCGTCTCACCGAGGAGGCCCGGCTGGCCATCACCGAGGACGGCGCCGATGTGATCCTGCTCGGCTCCACGACGATGCACCAGGCGGCCGACTACATGGCCCGCCACCTGGATGCCCCGGTCATCAACCCCGGACCGGTGGCCATCAAGATGGCCGAGGGCATGGTCCAGTTGGGTCTCAGCCACTCCAAGGTGGCGTACCCCTCACCTGCGGTGATCCAGGACGAGAAGTTCTTCTCCCTCGTCTCCGCCCCGAAGCCGGATTAGAGCGCGGCGCCGGTCGGCCGCCGATCACGCAGGGGCTCTCCGGCAATCACCTCTCTATGGCGATAGCGCCCGGAGGGCCGCCTCCACGATGGCGTCGGTGCCGGGGACGACGGCGCTCTCCAGGGGCGGGCTGAAGGGGATCGGCGCCCGGGCGGCGCCGACCCGCACGACGGGTGCCTTCAAGTCGGCAAATAGTTCCTCGCCGATGCGGGCGGACAGCTCGGCGCCGTAGCCGCCGGTCAGCCAGGCCTCGTGGGCGATGACGACCCGGCCCGTCTTGGTGACCGACGCAGCGACGGTGTCGAAGTCCAGGGGCCAGAGGCTACGCAGGTCGATCAGCTCGGCGGAGATGCCGTGCTGGTCGGCGAGCGTGGCCGCCGCGGCGGTGCCGCGCAGGGTCATCGCCGAGTACGTGATCAGCGTCACGTCGCTGCCCTCACGCACGACCGACGCCACCCCCAGCGGCACGCGGTGGTCGCCCTCGGGCACCGGGCCGCGCTTGGCGGTGATCGACTTGTTCTCGAGGTAGATCATCGGGTCGTCGTCGTCCATGGCGGAGCGCAGCAGGCCTTTGGCGTCGGCCGGGTTGGACGGCGCTACCACCTTGAGGCCGGCCACGTGGGTGAACAGGGCCTCCAGGCTGCCGGAGTGCTGGGCCGCCGAGGAGCGCAGGATGCCGTCGGAGGCCCGCAGCACCAGAGGCACACTCACCTGGCCGCCGGACATGTAGCGCATCTTGGCGGCCTGGTTGACGATCTCGTCCATGGCGCCCAGCGTGAACTCCAGGAAGCTCATCGACGCCACCGGCCGCAGGCCGGTCATGGCGGCGCCGACGGCTGCCGACATGATCAGCGCCTCGGAGATGGGCATGTCGATGATCCGCTCGGGGCCGAACTCCTCCAGCAGCCCCCGGAACTGCCCGAAGTTGCCGCCCCAGCTGATGTCCTCGCCCAGCACGATCACCCGGTCGTCGGCCCGCATCGCGAGGCGCGTGGCGTCAACGGTGGCCTGACCGAACGACATGCGCTTCACGGATCGACCTTGCCAGGGGGTGTGTACACGTAGTCCAGGGCCGTGGCGGGGTCCGGATCGGGCGAGGTGGCGGCGAACTCCTCGGCCGCGTCGGTCTCGGCCCGGGCGTCCTCCCAGACCGACTCCACTCTGGCGGCGTCCAGCCATCCCGCCGCAGTGAGGGCCGTCTCCAGCCGGTTGATCGGATCGGCCGCCTTCCACTGCTCCACCTCGGCGGCGTCCCGGTAGACCTCGGCGTCGCCGACGTAGTGGCCGCTGTGGCGGTAGGTGACGCAGTTCAGCAGTGACGGACCCTCGCCGTTGCGGGCCGCCTCGACGGCTGCACCCACCTCGGCGAACGTGGCGCCGGCGTCGTTGCCGTCGACGGTCACCCCCGGGATGGCATAGCCGGTGGCGCGAATCGCCAGGTCGTCCACCGAGCAGGTGCGGCTGATGGCGGTGAACTGGGCGTAGTGGTTGTTCTCGCACACGAAGACGACCGGCAACGCCTTCACAGCGGCGAAGTTGAGCGCCTCGTGGAACGGGCCCTTGTTGATGCCGCCGTCGCCGAAGAAGCAAACCGCCACCTGGCCCGAGCCCCGGTGAAGGGCCGACAGCCCGGCGCCGGTCGCGATCCCGAACCCGCCGCCGACGATGCCGTTGGCGCCGAGCATGCCGAGCGAGAAGTCGGCCACGTGCATCGATCCGCCCCTGCCGCGGTTGGCGCCGGTCTCCTTCCCGAACAGCTCGGCCATGAGCCGGTCGGTACCCATCCCCTTGGCGATGGCGTGGCCGTGACCGCGGTGGGTGGAGGTTATGTAGTCGTCGTTGGTCAGGTTCTCGCAGACGGCCGCGGCGATCGCCTCCTGGCCCAGGTAGGTGTGCACGAACCCGGGCAGCTGCCCGGCCGCGAACAACTCGGTCACCCGCGTCTCGAACACTCGAATGCGCACCATCGTGCGGTGGATGGCTAGACCGGCCTCGTCCGGGAGGCCGGCAAGCGTGGCCGGAGCAGTGGGAGGGCTCACCGCATCCATCCGTCTCGGAGACTGCCGCGAGCGGCGGCGCCGGGCGGATTCGTCACTGCGTCGTCTCCCCGACTCGACCGTCGCGGGCAGCAGATCCGGCAGAGGGCGTCACTGGGCCAGGTAGCCGCCGTCGACGGCCAGGATGTGTCCGGTCACCATGGCGGCCGCATCGGAGGCCAGGAAGACGGCCGGTCCGACGATCTCATCGGGTTGGCCGATCTTCCCGAGGGGCGTGCGTGACTCCCAGTCGGCCCGCATGGCGGGCTCCTTCTCCCACTGGGCCAGCACGATGGCCGACTCGAACTGCGACGGGGCGATGGCGTTGACCCGCACACCCTGCGGCGCCCACTCGATGGCGAGCGTGCGGGTGAGTGCCACCACGCCGCCCTTGGAGGCTTGGTAGCCGAGGCTGCCCGGGAATCCGGCGAGGCCGCCGACGGATGCGATGTTGATGATCGACCCCGATCCGGCAGCCACCATGTGACGTCCGGCCGCCCGGCAGGCGAGGTAGGTGCCGCGCAGGTTGATGTCGATGACCGACCGCCACAGGTCATCCGGGTAGTCCACAGCGGGAGAGCGTCCCCCGACCCCCGCGCTGTTCACGAGCACGTCGATCCGGCCCGCCTCGGCTACCAGCCCGTCCACCGCGTCTGCGACCGCCTCGGCGTCGGTCACGTCCGCGGTGACCGAATCGGCCGGTTCGCCGATCGACCGGGCCACGTCGTCGTTTCCCTCGGCGTCGCGGTCGACGCAGCGGACCCGGGCACCCGCTTCGGCGAACCCGGCCGCGATGGCCCGGCCCAACCCGCTGGCGGCGCCGGTGACGAGGGCGACGCGTCCGTCGAGAGAGAAGCGCGACAGCGCGGTCACCCGAGCACCTGTCCGATCGCCGTGCCCACGTCGACCTCCACGTCGGTTTCGGGATCAACATCGATGAGGATCTCGAGCGTGCCGGCGGCCGGTGACTCGATTGCCGTCTCGGCCTTCTCCGACTCCACGATCACCACCTCCTCGCCGGTCTCCACTCGGTCACCAGCGGAGCGCAGCCACTCCACGATGAACACGGTCTCCACGACGCCGGAGTGCGGCACGACGATGGGTGTGCGCTCGCTCATGTCTTTAGTTGCCGAGTTTGTGGCCGGTGGCTGGATTCCGGCCTTCGCCGGAATGACCGAGGGTGTCCGAGTGACGGCGAGCGCCGGAATGACCGAGATTGTGGCATCGCATACGTGTCGGCCGCCTCATGCGGGTATCAGATGTATCCGTGCTTCTCGACGGTGGATTCCGGCCTCCGTCGGAATGCCGGGGCAGGTGGCCGGGGGCACTTCAGCCGCCTCAGCGCCCATCAGATGTATCCGTGCTTCTCGAGGCCCTCGGCGGGGGAGAGTCCGCGGCGCATGTCCTCGCGCACGAGGTCCTCGCCGGCCATCACCGTCTCGGAGTCCGCTAGGACCTGCTCCGCCTCGCCGGCGGGGATCACGAGGATCCCGTCGAAGTCGGCGTGGATCACGTCGCCGGGATGGATCTCCACCTCGCCGATGGTCACGGGCACCTGCGTGGCCGCCATCTCCCAGCGGCCGATGGCGTTCAGCGGCGACATGTCCCGGTAGAAGACCTGCAGGCCGATGTCGCGCAGACCGTCGGTGTCGCGCAGGTTGCCGTCGAGGATCACGCCGACGCAGCCATGCACCTGCGCGGCGTTGCCGGTGAGCTCGCCGAAGTGGCCCACCGGGCTGTCGCCGTTGACCGACACCAGCACGTCGTCGGGCTGTATGCCATCGAACATCCGCAGGTAGGACCGGATGCGCTTGACGCCCTCGTCCCACGGCCGCCGCTCGTCGAAGCCGACGCCTTGGACCGTCCGGGCGATCCCGACGATTCGCTGGGTGGGGAATAGCGGCCGGAGGTACGACGGCAGCACCCGCTCGGTGCGGCCCGCCCGGTAGATGGCGTCGCAAACGGCGGTCATCGGTATGCGCCGGAAGCGCTCGCACAGCTCCGAACGGGGGACCCCCACGGCTTCGGACCGTAGTCGAAGCCACCTGCGGGCGGGGCCGGTCCGGTGGGTGCCGGCGAAGCGCACAGGCGGGACGGATCCGTCTGCGAACGGGATGGGGACACCGCGTCTACAGTCTCCGGACCGACCGCGAAGATCCTCTGGAGGGCCGATGAAGCGTGTCTACGAGGTCCCGGACGGCCCGCCGGGACACCCTTTCCTGTCGCCGGTCATCAGGGCGGGAGACTTCCTGTTCGTGTCCGGCAACGCCGGGCTGCTACCGGGTAGCCCGCCGACCGGCGATGACGGCAGCTGGCAGCCGGGCGCTCTCGTCGAGGGCGGCATCAAGGCGGAGACCCGTCAGACATTGGAGAACATCAAGACGGCGCTGGAGGCGGCCGGCGGGCGGATGTCCGACGTGGTGAAGGTCAACACCTTCCTGCGCGACGTGGACCGCCACTTCGCTGCCTACAACGAGGTGTACCTGGAGTACTTCCCGACCGAGCCGCCCACCCGCACCACCGTCGGGGCGAAGATCTACGGCAACATCCTCATCGAGATCGAGTGCGTGGCCTACGCGCCGGAGTCCTGAGCGATGACGAACGACACAGCCACCTGGCGCCGGCACTACGACGTCGCCAACGCCGACCTCGGCTGGCAGTACAAGGGATGGCCCCTGTCGCCGGGCAACGCCGACCTCGATTCGATCGCCGACGCCGGCCTGAACCTCTTCGCCGACGATTTCATGTTCCCGGTGATGGTGATCTCCGAGAGTGCCCTGGCCCACAACATCGAGGTCGTGGCTCGCTTCTGCGAGGACAGCGGCGTGTCGCTTTCGCCCCACGGCAAGACGAGCATGTCGCCCGAGTTGTCACACCTCCAACTCGAAGCGGGGGCGTGGGCCATCACCGCCTCCACGGCCAGCCAGGCCCGCATTTTCCGGGCCTTCGACATCCCCCGGATCCTCATCGCCCACCAGGTGGTGGATCCGGCGGCCGTCGTCTGGATGGCCGACGAACTCGACGCCCACCCCACCGTCGAGTTGCTGTGCCTGATCGATTCGGTCGAGGGAGTCGATCTCATGGAGGCGGCGCTGGCCGGTCGCCCGGCGGGCCGGCCGATCGGCGGGCTCGTGGAACTGGGCATGACGGGCGGCCGGACAGGCTGCCGGACACTCGAGGGGGCCGTGGCGGTGGCCGAGCGAATCGCCGCCTCGGATCGCGTCCGGCTGGCGGGCGTCGAGGGCTATGAGGGCATCCTCCATTACCAGGGTGACGATTTCAGCGAGGTCGACGAGTTCCTACATCGGATGCGGGAACTGACCGAACGCCTGGCCGCCGCCGGCCACTTCGACCATCTCGACGAGGTCGTGGTCACCGCCGGCGGGAGCATGTTCCCCGACCGGGTGGTGGCCATCCTCGGCAGCGACTGGGACATCGGCCGCCCGGTGCGGCCGGTCATCCGCCCCGGCGGCTATGCGACCCACGACTCGAAGCTCTACCTCGACTCAGGACCGTTCGGCGTCCGGCCGCCGATGGACACCTACGCGGCGCTGCGCCCGGCCTTCACACTCTGGTCCTATGTGGTCTCCCGCCCCGAGCCCGACCTCGCCCTGATGGGATTCGGGAAGCGCGACGCCTCTTTCGACATGGATCTGCCGATCCCCAAGACGCTTCGCCGCGACGGCGAGATGCACGACGTCGACGGCCGGCTCGAAGTGTTCGAACTCAACGACCAGCACGGGTTCGTCCGCATTGCACCCGGATTCGATCTGAGGGTCGGCGACCTCCTCGGCTGCGGGATCTCCCATCCCTGCACGTCGTTCGACCGGTGGCGGGCCATGCCGGTGGTCGACGACGCCCACAACGTCGTCGGCGCGGTGCGCACGTTCTTCTAGTAGGCGGCTGGGGGGTCTCCGCGGACGAACGAGATTCCGAAGTCGGGCGTGGTTGGGCTGCACAGATAGCTGCGTATCGTATACTGTGATAATATGAGATGATATGATATTGTAAGATAAGAGTCGGGTAACGACCGCTGAACAGTCTCCGATCGCGGGGAGTGCGTGCCTGCTACTGTACAGATTGCATTCTAAGTATTGTACAGTACGGGGCATGGACGTTGCGGTAACCGAGTTGCGGGCGCGGTTGAGCCATTGGCTCGCGCAGGCGCGAAACGGTGAGGAGGTGGTTGTGACTGACAGAGGGGTACCCGTCGCACGGCTAGTGGGGCTCGACAGCTCTCCGATACTCGAATCCCTCCACGAGCGGGGGATCATCGCCCGACCCGCCCGGACGGACCGGCCGACGGCGACGGGCCGTTCCCTGCCGCGGCCTCGTCGGGCGCTCTCGGATGTGGTCAGCGAACAGAGGCGCTGAACAGTGGCGATCGTATATTTCGACTCGAGCGCGCTGGTGAAGTTGCTGGTCGACGAGTCAGGTAGTGAGGCCGCGGCCATCCTCTGGGATGGCTGCGACGCTGCGGTCAGCAGCCGTCTGGTCTACCCGGAAGTGTGCGCTGCGCTCGCTGCGGCAAGCCGCAACCGCGATCTGGACGAGGAGAGTCTGGTGTCGTGCGAACGTGACTGGGAAGGGTTCTGGGCAGCGATACGCCCCGTCGAGATCAGCGAGCGCGTGGCTCGGGCCGCGGGATGGTTGGCCAAGCGCCACCATCTCCGCGGCGCCGACGCGGTCCACTTGGCCAGTGCGCTTGAGATCGATCGTTCCGCTCTCGTCGTGGCGGTGTGGGATCGCCGCCTTCATACCGGCGCCACGGCAGAGCATCTCGCCGTCGCGCCGGCGACCCTGACCGGCTGAGGCCGGCGCGGCTTTCTGCTCGCGGATCGGCCCCGAGCAGTTCGCTGTCTTGCAGCTTGCCGGATGGTGTATAATTGGTGTATGGGCCGCACAAACATCGACATCGACGACGAAGCCTGCGCGGTGGTGATGCGGCTCTACCGGCTGGAGACCAAGCGCGAGGCGGTCAACCTGGCGTTGCGGAGACTCGCCGCGGAACCGCTCGACCTCGAAGGGGCTCGGGCGATGCGGGGCTCGGGCTGGCACGCGGACCTCGACGAGATGCGGGCGTCTCGCAGTTCGTGATCCTCATCGACACGTCGGCCTGGGTGGAGTTCCTGCGCGACACGGGCAGCGGGGTTTGCGCCAAGGTGGACGCACTGCTCGATGAGGACATGGCTGTCTGTGATGCCATCCGCATGGAAGTGCTGGCCGGCGCTCGCGACGAAATGCATCTCCGGGCGCTGCGCCGGCTGCTGGCGCGGGCCGTGACGCTCCCCACGGTGCCGGACGACTACGACCACGCCGCGCTGCTCTACCGAGCGTGTCGCAGCGGCGGCGAGACGGTTCGCAAGATCATCGACTGCCTCATTGCCGCGATCGCCCTTCGAGCCGAGACACCGGTGCTGCACGCCGACGGCGACTTCGACGTGCTCGCCCGCCACAGCCAACTGGAGACGGCGGCCATCGCCTGATTTCGTCTCGCGATGCCGGGCCCATCGGTCAGCCGAGGGCGGCTTGCGCACCTGCGGCGCACTGCTTGCGCTGTGCCTTGATCATCAGGAGTATGAACAGCCGCAGCAGGATGAACGGCCCGGAGGGTTTCATCTCCAGATCCAGGTCATGCGCGTGCCGCCGCCGGCAAGGTCGCTCAGCCGGTAGGTCGGTGTCCAGCCGGCCGTCGGCACATTGGCCCGGATCCCACTGGTGGGGATGCGCTCCATGACGCCGAGCGCGCGCCGTGTCGAGCGCTCAGAAGCAGTTGACCGCGAACTCCAGCGCTGTGCATACGTGTCGCCGCCGTTCGGCGGTCAGGGCACCGAGACGATCCGTCAACTCCCCGGCGGACACGTTCAGCACGCTGTCGAGTTGCACGCAGCAGGGCTGAGGCACCGGATCGTCTCCGGGCTCCAGCAGTACTTCCGTCGCGAGACCGCGCACGCGGGTTGAGCACGGGGCGACGATGACTCGCTTCAGCCGGTCGATCGCTACGTCACGCGACAGAACGACAACAGGTCGACGCGGCAGATCAGGAGTCTCACACCACCAGATCTCGCCGTTGCGAGGTGGTCGGGTCACCGCCTGCGTCTTGCCCGGAGGAACGACTCGACGTCTCCCCAGGCGTCCGGGGCGTCAAGTGGCACCGAGTCGTACGCTTCGTACTGCTCATCGATCTCCGCTCTGCGATGTTCCCGGCACAGTGCTGCCAGCGCCTCGTCCATGAGGTGTGCATCGCGGGCACCGGGCATCGACTCTCGTGCGGACGCCAGCAGCCGCCCGTCGACTGTGGTGCTGATCCGATGTCGATTCATGCCATAAACGTAGCATGATCTGCATCGGCTCGCGCCGGCGTCACCGGCCTCAGTTGAACACCGTGGGCTGAAGGCCGGGGATGCCGTCGTCGAGGGGGAAGAAGGGGCGCTGCATCCGCTCGAACGGCAGTGATCGCACCGAGGCCGGCGTGGGGCCGGGGGAGTCGATGACGATGACGGGGGCGTCGGGGTACACCATGCGGTAGTTCATGGGGTTCTTGGCGACGGCGAATTTGGGGGTGAGTGCGTCCACACCCACCGAGGTGTACTGCTCGCCGGTCCACTCGTAGGTGGGGTGCGAGGCGATCACGATCTGCAGGCCTCCCGATCGGAGGATCGCCGTCGGGCCCATCTCACCCACGACGCCCTCCCAGATGCCGCCCTCGTAGACGAACCTGCCGTCGGTGAGCGCCTCGACGGTGCCGGTGATCGACATGGGATCGCCCCAGCGGGGGTCGAGCCGGTGCCCGAGCTGCAGCGTCACCTCGGCTCCGACACCCGCGGCGTGGCACTGCGCCGCCGCCTCGGGGTCCACGACGGGCGCCACGGATGACGCGTGGGGAGCGAGTTCGGCCAGCGCCGCGATGCAGGCGACGCTGTCGCCGGCCGCCCCGCCGCCGCAGGCGTCCGCGGTCTCCATCAGCACGATCGGGCCGCCGTCGATCCGCAGGCCCTGGCGCACGGCCTCGGCGGGCGTGGACATGTCCGGCTCGAATTCGTGGCGGCGCTGCCAGTACTCCTCGGCCAGGGCGACGGCGGCCTCGCGCGCCCCGGCCGTGTCGCCGTCGGTAATGACGAGCCCGCCGCTGCCCATGCCGGGGCGATCGATGAACGGATGGACCAGGAACATGCTGGTCGACAGCACGTCCGGGCGCTCCTCCAGGGCTTTGGCCTTGCGCATCATGTCGGCGAACGGTCCTTCGCCCTCGGTCGACCCGTACACCGCCCCGGTCAGCACGGGCACCTTGGCCATGACCATCGTGGGGGTTGCCGCTCCGACGGCGGCGTCGACCAGCAGGGCGGCACCGCGGCGGCCCGTTGTGTAGCTGTCGCGGTGGGGGTAGGTCTCCCAGGCCACGAGGCCGTCGGCGTTCGTGACCATGGCCTCGGTGACGTGGGCGTGGAGGTCCAGAGTGGCCACGATGGGCACGCCGGGTCCGACCAGCGCCCGGGCGCCTGCCAGCAGGTCGCCCTCGATGTCGTGGACGGTCTCGGAGACGGCGGCACCGTGCAGCGCCAGCAGCACCGCATCCACCGGGACGACCGCTTCCAGCGCCGCTAGGAGGTCGCGGCGCAGCGTCTCGTAGCAGTCGTCGGTCAGCGGGCCGCCGGGGCTGGTGGAGGCGAACAGCAGGGGCATTGGCGTGGTCTGACGCTCGGTCAGGACCTCCAGCATCCCACCCATGACGCCCCCGGCCACCTCCAACACGTCGGCTCCGTAGCGGAGCTCGAAGCGCTCGAAGGCGGCCACGTCGATGGGCCGGCCGCCGAAGTCGTTGCATTCGGTGAGGATCCCGCCGACGGCTACTCGTGGACCAGACATGGGTGGGTCTCCTTTGCTCGGGAGTGCGCTGCACGGGTCGTCACGAGATCGAGCGCGGTTGCCTTGACCTGGATTCCGGCCCCGGATCGAGTCCGGGGCAGGCTCTTCGCCGGGATGACAGCGGAGGCCCGCAGCACGTCTCAGCAGCCCCGTTTCCGAAATCGGCTTCAGTCGAGGCTGTAGGCCCGGCAGGCGGAGCGCCAGCGGAGGTCTTCGGTGGCATCGGCGTCCAGCGGGGCGGTGAGCGCCTCGAAGGCCTCGACCTGGCGCCGGTAGCCGCCGCCGATGTTGCACACCGGCCAGTCGCTGCCGAACATCAGGCGCTCCGAACCGAACGCCTCCAGAGCCACCTCGAAGGCGCCGCGCAGGTCGTCGGGCGTCCAGTTGGCGTGGGGCGTGACGTTGTGCAGGCCCGAGACCTTGGCGAACACGTTCGGGAAGCTCGCCGCGGCACGTATCAGCTCCACCCAGCGGGGGTAGTCGTCGGTGCCGATGGGCGGCTTGTTGAGGTGGTTGATCACGATGCGGAGGTCGCCGACCGCTCCCGCCAGGGTGGGTACGTGCTCCAGATGGCGCAGCTGGACTCCCACGAAGTCGTAGGCCATCCCGTGCTCCGCCAGGACGCCGAGGCTCTCGCCCACCTCCGGCTGCAGCACCCAGTCGGGGTCCGGCTCGTCGTGGATCAGGTGACGGATCCCCACGACGGGCCCGGACGCCTGCAGGGCGCCGAGTGTGGCGGACGCCCCCTCGGGGTCGAGCAGGTCGAACCAGCCGACCACCGCTGTGACCCGGTTGTCCGAGGCCGTCACGCCGAGCATGGCCTCGGTGTCGGCGAGGCTGTTCTCCGCCTGTACCAGGATCGCCTCGGTCACCCCCGTGGCCTCGATGTGTTCCCGGGCCTCGTCGACGTGGAACGTCCGGCGCAGTTGCTGGAACACCGGCGGCAGGTCGGCGTCCAGCCAGTCGTAGGCGCACTGGTCGAGATCCCACTGGTGGAGGTGGGTATCGATGAGTCGCGCATTGGTCTCAGACATGGCCTTGGACCTCCTCGGAGGATTCTGCCGAGCAGTCGACCGCAGATGTCGCCGGACCCGCTGGACCATGGATTCCGGCTTCCGCCGGAACGACGGAATGGATGTCCAGCGGCATTGCTCAGCCCTCTCCTGATGTTCGTCGGTTCAGGGGGAACTATCGCGCCGGGTCACTGCGCTCGGGAATCGGCGCTCTCAGCGGACGGCGTTGCCCCCGGTGTCGAAGAAGTGGCAGAGCGCCGGGTCGATTCGCACACGGCATCGCTGCCCGGCGTGCACCGTCGCCGTCGCCGTCGCCGACCGTCGCACGGTGATGACCGGCGAGATCGCCCCGTCCGCAGCGTCGGTCTCGTCGGCGTCCTCACCGGTCGGCGCCTGCGGGGGTCGGTGTCCACCGGCGTCGTGGTCGATGCGGATGAACGTGTCCGGACCCAGCCCCTCCGTTGACCGGACGACGCCGTCGATTGCACCGGTGGCCTCGGCGCTCGCGAGCGCGGCGTGCTCGGGTCGGATCCCCACGAGTACCTCGCCTGCCTGCGCCAGACCGGGCCGGGCGGCCAGGACATCGGCGGCGATCGGCACCTGCGCGTTGCCGACCTCCAGCATCCGTTCCTCGCCGGCCACCCGCCCCGGCAGGATCGACATGGGCGGGCTGCCGATGAACGACGCCACGAACAGGTTGGCCGGCTCGTCGTACAGCACGTCCGGCGCCGCCACCTGCTGCAGCACACCGTCGCACAGCACCGCAACGCGGTCGCCCATGGTCATGGCCTCGATCTGGTCATGGGTCACGAAGACGGTCGTGGTGCCCAGGCGCCGCTGCAGTTCGCTGATCTCCTCGCGCATCTCGCCGCGCAGCTTGGCGTCGAGGTTCGACAGCGGCTCGTCCATCAGGAACACCTGGGGCTGGCGGATGATGGCTCGCCCCATGGCGACGCGCTGGCGCTGCCCGCCGGAGAGTTCGCGTGGCTTGCGGCGCAACAGGTCGGCCAGGCCGAGGGTCTCCGCCACCGCCAGGACGCGCTCTGCCCGTTCCTTCTTCGGGACGCGCGAAGTGCGCAGCGAGAACCCCATGTTCTCCTCGACGGTCATGTGCGGGTACAGGGCGTAGCTCTGGAAGACCATGGCGATGTCGCGCTTGTGCGAGGCGACGTCGTTCATGCACACGTCGCCGATGTAGAGGTCGCCCGCGGTGATGGCCTCGAGCCCGGCGATCAGGCGCAGCGCGGTGGACTTGCCGCAGCCCGAGGGGCCGACGAGTACCACGAACTCGCCGTCGGCCACATCGAGGCTGAGCTCCTTCAGCGCCGGCGTGCCCTTGACGTACTCCTTGGTGGCGTTCACGAGCTTCAGCGATGCCACGGCGCCACCTCTCTTCTGTGCAGCGATGGACTATGCACGGGAACTCCTCACTTGGTGGCGCCCGCGGTGAGGCCGCGGACGAAGTACCTCTGCAGGACCAGGTAGAACACCAGCACCGGAATCGACACGAACAGCATGTACGAGAAGAGCTGCCCGAAGTTCACGTCGAACTGACCCACGGATCGGAACAATCCCACGGTGACCGTGTTGCCCTGCAACGGGCCCAGCAGCACCAGCGGGGGCAGGAACTCGTTCCACACCCACACGCCGGTGATCACCAGGACGCTGGCGGTGGCGGGCCGCAACAGCGGCAGGATCACCGACCAGTAGATGAAACCCAGGGAGGCCCCGTCCATGGACGCCGCCTCCACCAGGTCCCGCGGGATCGAGCGCATGAAGCCGCGATACACCAGCACGGCGAACGGGGCGTAGTAGGCGCACAGGAACAGGATGAGGCCCGGGAAGCTGTTCTGGAGACCGAAGTACTTCAGCACCCGGAACACGGGGATCAGGATCACCGGAGTCGGCAGGATCAGCCCGAAGAGAATGACCGCCCCGACGGTGTTGGCGATCCAGCTGTTGGACATGTGCAGGGCGAACGCCAGCATCGAGGACACGACCATGATGAGAGCGATCGTCGAGCCCGTGATGAGCAGGGAGTTCACGAGACCGCCGCTCACGTCTCCGGCGTCGAGCACGCCCGCCATGCCGTCCAGCGTCGGGCCGATCGGCGGCTTGGCCGGCGACCGCAGGATCTCCGGCTCGGTCTTGAAGGCGTTGGCGATCACCAGGTACAGGGGGAACAGGAAGAACGCCGAGACGACGATCGCCAGCAACGCCCGTGCCTGGCGCATCACAGCTCCACCTCCCGGCGCCGCAGCACCCGGAGCGAGATGGCCGTCGTCGCCGCCGTGATGACGAGCAGGAGGACCGCCATCGCCGACGCCAGACCGGCCCGGTTCTGGGTGAAGCCGGCGCGGATGATGGCCAGGCCGACGGTCTCGGAGGAGCGGCCCGGCCCGCCGCCGGTGAGCGCCACGACGTGGTCGTACAGCTTGAGGGCGGAGATGAGGGAGATGAGGGTCGTGATGGTCACGGCCGGCGCCACCAGCGGCCAGGTGATGAGGCGGAACCGCAGGTATCCCGAGGCGCCGTCGATGCTGGCCGCCTCGTAGAGGTCGGTGGGGATCGCCCGCAGGGCGGCCACATAGAGCACGGTGGCGAAGGCGATCAACTGCCACGCCAGTGCCAGACCAACCGACACCACCGCCAGATTCGGCGAGCTGATCCACTCCGGTCCGGGGATTCCGAGCGCCTCGAGCGCGTTGTTGAGCGAGCCGTCGTTGGCGAGCGTCCACCGGAAGGTCAGGCCGACGATCAGCGGGCTCAGCACGAACGGCGCGAACAGGATGATGCGCAGCGCCGTGTACAGGCGGGAGCCGGCGTCCAGCAGGACGGCGAACAGCAGCCCCAGGGCATTGGGGACCACCACCGAGGCGGCGGCGATCAGGAGCGTGACGTAGAGGGCGTGGCGGAAGTCGCCGCTGTCCCAGAGCCTGGCGTAGTTCTCGAACCCCACCCACGAGATCTCGTCCCGCAGGAAGTTCACGTCGTGGAGGCTGTAGGTGACGGTGATGGCGATGGGTGCCACCACCAGCGCCGCGAACAGTGCTGTGGTGGGTGCACCCATCGCCATCAGCCCGAAGCTGCGCCGCCCGGCACCGGGCGGCCGGCGGCGCCCCCCGGCACGGCGGCCGGAGGGGCGCTCGGCGCTACTCCGCGTCGCCAGGAGCTTGCTCCTGCCGGCGGAGGTCAATGGGGTTGGTCTAGCCCGAGAGGTCGTCCCAGGCGTCCTGGAGGGCCTGCGCGGCCTCCTCCGCCGACCTTCCTGCCAGCATCTCCTGGGCCTGGATCCACAGCTCGTTCTGGAATCCCGCCACCAGGGCGTCGTCGCCCACCTCGAAGGTGTAGAAGGCCACCTGCGTCGCCGACTGATCGGCCAGGATCTGGATCACCTCGGTGATCAGCGGGTGCAGTTCCACGTCGTCGGGTAGTACGAACAGCTTGTTGTTGGCGATGTGGGCGTCACGGATGAGGTCGTCGAGGTTCGTCTCGACGTTCGTGGCGAACTCCACCGAGAACAGCCGGGCCGCCTCCGGATCAGGCGTCTGCGCCGAGATGGCCGGGCCGCCCGAGGTGTAGGTGGCGAGCACCTTCGCGCCGCCGAGCGTGGGCATCGGGAAGATGCCGATCTCGAACGGGTGGTCCATGGGCACCGCTCCGGCGAAGAAGCTGCCCATGGGGTACATCGCCGCGGCGCCGTCGAGGAACGTCTGCTGCAGATCGGCGTAGCCGAGGTTCAACTCGTCGCCGGTGAGCCAGCCGTTGGTAACCAGTTGCTCGTAGGGCCGCAACGCGTCCACGAAGATCGGATCGGTGAACATGGCCTCACCGGTCTTGAGCTTCTGGTTGAACGTCGGATCGGCGCCCGTCACGTTCAGCGAGGCGAGGTTCATGATCGGCCAGCCTGCGGCCCAGGCGTCGCCACCGGCGCCGCCGACGACGAACGGCGTCTCGCCCGAGGCGGCGATGGCTTCGGCCGCGGCGATGAACTCGTCCCAGGTCTCCGGCTCGGAGGTGATTCCGGCCGCCTCGAACATGTCCTTGTTGTAGAACACGCCCGACTCGTAGACCGTCAGCATCGGCAGCGCGTACTGCTTGCCGTCGGTGTAACCGAGACCGACCGGGTCGATGAAGCGCTCGAGGTCCTCCGGCTCGAACGGCAGCAGCAGGCCCGCGGCGATGAACTCCGCCGTGGAGAAGTTGCTCATCATGACGTCGGGGAGCTGGTCGGTTGCCGCCAGCTGCTTCAGGAAGTCGCCGATGTTGAGGTCGGGTGCGACGATCTTGTTGATCTTGAACTGCGGGAAGTCCGCCACCGTGCGGGCGATGGCGTCGTCCCAGAACTCCGCCGGCAGGTTCGGCGTCTCGAACACGAGGAAGTCCAGTTCGATCGAGCCCGCCGCCGGGCCGGCTGCCTCTGCCGCGGCCGCGGTGGCCGCCTCGGCCTCGGCCCGAGCCTCGTCGGCTTCAGCCTGAGCGGCCTCGGCCTCGGCTTGAGCAGCAGCTGCGGCTTCCCGAGCCTCGTCGGCCTCGGCCTGCGCGGCTGCCGCTTCGGCCTGTGCGGCGGCTGCCTCCGACAGCGCCGCGTCGGCGGCTGCCTGTGCGTCCGCGAGTGCCGCTTCGGCGGCTGCCATGGCCTCCACGTTGCCCTCGGCGGTGGCCTGTGCCAGATCGGCTGCGGCCTGTGCCGCCTCGGCTGCGGCGAGCCCGGCCTGTGCGGAGGCGTCCGCTGCGGCGGCATCGGCGATGCCGGTGGCGGCGTCCGCCTGGGCGCTGCGGGCCGCGGCCGCCGTCGCCTGGGCTTCGGACATGGCCTCACCGGCAGCGGCGGCAGCAGTCCTGGCCTCGGCCATCGCTGCGTCGGCGGCGTCCGATGCAGAATCATCGGCTGCGCACGCTGCCGCCACGAGAGTGAGCACGAGCAGCGTCGCCAGAATGCCGCTCTTCTTCAAGTAATTCATGGGGGTCCTTCTGTGTTGCTTTCGTGACCCGAGCAGCAGGGTTCGCGCGGACAAAATCCACCGAGCGCCAGTTTGAACGGGCAGAGGTTGGCAATGTAGCTGCCTCTCGCGAAGCGGACAACCGGCGTCGTCAGGCCCCGATCGCCCGGGGAACTTCGTGGACGATGCCCTGACCAGGAAGTCCGACGCGAGCCGGCGATGCCTGCCTTCGGGTGCTGCGACGAGCCTGCGACGATCCGTGTGGCTGCGGTGAGCGGCACCTGGGAGAACCCCGGGAGCAGCAATAGCCGGGCTGAACTACAGTGCTGCTCGCTGGCGCCAATGGGGGGAGGCGCCCCTCCGCATCGCGTAAGGCGTTGGCGGAAGGAGATCACCATGAATTCGCGACACGGCCGTCTATGGAGGCGGTTGATCGTGCTCGCTGCCGTCACAATGCTCATCGCCGCCTCGTGCGCGGCCGATGATTCCGCATCGGACGCCGCCGACGCGGCGTCAGCAGCTGCTGACGCGGCGATGGCGGAGGCGAGAACCGCATCCGCCGATGCCGCCGACGCCATGGCCGAAGCCCAGGCCACCGCAGCAGCGGCCCGCAGCGCTCAGGCGGACGCCGCCACCGGCATCGCCGACGCCGCCGCCGCCGACGCGGCAGCTGCGGCGGCACTCGCCGCCGCCGATGCGGCACAGGCCGCCGCCGATCTGGCACAGGCCACCGCCGAGGGCAACGTGGAAGCCATGGCAGCCGCCGAAGCGGCACTCGCTGCCGCCCAGGCAGCCGCAGACGAAGCCCTGTCGGAGGCCGCCGCCGCGCAAGCCGAAGCCGATGAGGCGCGAGCCGCCGCCGACGCGGCGCGCGAGGAGGCGGCCGCGGCCCAGGCCGAGGCCGACGCGGCGCGCGCCGAAGCCGAAGCGGCAGCCGAACGCGCCGCCGCCGCTCCGGGCGGTCCGCAGCGCGGTGGGACGCTCACCTTCGCCCGGTTCTTCGAGACGCAGAACCTCGACCCGGCGGGGGTGGCCGACAACGGGTCGATCTTCGTGCGGGTGCAGATCTACAACACGCTCGTGGAAGCCGACCCCGACACCCTCCCGAACGTCGGCCCGGGGATAGCCGACGAATGGAGTTCCAGCCCCGACGGCATGACCTGGACGTTCCACATCCGCGACAACGCCAGGTTCTCCAACGGCGAGCCGGTCACGGCCGAGGACGTGCAGTTCTCACTGGAGCGGTTCGCGGACCCGACGATCAGCGTGAACATCCCGAGCCTCGGTGTCGGCGTCGAGAGCGTGGACATCATCGATGACCAGACCGTGCAGGTGAACCTGGACCGCCCGGTCGGGGCCTTCCTCGAGAACATCTCGGTGTTCCCCGCATCGATCATCAACAAGGCCGCCGTGGAGGCCGAAGGCGACGACCACTGGATGAACCCGCTCGGAACCGGCCCCTTCAAGGTGAAGGAATGGGTACCCGGCTCGCACATCACCCTCGAGCGCAACGAGTACTACTGGGAGGAGGGCAAGCCGTATCTCGACGAGATCCGCTTCGACTACATCCCCGACGACAACGCCCGCATCCTGCGCATCGAGGGCGGCGACGCCGACATCGTGGAGGGCGTGCCGTGGACGCAGATTCCCGACCTGCAGGACAGCGAGGGATTCCGCATCCAGGTCGACGACATCGTGCGCTACGAGGGCGTTTTCCTGAACCACACCATCCCGCCGCTCGGCGAGGTCGGCGTGCGCCAGGCGTTGAACTACGCCACCAACAAGGCGGCCATCAACGAGGCGGTCTACGGGGGCGTCGGCGAGATCGCCAACAGCATGATCCCCAAGGCGCTGTACCACTCCGATTACGACACCCTGCCGGCGTACTTCTACGACCTCGACAGGGCCAAGGAACTGATGGCGGCGTCGTCGATGCCCGACGGCTTCGATCTCGCCTACATCTACCCGTCCGGCTCCACGGCGCATGAGCAACTCGGGACCATCCTGCAGGCGGACTGGGCGCAGATCGGCGTGAACCTCTCCATCGAGGAGGTCGACACCGGCACGCTCTTCGGCGACCGCTTCTTCACGATGGAATACGAATCGGGCGTGCCGCTACCGAAGTTCACCTCCGACGTGGTCGTGCCCGACGAGGTGGCGCTGCTGTTCTACGACAAGGATCCCGCCAACATCCTCGCCGGGTTCTTCACCGGCTGGGACATCCCGGACGAACTCGAACGCGTCACCGAAGAGGCTGCGTTCACCACCGACGAGGCGATCCGGGCGGAGCTCTGGCCCGAGGCGCAGCGGATCGCCATGGAGGAGGCTCCGTGGGTGACGCTGTTCTTCCTGCCCACCGTGCACGCGGTGGCCGACAATGTCGAGGGGTTCCGGGTCGTGCCCAACGGCTGGTGGGACCTCGAGGACGTCTGGTTCAGCAACTGATCGACTAACGGCGGCGACATAGTCGCCACGACGCGATACTGGTCGGGTCCCCGCGCCGCGGGGACCCGACCACGCCGGGAGGTCGTTGTCGCGTATGTGGGGGTTCCTAGGGCGGCGGCTGCTGCACAGCGTCTGGGTGCTGGCCGCCATCATCATCGTGTCCTTCCTGGTCATCCGGCTCATACCGGGCGACCCGGTCGTGCAGATGCTGGGACTCCAGGCGACACCCGAGAACATCGCCGCCGTCAACAAGGACCTCGGGCTGGACCTCCCGATGGGCCAGCAGATCGTCTCGTTCGTGGAGCGTGCCTTCCAGGGCGACCTGGGCTCGTCCATCATCAAGCGGGCGCCCGTGAACGACATCGTGTTCGACAGGCTCCTGCCCTCGGTCTACCTGCTGCTGTACGCCACGGTCCTGGCGCTGATCATCTCGGTGCCGCTCGGCGCCCTCTCGGCCATCTACCGCAATCGGGTGCCCGATCAGATCGCCCGGCTGACGAGCATGGTGACCTTCGCCATGCCGCAGTTCTGGCTGGGCCTGATGCTCATCCTGCTGTTCGCTATCCAGCTCGACGTGTTGCCCAGCGGGGGGTACGGGGAAGGGTTCGGCGGGATCCTCCTGCATCTCACGCTGCCGGCGCTCACGATCGGCCTCTATCTCGCCCCGCAGCTCATGCGGACGCTGCGCTCGAGCCTCATCGATGCGATCGACAGCGACTACGTGGAGGCTGCCCGCTCCCGGGGATTCCGGGAGAGCCGGGTGGTGGGCAAGCTGGCCATGCGCAACGCTCTCGTGCCCCTGATCAGCGTTCTCTCCATCAACATCGGCTTTCTCATCAGCGGCACGGTGATCGTGGAGGTGGTCTTCCAGATTCCCGGTCTCGGAGCGCTGCTCGTGCAGTCGGTGCTCAACAGGGACTATCCCGTGATCCAGGGGCTGATCCTCGTCTTCGGGGCGATGGTGATTCTCGTCAACATCCTCGCCGACGCCGCCTACGCGGTCGTCGACCCGAGGGTCCGAGCCGGGATGGCCGGCGAATGAGGATCCTCTCCTGGGCGGGCCGCCGGGCCGTGGGTCTCCGGGGGGAGGCCGCCACCCTGCTGCGCCAGGCGCAGACGGAGCGGCGCTGGTCGAACGTCACGCTGGGGATCGGGATCGCCATCGTGGGCGCGCTCTCCGTCGCCGGATTCTTCGCATCTCTGATCGCTCCCGCCGACCCCAATGCCGTCGACCTGACCCAGCGCCTGCTGAGCCCCTCCGGACGGCACTGGATGGGGACCGATCCGTTCGGCCGGGACATCTTCACCCGCACGCTCTACGCCATCCGGCTCGACCTGGTCGTGGTGCTGATCATCACCTACGTGCCGATGGTCTTCGGGATGATCGTCGGGGCGCTGGCCGGCTACTTCCGGGGATGGGTGGACGCCATCACGGTCCGCGTGATCGACGCCTTCATCGCCTTCCCCTTCATCGTGCTGGTGATCGCCGTCGTGGCGATCCTGGGGCCGGGCCTGAAGGGTGTGTACATCGGTGTCCTCGCCGTGGGCTGGACCTTGTACGCCCGCCTCACCAGGGGGGACATGCTGGTGCTGCGCGAGCAGCAGTTCATCCTCGCCGCGCGCACGCTCGGCTACTCGCCCCGGCGGGTCATCCTCCGCCACGCCATCCCCAACCTCGTCAGGTCGAACCTCGTGTTCTCGATGGCCGACATCGTCCTGAACCTGCTGCTGCTGGCGGGTCTGTCGTATCTGGGCGTCGGTGTGCAGGCGCCGACCGCGGAACTGGGCGCGATGGTGGCCGACGGGCAGTCGTTCCTGCGCCAGGCGTGGTGGGTCACGACCCTGCCGGGCGTGGTGATCGTGATCCTCGGAGCGGGCTTCAGCATGATCGGTGACTCGCTTGCGGACCGCCTCGGGCAGAAGTTCGGGGTGGTGGGCTGATGTCGACCACAGCACCACGAGCCGACGAGCAGGAGACATCGGTGTCCCCGCTTCTCAGTATCGAGGGTCTCCGCATCGGCTTCCCCTCACTGGAGGGCCTCGTCCTCGCGGCCAACGACGTCCACCTGACCGTCGGTCAGGGCGAGGTTCTCGGCCTCGTGGGCGAGTCGGGGTCGGGCAAGAGCGTCACGTGCCGCGCGATTGTTGGGATGGTTCCTCATCCGGGCGCGGTGCTCGGCGGGCGCATCGACTATGACGGCCGCAACGTCCTGGAGTTCAACCGGGCGGAGACGCGCGAACTCCGGGCGCGCCAGATCGCCATGATCTTCCAGGATCCCGCCAGTGCGCTCAACCCCGTCTTCACTGTCGGGCACCAGATCTCCGAGGTGCTGCGGCTGAGTGCCGGGCTCGGCCGAGCCGCGGCGCGGCGCAGGAGCATCGAGTTGCTCGAGCGAGTGGGAATCCCGGCGCCGGACAGGCGCATGTCGGCGTACCCCCACGAGATGAGCGGCGGCATGCGGCAGCGCGTCATGATCGCCATGGCCCTGGCCGGCGAGCCGCGCCTGCTGCTGGCCGACGAGCCCACGACCGCCCTCGACGTCACGATCCAGGATCAGGTATTGCGGCTCCTGGAGGACCTGCGGTGGGAGCGCAACATGTCGATGATCCTGGTCTCCCACGACATGGGCGTCATCGGGACGGCTGCCGATCGCGTGGCTGTCATGTACGCCGGGCGCATCGTGGAGGTGGCTCCCACCGACGTGCTCTTCTCGCGCCCCGACCACCCGTACACGCGGGCGCTCATCGACGCCATGCCGCAACTCCTGGGGGAGGATCGGTCCGATCTGCGGACCATCCCGGGCCAGCCGCCGGACCTGCTGCAGCTACCGGCGGGCTGCCCCTTCGCCCCGCGCTGCCCGCTGGCGCGGGACAACTGCACAGAGGTGTCGATGGAGTTGACCGCGGTCTCGCCGACGCAGGTCTCGGCGTGCCCGTTCGCGCGGGACGGAGCATGAGCACGCACACCCCCACCGGCGCCCGCGACGGCGGCCCCATCCTCGTGGTGGAGGCGCTCGAGAAGTGGTTCGGCGTCGGGCGCTCGCCGCTCGACATCATCCGCCGCAGGCCTCGCGAGCGCGTGCACGCCGTGGACGGGGTCTCGTTGCACCTCCTGCCCAACGAGGTGCTCGGGATCGTCGGCGAATCCGGCAGCGGCAAGAGCACCCTGGCCCGCTGCCTGGTCGCCCTGTACCGGCCCGATCGGGGGAGCATCGTCTTCGACGGCGTGGACGTGACCGAGACCGGAGGACAGTCGCGCCGCGATCTCCACGGACGGATGCAGATGATCTACCAGGATCCGTTCACGTCCCTCAACCCGCAGATGTCCATCGGGGCCGCCATCGAGGAGGCCGGCAAGGTGCACGGTCGCGAGGGGGACGACTTCGTGGGCGACCTCCTCGACGTGGTGGGACTGCCGCGATCGTTCGCCGGTCGCCGTCCCCGGGCGCTGAGCGGCGGTCAGCGGCAACGGGCCGCCATCGCCCGAGCCCTCGCCGTGCAGCCCGAGGTGCTGATAGCGGATGAGGCGGTGAGCGCGCTGGACGTCTCGATCCAGGCGCAGATCCTGAACCTGTTCTCCAAGCTGAGCGACGATCTGGGCCTGGCCATGATCTTCATCGCCCACGACCTGGCCGTCGTCTCCCACGTGGCCGACCGGGTGGCCATCATGTACCTGGGCCGGATCGTCGAGGAGGGGCCGGTCGAGGCCGTCTTCCGAACCCCCCGGCATCCCTACACGAGGGCCCTGCTGGACGCCCATCCGGACCCGTACGCCCTCGGGGCGTTGGAGGGCACGGCGCCGATCACCGGAGACATCCCCTCGCCGCTGGACATCCCCTCGGGATGCCGGTTCCGGACCCGCTGCCCCTTCGCCACGGAGACCTGCGAGACCGACGATCCGGGGCTCGCTCCCGAAGACCAGTCGCACCGGGTGGCGTGTCCCGTGCTCCCGTTCGGACGCCCCGGCTCGGATTGACGGCGCTGGCTCCGACCTCCCGAACGCGACCGGGTTGCGGGTCAGCCGAGGGCGGCTTGCAGCCCTGCGGCGTACTTCTTGCGCTGTGCCTTGACCATCAACGACACGAACGGCCGTAGCAGGACGAATGGCCCAGAGGGTTTCATCTCCAGGTCCATGGTGATGCGGGTGCCGCCGTCGGCGAGGTCGCTGAGCCGGTAGGCGCCGCGTACCGGCCAGGTTGTGTCCTCGGCGCAGACCCAGGTGATCGACACATCGGCCTCGACATCGGTGATACGGAAGTCGACCTCCTGGCCCCGGTTGGTCTGGCGGTAGACGGCCCCGACGGCGCCTGGCGCACCCTCGGTCAATTCGCAGGTGGCCACGTCGTGGCGCCATTCGGCTTGGTTGGCGGCGTCGGCCAGGTAGGCGAACGTCCGCTCCACGCCGGCGGCCACGTCGATCTCGACGGTGCAGATACTCATGGGCGGCGATCCTAGAGGACTGCTTCGTGACACTACGAGCGCCAACTCAAGCGCCTAGTTCTCGATCGCTACGACGCCGTGCCGGCTGCGTTCGAACGACACTTCGGGTCGTCTACCGGCAGCCCGAACGGCGACCATCCGCCGCCGACGCAGGGAGTTCTAGGCAGTTACAGCGAGCGGTTGGAAGAGGCGCTGGGTGTGTAGTGCGAGGTAGGTGTCTCACCACCCCCGGCGGACCCGAGTTGCGCCCATCCCGAGAGCAGCAGACCCTCCTGGGCCCCACCCGCACTGGGGGGCATGTCGTAGGGGCGGGCTACGTTATGGCTGTGGCTCTGGAGATGCTGCAGGTGCCGATCGGCTCTGGCCGGGCGACGGCGGATCGTGCTCCGCCGGACGCTCGGGGCCACGACGGGTTTGCCGATCCGGCTGGACAGCTCAACCCTGCGACGGCGCTCGGGGCGCTCCCCACGGCTCTCGCGAACTCTCGCGGCTCGACGGTCGGGAGCGTCCGGTGACGCCACCACCGGCTGTACCCGCTGCTGCGTGTACCGACGCTCTCGTCGAGCGGCTCGACGCTCTGGCGGACGGGGATTCGCGGTACTGGTCGTTCGTGGACCGTGACGAGCGTGACCTGGTGCATTCGATGTTCCAGTACCCGGCCATGATGGTGCCGAGGCTCCAGAGACAGCTCCTTGAGACGTTCGTCGAGTGGGACCCGACGATCCAGGCCGTCTACGACCCGTTCGTCGGCTCCGGAACCGTCATGACCGAAGCGATGCTGCAGGGGCTCGACTTCTTCGGCGGCGACATCAACCCGTTGGCTGTGCTGATCGCGCAAGCAAAATCGGAATCATTCGACACAGATCTCGTGGAGGCCGAGATCGACACGATTCTCCGGCGCGCCGTCGCTCCGAGCACGTGGGTTCTGGATGTGGAGTTCCCGAATCTGCGGAAATGGTTCGAACCCCATGTCGTCGAGGGTCTGAGCAGGCTGAGGACATCGATTGTCGCCTGCCGGCGGCCGGTTGTGCGGCGGTTCTGCTGGGTCGCGTTGGCGGAGACGATCCGGCTGGCGTCGAACTCACGTACCTCGACGGTTAAGCTCCACGTCCGCCCGGCGGCGGAGACCGAGAGCAGACCAGACCCGCTCCCGCTGTTCGAGCGCATCGCGAGGCGGAATCTCCAGGTCTTACGAGAGCAGCGGGACGTTCTCAGCGAGCGGGGATTCTTGGAAGGTTCGGCCTATCGCGGCCGGATCGACCTCCGCATCTGTGACGTCCTGACGACGACCTGGACCGGCCAGGCCGACCTGATGGTCACATCACCGCCCTACGGCGACAATCACACGACAGTCACGTACGGCCAGGCGTCGTATCTCCCCCTGCAATGGATCGACCGATCCGACATTCGCGGACTGCTCTCTGACGAGTGCGTGGAGAACACGCACCGGATCGACACGCTCAGTCTCGGCGGGTCGCGGTCCCGCCGTTATCCGAAGCAGGAGTCGC
>LXNJ01000046.1_pt1 | contig 77795 bp, 76 predicted proteins | sample 809081 | NCBI WGS metagenome assembly LXNJ01 (sample SAMN04870510, study PRJNA318959) | sponge metagenome | biome: sponge; feature: marine sponge reef; material: water | host: Petrosia ficiformis | place: Greece: Milos, Mediterranean Sea | collected 2013-05-29 | depth 5-7 m
CGTGATGCCGCGCGACACCGTCACTTCATGGGCAAGGGGCGCGTACCCCAGATGCCGCACCGAAAGCTCGTGGACGCCCACCGGGACGCCGCTCAGGATAAACCTCCCCATTCGGTTGGTCTCGGCCACCTCGGCCCGGCCCTGAACCGACACCGCCGCGGCCGCGACGGGGTTCTCCGTGAGAGCATCCCGCACCTCGCCGATCAGGCGCCCCGTACGCAGCTCGCCCAAGTGCAGCAGGAGTCTCGCCTCGCGCGAGGCCCCGGCGGCGATGGGAACCAGCGCCTCGTCGCTCGACGCGTCCCCGAACTCGGCCCACACCGTGGCTTGCCGGGCGTCGCGCGGGGCGCACAGGACGAGTTGCCCGTCGGGTCCGGCGTCCTCGCGCACCGGCCTTCGCGCGCTCTCCGCCTCGGTCCAGCGCAGCACGACCGTTGCCCCAGGGATCGGAACCGACCCGGATTGGTCGAGGACCACCACCCGGAGCACGCCGCGCCCGCCGCAGTCCGGCTCCTGGCCTGTCAGATCCGCGCCCCCGGCGGACAGCCCGAGCACCGCAACGGCCGTCCGGTATGACCGAAGCAAGTCGGAGCATCTACTCGAACGTCTCACTCCAATCCGCATGGTCTTCTTGCCCCTTTCCCGCGTTGCACGCGCCGAAGCGGATGTCTCCATCCTTGTTGATGGGGCCGGGCGAAGAAACGTCACATCAGCGGTTCGAGACGCTAGTGGTAGAAGACGTTCACCAGGGCGAGGGGGATCGCCGGCACGTACGTGACCAGCAGGAGGACCGCGACGAGGACGGCGATGAAGCGGAGGTTGACCTTGCTCACCTCCCAGATGTCCGCCTTGGCGACGGAACAGGCGGTCACGAGCACGCTCGCCACCGGCGGCGTCTGCTGGCCGATGCCGAGGTTGAGCGTGACGATGAGCCCGAAGTGCACCGGGTCGATCCCCGCCGCGCGCACGAGCGGCATCACGATGGGCACGACGAGGATGATCGCCGCGGCCGAGTGCAGGAAGAGGCCGATGACGAGGAAGAAGACGTTGAGCAGCGCGAGGATGAGCCACTTGTTCTCGGTGAACCCCATGATCCCGGCCGCGACCTGCTGCGGGAGCCGCTGTTCGGTGAGGTAGTCGCCGAGCAGGGCGGAGGTCGCGACGAGGAGCATGACGACGGCCGTCTGCACGCCGCCCTCCAGCATCGCCTCGCGCAGGTGGGCGAGGTCGAGTTCGCGGTAGATGAGCCCGCCCACGACGAGCGACGCGACGACGGCGAGCCCCGCCCCCTCGGTCGCCGTGACCCAGCCGCTGAAGATCCCGCCCAGGATGATCGCGGGCAGGAGGAGCGCCCACCCCGCCTCGCGCGCCGTCGTCCACACGCGGCGGAGTTCGAACCGTCCCTCCACGGGGAAGTCGTGGCGGCGGGCGTAGAGCCAGGCCGCGAACATCAGCAGCACGCCGCCGAGCACCCCGGGCACGATGCCGGCGACGAACAGTTCGACGACCGAGGCCTCGGCCATGACGCCGTACAGGATCATGGGGATGGACGGGGGGATGATGACGGCGAGCGTGGCCGAGGAAGACATCACGGCCGCGGCGAACGGCGTCCGGTAGCCGCGCTTCTTCATGGCCGGGATGAGGATGGAGCCGAGGGCGGCCACGTCGGCGACGGCCGAGCCCGAGATCTCCGCGAAGAAGAGCGAGGCGGAGATGCCGACCATCGAGAGGCCGCCGCGGATGAACCCGACGAGCGCGGAGGCGAAGGCGATGAGCCGGCGCGAGATGCCGGTCGCGTTCATGATCGCGCCCGCGAGGATGAAGAGGGGGATCGCGATGAGCGGGAAGGAGGTCGCCCCGTCGAACAGGACGAGGCCCGCGTTGGGGAGCATGGCGACGCCGCCCGAGGCGAGCATGGCCACGAGCGCCACGATCCCGAGCGCGACCGCGATCGGGACGCCGAGGGCGATGAGGACCAGCAGGCCGACGAAGAGGATGAGGAACGTCACGGCTCGTCCTCCCCGGCCGCCTCGCCGGCCGTTTCGCCAGCCGTTTCACCGGCCGAGTCCGTCTCATCGGAGCGGGCGGTCTCCGGGGAAAGCGCGTCCTTCAGCCCCAGAAGCTGGGCGACGATGAAGAGGACGGCGCCGATGGGGATCACGGACTGCGCCAGCGCGGCGGGCACGGAGGGCAGGCTCACGAGCGTGGTCCCCTCGAGCACGCGGACGACCTGCCAACCCGACCACGCGACGGCGGCGAAGAAGGCGATGATCGCGCCCTCCGCCACGAGCACGACGGCGACCCGCGCGCGCCCCGTCAGGCGCTGGGCCAGGGTGGGAACGCCGATGTGCGCCCGGCGCAGCGCCGCGAGCGCCGCCCCGTAGTAGGTGAGCCACGCGAGGAGGATCGACGCCACCTCGTCGTACCACACGAGCGCGGCTCCCGCCTTCCGGAACCCGACCCCCACCACGACGACCACGGCGAGCGACGCCAGCAGGACGAGCACGGCGCCCTCGAGGAAGCGCCGGACGCCCGTCCTCAGCATGACCCGGCTATGAGTCCGCCTCCGGGGCTCCGGCCTCGCGCGCCCTGTCGATGAGGGACTGTCCACCTTCGACCGTCGTCGCGAACTCCTCGTACACCGGTTCGCTGGCGTCTTCGAAGCGGGCCGGTTCGGCCTCGTTGATCTCCATCTCCGTGGCCTCCAACTCGGCCAGCAACTCCTCGTCCATGCGCGCGGCCGTCTCGTACACGAAAGCCTGCATCTCGCGCGCGATCGCCTCCACCTCGGTGCGAACGTCCTCCGGGTGACGCTCCCACGGCCCCGCCCCCGTCGTGACGAAGGCGGGGCTGTACACGTGTCCCGTCAGGGAGAGGTAGTCCTGCACCTCGTGCAGCTTGGAACTCGTCACCTGCGTGAGTGGGTTCTCCTGCCCGTCCATCACCCCCGTCTGGAGCGCGACGAAGACTTCGGAGAAGGGCATCGGCGTCGGGTTCGCGCCCAGCGCCTGGAAGAGCTTCACGCGCCACACGCCGCGCGGCGTGCGAAGCTTGATCCCGCTCAGGTCCTCGGGGCCGTGGATGGGCCGCCGGGAGTTCGTGATGTGACGGAACCCGTTCTCCCACACCGCGAGGACCCTGTAACCGGCTTCCTCCGCCCGGGGCGCGAGTTCGGGCCACACCACGGCCTCCTCGATCCGCTTCATGTGCTCGCGGTCGCGGACGAGGTACGGCATCTCGAACAGGCCGAAGGCGTCGACCATCGAGGACATGATCGTGGACGGGATCGACATGTCGAGCGTGCCGAGCCGCAGCCGCTGGAGCATCGCGTCGTCGCCGCCGAGCTGGCTCGCGCCGTAGACGTGGAGTTCGGCCCGGCCGGCGAGCCGTTCGTTCACGCGGCGCGCGAACTCGTTGGCCGTCACGTCGTAGAGCGAGCCGGGAGAGCCGACGTGGCCCAGGGAGAGTTCGACCACCCCCGCTTCCCCGCCCTCTCCCGCGCACCCGAGGGAGATGAGCGCCGCAGCGATCGACGCGACGACCGACCCGGCGACCGACGCGCGGGCAAGCCTCGGCGTCCGCCCCACCGGCGGCTTCATGCCCCGGCCAGGAAGTCGGCGGCGGCCGCAAGACCGCCGGGTTCGTGCGCGATGCCGCTCGTCTTCAGTCCCATCTCCACCCCGGCCAGCGCTCCCATCAGCGTGAGTTCGTTCAGGTCCCCCAGGTGCCCGATCCGGAACACCTTCCCCCTGAGGGGGCCGAGACCCGTCCCCAGCGACATGTCGAAGCGTTCGAGCACGGCGAGACGGAACGCTTCGGCGTCCTCCCCGTCCCCAACCATCACGGTCGTCCCGGCGCTCGACACCGCCGTCGGGTCCTCACAGTAGTTGCGCAGACCCCAGGCGGCGACGGCCCGGCGCGTGGCCTCGGCGTGGCGGGCGTGGCGGGCGCAGGTGGCTTCGGCCCCCTCTTCCCGCAGCATCGCGAGCGAAGCCTCGAGCCCGTAGAGGAGCGTCGTGGGCGGCGTGTAGGGGAAGTAGCCGCCCTCGTTGTCGCGCAGCATCGCCGTCCAGTCGAAGTATGAGCGCGGGGTCCCGAGGCCGGCGCGGTGGCGGGCGAGCGCCTTCTCGCTCACGGCGCAGAACCCGAGGCCCGGGGGGAGCATGAGCCCCTTCTGCGAGCCGCACACGGTGACGTCCACGCCCCACTCCGCCTGCCGGTACGGGGTGGCGGCGAGCGAGGAGACGGCGTCGACCATGAGGAGCGCGGGATGGCCCGTCTCATCGAGCGCGGCGCGGACGGCGGCGATGTCGCTGGTCACGCCCGTCGACGTCTCGTTGTGGACGACGAGCACCGCGCGGATCCGCCGCTCGGTGTCGTCCGCGAGCCGTGCCGCGATGTTCTCCGGATCCGCGGGGCGCCGCCAGTCCCCGTCGATGACCTCCACCCGCAGGCCGAGGGCCCGTCCCACCTCTCCCCACTTCGAGGCGAAGAACCCGTTGTTCCAGAGGAGAACGCGGTCGCCGGGGGAAAGGACGTTGGCGAGGGCGCTCTCCCAGCACCCCGTGGCGGAGGAGGGGAAGATGAAGACGTGCGCGGGGTCCCCGAACACCCATTTCAGGCCGTCGAACAAACCCAGCACCATCTCTCCGAACCCGGGTCCGCGGTGGTCGATGACGGACCGGTTCATGGCCCGGAATACGCGCCCGGGCACGGGGGTCGGGCCCGGAAGCTGGAGGAAGTGTCTGCCGCTGCGGTAGGTCAAGGGTGGCTCGCTCTTGTCAGGTCGGGGCTTCCGCCGATACAACTTGGCTCGTGACCCGCCCAATCTCTCACGACCGCGCCGCTTCGCAACGGCCCCGGTCCGGATTCGCAGCTCCGTCCGAGGTTCGGCTCGAAGCTCGGCTTCGGGCGGGCCTCCGGGGAGAGGTCCGCTTCGACCGTTTCACGCGCGGGCTGTACAGCACGGATGCGTCGATCTACCAGGTGGAGCCGCTGGGGGTCGTGTTCCCGGAATCCGCCGGCGACGTGCGGCGGGCGGTGGAGACGGCGGGCGAGCACGGGACTTCGGTGGTCGTGCGTGGGGCGGGGACGTCGCAGAGCGGCCAGTCGATCGGCCGCGGCGTGGTCCTCGACACGAGCCGGGGGCTGGACGGGGTCCTCGACTTCGATCCGGACGCCCGGCGCGTCGTCGTCGAGCCGGGGATCGTGCTGGACCGGCTGAACGCGTTCCTGCAGCCGCACGGGCTCTTCTTCCCGATCGACGTGGCGACGGCGAGCCGCGCCACGCTGGGAGGCATGGCCGGCAACAACAGCGCCGGGTCGAGGTCGGTGCGGTACGGCCACATGGTCGAGCACGTCAGGGGCATCGAAGCGGTGCTCGCCGATGGTCGGCGGGCCGAGTTCCGCCGCGACGCCATGCCCGGCGGGGTACCCGGTGCGGCGCCGGGGGCGGCGATCCGTGCGGCGATCGGGGACGGCCTCGGAGCCGACATGCGGGCGCTCTACAGGCGCGAGGCCGACGAGCTGGCGCGGCGGGTTCCGGACGTTCCGCGGCATGTGGCCGGCTATGCGCTGCACCGGCTGGGCCGCGAGGGCTCCGGACTGTCGGACCTTCTCGTGGGCTCGGAGGGGACGCTCGCGCTCTTCACCGCGCTCGAACTCGACCTTCAGCCCATCCCGGCCGTGCGCGCGCTCGGCGTGTGTCGCTTCGACGGCACCCGCGCGGCGCTGGCCGCGGTTCCGGCGATCGTCGCGCTCGAACCGACGGCGGTGGAACTGTTCGACGCGACCGTGCTCGGGCTGGCCGCGCGGATGCCGAGTTTCGAGAGCGTGCTCCGACAGCTGGGCGAGGACGGGAGCGGCCGGCGGCGCGACATCCTCGTGGTCGAGTTCGCCGGGGACGACCCGGAGCGGGTCTCGGCCTCCCTCTCGCGGCTCGAGTCCGTGCTGGGCGGGATCGCCGTGGGCGTCACGCGCGCGGAATCCCCCGCCTTCCAGGGCCGCATCTGGGCGCTGCGCAAGGCCGGCCTCAACATTTCGATGTCCCAACCCGCGGCGCGCAAGCCGCTCGCCTTCATCGAGGACTGCGCGATCCCGCTCGAGCGGCTGCCGGAGTGGCATCGCCGGCTGACGGAGATCATCGACCGCCACGCGACCCACGCCGTGTGGTACGCGCACGCGTCCGTCGGCTGTCTCCACGTGCGGCCGGCGCTGGACCTGCGGGAGGGGGACGACGTGGAGCGGTTGCGCGCGATCGCGGTAGACGCCTTCGCGCTCGCCGGTGAACTGGGAGGATCCCACTCCGGCGAGCACGGGGACGGCTGGATCCGGTCCGAGTTCCTCGAGCCGATGCTCGGCGCGCGCCTCGTCTCCGCCTTCGGAGAGATCAAGCGCCGCTTCGATCCCGAGGACCGGCTGAATCCCGGAAAGATCGTCGACCCGCCCCGCATGAACGACGCTTCGCTCCTGCGGGCGCGCTACGGACTCGAGGCCCGGAAGCTCCCGACGGCGCTCGACTGGGAGAAGTGGGGGGGATTCTCGCCCGCGGTCGACATGTGCAACAACAACGGAACGTGCCTCAAGCGGAGCCCCGGGGTGATGTGCCCGTCCTTCCGCGCCACGAGCGACGAACGTCATTCCACGCGGGGGCGCGCCAACGCCCTGCGGCTGGCGCTCTCGGGGCAGTTGGGGGAGGACCCGTGGACGTCGCCGGAGCTGTACGAGGCGATGGACCTCTGCCTGGGCTGCAAGGGGTGCCGGCGCGAATGTCCGACCGGGGTCGACATGGCCCGCATGAAGGTGGAGTTCCTGCACCGCCTGCGCGCGGAGCAGCCGCTCTCGGCCCGGGACCGGGCGTTCGCGTATCTCCCCCGCTACGCGCCGCTCGTCTCCCGTATCGCACCGCTCGCCAACCTCCGGAACCGGATCCCCGCCCTCGCGCGTCTCGGAGAGCGCATGGGGGGCCTGGCGGCCGACCGGCCCCTCCCGCGCTGGTCGTCGCGGCCGTTCGCGGATCCGGCGCGGCGGTTCGCGGCTCGTACACGGCCTGCCGCGGCCGCGGCGCACGGGCCGAGGGTCGCGCTCTTCGTCGATACCTTCACGCGCTACTTCGAGCCGGAGAACGCCCGCGCCACCGTTCGTGTGCTGGCGCGCGCCGGCTATCGGGTGGAGGAGGCGGTCACGGCGGGCCGACCGCTCTGTTGCGGGCGCACGTTCCTCAACGCGGGTCTCGTCGAGGAGGCGCGGGCCGAACTCGATCGCACCGTCCGCGCGCTGGGCCGGTTCGTGGCGCGCGGGATTCCGGTGGTGGGACTCGAACCGTCGTGTCTCCTCACGCTGCGCGATGAACTGCCCGCGCTGGATTCGGGCCCTGCGGCGGCGGAGGTGGCCGCGCGCGCCCGGCTGCTCACCGAATGGCTCGTCGAGTCAGGCGCGCTCGATCGGCTCGAACTGGCGCCCCTGCCCGTCCGGCGAGTCCGCGTCCACGGCCACTGCCACGAGAAGGCGTTCGGCGCGGACGGCCCGACGCTGGAGGTCCTCAGGGCGATCCCCGATCTCGAGGTCGAAGCGATTCCCGCCGGCTGCTGCGGCATGGCGGGCTCCTTCGGTTACGAGACGGAGCACGCGGAAGTCTCCCGCCGCGTCGCCGAACTCGAACTCCTCCCCGCCGTCCGCGCTCTCGCGGACGACGAATGGCTGGTCGCCAACGGCACGAGCTGCCGCCACCAGGTCGCCGACCTCGCCGACGCGACGGGCCGCCACGTCGTCACCGTGCTCGACGCCGCGGCCTTGCCTTCTTGACCAATCTTGACGCATCGCGCTAAAAAACTAGATTGTTGACTAGTTTATCACGTGAGCGGAGGATAGCGAGATGCGCGAAGTAGGCACATTCGAAGCGAAGACACACCTCTCGGCTCTTCTCGAATCGGTGGCAGCCGGTGAGACCGTCGTGATCACGAAGCGAGGACGTCCCATGGCCAGGCTCGTTCCCCCAAACACTCCCGATCTTCAGGCGGTGGACGCGGCCATCGCGAGGCTGAAGGCGATCCGTGAGCAGTTTGGTACCCTCTCTGTCGAAGAGATCCTGGCCTTCCGGGACGAAGGCCGCCGGTGAGACCGCTTGTCATCGACTGTTCCGCCGCATTGGCTTGGGCCATGGTGGATGAGTCCTCCGCCCTCGCGGACGCGGCGCTGAAGCGGTTGAGGGTCGGGGGTGGCATGGCGCCGCAGATCTGGTGGGCGGAACTGCGCAACGGTCTCCTCGCCGCCGAGAGAAGGGGCCGCATTTCGCCGGCGGGCACGGATGCCGCACTCGCGGCACTCGACGACCTGCCCATCACGCTGGATCACACGCCGCATGGCGCCATGGTCCTCCGGATCGCGCGGGAGCACAACCTGACGGTCTACGACGCGATGTACCTGGAATTGGCGTTACGCCTGGACGGCCCCCTTGCAACGCTGGACCGAAAGCTCGCGAGCGCCGCGGCTGAGGCCGGGGGGACGGTGTTCAGCGCGGACGCCTGAAGACCCGTCCCGGCTTCGGCAGGCGGCTTATTCGGGGACGGCGGACACCGCCTCGAGCCGAGCCTTGAGCGGCGGCGGGATCTCGATTCCCTGCCAGTCGAGGCTGCCGTGCTCGCGGCGAGCACAGACGACGGTCCAGTCGCTGCGGGCCACGACTTCCCGTCCCCCTGAGCGTTCGATCGTGAAGTCTGCGGAGTAGCGGATGGCCTTGCGGCGCACCTCTCGCACGCGGAGCCTCACGTCCACCTCGTCGCCGTAGCGGACGGCGCCCAGGTAATCGCACGAGACGGAGACGCGCGGCATCCCGAACACGGAGTCCTCGCTCCAGCGGTAGCCGACGAAGTCCAGCGACCGGTAGAGGGCGTGCTCGGCCTCCTCCATGAAGCGGAGGAGCGCCGTGAAGTGGATCAGGTTGGCGGTGTCCGTATCCGCGAACTCGACCCTGCGCCTGTAGACGAACCCGGAAGCCATGCGACAACCTATCACCCCTTCCGACCCCGGAGGTCTGGTGTCGATCGAACCGAGACACATCACGATCGAGCGGCGCATGCGATTCGCCGTCCTCGAGCCGCACGAGCGGCCGGTGACCGAGATCTGGTTCGCCCTGCACGGGTACAACCAGCTCGCCCACCGCTTCCTGCGCTATTTCCAGCCGATCCACGCGGGCGCCCGGTGCATCGTCGCTCCGGAGGGCCTGCACCGGCAGTACATCGATCATGAGTCGCGCAAGGTGGGCGCCTCGTGGATGACGAGCGAAGACCGTCTCACGGACATCGAGGACTACGTCGGCTACCTCGACCGGCTCCACGCGCACGTGCTCGCCGAGGAGTCACGAAGGACGGCGGGTGGGGCGGCGCGCCCGCGGATCGTGGGACTCGGGTTCTCACAGGGCGTCCACACCCTGTGCCGCTGGCTCGCGTTCGGCCGCGCCCGCCTCGACCAGGCCATCCTGTGGGGCTCCACCGTCCCGCCCGACCTCGACCTGAGCGAGCACGGCGGCACGCTCTCCGCCGCCGACCTCCACCTCGTCGTGGGCGAGGAGGACGAGTACTTCGATCGGGCCGCCATCGAAGCCCACGAGGCGCGGCTACGGGCGGCGCGCGTCGACTTCACCTCCCACATCTACGCAGGAGGACACCGCCTGGACGCCGGCGTCCTGCGACGCCTCGCCCAATTCTGAGCCGTGAGGCGTCTGGTGCCGACGACGTCCCTCAATAAGTGCAGCGCTCCTGAGCTACGCGCCCGCCGTTAACTCCCTCAAGTCTTAGACTGAGGACGTAGTCCACGCCGAGGTTATCCGATGCGACTCCGCGGACATTTCCGTCCCTGCCGACGTTTACCGCCCAAAGTCGATCCGGGGCGGCAACTGCGCCGCGGTAGCGCCCGCAGTTGTCGAACAGATCCCAAGTTGACGGCGCGTCCCCTTCGCCCTCGCGGGTGACCCACAGCCAGCCTTCTGAAGATACATGCAGCGTCGCGATCCTGGGATCGAAATCCGCACCATCCATGACGTCCTCGAGTGTGGGGGATGGTGGAGGGTCGCCCAACTCCACAGTTCGGATCGTGTCTCCGGCGAAAGTCACCTCGTGGAACCGTTGAACTGATCTGTGGGCGAGCCATACGTTCCCATTCCCCACCGTCCAAGCGACCTGCCGGGGAGTGGACCTGGCCCTGCTAACCGACAACCGGTTGCGACCGTTGGAAAGAGCTTCGGGCGGGCTGACCGTGACGCGCCGGGCTTCAATCCAGATCGTATCCCCGTCGGCGGACACCGCGCCTTCCGCGCGGCGCGGAAGGCGGACGACATACGTATGGTCGACAAAGTCTCTTTCCTCGAACGACGGGCGATCGCTCCTCGTCACCTCGTGGTACGCAAAATGAGCGTCGGCACGCACGACTTGAACGCGGGGGACCACACCCACCGAGGTCCGCATCGGAGTTCTGGCAACTTCGTTCCCAAGCGAGTCAAGCACCAAGTGCTGCACCCAACTCCCGACCCACAACAGGTCGGGGGGATGCCATACGATGTGCATGCCATCGTCGGGACCGGCAGGCACCGGAAAATACAACAACTCGCCGGGACCCGCGCCGGATCGGGCCATTCGTCGCAGGAAGCGGCCCTTGTCGTCAAAGACCCGCACCTCCCGCGCACCGGTGTCCAGCACGAAGGTCCGACCGCCACGATCTGCGTCGATGTCGGAAATGTCTCCGAAGAAATCAGGGCCGTCACCCATGACACCTCCGAGTCTGAACTCCTCGACCAACCGCCAATGAAGGCCTGGGTGGCCTAACCCTCCCGGGTTCGCAACGAGGGTGCGTTCTACGTCGGGCGTGTCCGCATGCTGCATGACCCCAACTGCTACGCTCGGCGCGGGAAACGCAATCAACGCCATACTGCTAGCCAGCGTCGCCAGCATACGGTGGCAATTGATCGCAGCGATCCAGGGACCGGGTGCTAATCCCCGCATTCGATGCTCGCCATCCAATGCTCTTTGCGGTAGCCTGGATCCCCCACCATCATGCAACAAAACTCAACCACGACAAAGTTGGAGTGGCCGCAGGCCTGAACGGGCGCTCGGCGCGCGTCGGTCCTGCCATGGTTAGCCTTCTCCGTCGCGTTCCCGGCGGCGACGGCGGCGGGCGTCGAGGCGGCGAAGGAGGAGGGGGCTCACGAGGCCCGACGTCGTGCCGCCGATGAGGGCGAGGATCCCGACGGGGCCGGGATTCGAGAACATCGGGGCGGGGATCTGCGTGTTCATCCACATCCCGAGCACCGCGAACACGATCGCGCCCACGACGAAGCCGAGACAGGTGAGCCGGATCACCGGACGCCGCCGCGGGCGTCTATGAGCCGCCGTCCCCGCCCCCGCTGCCGGGAAGGCCGATGGTCGCGATGCACTCGATCTCCACGCGCGCATCCAGCACCAGGCCGGCCACCGCCAACGCGCTGCGCGCCGGCCGATGGTTGGGGAAGAACTCCATGTACGTGCGGCTCATGTCGCCGAAGTCGGCGATGTCGGCCAGGAAGACGGTGCACTTCACGACCTCGTCCATCGATGAGCCGTAGCGCTCGAGCGCGTCCGCGATGTTCCGCATCGTCTGCTGCGTCTCGGGAATGATCCCGCCCTCGACGAGTCCCTCGCCGGGCACGGTCCCGAGCTTCCCCGAGAGGTAGAGGACGTTCCCGACCCGGACGGCCTCGGAGAAGGGCGAGCCGGGCCGTCCGCCGAGATACTCGACGGAGTGCATCATCTCCGCCATCTCGGTGTGTTCCTGCGCCGCGAGCGGCGTCGCGGGCGTCAGAGCCGTCCCGAGCGCAAGGGCCGCGCCCAGCGCGAGCGTCGTGCCGAACAACTGTTTCCCTGTCATCCGTCCTCCTTCCAGGGACCGCCGGGGGCCCTGTGGGTCATGGGGTGATGCGGGTCATCATGCGGGGGAACGCGATCGTCTCGCGCAGGTGATCGATCCCGCACATCCACGTCACCGTGCGCTCGATTCCGAGTCCGAACCCGCTGTGTGTGAAGGTCCCGTATTTTCGCAGATCCAGGTACCAGTCGTAGGACGCCTCCGGGAGCCCTTCCTCGCGGATGCGGGCGAGCAGCTTGTCGTGGTCGTCCTCCCGCTGGCTGCCGCCGATGATCTCGCCGTATCCCTCGGGCGCGAGCAGGTCGTTGCACTTCACCGTGCGCGGGTCCTCGGGGTTCTCCTTCATGTAGAAGGCCTTGACCCCCTTCGGATAGTCGAACACGAAGAGCGGCTTGTCCCGGCCCTCGACGAGCAGCGTCTCGGCCGTCGCGCCCAGATCCGCACCCCATTCGATGTCGCTCCCCTTCGACTGCAGGAGGGCGACGGCGTCGGTGTAGCTGATGCGGTCGAACGGAGGCTGGATGGCCTCGAGTTTCGAGATGTCGCGGCCCAGCGCCTCGAGCTGGTCGCGCTGGTTGTAGAGGACGCGCTTCACGATCCAGCAGATGAAGCTCTCCTGGAGCGCCATGTTCCCCTCGGAGTCGATCCAGGCGGCTTCGGGTTCCACCATCCAGAACTCGGTCAGGTGCCGGCGCGTCTTCGATTTCTCGGCCCGGAAGGTGGGGCCGAAGCAGTACACCTTGCCCAGCGCCGCCGCGGCGGCCTCGACGTAGAGTTGGCCCGTCTGCGCGAGGTACGCAGTGCCGAGATCGAAATACTCCGTCTCGAACAGGGTGCCCGCCGACTCGCCGATGGCGCCGGTGAGGATGGGGGTGTCGACGTGAATGAAACCCTCGTGGTGGAGGTAGTCGTGGATCGCCCGGATGACTTCGTCGCGGATGCGCATGATCGCGATCTGCCGCGGGCTCCGGAGCCAGAGGTGGCGGTTCTCCAGGAGGAAATCGACCCCGTGCTCCTTGGGCTGGATCGGGAAGTCGGTCGATGGCCCCAGCACCTCCAGGCCCGACCCGGTGAGTTCGACGCCGGAGGGAGCGCGGGCGTCGGCGCGCACGACCCCGGTCACCGAGACGCACGCTTCGTGCCCCACCGTGGCCAGCCGTTCCCACGCCTCGGGCGGGAGCTCGCCCCGGACGAAGACGCACTGGACCTCGTCCGTGCCGTCGCGAAGCACGAGAAAGGAGATCTTGCCGCTGGAGCGGAGGCGCCGGACCCAGCCGCGGAGACGGACTTCATCCCCGATGCGGGCCGGCAGTTCGCGTATGGTGACGGTGTGTTCGGACATGTGCGGCGACAAGTTGCGGTTCCCTTCCGGGCGGGGCAAACGCGGCTGCCGGGGCGCGGGCCGGAGCGCGGGCCGGGGCGACTGCCGGAGCGCGGGCCGGGTCAGCCGACGTGGTAAAGCGCCTCCCGCTGGGCGTAGCGGAGATCGAGTTCGTGACGGAACCGGCGGTGGGCCGGCTTCGAGAGCGCGGGGTCGGCGTCGACGATGGCGCGGGCCCGCTGGCGTCCGGCATCCAGCAGGTCGTGGTCACGGTCCAGTTGGGCGAACTTCAGGAGGACGGCGCCGTGCTGTTCCTTGCCGAAGAGGTCGCCCTGGCCGCGGATCCTGAGGTCTTCCTCGGCGAGTTCGAAGCCGTTGGTCTTCTTCTCGAAGGCGACGAGCCGCTCCGACGGCGTCTCGGAGGCGTGGAAGACGATGCAGTAGGACTGCTCGGCGCCCCGCCCGACGCGTCCCCGCAGTTGGTGGAGCTGCGCGAGTCCGAAACGCTCGGCGTCCTCGATCATCATCACGGTCGCGTTCGGCACGTCGATGCCCACCTCGATGACCGTGGTCGCGACCAGGAGGTTCGTGTCGCCCGCGAGGAAGCTCCGCATGACCTCGTCCTTCTCCGCGGAGGAGAGGCGCCCGTGCAGGAGCCGCACCGCAGCGTCCGGGAAACGGGCCTCGAGCTGCTCGAACATGACCGTGGCGGCGCGGGCCTCGAGCACCTCGGACTCCTCGACGAGCGGGTAGACGACGTACGCCTGGCGGCCCGCCGCGAGCTGGTCGCCGAGAAAGTCGAACGCGGCGTCGCGGCTCTCGGCGCCGCGCACCGCGGTTCGGATCGGCCGCCGGCCCGGGGGAAGTTCGTCGATGATGGAGAGGTCGAGGTCGCCGTAGAGAACGAGGGCGAGGCTGCGGGGGATCGGCGTCGCGGACATCACGAGGGCGTCGGGGGCCTCGCCGCTCTCCCGAAGCCGGCGGCGCTGTTCCACGCCGAAGCGGTGCTGTTCGTCGATGACGACGAGCCCCGGCGAGGCGAAGTCGACGCCCTCCTGGATCAGCGCGTGCGTGCCGACGACGAGGCGGGCGTCGCCGGCGGCGATCCGCGCCAGGGCCCGCTGTCGCGCCTTCCCGGTGACGGAACCGGTCAGGAGCACGGGCTCCACGCCGAGCGGCGCGAGCATCTCCACGAACGTGCGCTGGTGCTGCTCCGCCAGCAGTTCCGTCGGGGCCATGATCGCCGCCTGCCGCCCCGCCTCGACCGCCTTGAGCATGGCGAGCGCGGCCACGACCGTCTTCCCGCTCCCGACATCCCCCTGCAGCAAGCGGTTCATCGGCGCGGGGCGGGCCATGTCGGCTTCGATCTCGGACCAGGCGCGGCGCTGGGCCGCGGTGAGTTCGAAGGGCAGGGCGTTCAGGAGCGAACGGGTGAGCGTGGCCGGGGCGTCGAAGGCGATGCCGCGGACCTCGTGCCGGAGGCGCGCGCGGGCCCGGGCGTGGAGAAGCTGGAGAAAGAAGAGTTCCTCGAAGGCGAGGCGCCGCTGGCAGCGCTCGACCTGGGCGACGGCGGACGGGCGGTGCAGCGTGCGAAGGGCTTCCGCGAGCGGGGGGAGGCGGAGTTCCTCGAGCCAGTCGCCGGGAATCGGGTCTTCGTCTCCGAGGTCGGAGAGAAGACCGGCGAGGTTCAGTTCGATGACGGCGCGGATCTGCCGGTGCGTGAGCCCCTCCGTGGCGGCGTAGACGGGGAACACCCGCCCCGCCGCGGGACGCTCCCCGGAGGGCGCGGACGGCCCGGCGGATCTGTCTCCCGAGGGCGCGGACGGCTCGGGGGATCCGTCTCCGGAGGCGCCTCTGTCGTCGGAGGCCTGGGCGAGCACGACGTGTTCGCGCGGCTGGAGTTGTCGGCCGTGGTAGAAGCGCACGGGTCCGGAGGCGAGCAGCAGGTCGCCCTTGTCGATCGTGCGGTCGAGCCACGGGCGTCCCGGCCAGGCGCATTCGATGTGGCCGCTCCCGTCCCGGATCACGGCACGGAAGACGCGCAGCCGGCGGCGCGTGGGGATGACGCCCTTCGAGACCACGCGCCCGATGACCGTCGCATCCTGGCCGACCTTCAGTTCGGAGATCGCGTCGACGGTGGTCGCGTCCTCGTACCGGTACGGAAGGTGGTAGAGAAGATCCTGACCCGTGTGCACGTCGATCTTCGCGAAGCGCTCCGCCCGGCGAGGGCCGACGCCCTTCAGGTACTGCACGGACCCCTTCAGGATGGAGCGCGCGGGCGTCACCGGACTACACCAGGATCTTGTCGAGATACCGGTCGGGCGAGAACTCCTCGAGGTCTTCCGGGGACTCCCCCACTCCGAGGAACCGAACCGGGACGGAGAGTTCGCGCACGACGGAGACGACCGTACCGGCGCGCGCCGTGCTGTCGAACTTCGCGAGCACGAGACCCGTGAGGTCGAGCGACGCGCCGAACTGTCGCGCCTGGTTCATCACGTTCTGTCCGGAGGTCGCGTCGACGACCAGCAGCCGCTCGTACGGCGCGCCCTCCACCTGTCGGCCGAGCACTCGATCGATCTTGACCAGTTCGCGCATCAGATCGTCCTGCGTATGAAGCCGGCCGGCCGTGTCGACCAGCACCCAGGCGGCATCCCGCGCGCGCGCCGCCACCAATGCGTCGAACGCCACGGAGGCCGGGTCCGCTCCGGGCGTTCCCCCGACGAAATCGGTCTGCAGCCGATCCGCCCACGCCCGGAGCTGCTCCTGCGCCCCCGCGCGGAACGTGTCCGCCGCCGCGAGCAGCACGCGGTCCCCTCCGGCCTGCAGGCGGGCGGCAAGCTTCGCCGCGGTCGTCGTCTTCCCCACGCCGTTCACGCCCACGACCAGCAGGACGCCCGGTCCGGCGCCGGGCGGAGGCGGGTCGCCGGGCGATCCGCCGGGGGGCTGAGCGGCGGGAGGCTCGGCAGTGGCCAGCGCCTCGGCGAGCCGGGCCCTCAGCGTAGCGCGCAGATCGTCTTCCGTCGCGATGGCGCCGCGGCTCGCCGCCCGCTCGAGCGCCTCGACGAGTTCGAGTGTGATGTCGACCCCGAAGTCCGCTTCGAGCAAGACTTCCTCCAGGCGCTCGATGGCGGCGCCGCCGAGCCCCCCGTCGACGAGCGTGTTCACATCCGTGAGCGCGAAGTCGACGATCCGCCGCCACAGGCCGCGTTTCGGGCGGCGGAGCGTTCCCGTCACCGGAGTCCGATCCGGTGCCGCCACACCCACTCCCCGCACAGGAGCAGAACGGCGAGGAGGAACGGCCACACGGGCCGGGGCGACCGGACTTCGGCCGGCGCCCGGGGAGAGGGCTGCGCTTCGATCGCCAGCGGTTCGGACGGGGGTCCGGGGAGAAACTCGCGCGGATCGGGTTCGACGTCGACGGGCCGGCGGAGTTCGACGGATCCCTCGGGGCCGGTCGCCGTCACCAGAGCCTCGTAGCGACCCAGCGGGAGAGCGGGACCCACGACTTCGGCCGGAGGATCCGTCACGGATTCGTTCCACACTTCCGCGCCCGTCTCATCGAGCAGCCGGATCGTGAGGTCGGAAGACCCGGGGCGGATGCGCCACACCGGCGGCTCGCCCGGCGCCGGCATTCGCGCGAGCGAGGCGAGCCGGGGCGTGGCGTCCTCGACGAGCCAGCCGACGATGCCGCTGAACACGCCCTCGTACACCCTGCGCGGCTCGTCCCCCCGCAGCGACCAGCGCCACCAGTCGGAAGCCGCGGAGAGCGCCCACCTGCGCGTCCCATCTTCGCCCGCCGTGAGGAGCGGCCTTCCCTCGCCGCGCCGGTTCCGGCTCGCGTTGATCACCGACCATCTCCCGGCGGGCTCCACGGCATAGAGTTCGCGGACGGGGGGCAGGAGATCCAGGTCGGCCTCGGCGAGGAGCGCCGCCGAGGGGCTCGCCGGCACCGGCCCGGCGGGGTACCACTCCCCGGGCAGGGGACCCGTCACGCGTACCCCCAATCCCGGCACCTCGCCCGGCCCGCCCGCGAAGAAGAGCGTCCGCGCGTGCGCCCTCAGCGCGCCGGCCAGCCACGGCGGGAGATCCTCGGGGGCGGCCTGGACGGCGAGCAGCCGGGCGCCCCGTACCGCTTCCCGTACCCGGGACGCCTCGACGATGCGGGGCCCGGCGCCCATCTCGAGAAAGCGGTCATCGGCGAGGCGCAGATACCCGCGCGCGCCTCCCAGCACGAGCCGGTTGAGGGCGGGCACGAGGAAACGCGCCTCCCAGTCGGGAGTCAGCGACACGAGCACGGCCCCGGCGGAGGCTTCCGAGACCTCGATCCAGGCGCCTGCCCGGCCGGAGACGCCGAAGGGATCCGGCGGATCGGTGAGCACGGCTTCGTAGCGTCGCCAAGCGGGCCGGGCGCCTTCGTCCCGCGGCACGAAGGCGATCTGAGCGCGGCCCGTCCGCCCGGGAGCGGGACGGGGCGCCCGCATGGTCGTGACGACCGTACCCTCGCGCTCGAGCTGGAAGCTCACGCTGTCGGGCAACTCGCCCCCGCCGCCGGATCCGCCTCCCGAGCCCCCACCGGAGCCCCCGCCGGCATGAAACTCCAGCGTGGCGCGGACGGTATCGCCCACCCGGGTCCGCTCCGGCGCCCGCAGCGCCGCGAGCGCCACGCGAGGCTCGACGGCGGCGACGCGGAGTTCACGCACCCCGAGCCCCAGACCCTGAGCCGTCTCACGGGCGGCATCGCGATCCGTCAGTTCGCCGTCGGTGAGCACCCAGACGCTGTCGGCTCCGCCCAGGCGCGCGGCCTGCAGGGCCGGTTCGAGCCGGCTCGCGTCGTGCCCCGCGCCGAGCGTGTCCAGCGAATCGAGTGGGGCGGGGACGGGGCGGTCTCCAAACAGGTAGACCCGATCAGGAGCGAGTTCGGGAAGTAGAGCCAGGGCCGAGTCGAGCCGCGTCGACCCTCCGTCATCGCCGGCGCGGACCGGGAGCGTCATGCTGCGCGAGACGTCGAGCAGCACCACGCGTTCGGGCACGCCGACGCCGCTGTCGCGCAGCGCGGGCAGCGCGAGGGCGCCCAGGATCAGGAAGACGGCCGCCGCCCGGACGGCGGCGGGACCCGCGCGCCCCGCGACACGCTCCTCGCGCGTGCCGTAGGCCCAGCCGGCGAGTGCGACCGCGCCCAGCGCGACGAGGACCCAGAGGCCGGGGTTCAATCCTGTGTGCGGCGAGGGCGCTGGGTGGGATGGATAGGCATCGGAAGGCTTCGCAACCGCGCCAGCACGGCATGCCGAACCGCCGCGAACGATTCGCGCAGCTCAGCGGGGACCGGCTCGGCGCTGGGCAACTGCAGACGGGCCGGGTTCACCTGCGCGCCATTCCGGAGAAACTCGTAGTGCAGATGAGGCGCGGTCGCGAGACCCGTGGCGCCCACATACCCGATGACCTGCCCCTGTTCCACCTGAGTCCCCGTCGCGACGCCGCGCGCCACGTTGGTGAGGTGCGCATATCGGGTGCGGATATCGTTCGCGTGACGAATCTCGACGGCGTTCCCGTAGGTGCCCCACGACCCTGCCCGGGTCACGCGCCCCGCTCCCGTCGCGCGCACGGCCGTGCCCCTCGCCGCCCCGTAGTCGACGCCGAGATGCGGTCGGGTGCGCCGGAGCACCGGGTGGAACCGCCTGAGGTTGAAGCCGCTCGTCACGCGGGCGATGTCCAGGGGCGCGAGCAGAAACTGACCCCGGAGGGCCTCGCCCGCTTCGTCGTAATACTCGACGCGCCCCGCCGCGGCGTGCTCGAATCGCACGCCCGTGAGGACCCGCCGGTCGTTCCGGAAATCCACCGCGAGCACTTTGGCGTCGCGCACGGATCCGTCCGGCCGCACTTCGCGCTCGATGAGAAGCCGGTATGCGTCATTTCGCCGCAGATCCCGCCAGAAATCGATCTGCCACGCGAAGACCTGCGCGATCCGGTACGCCACATCGAAGCGATCCCCGTCGCCGAGCGCCTCCACGTCGCCCGACAACTCGGCGTCGAACAGGTTCGACTGGATGAGACCCGCCAGGAGGAGCGTGTCTCGTACCACCTGCACCGAATCCAGTCGCGCCGACCACAACGGCCCGGCTTCGTCGCCGGACCACAGATGGAGGACGCGGTCGGGGTCCAGGTCGACACGGATGCGCGCCGGAGATTCACCGGGTCTGCGCACGAAGTGAATCGCGACGCCCGGCCGCAGCCGGCGTGGACTCTCGAATTCGCCCATCGCTTCCGCGATGGCGTGCGTCGCGGCGGGATTCAGACCATGGTCCTCGAACACATCCCCCAGCGTCTCGCCCCGCTGAAGACGATGCACGAGGGTGATGGGCGCAGGCGGCGTCGGCACTTCGACGACCTTGACGTCCTCCGTCCGCCCGGCCCGCGGGCCGAATGCGGCCCAACCGAGGGTCAGAACCCCCGCGAGGGCGAACGCAACTGCAGTAGCGAGTCTTGTTCTCAAGCGCGCTCAGTCCATCTGTCGCCGTATAAAGGTCGGGATCTCGAGATCCTCGAACTCGACGCGGGCGTCGGTCCACGAGTCGCGGCCCGGCACTCCGGGCTCCACGTCGGGCGCTTCCTCGGCCGCCGTCTCCGGTGCCGCCGGTTCCGCTTCGTACCCCGCCCCGTCGCCCAGCGATCCATCCGAGGCCGGCTGCTCAAGCGCAGGTTCCGGCGCAGCTTCCGGCCCAGCTTCCGACTCGGCTTCCGGAGCCGATGCCACCGCGGCTTCGATCGCGGTCTCCGGCGGCGGCTCGAACGCGGGCTCCGCCGTCGGCTCCTCCGCCGCGAGCGCCTCGAACGCGATATCCGCCCGCTTCACCTCGGGGGCCTCGACGGGTTCGGGCTCCGGTTGCGCGGGCGTCGCCGAGCGATCATCGACCACGCGCGGGCCCGCGTACCTCGATCCGATGACCGGGGCCGTGCGAGGCGGGGACGGCGCCTTGCCCGCGGAGATCACCCGCTCCGCCACCGGTCCGGGCTCGTCCTCCTCCACGTCCTCGAAGCCCGTCGCGATCACCGTCACGCGGAGCTTGCCCTCGAGCTGAGGATCATGCACGACTCCGAAGATCATCTCGCCCTCGTCGCCCGCGGCCTCCTGGATGATCGAGTTGACTGTCGTGACCTCGTCGATCGTCAGGTCCGGGCCGCCGCTGATGTTGATGAGGACGCCCGTGGCGCCGTTGATGGATACGTTGTCGAGCAGGGGCGAGCAAATGGCCTCCTGCGCCGCCTCCACGGCCCGATCCTCGCCCGTTGCGCTTCCGGTTCCCATGAGGGCGGCCCCGCGGTTCGACATGACCGTGCGAACGTCCGCGAAGTCCACGTTCACTTCGCCGGTTACGGAGATCAGGTCGGAGATTCCCTGGGTCGCCTGGAGGAGTACTTCGTCCGCCTTTTTCAGCGCCTGGCGGAAGGTCATCTCTTTTCCTACGACCGCGAGCAGACGCTCATTCGGCACGACGATCATCGTGTCCACCGCGCGCCGAAGCTCCCGCAGCCCCATCTCGGCGTACCGCATCCTCTTCTTGCCCTCGAAGTGGAAGGGGCGGGTCACGATCGCGATGCAGAGCGACCCCATTTCCCGTGCCATGCCGCCGATGATCGGGGCCGCCCCCGTGCCGGTGCCTCCGCCCATCCCCGCCGTGACGAAGACGAGGTCCGCGCCCTCGATCGACGATCGTATCTCTTCGGCACTCTCGGACATCGCCTGCCGTCCGATCTCGGGACGGGCGCCGGCCCCCAGACCTCGCGTGAGTTCCTTCCCGATCTGGACTCTGAGGTGGGCGCCGGATTCCTTCAACGCCTGGGCGTCGGTGTTGACCGCGATGAACTCCACGCCGTCGAGTTCCTCGTCGATCATGCGGTTGACCGCGTTGCCGCCGGCGCCACCCACGCCGACGACCTTCATTTTCGCGTTACGCACGCCGTTTTCGTCGAATGCGAAGACCATGTGTCCCCTTCCTCCCGTCAGAAAAACTCCCGTAGCCACCCGCCGACTCTTGAGAAGGCGCGGGTCGCTCCCACCAACCCTCCGGCCGAGGCCCGCGACGCACCGTACAGTACCAGCCCCACGGCAGTGCTGTACGACGGACGCGCGACACTCTCCGCCATGCCCGTGAGGCCGAGCGAAGGAATCCCGGTGCGAACGGGCAGGTTGAAGACCGATCGCGCCAGATCTTCCGTGTGCGCGAGCGAGACACCGCCGCCGCTCAGCACGATCCCCGCCTCGAGTCCGCGCAACGTTCCGCTCGCCTCCAGTTCCTCGTATACCAGTCCCAGGATCTCGTCCAGCCGTTGTTCGATAATGTGCAGCAGCAGTTCGCGCGACACACGTCGAGCGCGTCCGTGGCGAGCCCCGGAGACGTCGAGCAGTTCTTGCGAATCGGCGGCGTCGCGCAGCGCTCCGCCGTGTCGCTCCTTGAGTTGCGCGGCCTCATCTTCCTGAACCCCGAGGCCCCGGGCGACATCCCGCGTCACGATCGATCCGCCCCACGGCAGCGTCGCCGCGTGCCGGATGCGGTGTCCTTCGTACACGAGGACGTCGGTCGTCGCCCCCCCGATCTCGACCAACGCCACGCCGGCCTCGCGCTCGGCGTCCTCGAGCACGGCGAGCGCCGTGGCCAGCGGAGCCATGACCAGCTCGTCCGGCCGGTATCCCGCGCGGTCGACGACCTTCGAGAGGTCGTGGCAGACCGCCACGTCCGCCGTCACGATGCAGAGGTCCGCCTCGAGACGGTCTCCGGCCATGCCCATGGGGTCGCGGATGCCGTCACGATGGTCGACGGTGTACCGCTGGGACAGGGCGTGTATCAATTCGTGGTCCGGCGGGATCGGGACGGCCCGGCCCACTTCCTGCACGCGCTTGACGTGGGCGGGCGTGACCTCCGAGCCGGAGACCTGAAGTACGCCCTTCGATCGGGATGTCCTGACGCTTCCGCTCGGCACGCTCACGTAGGCGGCTTCGACTTCGCGACCGGCTGTGGCTTCCGCCTGTCTGACGGCTGTGCGAACGGCCCGGGTCGCGGCCTCGAGATTCCCGATGTTCGGGCCGTTCATGCCATCGGAGCGCGTGACGCCAAGGCCGAGAATGTCGAGCGGGTCGGTGGGTTTGCGGCCGGGATGCACGGCGGCGACGACCGCACAGGTTTTGGTCGATCCCACATCCACCCCGACAATGCCCGCCCCCTGAATCATCGCTCCTCCACGCGCGTCAGTACAACCTGGCCCCTGAAACGCGCGTCTGCACGTGCGACGCGTCGATCCTCGATCTGGCCGAGCGCGATCGATACCCGGTCGAGGGCGCGCAGGGGCCGATCGCGCGGCAGAAGCACGACCTCGGCACCGGCGCCGGAGAGGAGCAGGAAACGGTATCCCCCCTCCGCCGCGGGCCCGACTTCGGAGACGAGGGACATGAAGTCGCTCCGCGTGCGGTCCATGCGCGCCAGCGCGGAGATGAGTTCTCGCGTTTCCGGGTCCGTCACGAAACCGCTCTCCATCTCGACCGGGCCCTGGACGATCGGCAGGTCGAGCGATGCGTAAGTGGGTTCGAGCGGCAACACGTAGCCATCCCCGCTCACGGGACGCAGTTCGGGCGTCGCCACGAGCGCGACGGCACGCCGCTCTACGATGGCGATTTCGAGGGTATGGAAGCCCTCTCGCCGGGCCGTGGCCTCGCGAACCATGGGATGGACCCGGACGCGCGCTTCCCATGTCGCGGGATCATCCCACACGGACGCGTCCGGAGCGACGGCGGCAAGTCCCGTGATCTCGTCGGGCGAAATGTGCTCGGTCCCGATCACGCGGACTTCCGAGATGTGAAATGCGGGCAGCGTCGCGAGCAGCCGCGGCAGCCAGATGGGGACGGAAAGGCCGATCGAGGCGACCATCAGGCCCAGGAGGAGCCTGCGGCGTCCGCGGCGCGTGATGCGCCCCGAGCGCGGCACCCTGCGCTCCTCGCGTTCGGGAGGCGACGGCGCGGCGAGTTCATCGGGCTCCCACAGGGGGGCGATCATGCGGCCCCCACCCGGGCGAGTTGCGGGGGATCGAACCCCCACAGATGGATCTCCGGCTCCAGCGCCACGCGGAGACGCGCCAGAGCGCGGCGGCGGGTTTCCGCCATGAGTTCGATCACATCGGCGGCGCGCGCGGCGCCGAGATTGACGACGAAATTCGCGTGCCGTTCGTGGATCTGCGCGCCCCCGACCCGGGCCCCTCGCATTCCAACGCGGTCGACGATCTTCCAGGCGGGAGGATGCGGCGGACCCGGGTTCTTCCACGTCGATCCGACCGAGGGCAGGTCGTACACCTGGTCCCGGACCTTTCGCTCGCGGAAACTCAGGTGCGCCTCGCGGACGGCCTCGGCCTCGGCCGGCGTCGCTTCGAGGCGCGCGCGCACGAACACCCAGTCGGCCGGCACGCTCACGTGGCGGTACGCGGGCCGCGCCTCCTCGGGCCGAACCCGGACGAGTTCGCCCTCCGGCGTCACGGCCTCCGCCCACTCGACCCGGTCCCAGAGCCCCTCGTCTCGCGATCCGGCGTTCATCCGCAGGCCTCCACCGAGGGTGCCGGGGACGGCCTCCAGGAAGTGAAATCCGGACCGTCCGTTGCGGCGTGCGGCCTGGGCAAGGGCGGGCAGACGGGCGCCGGCCCCGGCTTCGATGGTCGTCGCTCCGACCCGGACGGCCCCGAAATCGCCCTCGAGGACGAGGACGGGCTCCGGCATCCCGCCGTCCCCGATGAGGAGGTTCGCGCCGGTCCCCAGCACCCGGCAGCCGCGGCCCGACGTCTCGCGCAGCGCGGCGTCCAGTTCCGCGATCGACCGTGGCCGCGCGAGCCGGGCCGCCGGCCCGCCGATCCGGTAGCGAACCAGGGGCGCGAGCGGGACATCACGTTCCCACCGCATCGCCCGCCCGCCGCTGGACCGCCGCGTGCGCGAGGTCGGTGACATCGCCGGCGCCCATGAAGACGAGCACCGACTCTCCGGCGCCGACCTCCGCCGGCACGAGACCCGCCGCGTCTTTCCGGTCGATCAGCGCCGCGGTCGTGCCGGCCCGGCCGGTGATCGACTCCGAGGTCACGCCCGGGAGCGGCGCTTCGCGCGCGGCGTAGATGGGAAGCACGCGCGCTTCGTCCGCGGTGTTCAGGGCGCGGGCGAACGCGTCGGCAAAGTCGCGCGTCCGCGTGAACAGGTGCGGCTGAAAGACGACCGTCAGCCGGGCGTCGGGATACGCTTCCCGCAGGGCGCTGAGCGACGCGGCGACCTCGGTCGGATGGTGCGCGTAGTCGTCGAAGACCGCGAGATCCGGCCACGTCGCGATCATCTCGAGTCGGCGCGCCACGCCGCGAAACTCGCGGAGTCCGCGCGCCGCCGCCCGCGGATCGCCGCCGAGCCGCACCGTGGCGAGGAAGGCCGCGGCGGCGTTGAGCTGGTTGTGGCGCCCCGGCACGCGGAGCGTGACGTCGGTCGTTCCGTCCGGCCAGGAGAGGCGCAGCGTGCGCGGGCCCGCCTGTTCGAGCCTGCACCAGGCGCCGTCCTCGAAACCGTACCCGAACCCCTGCCCCGAGCCGGAAAATCCGGACGCCTCCGCGAGTCCGCGGGCGCCCTCGTCGTCGTGGCAGTAGATGAGCCCTTCGGCGCGCCGGGTCCGCCCGGCGAACTCGGCAAATGCGGAGCGCAGACGCTCCCAGTTTCCGTAGGTGTCGAGGTGTTCGGGTTGGAGCGAGCTGATCACGGCAAGCGTGGGCTGCAGTTCGAGGAACGATCGGTCGAATTCATCGGCTTCCACGATGGCGGGGCCGTCGCCCAGCCGTGTGTACCCCTTCCACGCATCGACCCGTCCGCCGACGAGAACGAGGGGATCGAGCCCGGCCGCGGCCGCCGCGTGCCCGGTCATCGCCGTGATCGTCGTCTTCCCGTGTGTACCGGCAATCCCGACCATCGCCTGCCCGTTGAGGAGGGCGCCGAGCGCCCGGGCCCTGCGCATCACCGGTATGCCGGCGACTTCCGCTCCGACGACCTCGGGCTGGTCGGCCGGCACGGCCGAGCTTCGGACCAGCAGATCGGTCCCTGACACGTGCGACGGGGCGTGCTCCCGCTCGACCCGGATCTCGTTCTCCGCGAGGTCGCCGAGGGCGTCCGAGGGGGCGCGGTCGCACCCGCTCACCACGTAGCCGGCACGGTCGAGGAGGAGGGCGAGTCCGCGCATGCCGGCGCCGCCGATCCCCATCAGGTGGACGTGCGCCCCAGGCGCCGGGAGATCCGCGGTCCCCGCCGGACGGGGCGCCCCCACCACCGCCCCGGTCATGCCGCGCACCGATCAAGGAGCGTGAGCATCTCGCGGGCGATGTCGAGGGCCGCACCCGGCCGGCCGCGGCTCGCGGCGGCCGCCGACATCCGGGCCAGGCGCCCATCGTCGGTGAGGATATCGCGACAGAGAGACCACAACTCGCCGGCCTCGAGCCCCCCCTCCTCGCGAACCTCCGCGGCGCCCGCCTCCGCCAGCGCCCGCGCGTTCGTCAATTGGTGTCCCCCGGCCGAAGTCGGGAGCGGCACGAGCACGGCCGGTCGGCCCGCGGCGCACAGCTCGGCCAGCGACATCGCGCCCGACCGGCACAGCGCCAGCGTCACGCCATCCAGCTGCCGGCCCAGGTCGTCGACGTAGGGCACGACGCGCACGCGGTCCGCGAAGGGAAGCTCCGACGTGCGCGCGGAGAGTTCGGCCGCGTGCGCCGGTCCGGAGATCCAGACGACCGAGACGCCGCCCGGCCACGCCGAGCCCTCCCGCGCCGCCCATTCCAGATCCCGCAGAAAGGCGCGGTTGAGGCCGAGCGCACCCTGGCTCCCGCCGAACACGAGAAGGTTCCGGCCTCGCGGCCAATCGAAGCGCACCGGAGCCGAGCCGCCCGACCCGCCGGGCCCCGCCGACCCGTCCATCTCGGGCGCGACGGGGTTGCCCAGCGCAAACAGGCGCGAACGGCCCCCGACCCGGAGTCGGGCCTCGGCCTCGGGGTATCCGAGGTGGATCTGATCGACGCTCGGCGAGAACAGGCGCGTCACGAGCCCGGGAGCCGCGTTCTGTTCCTGAATCGCCGTGGGGACGCCCCGCAGACGGGCTCCCGCCAACGCGGGCCCCGCCACGTATCCCCCGGTGCCCACGACGAGCCCCGGATCGAAATCCCGGAAGGCGCGCCGCACACCGGCAACGACGGCCGGAGCCGACGCGAACAGACGCCAGTTTCGCCATGCCCGCTGCCGGTACAGCGGTTGCAGCGGCAGGAGCCGGAACTCGTACCCCGCGTCAGGCAGCACGCGAGCCTCCAACCCCCGCTGTCCGCCCAGAAACACGCATTCGACTTCCGGAGCCAGCCGACCGAAGGCCGCGGCCAGATTCAGGGCGGGATACAGATGGCCGCCCGTGCCGCCTCCCGCGAGCAGGATACGAAACGACGCCATGCGTCAGCACCTCCGCCGCGAAGCCACGTTGACCAGGACGCCCGTGACGCCGAGCGCGATGACGAGCCCCGTGCCGCCGGAACTGACGAAGGGGAGGCTCACTCCGGTCGTGGGCAGCAGCCCCATCGTGATCCCGATGTGCCCGAACGCTCCGATGGCGACGATCGCCGTGAGCCCGGTCGCAATCAGCCGGCCGAACAGGTCCGGGGCGGATTTCGCGATCCGGAGTCCGAGGTGCGTCCACACGAGGAACAGGACGAGCATCGTGACCGCGCCCACGAACCCCCATTCCTCCGCGATAATCGGATAGATGAAGTCGTTCTGCGCTTCCGGCAGGTAGTGGAGCTTCTGCGTGCTTTCGCCGTAGCCCGCGCCCAGGATCCCGCCGGAACCGATCGCAATCTGCGCCTGCTGCAACTGGTAGCCCGCGCCGGAGGTGTCCGCCTCCGGATTGAGAAACGCGAGGATCCGCGTGAGCTGGTAGCTGTTCGAGCGCACGAGCCACGCCAACCCGGCGCCGATGGGCAGCGCGAGAAGGAGGAAATGCCGGATGCGCATCCCGGCGGCGAAGAGCACGGTCGCCGCCAGCGCGGCCGTGATCAGTGTCGCCGAGAGGTGCGGCTCCGCGGCGATGAGGACGAGCAGGGGCCCCAGGACGAGGAGGAACGGGAGCACGCCCTTCAGGAAGCTGCCGAAGACCCGCTGCTTGCGAACGGCGAGCGCGGCGGTCCAGAAGACGACCGCCACCTTGGCCAGTTCGGAGGGCTGGAAGGTCGCGGGCCCGAGCATCAGCCAGCGGCGCGACCCGTTCCGCGCGGGGGCGATCTCCGTCGTGAAGGGAAGGATCATGACGACGAGAAGGACCGCAACCACCCCGAGGATCGGCCACGCGAACCGCCGGTACGTGCGATAGTCGATGAAGGCGGCCACGATCAGCGCCACGAGACCGACGGCGGCACGGGCCAGCTGGCTCATGAGGACGTGGTTCCCCGGCAGTCCGCTCTGCTGCGCCGCGAAGGAGCTCGCGGAATAGACGGAGAGGAGCCCGAACACGACGAGGACGAGCGTGATCCCGATGAGCGTATTCCGCACCCACGCCGGCGAACCGCCGAATTCCTGAACGCGGGGGAGTTCCCGGGAGATGGCGTGGTCCCTCATGTCGCCCGCGCCGAGGCCGGGCCGTCGTGCGATTCGCGGCCATCGTACGATTCGCGGACGCACTGTTCGAAGGTCCGGCCCCGCTTCCGGTAATCCGGGAACATGTCGTAGCTGGAGCAGGCCGGAGAGAAGAGGACGACATCGCCGGGACGGGCGGCCTCGCGAGCGAGACGCACGAGCTGCGGAAATCCGCGGGCGACCTCGACCGGCGCCACATCCCCCAGTTCCCGGACGATCTGCGGCGCGGCTTCGCCGAACGCGATCAGGGTCCGCGCATTCTTGCCCAGCGCGGGCGCGAGCGACGCGTAGGACTCGCCCTTGTGCCGGCCTCCGAGGAGCGCCACGAGCGGCCGGTCGAACGCGTTGAGCGCGACGCGGGTCGCGGAGACGTTCGTTCCCTTGGAATCGTTGATCCACAGGACGCCCTCGAACTCGCCCACCCTCTGCAGGCGGTGCGGGAGTCCCTGGAAGGAGGCGAGGCCGGCCCCGATCGCCGCGGCCTCGCAGCCGGCGAGCGCGGCTCCAAGACCCGCCAGCAGCGCGTTCATGACATTGTGGACCCCGACGAGCTGCAGCTCGGGCGCCGCGATCCACGGCTGCGGCGGCCCCCCGGTTTCGAGACGCTGGACCAGTTTCCCGGCTTCGTCCAGCCACGCTCCCGGTTCCCCGTGCGGCTCGATCGAAGCGATGTAGCGGTGCCCGGGGGCCGGTTCCGCCATGGCGAGCACATCGTCGTCGTCCCCGTTCAGAACCCAGCGGCTGTCCTCATCGGCGTTCGCGAACAGACGCGCCTTGTCCTCGTAGTAGCGCTCGAGACTCGAATACCAGTCGAGGTGGTCCGCGGCGAGGTTCACGAGCAGGCCGACCTCGGGCCGGAACGCCCGGAGGTCGGCAAGCTGGAAAGAACTCAACTCGACCACGAGCCAGTCCGGCTGCCGCTTCATCAGCGGGATTTCGGAGAGCGGGCGGCCGATGTTTCCCGCGGTGAGTGCGTCGACGCCGGCCTGCTGCAGAAGATGCCCGCAGAGCGCGGTCGTCGTCGTCTTGCCGTTCGTGCCCGTGATGCCGATGACCCGCGAGCGCAGGTGGCGATAGGCGACCTCGATTTCGGCCACCGTGGGCACCCCCGCGTCCGCCACCGTCCGCCGGATTTCGGCCGTCGGCGAGATTCCCGGACTCGTCACGACGAGGTCCGCGTTCAGGATTCGCTCCACATCGTGCCGCCCCACCTCCGCATCGATGCCCTCGGCGGCGAGGGCTTCCACGGCTTCGCGCTGCCGGGGACCCTCGAACGCATCGCTCGCATACACGTCCGCTCCGAGCGCGTGCAGGAGCCGCGCCGCGGCCGTCCCGGACACTCCGAGTCCGAGGACGGCGACGGGCTCGCCGGTCCCGAAGAGCGGAGGACGACGGTCGTCGGCCATCAGCGGATCTTGAGCGTCGCCAGGCCGACGAGCGCGAAGATGACGCCGACGATGTAGAAACGCGTGACGACGCGCGTCTCGGGCCAGCCGAGCTTCTCGAAGTGGTGGTGGAGCGGGGCCATGCGGAGGAGGCGGCGGCCCTCGCCCCACCGGCGGCGGCTGAATTTGAACCAGCCGGTCTGAAGGATCACGGACAACCCCTCGAGGACGAACACGCCCCCGACGATGACGAGGAGAAATTCCGACTTCAGGAGCACGGCGACGGCGCCGATCGCGCCTCCGAGCGCCAGGGCCCCCGTGTCGCCCATGATGACCTCTGCCGGATGGGCGTTGAACCAGAGGAAGCCGATCGCCGCCCCGGCCAGCGCGGCACAGAACACCGACAGTTCCCCGGCCCCGTCCAGGTACAGGACGCCGAGGTAGGCCGAGGTGTCCACGCGGCCGATCGCGTACGCGAAGGCGCCGAAGGTGAGGGCGGCGATCGCGGCGAGTCCCGTGGCCAGCCCGTCGAGGCCATCCGTCAGGTTCACGGTGTTCGCGCTTCCCGCCACGACGATGGCCACGAACAGCGGGAAGATCGCCGGAGCGAGGACGACGGTCAGATCCTTGAAGAACGGGAGCATCGTCTGAGTCGCCCCGTACGAGGACAGGGGCTGCCAGAGGAGGAACCCGCCGAGCGCCAGACCCAGCACGAACTGCCAGATGAGCTTGTACCGCGCGATCAGGCCGCGCGAGTGCCGCCGCACGATCTTCAGATAGTCGTCCATGAAGCCGATCGCGCCCATCCAGGCGGTGACGACGACGGCGACCCACACGTACGTGTTGTCCAGGCGTGCCCAGAGAAAGGTGGGCAGGAGACAGGCGGTGAGGATGATGATGCCGCCCATGGTCGGGGTCCCCGCCTTCACGAGGTGCGTGGCCGGCCCCTCGGCCCGCACGATCTGGCCGATGCCATGCTTCCTGAGTCTTCGGATCACCCCCGGGCCGATGATGAATGCGGTGAGGAGGGCCGTCACCATGGCGCCGGCCGCGCGGAACGAGATGTACTGGAACACGTTGAACAGGATGTGCTGGTCCGCGAGCGGGAACAGGAATTGGTAGAGCATCAGGCGCCCCCTCCGAAACGGGCTTCCAGTTCGTCGATGACGCGCTCGAGCCGGACGCCGCGCGAACCCTTCACGAGCACGACCTCATCGCCTTCCAGGGCGTCCGCGAACGGGCGTACGGCCGCTGCGGGATCCTCCGCCCGGATCAGGGCATGACCGTGCACGCCATCGAAGGGCGCGTCGCAGAAAAGGCCCGTGGCGGCGATGATGTCGAACCCCGCCGCCCGCATCTCATCGCCGATCTCCCGGTGCGCCTTCGCCTCCTGGGAGCCGAGTTCGAGCATCGAGCCCGCGAACACGGCGCGCCGGCGTCCCGGCAGCAGATCGCGGGTCTGGGCGATCGCCGCCCGAAACGAATCCGGGTTGGCGTTGTAGCAGTCGGCCAGCACCGTCAGGCGCCCGATGCGCCGCAGCGCGCCGCGCAGGCCGAGCGGTTCGTAGTCCGACAGTCCGCGGGCCGCCGCGCCGGACGGCACGCCCAGCGATTCCGCCAGCGCCGCGGCGATCAGCGCGTCTCGCAGGTGATGCTCGCCGCCCACATCCAGCGCGAAGCTGGTGCCGCCGCGGCGGAACTCGATCCGGTCCGCTTCGACCGCGTACGCATCGGGCGCGAAGCCGGCCCGGGGTCCGAAGCCCGCCACGATCGCGTCTGACCGGTGGGCCCGGGCGGCCTCCGCGAGACTGGCCGGCTCCTCTCCCACCACGAGCACGCCGCCGTCCGAGGCGCCGTGCGCCAGCGCCATCTTTTCCCGCAGCACCCCCTCCACATCCCCGAAACACTCGAGGTGCGCGGCGCCGACCGTCGTGATGACGACGTGATCGGGCCGGGCGATCTCCGCCAACCGGGCGATCTCCCCGGGCTCGCTCGCTCCCACCTCCAGGACCCAGGTGTCCGCGTCGGGAGGCGCGCGCAGGATCGTGAGCGGGAGCCCGACCTGGCTGTTGTAGTTCCCTTCGGTGCGGTACACGCGACGGGATTCGGAGAGGGTGCAGGCGATCATCTCCTTGACGGTCGTCTTGCCCGAGCTGCCCGTGATCGCCACGACCGCGGCGCCGGATTCGCGCCGGGCCCGGGCCGCGAGGTCGCCGAGCGCCTTCAGAGGGTCGGCGACGGCGAAGTACTCCATCCCCAGCGCAGGGTCTTCCCGGCCGGCGCGAACCATCGCCCCCGGCGCGCCCCGGGCCGCCGCCTGGGGGAGGAAATCGGCGGCATCGTGCCGTGCCCCCGCGAGCGCGACGAACAACTCGCCGGGCCTCAGCGTCCGCGAATCGCACGATACGCCGGTGTACGCCCGCTCTCCGATGCCGGTGCTTCCCGCGCTGTCGCCGTCCAGACGGAGCGCGGCCCGGATCCAGTCCGAGCGCAACGCCGGAGCCTGCGTGGTCGCCGTCACGCGGTCCCTCCGGGGAGTTCGGACGCGCCCCGGGGGTCGGGCTCGCCGGAGGCTACCGGGAGGAGATCCTCCACGATCCGACGCTCGTCGAAGGGCAGGCGCTCTCCGCCGATGATCTGGTAGGTCTCGTGCCCCTTGCCGAGGAGCGCGACCGCGTCGGCCGGGCCGGCCTCGGCGAGTCCCCGCGCGATCGCCTCGCGTCGGTCCACGACGATCTCGTAGCTGTCCGGCGGGAGCCCGACGACCATCTGACGGCAAATATCCGATGGATCTTCCGACCGGGGGTTGTCGCTCGTGACGATCGCGACATCCGCCAGGCGGGCCAGGATGCTCCCCATCTGCGGCCGCTTGCCCGGGTCCCGGTCGCCGCCGCAGCCGAGGAGGGCGATGACCCGGCCCGGCACGATCTCCCGCAACGAGGAGAGCGCCCGCTCGCACGAATCCGGGTTGTGCGCGAAATCGCGGACGACCAGGACCGGCTCTCGCGAGAGCACCTCCATGCGTCCGGGCACCGCAGGCGCCGCGGACAGTCGCGCGGCGATCCGTTCGAGCGACATGCCGAAGCCCCGGGCGATGGCGGCGGCCGCGAGTGCGTTCCGCACGTTGAATTCGGCGGGAAGCGGAAGCGCCACGGCGGCCGCCTCGCCCGGCGCTCGCAGCATGAAGCGTGCCCCTCCCGCGTGGAGGTCGAGTCGATCCGGCCACAGGTCGGCCGTCGACTCGAAGCCGTAGCGGAGCGTTGTGGCGTTCTGCGGCGCGATCTCCTTCCAGGCCGGCTCATCGTCGTTCACCGCGCAGACGCCGCCCGGCGCCAGCAATTCGAGCAGGCGCAGCTTGGCCTTCCGATACGCCTCGAGATCCGGATGGTATTCCAGGTGCTCGCGACTGAAACTCGTGAACCCGACGGCGTCGAACGAGAAACCGTCCGCCCGGCGCTGGTCGAGCGCGTGCGACGAAACCTCGAGGACCGCCGCCTCGGCGCCGCTCGCCCGCACGGCGGCGAGTTCGAGGGCCAGGTCGATCGGATCGGGCGTCGTCAGCCCGGGCGCTCCGACCGTACCGTCGACGGATACGGTGCCCAGCGTGCCCAATGCCGCGGCGGGCCCCGCGTCCTCCAGGATCCAGCGCGTGAGCCAGCAGGTCGTCGACTTCCCGTTGGTGCCCGTAATGCCGACGAGGCGGAGCGCTTCGCCCGGGTCGCCCGCAAAGAGTGCGGCGAGATGAGATACGGCCGCCCGAGCGTCGCGGACGGCCAATTGCGGGAGATCAACATCGGTGACGCGCTCGACGACGGCGGCGGCGGCCCCGGCACGCCCGGCGGCTTCGACGAACGCGTGGCCGTCGACCCGCGTCCCCGGAATCGCGCAGAAGAGGTCGCCGGCGCCGATCAGGCGGGAGTCCGAACGCAACGCGGGGAACTCCTCGGGAGGAGCCCCACTCCACCGTGGATCGAGGCCCGCTTCGTCAAGCCTGCGCTCCACCTGTCCGTTCGTCGTTGTCTGCTGCGGCAAAGTCCGACACATCGGGCTCGGATCCATGTTCGACCGGTCGTTGACGGCGCGGGCGCGACTGTGTCCCGGTTGCCCGGAACCCCGGTCACCGCCACCCCACGACCTCACGGCCGCGCCCGCGGTTAACCTCCCTCCAGTCTTGTATCCCCGAGGCCGGCCTCCGTTCGCCCCTCCATCTCGAAGTCCGTCTCGAAATCCATCTCGCGAGGCTATCTCAGCACGACCGTCGCACCCCGGCCCAACTCGCTCCCGGGTGCGGGGCTCTGTCCCGCGACTCTCCCCTGGCCGCGCCATTCCACGCGGAGGCCGAGCGCGTGCAGCCGCGCGACGGCCGCGCGGGCGGACAATCCGGCCAGGTCCGGCAGCGCCACGAGCCCTCTCCGGCTCGCGTCGGCGCTGTGGGCCGCATTGGCCGCACTGGCCGCGCCCGTTCCGCTCGAGGCGAAGATGACGGTTCCTTCCGGTGCTCCGGCCTCACCTCCGCCGGACCACGGCCGGGGACGCGCGTTGGAGACGACGAGACGCGGATCGACCTGGACGCCATCGGCCGCGAGCGCCGCCTTGAGGGTCGCCTGGCTGGTGGGCGCCGCGATCGCGCCCCCGTAGTAGACGCCTCCCTTCGGGTCTTCGAGTCGCGTGAGGATGACGATTCGAGGGTCATCCGCCGGTGCGAAGCCGACGAAGGAGGCGCGGTAGCGCCCGGGTGCGTAGCTGCCGTCCACCGCGAGGCGGGCCGTGCCGGTCTTCCCGGCGACCGCGAACCGCGCCATGCCCGCCAGCGTTCCGGTCCCCTCCCGGACGACCTCCTCCAGCACGCCGCGCACCGCCGCCGCCACCTCCTCGGATATGACGCGCCGCACGGGACGCGGGTCGAAGCGCTGTACCACACGCCCGGACGGATCCCGTATCTCCCGGACGAGACGCGGCCGCATCAGCACGCCGCCGTTCGCGATGGCGCCGTAGGCGAGGGCGAGCTGCAGGGATGTGGCGGAGATCTCGTACCCGATCGCGTGCGAAGCGGGGCTGAGCGAGGTCCACGATTCCGGCCGGCTGAGTCGCCCCGGCGATTCGGCGAGATATCCCAGTTGCGTCCGCATGCCGAAACCGAAGTCGCGCAGATACCGGTGCTGGACGGCGGGCGTCAGGCGCATGGACAGCTTTGCGGCCCCGACGTTGCTCGACTTGGAGATGACCCTCCGTACACTGAGCGTGTCGTAGCCGTGAACGTCCGTGATCACTCTGGCGCCGATCCGCAGCCTGCCGCCCTCCACGTCCACGATCTCGTCCAGGTCGACGACACCCTCGCCGAGGAGGGACGCGAGAAGGAACGGTTTCAGCGTGGAGCCCGGTTCGTACGGATCGCTGAGCCCCGAGATCCGGTCGACCGCGCCGTCGGTGCGCTCGCTCGCCAACGCGAGGACTTCGCCGGTACGCGGGTCGAGGAGGACGATGTCGCCGCCCATAGCCCCGGTCTTCGCGAGCGCGCGCGCAAGTTCGTTCTCCGCGATGCGCTGCAGTTCGGCGTCGAGCGTGAGCACGACGTCGTGTCCGGGCACCGCTTCGATGATCTGTCCGCCGGGCGGACGGTACGCGTTGCGATGGCCGTCGAGCCGAACCTCCGCGCGGCCGGGCTCCCCGACCAGCCAGCCGTCGAGATCGGCCTCGAGGCCCGTGCCGCCCCGGCCATCGGCCCCGACGGCGCCGATGAGACGGCGACCCATGCTGCGGGGGTATTCTCTCGCGGACCGGCTCTCGAAGTAGACTCCCTGTCCGATCGTCCGCTGCAGCCGCACGCGCTCTTCGTCGCTCACGTCGCTCGCGACGAGAGACCAGCCGCCCGAGGCCTCGGCGATGGCGCTCCGGCGCTCCGGAGCCACGGGCACCACCGAGGCCACGGTCTCGATGGCCTCGGTCCGGTCGACGCGCAGTTCGTTTACGGCGAGGAAGACCTGGTATCGCGTGTCCGGCGCCGCCAGGACGCGGCCGCGACGATCCAGAATTCGCCCGCGCACCGCGGGCAACAGCTCCCACTCCGCGCTTTGCGCGACCTGCCTCGCGCGATGCGCCTCGCTCTCGAGGATTTGGAGTTCTCCCAGACGCCCGGCATACGCCAGCGCCACGAGGGTGAACGCGATACCCAACGTCCGATGCCGGATGCGATGCGTGCGTGCGATCGCCGCCTCCTCCGCATCGCCCGGCACGCCCTCGATCTGCGTCGTGCTGTGAATGCCGAAACGCGTCACCTGTCCCCTCCCCGCCCGGAGACGTCCATCCCCGTTTCATCCCCCTCTTCGTCCGGCGAGTATCCGGCGTCGACCTGCAGCAGTTGCTCTTCCCCCGCCCGCTGCAGCCCGAGCGCCGCCGCCGCGCGTTCGATCCGTGCCGGCGCCGCGAGTGAATCGACCCGCGTCCGCGCCGCGTCAATCCGGTCCGTGACGACCCGGTCCTCCGCTTCGAGTCCTCGAAGCTCGGCCATCAACCTCCGCCCTTCCTCTCCCCGGCGGACCACGCTCACCAACGAAGCGGCCAGCGCGATGACGGCCACCCCGGCCATCATCCACCGCAGCAGGGTTCTGCGACGAATCCTCCGTACGCTCCCGCTCCCGTGGTTCATGCGCCGCCCGCCTGCCCGTCGGTCTCGCGCTTCTCCCACACCCGAAGCCGCGCGCTGCGCGCCCGCGGATTCCGGGCCACCTCCTCGGCCGAGGGGCGCAAAGGCCTGCGCGTCAGCGTCCGCCCCAGCGACCTTCCCCGACACCGGCACTCCGGGAGACCCGGAGGGCAGCGGCAGTCGGCGGACCAGTCTCGAAACGCGTGCTTCACCAGCCGGTCCTCCAGCGAGTGGTACGAAAGCACCGCCAACCGCCCGCCGGGAGCGAGCCGGCCCCGTATCCCTTCGAGCCCCTCGCTCAGCGCGGCCAACTCGTCGTTGACCGCGATCCGCAAAGCCTGGAACAGTCTGGCTTTCTCTTTTTCCTGCGCCGAACGACCCAGCACCGCCGACAACACGGCCACGAGGTCGTCGCTCGTGCTGAAGGGCCGGATCTCCCTCCTCCGCACCACCTCACGTGAGAGCGTCCGCCACCTACGCTCTTCCCCATCACGGAAGACCCGGCCCAACTTGCGTTCGTCCGCCCGATTCAACAGCTCGGCCGCGGACCTTGTCTCGCGCGCCCTCTCGTCCATCCGCATGCCCAACGGCGTGCCCGGACGGAACGAAAAACCGCGCTTCCTGGTATCGATCTGGTGCGACGAGACGCCCAGGTCCATCAGGGCTCCCGCCAGACCGTCCATCTCGGCGGCGAACTCCGGACGAGCCACGTCCCTGAAGTTCGCCTGTATCAGCTTCACCCGTTCGCCCGCCGAGGCGAGCCGCCTCTTCGCGGCCTCGATCGCCTCCGCGTCCTGATCGATCCCGATCACGCGCACGGCCGACCCGGCCTCCAGCAGCCGGATCGCATGCCCCGCACCGCCGACCGTCGCATCCAGGAAAACGCCTCCGCACTCCGGGCGAAGCCACTGCAGCATCTCATCCGGCATGACCGGCGCGTGCTGAAACGTCTCCTCTGTCACTCCGTCGGCTTCCTCGACTCCCCCCACCGTGCGGCGATCGGAAAACCCATCAGGCGAACACCGTCTCCATCAATCGATCGAAGTCCTCGTCCGTGGCACTCGTCACGCTCTCGAACGTCTCCGGATGCCAGATCTGGACGTGGTTGATCGCGCCCACGACCAGAGCCTCACTTCCGAGCGCGATCGCCTTTCTCATCCTCTCCGGTATCAGGATCCTTCCCTGAGCGTCCGGCGAGACCTGAACGGCGTCCGCCGTGACGCGAAGCACCTGGGGGCGAAAACGCGGTTCCCGTCTCGACATCTCCCGGAGTTCGTCCTGTACTCCCGCCCAGGCATCTTCCGGATAGAGCGACAGCGCGTCGGGCTGCGTCTTGAGGAGGACGAACGGCTCCCGTTCCCGGCCCCTTCGAAAAGGCGCCGGCAGGCTGACCCGACCCTGCGAGTCGAGTTGATGTCGATAACTCCCCAGAAAGCCTGGCAAATTGTGCCTTCGACATTCGTCGAGGGTGTCCCTCCCAGAACGACCCGTTTCCACCCACCGGATCCCACCTTATGCGCCCTGGCGATGGGTGTCAACCCCTTTTCTCCCCATTTCACCCCATCACACGGACAAAAAAAAAGGTCCCGGCCCGCGGCGAGGCGGGCCGGGCACACTTGGAGATTACCGGCTGCAGGACGATTCTATGATCTGCTGCTGACGATAGAGCTGGACATCGATCGCCTCGCGGATCTGCCGCTGGCTGGCCGCTTGCTGGCTGCCTGCCTGCCCCAAGTGCATGCTCACGCGCTCGAAGGCGTTCAGAGCGTTGCGCGCGGGTGCGCACGCCTCATCCGCTTCGTTGCGACCATCGAAAGCACTCCCCTGCAGGTAGTACCCGTACGCAAGGTAGAAGTGGATTTGCTCCGAAGTAGCCGGATCCTGGACGAATTCCGTGGCAATTTCGAGTAGCTCCAGTGCCGTTCCGAGTTCCCCCACATCGATCGCGGCGTGATTCGCGACCCTCGTCTGGTCGGCATAGTGATTCGAGTACGCCAGACTGAAGATCGCGTTCGCGATCTGGTTCGGGTCCGCCCCGTTCGCCACGGCGGCGCGGAAATCGGCGATCGCGCCTTCGATGTCGCCCGTCTTCAGCTTGAGCGCCGCGAGGCGCTGCCGTCCGTTCGGCACGTCCGGGCTGTACGCGAGCGCCTGCTCCAACTCCGCCACGCCCGCCGCCGAATCTTCCATCCGATCATAAATCGTGGCGCGTGAAGAGTGGACCTGGGCAAGCAATTCCTCGCGGGACATCTCGCCTTCGCCGGTGCCATCGGAACCTGAAATCGACTCGAGCGCCTGCTGCGAGAAGTCGAGCGCGTTGTCGTACTCCTCGAGGAGCACGTACGCGTTCGTCGCGTTGGAGAGCGTCGAGGGGTTCACGGCGTCGCCCTGCAGCGCCACGAGCTGGCCCGAAGCATCGACGGCGACCCGGAGCATGGCGGGATCGGTGACCTCTCCGCCGGTCTGTCCGGCCTGCAGCGCCGCGCCCGTCAGGTATTCGAGGAGGGCCACGTTGTCCGGCGCGCGCTCCACGCCCTCCTGGAGGAGTTGCACGGTCTCGACCCAGCGGCCAGCCTCCGTAAGCTCGAAGGCGATTCGCAGCCGCGTGTCGACGTCGTCCGGCCGGAAATCGAGAAACTGCTGGTAGTAGCGAAGCGACGCGGCGCCGTCGCCCAACTGCGCGTACGTGAACGCGAGCGACTCCAGGGCCTCGGCGTTCGACGCGTTGTTGTCGACGACGCCTTGCAGGTCGGCGACGGCCTGACCCCACGCCTCGTTGAGCATGTACGCGCGGCCGCGCAGATAGTGCGCCCGGTCGCTTTCGGGGTTGAGCGCCAGGGCCGCGTTGCAGTTGGAGATCGCGTCCATGGGCTGCTCGGAGGCGAGGTAGTCGCCGCAGAACGCGAGCGAACGGCTATACTCGACGCCCTGCCCGAGTTGCCCCATGATCTGGGCGGCCGCCTCTTCGTGCGAGTCGTCGTCCGCCACCGCGAACGCCTCCATCGGGAGTTCGTCCCCGCTGTTAGGCTCGAGGAAGGTGATGTCGACTTCGACACCCCCGTCGACCATGACCGCCGTCCCGACCATGACGAGGGTGGCCTCCATCTGCATCCCCAACTGCCGCCAGTCGATCGCGGTCATCGTTCTCTCGTCGAGATCGAAATCGTCGATCAGATCGCGGGCATCATCGCGTTCGATGGCGATGTAGCCGGGGAAGATCCTGAGCGCGTCCCGGATTTCCTCGGCGATGCGCTCGCCGAAACGGCGGTCGACCGGCTCGGTCGCCGCGACGGGAGCGACAAGGATCGTCAGGTCGCTCGTCTGCGCTTCGAGCGCCCGAGGCGCCGCCGGAAGGGAGAGGACGGCGACTCCGGCCGCCACCCACGGGAGAATGTTCCGCGTGCTTCTCATCGAATACCTCGGACCGTTCGTGCCACAGACAAGCGCACGGATCACAGGGCCGTGCGACACACCAAAACCGGCATCACTTCGAAACAAGGGTATCAAGGTCGATTAATGCAAGCCGCCACCGCGCGCAAGTCGCAAGCCGCCGATTCCTGCGCCGATTCCCGCGCTCATCGCTTGGCCGATCACTCCGCCAGCTTCTCACGCACACATCCCGTGAAGCGGTTGAACATAACATTCGAGACCGACTGAATCACGCCGCCGCGCCCGAACGACGCAAGCCGTCCCGTCAGCGCGATGGACTGCGACACCCATATCCGGGTGCCCGCGGCCCCTTCCTCTTCTACAGACTGCAGCTGGCTCAACATCGTCATTCTCACGTTGCCGCTGCCCCGCCGGTCCCGTCCCTCCCCCGTCATCTTCATGTGATGCCGCTGCGCGTCGAGTTCCTCGAAACGGATCTCGCCCAGGAAGCGCGTCCCGATGGGACCGAGCCTGAGCCCGATCTCGCCCCGGTACGTCCGCTCGTCGATCGCTTCGAGGAGCGTCGCGCCCGGCAAACATTCGACGATGCGCTCGGGATCCGTCAGGAAACTCCAGACCTCGTCCACCGTCTGCGGGACATCGAAGCTCTTTTCTATCTCGATCGCCATCGGTATTCCTCGGGGTTTGCGCCTCGGAGGCTTGCGTGTGCCGCGGAGCGGAGCCGGACCGGGACGGATCGCGGTCGGGCATCGTCTCCGGGGGAGCGGTTATATTGCCGGGAGCGGCTCTACCGCGGATCGGCTTCCACCGGAAGCTGAGATTGCCGCGTCGCACCCGCAACCTGGGAGGTCGTCGCCTTGCAACCGGACATCGCGAAGATCATCGAGGAACTCGAAGCGGTGGGTTACGTCGCCGACCGGGGGATCGCAACGGCGGTCCATCTCGGCCTCGCGATGGAGAAACCGCTGCTCGTCGAGGGGGCCGCCGGAGTCGGCAAGACCGAGATCGCCAAGGCGGTCGCCACCTGGCTCGGGGCGGAACTCATTCGTCTCCAGTGCTACGAGGGGCTCGACCTGCCGACGGCCCTCTACGAGTGGAACTACCAGAAGCAACTCCTCCACATCCGCCTGCAGGACGGCGACGGCGATGCCGAGGCGGTGCAACGCACGATCTTCGGGCCGGACTTTCTGCTTGAGCGACCGCTCCTGCGCGCGATTCGCTGCGAGACGCGCCCGGTGCTTCTCATCGACGAGGTGGACCGGTCGGACGAGGAGTTCGAGGCGTTCCTGCTCGAGTTGCTGTCGGACTTTCAGGTCTCGATCCCGGAGCTGGGCACGGTCGAAGCGCGGACGCGGCCCGTCGTCGTGCTCACTTCGAACGGGACGCGCGAGCTGTCCGACGCGCTCAGGCGGCGCTGCCTCTACCTGTGGATCGATTATCCCGAGACGGCGCGCGAGGTCGAGATTCTGCGGCGGCGACGCCCGGACATCGCGGCGGCCCGGGCGCGGGAGGCCGTGAGGCTGGCCCAGCGGCTGCGGCGCGAGCGGCTCGCAAAGCCCCCCGGCGTGGCGGAGACGCTGGATTTTGCCGCGGCCCTGGAGCACCTGGGGCCGGGCCCGCTGCGTCCGGCGACGGCGCGCGACGCGATCGGGGCGCTCGTGAAGGACCCGAACGACCTGGCCGGGCTGACGGAGGAGCGGCTGGCGGAACTGCTCGCCTCGTCGGGGGATGGGGGGAGTTGACGCCCGAGCGCATCGTCGACCTGGGCCGGCGACTGCGCGGCGAAGGCGTGGCCTGCGCCCTCTCCGAGTCCACGACGGCCCTCGCCGCGCTCCCGCATCTCGACACGGCGGATGCGGAGGACGTCAGAGCGGGGCTCCGCGCGGCGTTCTGCTCGAGCGCCGCCGACCTCGAGATCTTCGAGCGCTGCTTCCCCGCGTGGTGGCGCGGAGAGCGGCCGCCATCCGCCGTCGAGGACCTGCTGTCGAAGGCCGCAGCGGACCGGGGGCACCGGCCGCCGGCCAGCGGGCTCTCCGAACCGGACGGGCTCGCGGCGGTCGCCCGCGACGATTTCGGAGCGGACGCCCGGGACGAGCCGGACGCCCGGGAGCGCCCGGTCGGCGCCGTGTACAGCGCCGCCCACTCGCTCGCGCGGCGCTCCTTCGCGTCGATCGGCGACGAGGAACTGCGCGAGGTCGACGCCTGGCTCGAGCGACTGATGGTGCGGCTGTCCACGCGACGCAGCCGGCGGCTGGAGCCGGGCGGCCGCCGGGGGCCGATCGATGTGCGGAGGACGCTGCGGTCGCTCGTCGCCCACGAGGGCGAACTCGTGGCCCTGGCGCGGCGGCGGCGGCGCCACGTACCGCCGCAACTCGTCGTCCTGTGCGACGTGAGCGGCTCGATGGAGCGCTACAGCCGCTTCCTGCTGCGCTTCCTCCTCGGGTGCGGGCGCGCGAGGGACATCCAGACCTTCGCGTTCAGCACGCGCCTCACGCACCTCACGCCCTGGCTGGCCGGCGAAGAGATCGATCCCGCACTGGACCGCCTGCGGGCTCGCGGCTGGTCGAGCGGGACGCGGATCGGCGAGTGCCTGGAGACGTTCGTGACCCGGCACGGCCAGCGGATGCTCGGTCGGCGGACGCTCGTCATCATCCTCTCCGACGGACTCGACCAGGGCGAGGTCGAACCCCTGCGGCGCGCCATGGGCTGGATTCAGCGGCGCGCGCGTCGAGTGATCTGGCTCAATCCCCTGCTCGAGAGTTCGCGCTACGCGCCCGAAGCCAGGGGCATGCGCACCGCGCTCCCGTACGTGGACTACTTCCAGTCAGGGCACAGCCTCGAAGCGCTGAGGACGCTCCCGGGGCTGCTCGGATTGTGACTGGAGGAGAAAACGACGGAGTTGGAGGCGATCGCAACGGGACCCGGGCGACGCCGGGTCCCGTTGCGTTGCCGTTCTAGGCTCGGACGCGGTCCTTGAGCCCCTTGCCCGCCTTGAACGTGGGAACGTTCATGGCCGCGATCTGAATCGACTCGCCGGTCTGGGGGTTCCGGCCCATGCGCGCCTTGCGGTGCCGGGTTCCGAACGTGCCGAAGCCGGTGACCGTGAAGTCGCGGCCGGCGTCAAGCTCGCCTGCGATGATCCCCGTGCCGGCATCCGTCGAGAATATGCAGTCGATCACATCCCGCGCGCTGGCTTTGCTCAGGCCGGCCTGCGAGGCGAGCTTCGCCGCGAAATCGTCTTTGGTCATCCTGGGTTCTCCCCTGTTCAAAGTAAGCTCCGACGAGCGATCCGGGCGCATAATTCGCCCACCCCCTCAGGATTGCAAGTGCGGCGCGCCATTCCGCCTGAGGCAGGGTCCGGCTAGTGGGCGTCCGCGGAGAACACTTTCCGTGTCATCGTGACGCCCGCGAGCCGGAAGACCACGTTCCCGATCCGGCCGAGCAGCATGGTCGGCAGGCCTATGGGCACCACGGTGCCCCACACCGTGCGCAGGAATGCGCTCTCCCCGCCCAGGCCGCCGAGCGCGAGCCGCAGCACCGCGAAGATGCCGAGGAACACGACGAAGTTGAGCAGGAGCCCCAGCGCCTGGCGGCCGGCCGATCCGGTCTCCGCGTCGTAGATGCCGCCGAAGAAGACCGCAGCCACAATCCAGAAGATGCAGGTTGCGTAGAGCCAGTCCATCGATGGTGCCTCCGTGTCGGGAATCGGGGAAACGGGTCGGATCGGGGGACGGAGGAACATACATGGCCTCCGGCGATCCTCGAAAGTAGCTTGCCCCCGCGGCTTCGAAACGCTCTCCGGGGAGGGTCACATGAAAGCGCCTTCACTCACGCTCGGGATCGAAGAGGAATACCAGGTCGTCCATCCGGAGACCGGCGAACTCACGTCGTTCATCACCGAGATTCTCGAAGGTGACCTGGAGACGCGCGAGCAGATTCACCCGGAGCTTCACCAGGCCTGCGTGGAGACGGCCAGCGAGGTCTGCCGGGATGTGGGGGAGGCGCGCGAGGAAGTCCTGCGCATGCGGCGCCTGGTCAGCGGCAAGGTCGCCGAGAAGGGGCTCGCCATTGTGGCCGCGGGCACCCACCCCTTCTCGACCTGGGACCAGCAGGACATCACGCCGATCGAGCGCTACGTCGGGCTGAGAGAGGACCTGCAGCAGGTCGCCGAGCGGAACCTGATCTTCGGCACCCACATCCACGTGGGCATCGAGGATCGGGACTTCATGGTCGACGCGATGAACGTCTCGCGGTATTTCCTCCCCCACCTGCTCGCGCTCTCCACGAGTTCCCCGTTCTGGGAAGGATCGAAGACGGGCCTGCACTCCTACCGCAGCATCATCTGGCGGAACTTCCCGCGCACGGGCATCCCGATGAGCTTCGGAAGCTGGAACGAGTACGAGCACTTCATCGAGACCATGGTCCGCTCGAACACGATCCCGGATTCGAGCAAGATCTGGTGGGACGTCCGCCCCAATCACAAGTTCCCGACGCTCGAATTCCGCGTGTGCGACATGTGCACGCGCGTGGAGGAGGTCGTGTGCATCGCCGCCATCTTCCAGGGGATCGTGGCGAAGCTGTGGAAGCTGCGGCGGGACAACCTCACCTTCCGCCAGTATCCCGAGGTCCTGCTCGCCGAGAACAAATGGCGCGCGGCCAGGTACGGGCTGACCGGGAAGCTCATCGATTTCGGGCGCCAGAGCGAGCACCCGGCGGCGGATCTGATCATCGAAATCATCGAGTGGTTCCTCGACGACGTGGTCGACGAACTCGGAACCCGCGCGGAGGTCGAATACGCGCTCCGGATCATCAGGGAAGGGTCGAGTTCGCAGCGGCAGGTCGCCGTGTACGAGGAGACCGGCGACGTGCGAGCCGTGGTCCGGCACCTCATGGCGGAGACGGTCGAAGGCGTCTGAGATCGGCGCCGGGGCCCCGCCGTTCCGGGGCCCCGTGGCGACGCGGGGCGGTTCAGCGCGGGCGCACGCGAATCGCACTCTGCATCCCGGGGCGCCGTCCTCTCTTGTCGGCGTAGAAGGCGCGGATCCGTTCCATGTCCGCCTCGATGTCCCCGCTCGGGATGAAGGCGTCGCCGATCCCCACCGTGCGGTCGGAGTAGTTCACGAAGCCGAGCGCGAGGGGCACTCCCGCCCCGTGCGCGATCCAGTAGAACCCGCTCCGCCAGTGGTCGCGGCGGCCGCGCGTACCCTCGGGCGCGAGCACGAGCGTGAACTCCGGTTCGCGCTCGAACGCCTCGACGATGACGCGGACGAAGTCCGTGGTATGGGCCCGGTCGACGGGGATGCCGCCCAGACGGCGCAGCAGACCGCCGAAGGGCCATCGGAAGATCGTATGCTTGCCGACCCAGCGGGCGGGGATGGGGACGCTCCAGAAGCAAAGCAGCGCGAGCGGGAAGTCCCAGTTCGACGTATGCGGGGCCCCGATGATGACGGACTTCGGTCCGGGCGGTTCACCGACGGTTCGCCAGCCGGCGAGCTTCAGCAGACCGCTCGCCAGACGCCGGATCACGGGATGCGGAACTCCGTCTCGGCGAGGATCCAGCGGCAGCGTTGGCCCCCCGGCGCCCGCGCGAGGTGCTCGGCCACGACGTCGGCGCCCATCCGTATCTCGGCTCGCACGGGTCGAGGCGGACACCCGCCGGCGCCGGCGCGCACCCAGAGCCGCGTGCCCCGGTCCGCGCCGAGATCCATCTCCCAATCGCCCACGATGTCGCGGGCCCGCAATTCGCCGGCCTCGTCGATATACTGCACGCGGCATTCATTGCTCACGCTGCACGAGACGTAGTAGCTCATCCGGAAGTCTTGCCCGTCCGCCTCCGGCCGCGGACCGCCCGTCGGTTCGCCGCCGGTCCCGGCGCAGGCGGCCGGAATCGCACACAGCGCCGCTCCCAGGACGCCCCGAAGCGCCCGCTGGCCGCGCAGTCCCACCACCCGTCGGGGTTTCGTCACGGGCCGCTACATCATGCCGAGGTCGCGCGCCGTCCGGTCGATCCCCGCCCGGGCCTTCGTCACGAGTTCGTCGATCTCCTCGCGCGTGATCGTGAGCGGCGGACTCGTGCATATGACGTCGCGCATGGCGCGGAACACGACCCCCTCGTCGTAGAGGTGCTCGTGGCAGAGGGCTCCTACCTGGCCCATGGGCTCGAAAAGCTCCCGGGTCGTCTTGTCCTTCGAGAGTTCGACGCCAGCCACAAGCCCGACGCCCCGCACTTCGCCCACGAGCGGGTGATCGTTCAACTCCCTCAGCCGCGCCTGGAAGTAGGGCCCGGTGTCCTCTCTCACCCGATCGACGACCCCCTCTTCCGTCATGATCCGGAGGTTCTCCAGGGCCACGGCGGCCGAGACCGGATGGCCCGAATAGGTGTACCCGTGCGGGATCACTCCCCCTTCGGCCAAAACGTCGAACACCGCGTCGGTCATGAGCACGGCGGACATCGGGACGTAGCCGGAAGTGAGCCCCTTGGCGATCGTCATGAGGTCGGCCTCGATCCCGAACTTCTGCGCGCCGAACCACTCGCCCGTGCGGCCGAAGCCGGTGATCACCTCGTCGCAGACCACGAGCACATCGTTCTCGCGGCAGATGCGCTGGATCTGGGGCCAGTAGTTGTCCGGCGGCACGATGACGCCGCCGGCGCCGATGACGGGTTCGCCGATGAACGCGGCCACGCGATCCGGGCCGAGTTCCGCGATCTTCTCCTCCACCGCCCGCGCCGCCCGCGCGCCGGTCTCCTCCGGCGTCTCGTCGGGCGTTCCCATGGCGAACCAGTACGGCGGCATGACGTGCTCGAAGCCGGGCAACGGCAGGTCGCCCACCGCGTGCATGGCCTCGAAGCCGCCCAGGCTGGCGGCGGCCATCGTGCTGCCGTGATAGGCGTATGTGCGGCTGATGAACGTCTTCTTCTCCGGCTTTTCGCGGAGATCCCAGTACCGACGGACGAGGCGGACGATGGTGTCGTTCGCTTCGGAGCCGGAACTCGAGAAGAAGGTGTGGGCGATCGCGCCGGGCGCGAGTTCCGCGAGGACCCTGGACAGTTCGATCGTGGCCGGGGGCGCCGAACGGAAGAACGTGTTGTAGTAGGGAAGCTCGACCATCTGGTCGTACGCGGCCCTCGCGAGTTCCTCGCGTCCGTAGCCGAGATTCACGCACCACAGGCCGCCCATGCCGTCGAGGATGCGCCGGCCATCGGAGTCGATGAGGTGGCGACCCTCCGCGCCCACGATCACGCGCGTCCCTTTCTCGGCCACGACCCGGGGGTCGACGAAGGGGTGGACGTGATGGCGACGGTCGATGTCCTGCCATCGAGCCGTTGCGGTTCCGGCGGGGTTCGCCGTGGCGGTGTTCGTCGTGGCGGTCAAGCGGCGCCTCCTGGTTGGTGGGTTGGCGCGGACAACATATCAGCCCCCGGTGGCTCCAGGAGCCTGAGCGCCGCGTGGAGGAGGACGTTGGCCCCCGTCTCCGCCTGTGCGGGCGTGATGTTCTCCGCCTCGTTGTGACTGATGCCGCCTTCGCAGGGGACGAAGATCATCCCCGTCGGCGCGACGTCGTTCGTGTGCACGGAGTCGTGGCCGGCCCCGGCCATGAGGCGCATGGATGTGTATCCGCAGGATTCCGCGGCGGCATGGACCGCCTCGATGCACGGCTCCGCGAAGCGGACCGGCGGGGAGCGCCAGACGTCCTCCAGCCGCCATGATGCGCCGCGTACGAGGCTCGCGCGCGACGCCTCCTCGCGGAGAACGCGCTCCATATCGTCGAGGGTCGAATCGTCCGGGTGACGGAGGTCCACGCTGACGGCCACGCGCCCGGGCACGGTGTTCCGCGAGGCCGGCTCCGCCGCCAGGACCCCGAAGGTCAGGCGCCCGTGCGGCGCGAAGTCCCGTTCGATGCGGCGATACGCGTCAACGAGAAGTCGCCCGAGCACCGCCACCGGATCCGTCCGCCGCGACATCGGCGTCGACCCCGCGTGCGCTTCCTCTCCCGTGATCGTCAAGTCGAACCAGCGGGCGCCCTGCACCCCGGTCACCACGCCGATCTCGCAGCCGCTCTCCTCGAGAACCGGGCCCTGCTCGATGTGCAATTCGAGCGCGGCGGCGATCGGGCGGCCCCCGACGGGGAGTGCGCCGCGGTAGCCGATGCGGTCGATGGCGTCTGACACCGTGACCCCGTCCGGATCCGTCGCGCCGAGCGCGTCGGCGAGGTCGAAGCGGCCCGAAAACACGCCCGATCCCATCATGGCGGGCGGAAAACGGGCGCCCTCTTCGTTCGTCCAATTCGCCACTTCGACCGGGCGAGCCGTCCGAACCCCCTGCTCCTCGAGCGTTTCCACCACCTCCAGCGCCGCGAGGACGCCGAGCGGGCCATCGAACCGCCCCCCCGTAGGCTGGCTGTCGAGGTGACTCCCGAGGATCAGCGGGGGTCGACCCTCGACCGCGGCGCCGCCCGTTCCCTCCCGGCCCTCCCGGCCCCCCCGGCCCTCCCGGCGGGCAAACATGTTGCCGATCCCGTCGACGGACACTGCGAGGCCCAGCGATTCGACCCACGCCCGGAAGAGGTCGCGCGCTCGACGGTCCTCGTCGCTCAGGGCAAGGCGGTGGACGCCCCCGGCGGGCGTGGCCCCGATGCGCGCCATCTCCTCGAGGCGCCCCCAGAGCCGGTCTCCATCGACGCGGAGTTCCGGGATCGCGGTCACCGCGCGGCGCTCGCGCGGAGGCGTGCCGTGAGCATCAATGGGCGGGGGGCGTGGTACCGGCGAGGACGGCCGTGACGAGGAGGAGCAGACCCGCCGCGCTCAACTCGACGATGACGGTCCGCGGGAGACGGGGCGGACCCTCGGCTTCCGCGACCCGGCCGGGAGCGCGCCGCCAGTTGTACGCGCCGCAAGCCACGATCCCGAGGAGCACGAGGAGCTTCAGGCTCAGCGTCCGGCCGTAGGGTTCGGTCCACAGCGCCGAGACCGTCCCGAGATGGAGCCACGCCGCGAAGAGTCCGGTGGCCGCGATGATCGCCGCCGAGCCCAGCGCGAGCGGCGAAAAGGCCGAGATCCAGTCGACGATGCGGCGCTTCGAGATCGAAGCCCCCCGGCGCCGGCCCAGAACCAGGACTCCCGCCATCACCGCCAGCGTGCCCAGCCACACGCCTCCCGCCACCATGTGGAAGACATCGGCGGCAATCGCCGGAGTGACGAAGTGTTCGGCGCCGGCCGCGTGCCCGGCCAGCGCCGGCGTATACGCGAGCAGGGCCACCCCCGCCGTGGCCACGATCCAGCCGAATTCCGCCCGCGAACCCCGCGCGGAGGCGAGGAGGAAAGCCGCCTCGGAGAGGGCGACGGCGGTGACCTGGCCGAGCCACGCCCGACCCCACGAGGTCCCGGTGACGAGCAGACGGACTTCGGCCCCCAGCGGCTCGAACGGATCGCGAAAGACGCTCACTTCCGCGGCGAGGCGACCCAGGGCGCCGGCCCCGGCGAGCAGCACCGCGACGCCTCCGATCCGCGCGGCCAGCCTCCCGGGCATCGCGCCGCCGGCTTCGTCCTCGACCGGCCCGAACCCGGGGAAACGCCGCAGGACGACCAGCTTGAAGGCCACGGCCCCCACCGCGACGAGGAGACCCGTGAACAGCGCCCAGCGCGAGAGCGTGCCGATCAGGAACCACATATCGGTAACCAAATGGGCGAAGAGGGATTCGAACCCCCGACCTCCTGCTTGTAAGGCAGGCGCTCTGAACCGGCTGAGCTATTCGCCCCGAATCGTGGCGATCCGCGCGGTCTCGCGGCGGAGCCCGCACGGGCCGGGTTCCACCAGCCGAGCCGAGGCCCGCGAAACTGTCGCTAGTTGAGCCGCCGCCAGCCGAGGATCAGTCCGGCGGGCAGGAACACCACGTAGCCCAGGATGAGCAGAAGCGGCGCGGCCGTCACGGACCCCCGGTCCAGCAGCACGTACCCGGCGGCGATCGACGTGAGGCCGAGCGCGAACGCCGTGTAGTTGGCCACCCCGAACTGGAGGCCTCGGGCCGGGGCGTCTCCCCTCCTCCGGTCGCGTCTTCCCTGATTCATGCGGGGACGCTAGACGCCCCTCCGACATGCGTCAACCATGGCCCGGGCGGCCCTCCGGCGCACCCGGGCGCCTCACGAACTCGCCCGGGCCCATTCCGCGGCCTCCTGGAGCGGCGAAGGCAGGGGCGAGGCAAAGGACAGGGCCTCGCCGGTCTCGGGGTGCTCGAAGGCGAGGTGCGCGGCGTGCAGGAAGAGTCGCCCGGCCCGGCGCCGGAGCGCCTCCGCCCAGCGGCCGCCCGCGCCGCCGAACCCGCGTTCCCAGTCCGGCCCGTAGATGGGGTCTCCGACGACCGGGTGTCCGAGAGACTGCAGGTGCACCCGAATCTGGTGCGTCCTCCCCGTGGCGAGCCGCACGGCGAGCAGTTCCGCGGCGTTCCAGCGCTCCAGGCGCTTGAAATGCGTTACCGCGGGCCGCCCGGCCTCGCCCACGGCCATGCGCTTCCGGTCGCGCGGGTCGCGTCCGATCGGGCGATCCACCGTGAACCGCTCCTCGTCGAGGTGTCCCCAGGCCGCGGCGACGTACCCACGCTCGATCTCACGGCGCCGGAGCGCGGCGGACAGCGCCCGATGCGCCTCGTCCCGGCGCGCGACGAGCATGAGCCCGCTCGTGTCCTTGTCCAGCCGGTGCACGATCCCGGGCCGGCGGTCCCCCCCGATGCTCGACAGGCCGCCGAGGTGGAAGAGGAGGGCGTTCACCAGCGTGCCCCCCGGATGGCCGGGGGCGGGGTGGACGACGAGTCCGGCCGGTTTCTCGACCACCGCGAGGTCGTCGTCCGCGTATCGGATCCCGACCGGGATGTCCTCGGGTTCGAGCCGGGTGGAAACCGGGGCGGGGAGTTCGATCTCGATCCGGTCTCCCGCCCGTGGCCGGTACCGTTTCCGCACGACCTGCCCACCGACGGTCACCCGGCCTTCGGCGATGAGTTGGACGACGCGGGCGCGGCTCAGGGAGAGACGTTCGGCCAACAGGCGGTCGAGCCGGTCGAGGGCCACGCCTTCGCCCTCGCGGATCTCGATGAGCCGCCGTTCGCCCGCACCCTTCGCATCCCCCTGCGCGTCGGACTCGGGCGGACTCACTTCACTCGGGCGTCGCCTCCGCCGCCGCAGCCGCCATCTCCTTCTCGCGCCGGCCCTCGAGCCAGAACGAGATCAGCAGCAGCACCGCACCGACCGTCACGGCGGAGTCCGCGATGTTGAAGATGGGAAAACGGCTCGTACCGATGCCGAAGTCGAGAAAGTCCACGACGCCCGCTTCCAGCCGGATGCGATCCCAGATGTTGCCGAGCGCGCCGGCGGAGACGAGCGAGATGGCGAGGATGCGAAGCCGATCCGAGGACGGCGTGCCGCGGTAGATGGCGCCGAGCACGCAGAGCGCGATCAGGGAGAGGATGAGGAAGAAGATCCGGGAATGTTCGCCGATGTCGAGCCCGAACGCCGCGCCGCGGTTGTGCGTGTAGGTGAAGCGGAAGAAGTCGCCGATCACCGGCGTCTGCTCGTACATCTGGAACGTGTTCATGACCCACGCCTTGGTCGCGATGTCCAGCGCGAGGATGACCACGATCGGAATGAGCGTCAGCCAGAGGCGGGCGGTGAGATCGCCGTTGCCCGGCGCGCTGCCCGGCAACGCGGGCGATTCGTGTTCGGGGGTGGCGCCATCCCCGCGTTCGGAAGCTTCAGGCACCCGTCTCCTCCTTCTCCTTGCACCGGATGCAGAGCCGCGCGTGCGGGAGGGCGTCGAGTCGCTCGAAGCTGACGTCCTCGCCGCAGTGCTCGCACGTTCCGAACTGCTCCGGGTTCCGATAGAGCCGCCTCAGCGCCTCGTCGATGTGGTAGAGCAGCCGACCCTCCTTGCTCGCGAACAGGAAGGCCTTCTCCCGCTCCATGGCGTCCGTCCCCTGGTCCGCCATATGGAAGCTGTAGGCGGCCAGGTCGCTGTCCGCCCCCTGAAGGGAGCTCGTGAACGAGTCGTCGTACTGCCCCAGTTCCCGTGTCGCGCGCGACCGGGCTTCCAGCAGCCTCTTCTCGATGTGCTTCCGTTGTTCCGCGTTCATCCTTCGCAAGCGCGTTCGCCGACCCCGCCGATTCCGATGCGGACCTCGACGTCGTCGATCTTCACCACAGAGGTACCAAGGCCGCCCCGCGGGGCCGACCCGGTTCGCACTTCCACGGCCAGCGTCTCGCCGGCGATGTAATCCTTATGCGTCGACACGGCCCGTTCCAGCTCCTCCGGACCCGCCACGCCGAGACGGATGCGGTCGGCGACCTCGAGCCCCGCATCGCGCCGCAGCCGCTGGACGCGGTTCACGATCTCCCGCGCGTAACCTTCGGCGCGCAGCCCATCGTCGATATCGGTATCCACGGCCGCGAGGTAACCGCCTCCCGTCGCCACCGCGAGATCGGTGAGCGTCTCCTCCTGAATCACGAGGTCTTCGGGCATCACCCGAACCCGCTCGCCCCCGATCTCGATGTCGAGCGGCTCCCCGTCCCTGAGCCGTCTCAGGGCCACCCCATCCAGATTCGCGATCCCGGCCGCGACGGCCGGCGTACGCCCGCCATGTTTCGGACCCAGCGCCCCGAACCGAGGCTTGGCGTACAGCCGGGTAAGATCTTCGCTGTCCCCCAGCGACACAACCTTCTTGACGTTGAGTTCTTCTGTCGCGAGCGCGGCCATGGGGTCCGCGAGCGCCCGCCCCTCGGGCAGAACCGCGTGCAGTGCGCGCAACGGCTGCCGAATCCGGACCCCCGCCTTTTCCCGGGCGGCCCGGCCCAGGGCGACCAGGCGTCGAACGTCGTCCATCGCCTGTTCGAGTTCGGGCTCAGAATGCCCCTTCGGCTCCGGGAAATCCGCCAGGTGGACGGATGTGTCGTCCGTGAGCGCCCGGTACAGCCAATCGGACATGAACGGGGCGTACGGGGCGAGCAGCCGCGCGGTCGTGGCGAGACATTCGTGCAGCGTCGCGAAGGCATCGCCGCTCGCGGCCGCGGTCCCCGGCTGCGTCGCCCAGAAGCGGTCGCGGCTCCGGCGCACGTACCAGTTCGACACATCGTCGAGCACGAACTCCTGGATGGCGCGCGCGCCGGCGGTGAGATCGAACGACTCCAGCGCCGCCCCCACCCGCCTCACGACCCGGTCGAGGCGCGCGAGCACCCAGCGGTCGAGGTCGCTTCGGTCGGAGACGGGGGCCGCGGCGGACGCGGTGTGGGACCACCCCTCCTCGTTCGCGTAGAGGGCGAAGAAGCGGTACGTGTGACGGAGCGTGGCGAACAGCTTGCGGTCGGTCTCGCGCAGCGCCGACGGGTCCCAACGCTTCGGCACCCAGGGGTTGGACCCGGAGAGGAAATAGAAGCGCGTGACGTCGGCCCCGTAGGTGTCGAGCGCGTCGCGCGGATCCACGGCATTGCCCCGCGACTTGGACATCTTCCGCCCCTTCGCGTCGAGCACCTGGTCGTTGACGACGACGGCCCGGAAGGGTGCGCGGTCGAAGAGGATGGTGGACAGCGCGAGGAGCGAGTAGAACCAGCCGCGCGTCTGGTCGACGCCCTCGGCGATGTAGTCGGCCGGAAAGTAGCGCTCGAAGGTGTCCCGGTTCTCGAACGGATAGTGCCACTGGGCGTAGGGCATCGAGCCCGAGTCGAACCACGCGTCGGCGACTTCGGGCACGCGGCGCATCGTTCCGCCGCACGCCTCGGCGCCGCAGTTCCACTCGTATGCGTCGATCCCCGGCCGGTGGGGATCGAAGTCCTCCGGGAGGCCGCCGACCCGGCGACCCAGTTCCGCGAAGGATCCGAGCACCTCCCGGTGTGCGTCGTCCTCGGAGCAGAGCCAGATCGGGAGGGGGGTTCCCCAGTACCGCTCGCGCGAGAGCGCCCAGTCGACGTTGTTCTGCAGCCACTCGCCCATGCGGCCGGATCCCGTCTCGGGCGGGTGCCAGTCGATGGACGCGTTGTGTTCCAGCAGGCGCGACTTCACGGCGGTCGTCCGGATGTACCAGGAATCGCGCGCCATGTAGAGAAGCGGGCTGTCGCAGCGCCAACAGTGGGGATAGCTGTGTTCATACATCTCGCGCAGGTACAACTGGTCGTGCGCGACGGCCCGGTCGCGGAGCGCGCGTTCGGTCTCTCGATCCTTCACGTGCATGCCGGCGAGTCCGCCCGGCACGGTGTCGAGAAAACGCCCGTCTTCGCCGACCGTGTGCTGCATCGGCAGCCCCGCGGCCTCGCCCAGCCGAAAGTCGTCTTCGCCGTACATCACCGCGGTGTGCACGACGCCCGTCCCTTCGTCGACCGTGACGAAGTCCGCCTCGAGCACCGTCCACGCGGCATCGGAGCCGGCGCCGTCCACCGCTCCCTCGAAGAGCGGGCGGTAGCGCCGCCCGGCGAGATCGCCGGCGCTCACTTCCCCGATGATCTCATACGGGTGCCGCAGCACCTCGGAGACGCGGTCGCGGGCCAGGATGAGCACCTCGCCGGGCGAAGCCCCGCCGGGCCCGTCGTGCGCCCGCGCGGGGGTGGTGCCGCCGTCCTCGCCCCCGCCGCCGCTCTCGCCCTCGGGCAGGACGCGTACGCGGGCATAGGGGATGTCCGGGCCCACGGCGAGGCCGAGGTTGCCCGGAAGCGTCCAGGGGGTCGTGGTCCAGCTCAGGATCCGCGCGCCGTCCGGGTCGTCCTCAAGATGGAACTTCATGTAGACCGCGGGCTCGGTCACGTCCCGGTAGCCCTGCGCGACCTCGTGGCTCGAGAGTCCGGTGCCACAGCGCGGGCACGTCGGGATGACGCGGTATCCCCGGTACAGCAGACCGCGCTTCTCGATCTCCGACAGCGCCCACCAGCCCGACTCGATGAACTCCGGGGCGTACGTGACGTACGGGTCGCCGTAGTCCAGCCAGTAGCCGATGTCCCGGGACAGCCGCTCCCAGGCATCCTGGTAGCGGAACACGTTGTTCCGGCACTTGTCGTTGAACCTTCGGATCCCGTAGCGCTCGATGTCCGGCTTGCCGGAGATGCCGAGCGAACGCTCGACCTCGAGTTCCACCGGCAGGCCGTGCGTGTCCCAGCCCGCCTTCCGCGGCACATGGGAACCGGACATGGTGCGGTATCGCGCCACCGCGTCCTTGATCGTGCGGGCAAGGATGTGATGGACGCCGGGCGCGGCGTTCGCGGTCGGCGGCCCCTCGTAGAACACGAAGTCCGGCGCATCCGCTCGGGCCGCAAGGCTGCGCTCGAACGTCGTCTCTTCCTCCCAGCGTGCGAGGATTTCGGCTTCGAGCCCGCGTACGGACTCCGGTATTGGCCGGTAGGCCATGGAGGTACTCCGTCTGGTTATTTCCTGGATGGTCGACGCGGTCGTGGGAACGGTCGTCGGAACGGGGGCGTGCGCAGCGGGGTGCTGCGGTCAGGTCGACGCGGCGCCCGAACCGCCGACGTCGACCCGGCTAATCGATGGAGGCGGGGGCTCGGTATTGGACGCCGGAGCCGCCGGAGCCACCGGCGCCGCAGGCTCGGCGGCGGCCACCTCGCGGGCCCCGTCCCCGGCCGTTTCGACCGGATCGGAGCCTTCGCTCGTCTCTCGCAGCTCCCGCAGCCGCTCGCTGAACCGATCGAGGTCGCTCGATCCGTCCCCGAACCGTTCATCCTCGAAGTCGAGGTATTCGTCGAAGCGTTCGAACAGCTTCCGCAGCGAGGCGAGGAATCGGCCCCGGGTCGCCTTCAGATCGTCGACCTTGTCGTGGCAGAGGCGGACGGCTCGCTCGGCGTCGGCGAGAACGGCGCCCACGCGCATCTCGGCCTCGCGGACCCGCACGGCCGCATCGCGCTCGGACTGGCGGCGAGCCTCCTCGCGCAACTCCTGTGCCGCCAGGAGCGCTTCGTTGAGGGCCTTCTCGCGGGCCCTGTAGCTCTCGAGCTGCTGCTCTTGCTGCTCGAGCCGTTCGCTGAGCACGACGTGCTCGCGCACGTGGCGTTCGAGGCAGTCCGCCACGACCGCCAGAAACGCATCGACCTGCTGCGCGTCGTAGCCGCGCACGGAACGCCTGAAATCATCCCTCTTCTTGCGGACGTCAAGCGGTGTCAGGTCGATCATCTCTCCCCCAGCAGCACCGTGCCGAGCCGCACCCGTGTGCTCCCCTCCTCGATCGCGATCTCGAAATCGTTGCTCATCCCCATCGAGAGCGCCCGGCCCTCGAAGGCCGGAATCTCCGCCCGGCAGCGCTCCAGCAGCCGCGCGGCGCGCCGAAACGCGGGGCGGACCACGGTTTCGTCCGCCGTAAAGGGCGCCATCATCATCAGCCCGGCCACGCGCAGACCGGGCAGTTCGCAGATCTCGGCCACGGCGTCGAGCGCCACATCCGGGCCCAGGCCGGCCTTCGCCGCCTCCCCCGACGTGTTCACCTGCACGAGCGCCTCGACCGGTTCACGCCGCTCCTCCTCGACGATGCGGCTCAGCGTGCCGGCGAGCCGTACGCTGTCCACGGATTCGACGACATCGAACAACCGGACCGCGCGTCGCGCCTTGTTGCGCTGCAGCCGGCCGATCAGGTGCCACGCGACGCCGGGCGTCAGGCCCAGTTCCGACCGCTTGCCTTCGGCTTCCGGCACCCGGTTCTCGCCGATCCGGTCCACGCCGAGCGCCTTCACGATCTCGATGCTCCGGGCGGGATGTCCCTTCGTCACGGGGAGGACCTCGACCTCGCTCGCGCGCCGCCCGGCCCGCCTCGCGGCAGCCTCGATGCGCTCTGTCACCATGGCCAGCCGGGCCTCGACCTGATCTTTCGTCACGCGGCACAGTCTACGGGCCCGCGCCCGGCGATGCGAGCCATTCGCCGGGGTCCAGCGGGGTCCGGCGGCGCCCGTCGGACCCGCCAAAAAACAGGCGCCCGGCGTCGCTTTGGCGTCGCCGGGCGCTTGCCGTCGCTTCACAAACTGCGGGACGGCCAGTGTGGTGTCTCCGTAATCTAGATCACCTGGAACGTCACCCACTGGGAGACCCAGACCGCCGTGACCCTGTCGCGGTTCTTCGCAGGCGTGAACCTCATCTGCTGCACGACTTTCCCCGAGGCCTCGTCGAGCAGGGGGTTCCCGGAGGAGGTCTTCACCTCGAAGTTCGCGACCTCTCCGGCCTCGGTCACGTAGAGCCAGAGTTCGACGCGACCGCCGATGCCGGCATCCTTCAGCGTGCGCGGGTATTCCCGCTCCAGAATCTGCTGAACCTCACCCTGGTTCAGCATCACGGGAGGCGTGTCGTACGCGATGAAGGACGGCCGGTCCGCCGGACTCCCGGTCTCGGGAGGCGGGGGCAGGGCGTTATCCGTCGTGAACGACTCGAACGTCGTTTCCGCGATCGTGATGTCCTCGGAGATGTCGACCGATGCGACCCGCGGGGTGGCCGGACGGGCGATCTGTTCCGGCGGCGGCGGGATCTTCACCTCGGGCGGCAACGCCACGGCTTCGATTTCATCGGCGACGACGCCGAGGTCCGCCGCCTCGAACGGGCGTACGAGCACGAACAGCCCGAAGTGGAGCATGACGGCCGCCATCAGGCCGATCTGTGTCCAGTTGGTGCTCGCCCGCTTGAACTGATCGTTCGCGGTGAGCCGAATGCCGGTCTCTTCCATCATTTCCTCCCGGTCTCCAGAAGCCCGTGGTGTGGCTTGCAGCCCATGGTGGCGGCTGCTACGTCCGGCAGCCCGCGGCCAAGGCCTCGCGTCAGCGCCGAGCCCGCATGGCGCGCTGCTCGAGTCGTGTGGCGAAGGTTACGCGCACCGCGCCGGATGCCTGCAATTCTTCCGTAATCGTATTGATCTGCTGATAAGGCACCTCGGAGTCGCCGCGAATCGCGATCACGAGTTCGCGGTTCTCCGCATAGATCGGACGAACGGTTTCCGAGATGTCCTCGAACGGCGTCAGCACGTCGTTGATCCAGACCGAACCGTCGCGCTGAACCCAGAGATGGAGGATGTTCTGCCGTTTCTCGTCGATCTTTTCGGTGGCCTCGGCGGTCGTCCACTCGATCTGCCGGTTCCGATCCTTCCGGAAGACGGTCGTGACCATGAAGAAGATGAGAAGGAGAAACGCGATGTCGGCCATGGACGAAGTGGGGATCGACCCGTCCGACCCGGACTTTTTCTTGAAGCCGCTGTCCTTGATGGCCATCTAGTTCTCCATCTCCTGTAGCGAGATTCGCTCGGCGCCCGCCAGCTTCACTTCATCGAGCACGTTGACCATGTGACGGTAGGGCGCGTCCGGGTGCGTCTGAATGGCGGCGATGAGATTCTCGTTGCCGGCCAGTTCGGTGCGCAGGATGTTCGCGACCTGCGTGTGCGCCACGACCTGTTCCTGCTCGCTCTCTCCGCGGCGCACGATCACGCGGCCGTCAGGCTGCACGATGAAGAAGATCAGGTTCCGTCCCGACACGTCCTGCTCCTCGGCCTGCTCCGGGAGCACGATCGGCAGTCCCCGTTCCTCGTTGAACACCGTCGTCGTGAGGAAGAAGACCAGGAGGAGGAACGCGATGTCCGCCATCGAAGAGGTCGGGATCTCATCCGACACCTTCTGCTTGCGCTTCATGATCGCCATTGTGGACTTCTTTCTCCGTTTTTCGCCCGGAGGTGCGACTCGGGCGCGTCAGCTCGCCCGCGCGCCGCGGTCCTCGAGGTCCCAGATCAGCCCGAGCACTTCCTGCGCCCCTTCCTCCATGTCGAGGATGAGACGGTCGATGCGGGTGACGAAAAAGTTGTAGCCGATGTTGACGGGGATCGCGATCGAGAGGCCGGTGGCGGTCGTGATGAGCGCCACCTTGATGCCGCCGGCGACGAGGCCCGGCTCGACCTGGCCCGCGATCTCGATGGCCTGGAAGGCGAGAATCATCCCGATCACGGTGCCGAGGAACCCCAGCATGGGAGCGACGTTGGCGATCGTACCGAGGACGGTGAGGCCGCGTTCGAGGAAATCGAGCTCGATCACGCCCGTCGTTGCGATCGCCTTCTGGATGTCCTTCCCGTCGGAGCGCGCCTCGCTGCCGCGGTCGCGGAGTCGGCGCAGACCGGCGAGGAGGATCGCGGCGACGGGTCCCCGCGTCTCTTCGGCCGTCGTGATCGCTTCGCCGAGGCGGCCACTCACGCCGAGGTTCTCGATCTCGTCGAGCAGTCGCTTCGAGTCGCGATGGGCGATCGTCAGGGTCCACGCCTTGGCCAGCATCACGCCGATCGCGATCAGCGAGCAGAGGACAAGGGGGTACATCATGAACCCGCCATCGGTGAACAGAGTCAGCAGCTCGTACTGATTGCCCATATCGCCTGTCGCCTGCCCGTGAGGGATTTGTCGCCCAATGCCGGCCTGGTCTAGCTCGCAAGTCTAGGGGACGGACGGAGCCTCGTCAAACCGTTTGGGCCCGTCCGGCCGATCCGCGGACTCCGTGTCGAGATCGGCGCCGGGGCGGCTCAGTTCGGGCGCCGCGACATCGGCCGCCAGGTGGTCCCGGAGCTGCTGCGCCGCCAGGTTCCGGCGCAGGACGCCGCGACGCGCAAGCGAGATCTGGCTCGTCTCCTCGGATACGACGACGACGTACGCGTCGGTCTCCTCCGAAAGGCCGAGCGTGGCGCGGTGCCGGGTGCCGAGCGTCCGGTCGCTGAGGGGGTACTGCGTGAGCGGCAGGTGGACGCCGGCGGCCACGATCTGCCCGTCGCGCACGACGACCGCCCCATCGTGCAGGGGCGACCTGGGCGTGAACAGCGACACGAGCAGGCTCGACGACACGTCGGCCCGGAGCCGCGTCCCCGTCTTCTCGATGTACTCCTCAAGCGACAGTTCGCGTTCGATCGCGATGATCGCCCCGGTCCCGGTGCGGGACAGTTCGGCCGCCGCTTTCGCAATCTCATCCGCGACCGCCTCGCTCCGCTCCTGAAGCCGGGTCAGCGCGCTCAGCACGCGGTTGCGGCCGATTCGGGCGAGCGCATTCCGCAACTCCGGGTGAAAGACGACGATGAGCGCGAAGGCCCCGTAGGTGAAGGCCTGCGAGAGAATCGACCGGATGAGGTCGAGGCTGAGCCATCCCGCCGCCGCGTATACCGCGACGAGGAGGACGAGGCCGAACAGCATCTGGAACGCCCGGGTGCCGGACCAGAGGATGAGCACCCGGTAGATGAGGACCGCGACGACGGTGATCTCGAAGGCGTCCAGGAGGTCGATCTGAAGGAGGCGCAGGTAGTTCCAAAGGGCATCCATCAGCCGCGGCCCCCAGCCGCCTGCGGGCGGGCGGGCGGGCGGGCGCCGCGAACGTCGCCGGCGCGGCGGGCATCGACCGCGTCGATTGCGCCCTCGACGTCAAGCGCCTGGCGCGTCTCGCGAACATCGTGCACGCGGAGCACGTCGGCGCCCCGCCGCGCCGCGGCCAGGGACGCGGCCACGGAGCCCGTCACGCGCTCATCCGGCCCCACACCGAGCAGCGCTCCGAGGAAGGATTTGCGCGACGGGCCGACCCACACCGGCGCTCCGAGCGCCGCGATCTCGTCGAGCCGGGCCAGCAGTTCGAGATTGCCATCCACGGACTTGCCGAAGCCAAGCCCCGGGTCGACCGCGATCTGCCCCGGCTCACAGCCCGCGTCGAGCGCCGTCCGCCGGGCGTCGGCCAGAGCGCCGCGCACCTCCGCCGCGATGTCGCCGTAAGCGGTGTCGAGCTGCATGGTCCGGGGCGTGCCGCGCATGTGCATGAGGACGAGCCCGACGCCCGTGCGGGCCGCGAGACCCGCGAGCGCCGGATCGGCGCGCAGGGCGGTCACATCGTTGATCGCCGCGGCGCCCGCATCGACCGCCCGCTCCGCCACCTCGAGCTTGGACGTATCCACGGAGACGGGGATCGGGAGATCGCGCAGTCCCCGGAGCACGGGTTCGAGCCGGGCCCATTCCTCTTCCGCCGGCACCGGGTCGGCGCCGGGTCGCGTGGACTCGGCTCCGATATCGAGGATCGCCGCTCCCTCTTCCGCGATCTGCCAACCTCGCGCGGTCGCCGCGCGAGGCCGATCGAACCGGCCGCCGTCCGAGAACGAATCGGGCGTGACGTTGAGGATCCCCGCGATCACGGGTGATTCGAGAGAGATCTCGCGATCGCCTACCCGCCAGGTGCTTGCCGGCCCGACCGTCGAGAACCCCATCCCCATCCGCGCGCCGGGCGCCCTCAGGCCGGGGCCGGGGCGGGCTCGCCCCCCGCACCCTCCAGCGGACGCTCCCGCTGCGGCGCAGGCTCCACGGTCGCCGGCGGCGGCGGCGGCTGGACCGGTTCCGGGACCAGAGCCGGCAACTCCCTGCCCTCCTCGAGCAGTTTGATGTCCTCCGCGTCGAGCGTCTCCCGCTCCAGCAGCGACTTCGCGATCGCTTCGAGCAGCGCCTGATTCTCTTCGAGGACGGTATGCGTGGCGGCGTACGACTCATCCAGGATGCGCTTGATCTCGCCGTCCACGAGTTCGGCCGTCTTCTCGCTCACCTCGCGGCGTTGCGAGAGGTCCCGTCCCAGGAAGACCTCCTGCTCACGGTCCCCGACGGACATCGCGCCCACGGCCGGCGACATCCCGAACTGGGTGACCATGCGGCGCGCGAGGTCCGTCGCGCGCTCGATGTCGTTGCCCGCGCCGGTCGTGATCTTGCCTTCGCCGAACATCATCTCCTCGGCCACGCGACCGCCGAAGAGCATCTTGAGCTGGCCCTCGAGCCAGTCCTTCGTGTAGTTGTGGCGGTCCTCCTCGGGCAGCGAAGCCGTGATCCCGAGGGCACGCCCGCGGGGAACGATCGTCACCTTGTGGAGCGGATCCAGCCCCGGAACGCGGAGGGCGACCACGGCATGCCCCGCCTCGTGGTAGGCCGTGACGCGGCGCTCTTCATCGGAGATCACCATGCTCCGGCGCTCGGTGCCGAGCATGACTTTGTCCTTGGCCCGCTCGAACTCGTCCATGTAGACGCGATCCTTGTCGTCCCGCGCCGCGATGAGCGCGGCCTCGTTCACGACGTTCTCGATATCCGCGCCCGAGAGCCCCGGCGTCCCCTTCGCCAGCACCGCGAGGTCGACATCGTCGGCGAGCGGGATGTCCTGCGTGTGCACCTGGAAAATCCCCTCGCGCCCCTTGATATCGGGATTGTCGACGACGATCTGGCGGTCGAAGCGACCCGGGCGCAGGAGCGCGGGATCGAGCACATCCGGCCGGTTCGTCGCCGCGAGGAGGATCACCCCTTCGTTCGACTCGAAGCCATCCATCTCCACGAGCAACTGGTTCAGCGTCTGTTCCCGTTCGTCGTGCCCGCCCCCGAGACCGGCCCCGCGGTGGCGTCCGACCGCGTCGATCTCGTCGATGAAGATGATGCAGGGCGCCTGGGCCTTCCCCTGTTCGAAGAGGTCACGGACGCGGGAAGCGCCCACGCCGACGAACATCTCCACGAAGTCGGAGCCGGACATCGAGAAGAACGGTCGTCCGGCCTCCCCGGCGACGGCTCTCGCGAGGAGCGTCTTGCCGGTCCCCGGCGGCCCGACGAGCAGCGCGCCCTTCGGCAGGCGTCCGCCGAGGCGCGAGAACTTCCGCGGATCCTTGAGGAACTCGATGATCTCCTGCAATTCGTCCTTCGCTTCATCGCACCCCGCGACGTCGGCGAAGGTGATCTTCGGCGTGTCTCCGCTCAGGAGTCTGGCCTTCGACTTCCCGAAACTGAAGGCCCGCGATCCTCCGGCCTGCATCTGCCGGATGACGAAGAGCCAGAGTCCGATGATGAAGATCCAGGGAAGGATCGAGATGAATACGTTCAGCCAGTTGCTGCGAGCGGGAAGCGTTTCGATCGCGATGTCGGCCGCGAGGAGTTCGCTCATGAGGGCGTCGCCGATCTCGCGCGTCGGAAGCAGGAGATGGAAGTTCCCGACTTCCGTCTCCTCGACGGTGATCGGACTCCTGAATCTGCCCTCCACTTCGCCGGTTCCGAGGCGCACCTGGATCGACTCGATGTTCCCCTGCGTGATCTGCTGGCGGAACTCCGTGTAGGTCAGCGTCTCCCGGCTCTCCCCGGCGCCTCCCATGAACTGGAGAAGCGCGACGGGGATCAGGATCAGCAGCGCCCAGAACGACGCGGTCCTGAGCCATCGATGCATGCGGCCCGAGGAATCGCTGCCGTCCTGCCTCTGCGGCGGCCTCTGCGGCTGGTCTTGTCTCATTTTGATCTATTCCGACCTGTTCCGGCTCCGACATCTCGCCTGCGACTGTCTCCCGAACGGCTCACGTACGGGGACACGCGATAAATGGAAGGTGACGAAAATCCTCCCCGTGATCCAATCCATACCCCACAAGGAACTCATTTGGTGCATCGAAGCCAACCCACCGGGGCTCCCACTCGAGGTCCGGCGCGATGCGCTTGTGGAGGAGCGCGCAGATCTCGAAAGAGGCGGGGCCTCGATCGACGAGCGCGCCGCACAACTGGTTCAGCGTGGTGCCGCTGTCGACGATGTCTTCGACGAGGATGATGTGCCGGCCGGCCATCGGGGCCCGCGGGTCGTAGAGCAGTTCCACGTTGCCCGAACTCTTCGTGCCCTTGCCGTAGCTCGACGCGACGAGGAAGTCGACCTGCAGCGGCCGCCGGATCTGGCGGACCAGGTCGCCGAGGAAAACGAACGACCCCTTGAGCAGTCCCAGCATCAGGATATCGGCGTCCGGCGGGTATGCGGCGGCGATGTCCGCTCCCATGCGGGCGACGCGGTCCGCGATCTGCGACGCGGAATAGACGACGTGTCCGAGGGGCTCGCCCCCGGTGTAATCCGTGAACTCGCGTTCCGCGGCTCTCATCGTGCCGGTCTCAGCGCTCGGTGAATCCAATGGACTCCAATGGCGAACCACGCTCCTCCGGGGTCGGGCGGCTCCACCGACGCCCGGGAGTGCCCGGCCACCCACAGCACTTTCCGGTCGGCATCCACCAGAACCGGCACGCCTGCGCGACCCGAAGCCGGCACGCGACGCTCGACCAGGAGCTTCGCCACCTTCCGCGACCCGGCCGGCGTGCGGATCCGGTCTCCGGGTTCCGGTCCCCGTACCCGGATCGGGAACCTGATCCCGTTGACGGGGAAAGCCGTCGCCCAGCGTTCCGTGCCCTCGAGGGCGCCCCAGCGCACCTCATAGGCCCTCCCGCCGAGGCGAACCGGCGCCCGGCCCGCCCGCATCCGATCGATGTCGAGTTCGCGGTCGGACGGCGCCTGGCGCGGGCGACGTACGTGAATCCGGTCGAACTCGCGCTCGACCCGCAGACCTGCCGCGATGTCCACTCCGCGCCCGCTCTCCCCCGTGTCGATGAAGGATGCGCCCACCCGGGTTCCGCGCCGGGACACCCGGAAACCCATGTCCCGGGCGACCCGCCGCAACATGCGGCCACGCGCGGCCCGATCATACCCCAGCAACCGGGACCGGGCAATTTGCGCGCCGGCGGCGCTTTCCCGGTATCCCGCGGCGGCGAGACGCCGCCGGGCGACCGCTTCCAGCCCCCCCTCGGCCACCAGTGCATGCCTTCCGAGTTCCGCCAGCAGTCGGCGCACGGACGGCTCCCGGTCGGCCAGGGCCGGCAGCAGTCCGTACCGCACCCGCGAGCGCCGATAACGGGGATGCCGGTTTGCGGGATCCTTCACCCACTCCCCCCCCGCGGCCTGGAGCCAGCCTCTCAGTTCCTCTCGCCCGAAGCCGAGCAGCGGACGCACGAACGCGCCGCGGCGGGCGGGGATGCCGGCCAGCCCGCGAAAGCCGGGGCCGCGCAGGAGGTTCAGCAACACCGTCTCCACGTGGTCATCGCGCTGGTGCGCGAGGGCGACGCGGTCCGCCCCGGCTCGACGCCGCGCCTCGGCCAGGAACGCGTATCGGGTCGCCCGCCACTCCGCGTGGCCGCCCGCGAGTCCGTTCGCCCGGCCCACGTCGCACGGAACTCCGGCCCGGCGGCAGAGTTCCGCCGCTCGCGCCGCCTGTGCGGCGCTTTCCGGCTGCAGCCCGTGGTCGAAGTGGGCCGCGCTCAGCGTCAGCGGCCATGACTCGCCGAGCGCGCGGAGGAGATGGAGGAGCGCGACCGAGTCCGATCCGCCGGAGAAGGCCACGAGGACGCGCGAGCCTCGCGGCAGAAGCTCCGGACTCGCCTCGAGCGCGCGCCGCAGGCGGGCCTCCACGCCGGCGCCCGCGGCGCGCGGGGCTTCGGCGCGGAGGGTCAGGACTCTCCTGGCGGGAGGCGGTCGCGGCACGCCGCCGGGCCGCGGCGGAAGTCCAGTTCCTCGGCCACGGAAACGCCGAACGTCGGCCGTGCCGGCAACTCCCCGAACGCGATCTCCGACGGGGCGTCGGCAGAGGGATCGGGAGAGGGATCCGCGGAGGCGGTCCCGGATCGGCCGAGCTTGCGCCCGTGCTCCCAGACGCGATCCCGCCCGGTGACGTATGCCCGCAGGGCGCCGGTGATGTCCTTCGGTCCGCTCAAACCTCCATCACCTCCGCTTCCCTGCGCGTCAGCATCTCGTCGATCTTCTTCACGTATTCGTCCGTCTGCGTTTGGACCTCCGCCATCGTGCGGCGGCAGATGTCCTCACCGACCTCCCCCTCCCGCTGCATCTTCAGAAGCTGGTCGCGCGCATCGTGTCTCGCGTGCCGGATCGACACCCGCCCTTCTTCCGCCATCCGGTGGAGGATCTTGACGAGTTCGCGGCGGCGCTCCTCGGTCAGCGGCGGGATGGGCACGCGGACGACGGCGCCGTCCACCGAAGGGTTGAGCCCCAGGTCGCCGCTCTGGATCGCGCGCGCGACATCGCCGGCGATGTTCGGGTCGTACGGCTGCACCAGAAGCATTGTCGGCTCGGGGGCGCTGACGTTGGCCACCTGCCGCAACTGTACGATCGAGCCGTACGCCTCGACCCTCACGCCGTCGAGAATCGCCGTCGTCGCCTTGCCCGTCCGAACGCTGGCGAATTCCCGCGCGATCGCCTCGATCGCGCTATCCATCGCCAGGACCGCATTCTCCAGCGTCTCCTCCGGCACCGTCCCCTCCGATCTCCGCGAATCCTACGCGACGAGGGTCCCGATCCTCTCGCCTCGCAACGCTGCCAGGATTGCACCAGGCCGCTTGATATTCAAGACGACGATGGGCAGCGAGTTGTCCTTGCACAGCGAGATCGCCGCCGCGTCCATGACGCCGAGTTCACGGGTCATCACGTCGAGATACCCGATCTCGTCGATGAGCGAGGCCTCCGGGTCGGTCTCCGGATCCGCAGTGTACACCCCGTCGACCCGCGTCGCCTTCATGATCACGTCGGCTTCCATCTCGATCGCCCGGAGCACGGCCGCCGTATCGGTGGAAAAATACGGGTTCCCGGTGCCTCCGGCGAAGATCACGACCCTTCCCTTCTCGATATGCCGCAGCGCGCGACGCCGGATGTAGGGCTCCGCGAGTTCTTCCATCCGGATGGCGGACATGACCCGCGTCTCCACGCCGGACTGCTCCAGCATGTCCTGAAGCGCCATCGCGTTGATCACGGTCGCGAGCATGCCCATGTAGTCCGCGCTCACCCGATCCATGCCGCGCGCGCTCGCCACCGTGCCGCGCATGATGTTCCCGCCGCCCACGACGAGTCCGAGGCTCACGCCGCTCCCGTGGACGCGACGGATGTCGTGCGTGAGTTCCTCGATGGCCGGCGGGTCGATGCCGAACCCCCGATTCCCGGCGAGCGACTCGCCGGAGAGCTTCACGAGGGCGCGGCGATACTTGAGATCGACCGCGGCTCCCGGAATCGGGTCCGCGGAACTCAGCCGCCCACCTCGAAGCGGGCGAACCGCCGAACCGCCAGATCCTCTCCCGCCTTGCCCAGGACCTCCTTCACCGTCAGGTCCGGATCCCGCACATAGGCCTGCCAGAGAAGCGCGTTCTCCTCATAGAACTTGCGCATGCGGCCTTCCACGATCTTCTCCGTGATCGAGGCCGGCTTGCCCTGCTCCAGCGCCTGTTCGGTCAGCAGCTTGCGCTCGCGTTCGACCTCCTCCTCCGGAATGTCGTCCGGCGACACGCCCCGGGGATTCGTGGCCGCGGCATGCATCGCGATCCCGCGGGCCGCCTCTACCGCCGCGTCGCCGGAGTCTGAAACCTCCAACAGCACGCCGATGCGATTCCCGAAGTGGACGTAGGAGGCGAAGGCCCCCTGCGCGCCGACGTCATAGCGCACGGCCCGTCCCAGCTGGATGTTCTCTCCGACCTGGACCCGCAGCTCGTTGAGGCGGCTCTCGATCGCGTCTCCGCCCTCGAACCGCAGCAGCGCGGCGCCCTGCACGGTCTCCCCGTCCGGCACCGGGAGGTCGAGCAGCCGGTCGGCCAGATCCCGCGAGAAATCCTCGAACGCATCGCTGCGCGCGACGAAGTCCGTTTCGCTCAGCACCTCGACCATCGAGGCGGACCCATCGCGCATCGCGATGCGGATCGTGCCTTCCGACACCGCGCGCGCCACGCGCTTCGCCGCCTTCGCCGCGCCCGCTTTCCTGAGCAGGTCGATGGCCCGCTCCGAATCTCCGTCCGACTCGATGAGCGCGCGCTTGCAGTCCATCATCCCGGCGCCTGTCCGGTCGCGGAGAGCCTTCACCGCCCCGGCCGTGATCTGCGTCATGGTCTCCATATCTCCTTCCCAAAAAAAAGGGCCACCGAAGTGGCCCCTTGCGGTCACTTCTCTACTGACTCCACCTCTCCGACAACGGCCGCTTCGGCACCCTCCGATCCGGCGTCCGCCGCGGGTTCCGGGTTGTCGGCCGTTTCGGCGCTCGCAGCAGCCTCGGCGCTGGCCTCCGTCTCGGCGCTCTCGGCGCTCCCGGCGTCCGCAGCACCCTCGGCCGACTCGGCGACCCCGTCGGCACCCTCTATCACGGCTGGATGGTGCAGTCGCTGCGCGATGACCTCGGGTCGCGGCTTTCGTCTCGGCCTCCGTCGGCGCGAACTGCCCGCGGCGTCGGCGACCCCGCCGGCGTCGCTCGAATACGTGTACGCCTGCGACTCCGCCTCGTCCCGTCCCGCCTCCGGAATCTCGCGGCGCGATGCCTCCACGACGTCCGCGACCGAGCGCGTGATCAGGGAGACGGAGCGAATCGCGTCGTCGTTGCCCGCGATGGCGATCGTGAGGAGATCCGGATCCGCGTTCGTGTCCGCGATCGCGACGACCGGGATGCCGAGGCGGTTCGCCTCGCGCACCGCGATCTCTTCGCGGGTGGAATCCACCACGAACACGAGCCCCGGCAGCTTCGTCATCTCCTTGATGCCGGACAGATAACGGTCGAGCTTCTGGCGCTCGCGCTCGAGGAGCAGCCGCTCCTTCTTCGTATAGAACTCGAACGCCCCTTCCTCGACGCCCCGCTCGAGTTCCTTGAGGCGCGCGATGTTCTTCTTGATCGTCTGGAAGTTGGTGAGCATGCCGCCCAGCCAGCGTTCCGTGACGTAGAAGGAACCGCACCGCTCGGCCTCTCCCCGCACGACGCGGGCGAGCTGAGGCTTGGTGCATACGAAGAGCACGGATTTGCCCGCGACGATCGTCCGGCGCACGAGTTCGTGTGCCCGCTCGAGCTCCCGTTGCGTCTTCTTGAGATCGATGAGGTAGATCCCGCCGCACTCGGCGAAGATGTATTTCCGCATCTTCGGGTTCCAGCGATGTGTCTGGTGCCCGAAGTGTACGCCCGCCTTCAAGAGGTCCTGCAGCTCGACGCCCATGCGTTCGGCTTTCCGCCTTCCGCTATCGTTTGGAGAACTGGAAGCGCTTGCGCGCCTTGGGACGACCCGGCTTCTTCCGCTCGACGATTCGGGGATCGCGGGTCAACATGCCATGAGACCGCAACGTGCGCCGGCGCTCCTCATCCATCGCGAGGAGGGCGCGGGCGATGCCCAGGCGCGTGGCCTCCGCCTGGCCGGTGATTCCGCCTCCCCGGACCCGCACGGCGATGTCGTACGACGCTCGCGTCCCGGTCACATCGAGGGGCGCCGCGACGAGCGAACGGTGTCGCGGGATCGTGAAATACTCTTCGAAAGCCCGGCCATTCACGTTCACGACGCCCACACCACGCTTCATCGTGATGCGGGACACCGACTTCTTCCGACGTCCGACCGACTGGACCTGTTCCGTTTCCGCCAACTCTCGTCTCCCTGGCAGTCCCTGCGTGCTCTCTGCTATTCCGTGACCGCTATTCCGTTGACCGCTATTCCGTGACCGCGCTGAAGGGGCGGGGATTCTGAGGCGCGTGCGGATGCTCCGGCCCCGCGTACACTCTCAACTTTCCGAGCATCTGCCGGCCGAGCGCGTTCTTCGGCAGCATGCCTTTCACCGCCAGCTTGATCACCCGGTCCGGGTATCGATCGAGCATGCGCCGGAAGGGGATGAAGCGCTCTCCGCCCATGTAGCCGGAGTGGCGGAAGTATTCCTTCTGATCCGCCTTGTTCCCGGTCAGCCGCACACGCTCCGCGTTCACGACGACGACGTAGTCGCCGGTGTCGAGGTGCGTGCTGTAGATCGGCTTGTGTTTTCCGCGAAGGACGGTCGCGATCCTCGTCGCGAGACGGCCGAGAACCTGGTCCGCGGCGTCGACCACGTACCAATCCCGTTCGATCTCCCCCGCCTTCACCGAGTACGTCTTCATTCGTTCTGCCCACCTCAAAAAAACCGCCCGGCGGGACGGATGCCGAGCGCGTGAAAATGATAGCCCGTGAAGCTATTCAAGGCTTCGCACGAAGTCAATCGCGTGTGAAGGCGTATCTTCGCATGGGACGGGAGGGCGGCGCGTCCCTGCGGTAGGCGCTTCCGGCCCGGGGGGCACCGTCGTTGACGTAGCGAACGAGGCCGGACCGTTCGGCACCCGCGCGCAGCCGCGAGAGCCCGCGCTCCTTGAGTTGCCGCGTCCGCTCGCGGGACACGTCGAGGACCGCCGAGATCTCGGCCGGCGTCTGGGGCCGCTCGAAACCCAGACCGAAGTAGCGGCGCACGACCTCCGATTCGAGCGGCGGGAGGTCGGCCAGACTCGCCTCGATGGCCTCGTGCAGCCGCTCCCGAACCAGCCCGGCTCCGGGCTCCGGCGCCTGTTCGTCGGGGAGGAGTTCCTCGTAGGTGCAGGCGCTCCCGGGGGCCATCTCGTCGAGGGAAAAGCGGTGTGGGGCGGGTTCGCCGGGAGGCCGCTGATCGTCGTGGTCGGCGATGGCCTGCGACATGGCCCGCCGTACCCAGTAGTGCGCGTAGCTGATGAAACGGACGCCGCGCTCCGGGTCGAAGCGGTCGGCGGCGCGCACGAGCCCCAGATTCCCTTCGTTCACGAGGTCGGCCAGCGGGACGCCGCGACCGCGGTATGCGCGCGCGACCGACACGACGAAGCGGAGATTCGCGCTGACGAGCCGCACGCGCGCCGCCTCGTCGCCGGCTCGACTTCGCCGCGCCAGTTCCACTTCGGCTTCCGCGTCCAGCAGGCTCTCGCGACCGATGTCCGCCAGGTAGCGCTCGAATATCCGGACCATTCCGGGTCGACCTCAGTCGACGCCGCGCAGAATCCGGCCCCAGCGGATCTCGGTGAGCCAGGACATGGGGCCCCTCGGCTCACGAGCGTACGAATAGTACACGAGGAAGGGTCTTCCCCGGATCGCATCCCTGGGCACGAAGCCCCAGTAGCGGGAGTCCTCGGAGTTCGACCGGTTGTCGCCCATGACGAAGTAGCTGTCCTCCGGCACGACCAGGGGCCCCCAGTTGTTTCGCGTCGTCACCGTCCCGGCGCGGCGCGCGCCATCGGTCAGGAACCGGCGCTGCCACGCGAACTTCGGGCTCGGGGCGTCGGGGAAGTCCGACGCGGCCTTTACGTAAGGTTCCTCGAACGGAACGCCGTTCACGAACAGCCGCGCCCGCCGCATGCGCAGCGTATCTCCCGGCATCCCGACGATCCGCTTCACGTAGTTCGTGCGCGGGGGCTGTTCGGCCGACTCCGGGGGCTCGAACACGACCACGTCGCCGCGCGAGGGCTCGCCGAACGCGGGCAACTCCAGTGCGGTGCCGGGGATCTCGGCTCCGTACACCATCTTGTTGACGAGGAGGAAATCGCCGATCAGAAGCGTGTTTTCCATGGAGGCGGTCGGAATCTGGAAGGCCTCCACGACGAAGGTCCGGATGAAGAGAAACAGGACGAGGGCGATGAAGATGGATTTCGTCCACTCCCACATCCATCGGCCGACGGACGCGTCGCGACCCCGTCGCGCCCGGACCGTGGGAGCTCGAAACCGGCGGACGCGCCGCCGCGACGCGCCGTCTTCCGGTCCCGCTTCCAATCCCGCTTCCAATCCTTCGCCTTCCGTGCCGGAAGCGGTTCCCCCAGTCGGTCGTTCCTCCATTCCACCCTTCCCTGTTCCACAAGCCGGTGATCGGCGGTCCCGCGCGCGCTCCGGTTTCGGATCCCGTGTGCGGGCCGCCCGCACCATGTGATGTACGGCGGGGCCTCAACGGGGTCTCACCTCACCGCCTCACTTCACGGCTTCACCAATCGACATCGATCTGCGCGCGCTGCAGCGTGCCGCTGTAATCGACGTACGCGACCTTCGTTTCCGTGTAGAACTCGTAGACTTCCCACCCCCCTTCGCGGTGCCCGTTGCCCGTGTTCTTCACGCCGCCGAAGGGGAGGTGCGCCTCCGCGCCGATGGTGGGCGCGTTCACGTAGGTGATGCCGTTGTCGAGTTCCTCCACGGCGCGAAAGGACGCCGTCACATCCCGCGTGTAGATCGACGACGAGAGCCCGTATGGCACTTCGTTGTTGATATCGAAGGCTTCCTCGATCGTGTCGAAGCGGATCACGGAGAGCACCGGCCCGAAGATCTCCTCGCACGCGGCCCGGTGCCCTCTGTCGACGCCCGCGAGGACCGTCGGCTCGAAGAACCAGCCGTCGGCGAGGCCGCTCTCCGCCGGCCGTCCGCCCCCCGTCGCCACCGTCGCCCCCTCGTCGCGGGCGATCTCGATATAGCGTTCGCACTTGTTGCGAGCGGCCTCGTGGATGAGCGGCCCCACGTCGACGCCGGCCTCCAGCCCGTCGCCGAGGCGCAGGGAGCGCGCCTCGTAGCACAGCCGCTTCACGAAGTCGTCGTGAATGTCGCTCTGCAGGAGGAGGCGGCTCGTCGCGGTGCAGCGCTGCCCCGCCGTGCCGAAGGCGCCCCACAGCACGCCCTCGAGGGCGAGATCGAGGTCCGCGTCCGACATGACGATCTGCGCGTTCTTGCCGCCCATCTCGAGGGAGAGGCGCTTGTGCATGCGCCCCGCGACCTCGCCGATCCGGCTGCCCGTCTCCGTGGATCCGGTGAAGGAGAGGCCGGGGACGCCGGGGTGTTCGACGATGGCGCGTCCGATCGTCTCGCCCCGGCCGTGCAGCAACTGCACGCACTCGGGCGGCAGGCCGGCCTCGAGCAGAATCTCCACGAACCGATGGGCGCTGTGGGGCACATCCTCCGAGGGCTTGTAGATGATGCTGTTCCCGCAGAGCAGCGCGGGGAAAATCTTCCAGCTCGGCACCGCGACGGGGAAGTTGAAGGGGGTGATGATCCCGAACACGCCGATGGGACGCCGGAACGACATCGCCCACTTGCTCCGCAGCTCGGAGGGCGCCGTGCGTCCGAAGAGGCGCCGGCCTTCCACGGCCGCGTAGTAGGCCGTGTCGATGGCCTCCTGCACATCGCCGCGCGTTTCGTCGAGCACCTTTCCCATCTCGCGCGTGGCCGTGCGCGCAAGATCCTCCTTGTGCCGCGTGAGCAGATCGCCCGCCTTCTTCAGCACCAGCCCGCGCTCGGGGGCCGGGGTCCGGGACCATTGCTCGAAGCCGCGCTGCGCGGAGGCCACGGCGGCGTCCAGTTCCCCCGCGCCGGTGTCCGGGAAGAGGCCGATGAGGTCCGACGTCCGCGCCGGGTTTCGGTTCTCGATGTATTCGCCGGTGGCGGGCTCGGTCCACTCGCCCGCGATGTAGTTGAGGAACTTCTCAGCCATTTGCCGGAGAGACTCCGTGTTCAGTGATTCATTCAGTGATTCATTCAGTGATTCATTCAGCGATTCATGAGGAGGATGATCTCCTCGTTTTCCACCCGGACGTCGACGACGGTCTCGGGGATGTCGAAGAGCACGGTTCGTCCGTCCGCACGCAACCCCAGTTGCTGCGCGGCCATGCCCAGCATCAACGGGGGCACCGGGATGACGCCCGCCTGGATGCTCACGAGGTGGAGGCGTCCCTCGCCGCTCTCCCCCACCTGCGGGAGAACCTCTCCGGCGACCCGGGCGGAATCCCCGAGCAGCCTCGCCAGGCTCGCCGCCAGGTCCGCGTCGATCGGGAGCCGCGCGAAGTCGAGCATGACGGAAAAGGCGACGGTCGAGTCGCGCAGTTCGACGGCGGGCTCTCCGACGCCGGCCGGCAGTCGGGGGGTCAACTCGTAGCGAACGTAGCTCTGGAGTTCCGTCTCGGTGAACCGCGTCTCGGCCGCCCCGCCGCCGGCCGCCAACTCCTCAAGAGCTGCGTCCACGTCCGCCGCGGCCTCGGGGCCGAATTCGGGCGTGGTCTCGACGACGACGATTTCGTCCGCGCCCACGTTCGCGAGCCACGCCTCGATGTCTTCCCGGAAGATCCAGCCGGCGAGCAGCAGAATCAGAAGGAACGTGAGAAAGCCCAGACCTGTGAAAAGCCTTCGGAAGATACCCATGTCGACCGCCTCCGACCGGAATCGGGGAAAGAGCAGAAGCTAGTGCCGTGCGCGGCGGGCGTCATCGGCGCCGCCCGCCAGCCGGCCGGCGGCGACTTCGGTGTGCCGCGCCCCGCGGGAGAGAAGTTCGCTCCGCATCAGCGACACGCGCCGGACATCCACCGTGGCCTCGAAGCGGACGCCCGCGACGGCGCCCGCCAGACCTACGGGCGGCGGGGGGCGACGGATTCGTCCCACCGTCACGTGCGGGCGGAACGGACGCGGGTCGGGGGCCACGCCGACGCGGACCACGGCCTCCTCCACGGATCGCTGCAGCGCGGCGAGGGCGGGGGCCTCCTCGACGCCGACCCACAGGACGCGCGCCCGCCGGTGGGAGGGAAAGACGCCGGCCGCGCGCAGCCGGATCGGGAAGCGCGGCAACTCCGCCACGGCGGCGGCGATCTCGCGCGCGAGCGGCGTCTCCAGGTCGCGGTCGACCTCCCCGATGAAACGCAGCGTGAGGTGCAGTTGCTCCGCGCGCACCGGCCGCACGCCCTCCAGCGCCCGCAGGCGCCCGGTCGCGCGGGCGAGGTCCGCGCGGACCGCGGAGGGGAGGAGGACGGCCGCGAAGAGCCTCGACCGAACGTCGGGGGAGACATATCCTGCGCCTGCCATGATCCTCCTCGTCGACAACTACGATTCGTTCGCCTTCAACCTCGCCCGGTATCTCGAGGAACTTGGGGAGACCGTGCGCGTGCTGCGCAACGATGAGGTCGATCCGGGGACCCTGGGGGACGAAGGCTTCTCGCACATCGTCATCTCGCCCGGCCCCTGCACGCCCGCCGAAGCCGGCGCCTCCGTCGAGGTGATCCGGGCCGTGGGCGCGGAGATCCCGATTCTCGGCGTCTGTCTCGGCCACCAGTGTATCGCCGCGGCGACCGGGGGACGCGTCGTTCGGGCCGCGCGCCCGATGCACGGCCGCCTGTCGGCGATACGGCACGAGGGACGCGGGCTCTTCGCGGGCCTCCCCTCGCCGCTCGAGGTCACCCGCTACCATTCGCTGGTCGTGGATCCCGGCGAGCCGGGGACCGACATCCGCGTCACGGCCCGGACGGAAAAGGGCGAAGTGATGGCCCTCGAACACGTGTCGTGGCCCGTGTGGGGCGTACAGTTCCATCCGGAAGCCGTACTCACGGCGGGGGGACTCCGCCTGCTCGGGAATTTCCTCGCGCTCGGAAGGGGGGATGTGCCCGCCTCCGAGCCCGTGGAAGCCGACCCCTGCCCCGAACTCCCGGCCGACGCGCTGCGCTAGCTTTAGGGCTAGGGTCCGCGGAAGCGAATCGCCTCGGCGACGTGGTTTTCGGATACGCGGGCCTGCCCCTCCAGGTCCGCGATCGTCCGGGAGACGCGAAGCGTGCGGTGGTAGCCGCGGGCCGTCAGGCCAAGGTGCGTCACGGCCTTCCGCAGGAGCGAACGGCCGACCCGCTCGAGCCGGCACGCCTCCTCGAGACGGGCGGGCAGGATCCGCGCATTGGTCGTGCCGTGCCGGCGGGCGGCGCGGGCGCGGGCCCTGGACACCCGGGCCCGCACGACCGCGCTGGTCTCGCCGGGTGCCGGATCCGAGAGTTGCTCCCAGCGCACGGCCGGGACGTCGACGAGCATGTCGATCCGGTCGAGGAGCGGTCCGCTGACCCGGCGGCGGTAGCGCCGCACGGTCTCCTCGGGACAGCGGCAGCGGCCCGGCACGCCCAGGAAGCCGCACGGACACGGGTTCATCGCGGCCACGAGCGTGAACTCGGCGGGAAAGCAGGCCGACCCGGCGGCGCGGACGATCCGCACCTGCCCCTCCTCGATCGGTTGGCGCAGGGCCTCCAGCGTACGGCGCCCGAACTCCGGCAGTTCATCGAGGAAGAGCACGCCGTGGTGCGCGAGCGACGCCTCGCCCGGCCGCGGACGGCTCCCGCCGCCGATGAGCCCGGCCTCGCTGATGGAATGGTGCGGCGCCCGGAAGGGTCGGACGCGCTCGAGTCCCGAACCATCGGAGAGCAGGCCGGCGACGCTGTGGATCGCCGTCACGTCCACCGCCTCCCGGACGTCGAGGGCGGGGAGGAGACCGGGGAGGCAGCGCGCGAGACTCGTCTTGCCGGAGCCCGGGCAGCCGGAAAGGAGGAGGTTGTGCCCTCCGGCGGCCGCGATCTCCAGCGCCCGCTTGGCGACCGGCTGCCCCTTTACGGCTGCCAGGTCGAACCCGCCGTTTCGTGGCCTGCCGCCGCTTTCCCTCCGACCGACGGCGGGCAGCAGCGCCGCGGGGCCGCGCAACGGGACGTCGCCGTTCAGCGCGGCGAGGATATCGGTCAGCGAGTCCGAGCCGCCCAGGGCGATCCCTTCCGCGGCCGACGCTTCCCGCAGGTTCGCGGCCGGCAGCAGGAGGCGCTCGACACCGGGGTTCGCAGCCGCAAAGAGGGCGATCGGGAGGGCACCGCGGATGGAGCGCAACGAACCGTCGAGCCCGAGTTCGCCCACCGCCAGCGTCCCCTCCAGGGCATCCTGGGGGAGATCCCCCTTGGCGCACAGAATCCCGAGCATGATCGGCAGGTCCAGCGCGGCCCCGGTCTTGGGAAGGTCCGCCGGCGCCAGATTCACCGTGATGCGCAGCCCCGGCACGTGAAGGCCCAGTTGCGCCGCGGCGGCCCGGATGCGCTCGCGGCCCTCGCGCACGGCGCTCTGCGCGAGACCGACGATCTGGATGATCGGCGTCCCCTTGACCAACGACACCTCGACGCTCACCGGCCGCACGTCGAGCCCCATCACCGCCGCCGACATCACCGAGGCCGACCCCAACCACTTCGGCATTCTTCGTCGCTCCCGTCCGCACAGCCTTGTAGTCTTGTAACTTCACCGTAGGCCGATGATCGGCGCCGGTCTCAACCGGTTCTCAAACGGCTGGACTCAAACGGGCTACAAGCGAGGCGGACGAGTGGCGAAGAGCGTGAGAAGGTCGTGCGGGACGCGGGTGCTCGGAGCGCTCCTCCCGAGCCTGCTGCTCGCGGACCTGCCGACCCCCCTGCCGCTGAGCGCGCAGGAACTCGACGCGGGCCACCTTTATCTCCGCGAAGCGGGGCGCCGCGTGGGGACGGAGCGCTTCCGGATCTGGCGGACCGGGTCCACCGTGAACGCCGTCGCCAGCGTCGAGAGGGTGCAGCGAACCGCCTGGCAGGTGCAGCTCCAGATGGACCCCGACCTGCTTCCCGTGAAATACGAGATTCGCGAAGGGGTATCGCCTCTCGTGAACGGGGAACGCTTTCCCGACCGGATCCGCTTCCACTTCGCGACCCCGGAGGGCGAGCGCTGGAAGGAGTACCCGGTTCAGGAGGCGGCCACGATCCTCGAACCGGGGGTCGCACATCACTATCTCGTCCTCGTGCGCGCGCTCCGAGCAGCGCCGGGCGGGCGCATGACAGCGATCCTGCCCCTTGACGGCCGGACCGTGACGGTGGGCCTGACCGGGCGGACGGAGGAAGGCGTTTCGCTCGGCGATGAGTCGGTGGACGCGACCCGTTACGACGTGGACGTGGAGGGCGCCCTGCACCGGGTATGGCTCGACGCGGACGACCGGCTGCTCCGCGTCGTGGACGCGGCGGGACGCGAGGCCGTGCGAGCTCCGGCCGAGGGCTGAGGCAAACTGGAGGAGAAAGAGGACAAAATGGAACACCATCCGGAATCGTCCGACGCTGCGGTGGAGGAACACGGGATCCCCTCCCTGCCCGTGCGCATCGTGCAGGTCTTCGTCTCGCCGGCGAAGCTGTTCGACGCTCTTCGCCACCGCCCTGCCTGGATCGGAGCCGTTGTGGGGCTCATCGGCCTCAGCATCGCGCTGCAGCTGCTGATCCCGGTCGTCGTCCCCGAAGAGGTTCGGCGGGCGGCGACGGAAGCCCAGCTCGAGAGTTTCGTACAGGACCCCGCGATCCTGGAGCAACAGGTCGACGCGGTTATGTCGGGGGGGCCGGTCGGCGGCATCGTGACCGTCATCGTCGGCACTCCCATCGTGCTCTCGATCATCGCGGGCCTCCTCCTCATCGCGTTCAACGTCATCCTGGGAGGCGAAGCCAGCTTCAAGCAGTTGTTGAGCGCTGCCGCGCACGCCATGTACATCGGCACGGCGGGAGGCGTCCTCTCCATCTGCCTGATGACGGTCGGAGCCGAGATCGTGACCCTCTCGCCCGGTCTCTTCCTGCCCGAACTGGAGGGATTCCTCGGCAGGTTCCTAAACGGAATCAACATCTTCTCTGTTTGGACGTGCGGGGTGCTTGGGGTGGCGGTGAGCCGTTTCTATCCGGGACGGTCCGTGGCGGCGGGCACGACGTATCTGCTCGTGCTCTACCTGGTCCTCGTGGCGGCGATCGCGATGTTCTCCGGTCTCCTCGCCGGTCTGGCCGGATAGCACGTGAAACCGTGCCGGTCGCGCCAACGTACCCGTGACGTACCGATGTACCAATGACGTGCCCCTGGGCGCGGGCCTTGCAGTCGCCCGGACTGTCCGCCGAGTCTCGAAATAAAGGTCCTTGTGAAGGATGAAGAAAGCGATCATCGCGGTCGTCGTGGTTGGACTTCTCGCGACCATGGCATTCCTCGCCACGCAGCGGCAAGGGCGTGGCGCCGTTGAAGTCCGCGTGGAGGCCGTCGGGTTGCGGGATCTCGTCGACGACGTCTCCGCGACGGGCCACATAGAGCCCAAGACGCATGTGGATATCACCACCGAT